>OHMN01001124.1_pt1 | contig 19232 bp, 14 predicted proteins | sample 1569361 | NCBI WGS metagenome assembly OHMN01 (sample SAMEA3541508, study PRJEB24748) | human gut metagenome | biome: human gut; feature: human-associated habitat; material: faeces | place: China | collected 2012
TAGCCCCGCTTTCGGTATAATAATAATGCCAGGAGCCGTCTACCATCTGCCAGTCACGCGCCATCCACGCATCCGCATGGAAATAGTATGTCTCTCCCTTGATCAGTAGACTCTCATTTGCCGCGTAGGTTCCGTTTGCTTTCAGGTATTTCCATTCATTTCCAAACTGCTGCCACGCACCGTCGCCCTGAGCAGCTGTATTGCCAGCTCCAGAGCTACCCGGTCCGCCCTGACTGCCGGAAGACGAGGTATTTGTGCTGGTCGTATTGCCGGACGGCTTGCTGGAATTTGACGTACCGTTGTTCGCCGCATCCGATACCGAGGTGTTCGTGCCAGCCGGTGTGCCGGATGCGCTTCCCGCCACTGCAAAACCATAGTCCAGCAGCTTCTTCGTATCGTCATAATGGGTCTGCGAACTCTTTAAAATAACTGCAATCAGGCGCACGCCATTTCGCTCTGCACACGTTACCAGCGTGTTGCCTGCCAGGGAGGTATAACCGGTCTTTCCGCCTATGATTCCCTCATAGTACTGGGAATTTGCCGGATTGAGCATCTTATGTCCAATCGTAAGCGTCCGCACCGTCGGCACGCTGGCAGTCGCCGGGAAATCGTAATGCAGGGTCGATGCAACCTGACGCACCGTCGCATTATTGAATGCAGCATTTGCAATCAGCGCCATATCATGTGCGGTTGTAAAATGGTTTGCATTGTTCAGACCATTCGGATTTGCAAAATGCGTATGCGTGCATCCTAAGGACGCTGCTTTCTCATTCATCTTATCCGCAAACGCGCTGACACTGCCGGACACATGCTCCGCCAGTCCGTTTGCCACCTCATTTGCCGATTTTAAAAGCAGACCATAGAGACAGTCCTTAACCGTAAAGGTATCGCCCGCCTTGACCTGCAACGTCACCGCGCCCGATTCCAGATTCGAAACTGCCGTCTGGGAAAAGGTTACCGTATCACTCAGATTACAGTTTTCCGCTACCAGAAGCGCCGTCATCAGCTTCGTGATGCTGGCTGGATAATACTGCGTATCCGCATTCTTGGAAAACAGGAACTGGTTGTGCGTCGCATCATAGAGCACTGCGCCCTGCGCTGCCACCGTCGGCTGAGCTGCATTCTGTGAAGTAACCGTTGCTCCCGAAGGAACTGCGCCGGAGACCGTGCCTCCTGCCGCCTGTCCCGGACCGGTCGCCCCGTCTGTCGCAGCAAATGCCGTCCATGACACAGACATCATAAGTGCCATTCCCAGGCAGAGGGAACGCACGGATTTTTTCCATTTATTCATCGTATATTGTCCTTCCTGTATGTATTTTCGCTTTTCTCCTCCCCGCCAGCTCCCGCAAACGTAAAGTTACGTTCACTCATTGCGCGGACTTTAACGAATTTTGCCAGTGCTGCACAGGTACAAATCATGCAAATCTGTCTTACATTTTACTTCATTTTAAGCGACAATACAAGTTGAAAGGAAAATTTGAAATTATTACAGATACTTCTTCCGCAGATCTGCCCCACTCTCTGCCGACAGATATGCCGGTGCCACATCAAAGACGGTCTTGCAGCCTTTCTGGCCTTCCTGGTTCATCTTGTATGCCGCGCGTGCGTATGCCACGATGATAGAGGAAGTAAATTCCGGGTTGGAATCCAGCTTTAAGCTGTACTCGATGATATGGTGGTTCTCTTTGTTCCAGCCGGTCTTGCCGCTGCGGAGTACGAAACCGCCGTGCGGGAGACGGTTGTGGTCGCGTTTCAGTTCTTCTTCAGTAATAAAATGAACCGTCGTGTCATAATCAGAGAAGTAGTTCGGCATGGTCTTGATCTCGTTCTCGATCTTTGCAAGATCTGCGCCTTCCTCTGCAACTACGAAGCACTCTCTGGTATGTTTTTCTCTGGTGGTCAGCTCTGGATTGGAACCGCTTCTGACTGCCTCGACTGCCTTCTCGACCGGGATCGTGTACTGTCTGCAGTCCTTTACGCCCTCGATGCGGCGTACTGCATCAGAATGTCCCTGGCTTACGCCCTTGCCCCAGAAGGTGTAATCCTTGCCCTCCGGCAGAACACAGTTTGCGTACAGGCGGTTTAAGGAGAACATACCCGGATCCCAGCCGCAGGAAATAAGGCTGACTTTGCCGGCTTTCTTTGCTGCTGCATCGACTGCTGCGAAATGCTCCGGGATTCTTGCGTGGGTATCGAAGCTGTCTACTACATTGTACATGGAAGCGTACTGCGGAGTCTGGACCGGAAGATCGGTTGCGCTGCCGCCGCAGAGGATCAGGACATCCAGCTCATCCTGCATATGGGAAAGCTCGTCTGCGTGAAGAACCTTCACACCTGCAGTGCGGACCTTCACGCTCTCCGGGCTTCTGCGGGTGAAGACTGCTGCCAGCTCCATGTCAGCGTTCTGGGCAATTGCGCTCTCAACGCCCTTTCCTAAATTACCGTAACCTAAAATACCAACTCTGATGCTCATAACTTTGTTCTCCTTTACTAAATTTCTCCTTCTTTTACATACCAGTAAAGAAGCTCTACGGTATCAACCACATCGCGGACATCGCAGACTTCATAGGAATGTACATAACGCATCGGGATCTGGATGCCGCCGCTCTTAATGCCGCCGTTTAAGGTCTGCATAAAGCTTGCATCGGTAGCACCTGCCGCATAGGCCTCGATCTGGTAGGGGATTTCGTGGGTCTTTGCGATTTTTTTCATATCCCGGACAAGGTCCCGGTTTGCCAGGATACCGCCAACACCTGCGCTCAACTTATCCATCACCTTGATGGAGGTTCCCTTGCCCAGCTCGTTGATATACCGGCTCTCAGACACTCCCGGGATGTCGACTGCAAGGCTCATGTCCAGAGCCAGTGCAACATCCGGTTTTAAGCGGGTAGCTGCCGCAATGGCACCGCGGGCGCCAACCTCTTCCTGCGTAGAAAAAAGTCCGTAGATATCCGGGACATCGGTGTCGTCCTTTAAGAGTTTCAATACCTCCAGAAGGATAAATACCAGTGCCCGGTCATCCAGCGCCTTGGCTCCTACCCGGTGCTTTCCAAGAAAGATCACCGGATAGCAGATGGAAACTGCATTTCCTTCTTCAATTCCCATCTCATATACTTCCTCGCGGCTTTCCGCGCCCACTTCAATGTAAAACTCCTGTGCGGATTTCGGCATCTCCGAGCAGCGGTCCGGGCGTCCCGGATGCAGAGACTGCACGATACCGTCTACATGGCCGGTCTCTGTTTTAATGATCACGTGTTTGCCGAAAAACTGCTGCGGTGCAATGCCGCCCAGGGTTTCCACCCACAAAAATCCCTTGCTGTCAATGTGACGGATGATCAGTCCGATCTCGTCCATATGGGCCGCAATAAGAATGCTTCCTTTTTTAGTACCTTTTTTATAGGCAATCAGGTTTCCCATCACATCATCGGAAAGCTTCACATCGCAATCTGACAGCTCTTTTCTCAAAAGATCAGCGACCTCATCCTCGAACCCGGAAGGTCCCACTGCATCACACAGCGGTCCGATCAGGGCACGAAAATCCGCCTCGATCTGATTTCTGTCCAATTTCATGTCGTTTCTTCTCCTTGCATCATTCTATTTCTGCGCATGCTCCATTTCATCATAGCACGCCTGATACGAAGAATCAAATGCTTCGAAATTCATTTTTTCTCCGATCTTCGGGATACTGCTTAACAAAAGCTTCGTGTAGTCGTGCTTCGGATTCGCAAAGATCTCGTCTCTGGTTCCTTCCTCCACCACGCGGCCCCGGTACATAACCATGACGCGGTCTGCAATGTGCTTGACCACGCCCAGGTCGTGGGAAATAAAAATATAGGAGATGTTCAGCTTCTGCTGGAGCTCCTTCAACAGGTTGATGATCTTCGCCTGCACAGACACATCCAGCGCAGATACCGGCTCATCGCAGATGATGATCTCCGGCTTTAAGATGATCGCCCTCGCAATGCCGATACGCTGGCGCTGGCCGCCGGAAAACTCATGCGGATAGCGGTCTGCGAAATCCCTGTTCAGGCCAACCATTTCCATGGTATCGAGGATCAGCTTTTCCCGCTCCTCTTCCGTTTTATAGCAGTGCTCGATGTCGGCCGGTTCCCCGATGATGTCCCGCACCGTCATACGCGGGTTTAAGGAGCTGTACGGATCCTGGAAGATCATCTTGATATTTTTTCTGGCTTTCTTTAATTCCTCGCCCTTCAGCTTTAAAAAGTCCTGCCCGTTTAAAATGACCTCGCCGGAGGTCGGCTCTGTCACCCGGATCAGGGATTTTACGGTCGTGGATTTACCGCAGCCGCTCTCGCCTACGATCGCAAGCGTCTCGCCGCGGTGCAGCTCAAAGCTGACGCCGTCTACGGATTTCACATATTCCTTTTCCCCGAACAGGCCTTTTCTTCCTACCATATAGTATTTCTTTAAGTTCTTTACCTGGAGAATCGTTTCACTCATACCTGCGCTCCTCCTTTTTCGTCTTTCTGCTCCGCGCCCTGGGCAGCAGATCCGGCATTCCTGTCATCATGCTGCACGGCCTGGTCTTTTTCAGACACGTCCTGCTCTTTTTCAGATTCAGAAGCCTCATACTGGAAGCAGCGCACCAGATGCCCCTCGGTTTCTACCAGGCCCGGTCTCTCGGCATGGCAGCGCTCAGTTGCAAATGCACAGCGCGGAAAGAAAATGCAGCCCTTCGGAAGCTCATACAGCATCGGGACATTGCCCGGAATGCTGCGCAGCGTATCCTTCTGCTCATCCAGACGCGGGATTGCGGCCTGCAGTCCCTGGGTGTAAGGATGCTTCGGCTCGGAAAAGATTTTTTCAGCATCTGCGTATTCTACCAGCTGACCGGCATACATGACGGCCACCCGGTCTGCCATCTGGGAAATAACGCCCATATCATGGCTGATGAAAATAACGGAAGTTCCGGTTTCCTTCTGCAAGCGGCGGATCAGTCCCAAAATCTGGGCCTGTACCGTCACATCCAGCGCCGTGGTCGGCTCGTCACAGATCAGAAGCTGCGGACGGCAGATCAATGCCATGGCGATCATGATACGCTGGCGCATACCGCCGGAAAGCTGGGCCGGCACTTCGGAAAATACCTTTTCCGCTCTTGCGATGCCGACAGAACGGATCATGGAAAGTGCCCGCTCCTTCGCCTCTGCTTTTGATACTTTTTCGTGGGAAGTAATGGTCTCCATGATCTGGCGTCCGCAGGTCATCAGCGGATTTAAGCTGGTCATCGGCTCCTGGAAGATCATGGAGATCCCGGTTCCGCGGATCTTACGCAGATCCCGCTTTTTCATGCCCACCAGTTCCTGTCCCCCGAAGCGGATGCTTCCTCCGGTCACCTTGCCCGGATGCGCCACAAGTCCCATGATCGCGGAAGCAAGCATACTCTTTCCGCAGCCGCTCTCGCCTACGATCCCCAGGGTTTCCCCTGCCTGTAAGCTGAGGCTTAAACGGTCGATGACCGGAAGCTCACCGCGGTCCGTAAACAGCCGCACATCCAGATCTTTAATTGTAAGAATGTTTTCGTTTTCCATGTCAGCTTCCTTTCTACTTGCGCATCTTCGGGTCAAGTACATCACGCAGTCCGTCTCCCAGTGTGTTGAAGGCGATCACGGTCAGGATGATGCACAGTCCCGGAAACAGGCTGTAATAGGTATTGGTACGGATAAAGGTCTGCGCACCGGAGATCATGGAGCCCCAGCTGGCAGTCGGGCTCGGAACACCAAGTCCCAGATAGCTTAAGCTTGCCTCCGTCAGAATCGCAGACGGGATTCCCAGGGTACAGGAAACGATCAGCATCGGAATACAGTTTGGAAACAGATGCTTTAAGATGATGCGCAGGCTGCTTCCTCCATCAATGCGGCAGGCCTGAATGTATTCCTGCTCCTTTAACTGCAGCACGGTACCACGAATCAGTCTTGCGGTATTCGCCCAAGATAAGAAGCCCAGCGTCAGATACAGATTCAGGATGCCGGAGCCAAGCGCGTACATAAGCGCCATCGCAAACAGCAGGGCTGGGAAGCTGGAAAATACCTGGATCAGGAACGAGATCACATCGTCCACCTTTTTGCCAAAATAACCCGCACAGACACCCATGAAATAACCGATCACGGACGCGATCAGCTGGGAAATGATGCCGACACTTAAGGATACCCGGCAGCCGTAAAGGCAGCGGGTTAAGATATCGCGGCCGAATTCATCGGTTCCGAACAGGTGCTCGGAGCTTGGAAACAAAAGCTTGTCCGCCAGAACCTGTTTATTCGGATCATAAGGGGTTAACACAGGGGCAAACACAGCCGATACCGCTAAGAACACCAGGATAAACAGGGACAGTACTGCCATCTTGTTTTTCCAGAAGCGCTTTAAGCTCTCGGAATAATAATTCTTCTTTTTCATCCGCTATTCTCCTTTCGTCAGGCGGATATTCGGATTGATCACCGCATACAAAATGTCTACGATAAAATAGATCAGCACGCAAATCGCTGCCACATAAATGACTCCGCCTTGCACCAGCGGAATATCACGCCGGTGGATGGCATCGATCAGAAGCTTTCCGATTCCAGGAATGTTGAACACATTCTCTGTGATCATGGAACCGGTCAGAAGCGCACCGATATCGGTACCGATCACGGTGATGATCGGCACCAGCGCATTCTGGAAAATATGGATCAGGATAATGCGCCAGGAATATAAGCCCTTCGCATATGCCGTCTTAACAAAGTCCTGTCCGGTCACCTCCAGCATGCTGGAACGGGTGATGCGTGCAATGGATGCCGCATAGCGCACACCCAGGGCTGCAGACGGCAGTACATAGCCGATCGGGCTCTTTACCCCTGACACCGGGAAAATATCAAAGCGCAGTCCCACATAAATCTGGAGAATGATCGCCACCCAGAAAGACGGTGCGGAAATTCCCAGTGCAGAAAGGCTCATGAGAATGCGGTCAAGTGGACGGTCATGGTAAACTGCTGCCAGGATACCGGTGGTCAGACCCACGATCAGCGCCACAATATAAGCGGCAGTTGCCATGATGACCGTATAGTGGAATGCCTGCAGAATCAGGGTAATGACCGGTTTTTTCTGGAAATAGCTGGTTCCCATATCTCCGTGCAGAAGGTCTTTCAGCCAGTTGATATACTGAACCGGAAGCGGAGTGTCAAGTCCCATCTGGGCCTTCACCTGGGCAATCTTGTCCGCATCCGCGAACTCACCCAGCATAGCCGCTACCGGGTCTCCCGGGATTACATTCAGGATAAAGAATGTGATCAGGGAGATGGAAAAAATGATGCCGACAGCCAGGGCCGCCCGCTTAATAATGTATCGGATCAAGCGATCTCCTCCTTTTTATGAATCATCGAAGCAAAAAGGGAGCCCGGCAAGCCGGACTCCCGCGCCGGAGCGCTTTTGGTTACTGGTTCTGTGCTGCAGTATCGATATCTGCGTTCCAGAAATGATAGATCAGGTTGCCAACCTTATAGTTCTTCACATACGGTTTTGCGATGAACTGGCTCTGCGGATAGTACAGCGGGATACATGCGTAGTCATCCTGGGACAGGATCTTGTCTGCCTCTTTGTACATCTCTGCACGCGCATCCTCATCGGTGGATTTTCTTGCATCATCCAGCAGCTTGTCGAACTCGTCGTTGTGATAGAAGACACCCTGTGCATCGGACTTGCTGGAGTAGAAGTAGTTGTACATCTGGAAATCGCCGTCCGGATACAGGGCGTTCCAGGTCATACCAGTTAACGGGATCTTGCCAGCGGTTCTGTCAGAGTTGTAGGTTGCATTATCAACCACGTTCAGTTCCATGTTGATGCCAACCTCTGCCAGATAACCCTGGATCGCAGAGTATACAGCCTGGTCGGACTGGCGTACCTCAGAGGTAATGGTAATGCCGTCTGCATAACCAGCCTCAGCCAGAAGCTCTTTTGCCTTCTCCGGGTTGTACTCGTAAACAGAGAGGGAATCGTCATGTCCCGGAATACCATTGTTTAAGTAAGAGGTTGCCGGAATACCAGCGCCGTTTAACACAGCATCTACCAGCTCTTCACGGTTGATCGCAAGGGAAATGGCTTTTCTTACGTTTACATCGCTTAAGTACTGGTCATTTAAGTTCATGGAGATGAATGCAGTTCCCAGCGGGTAGTAAGCGGTGATCTCGTCTGCATAGTTTGCCTGATACTGGCTTAACAGGCTTGCATTTAAGTCTGCCAGGTCAATATCGCCGTTCTCGTATGCGATCAGCTTGGTCTGGTCATCGTCATAGAAAATGAACTGCAGTTCGTCTAAGTTTACCTCGCCGCCATGGTAATCTTCATTTTTCACCAGAACAACCTGAGTCGTATCATCGTTTTCTTCGATCTTGTACGGGCCGGTACCAATCAGGTCGGTTCCAAGTCCCCAGTTCTCACCAGCTGCGGTACATGCATCCTCCGGGAAGATATCTGCGTAAGAAGTACCGATATTCTTTACAAACGGAGCAAATGGATACTCCAGGGTGATATTGAAATGATAATCGTCCACGATCTCAAAACCAGAAAGCTCTGTTGCGCTTCCAGCCAGCATATCCTGTGCACCCTGGATCATATTGAAGTATGCGGTGCTCTTTGCTGCGGTAGACGGGGTAAACATACGCTCAAACGTAAATTTTACGTCCTTGCTGGTCAGCTCGGTGCCGTTGGTGAAGTGTACACCCTGCTTTAACTCAAAGCTGTAGGTCAGTCCATCGTCAGAAACGGACGGGAAATCGGTTAACAGGACCGGCTCCTCGTTGTTGTCATCGTCGAAACGAAGCAGGCTCTCAGTTACTTCATCTGCGATCGCTGCTGATCTGGAACTGGTAGATTTCTGCATGTCCAGGCCCTCGCCGGAGTTTGCCTGGCCATAGCGCAGAACCTTTCTTGCGCCGTCTTCCCCAGCGGTCTGGGCGCTGCTCTCTGCTGCAGAATCAGTCTGGTCTGCTGCCTTTGTGCTCTCGGAAGCCCCGCCGCCGCAGCCGCTTAATGCCAGCGCTGCAACTCCGGCAGATACCAGAGCAGTTAAAAATTTCTTCTTCATCACTTTTCTCCTATCTCTTTTATGGGTTTTATAAAAAGAAAAAACCGGAACCTCCCGGAGATCCGGGGAATTCCGGTTGCTTACGGAGATAGAGAGATTTGAACTCTCGCGCCGGTTGCCCGACCTACCGCATTTCGAGTGCGGACCCTTCAGCCACTTGGGTATATCTCCATTTGTTTCTGACACTGCATCACTGCACCTCAGTAACTTTTGTAGTATACACGAAAAATGGCGGATTGTAAATATCTCCGTTCTTATTTCCCCTTATTTTTTTAATTTCCAAAATATTGGTCCACGCCTGCCACAAGTCCGTTTCCAAGCTGGTCCAGCGTTGCTGCGGAATGGTCGGAAGCACCGTCCCCCAGCTCAATATCGATGGACGGAACCGTAGAATACGAAGTCTGGGTCAGGTCCATCTCCATACTGCCGCCGGAAAAGATCTTTACACCGGCACTTTTCAGACCGGCAACCAGGCTCTCGCCCAGTGCGTTGTGCTGTTTCCAGTGTGATGCCACCGGCTCCATGGCACGGTAGGAGGCCACATTCGGCACGCTCATGTAAAATGCGCCTTTGTTGCTCTTCGTGGAATCCCAGTGAAGGGCAATGTGGCAGTCTGCCAGATTGTTCGCCAGGACCGTGCGGGCTACATTGTCTAACTGGACATCATCGCTCTCGCGGATCATTAAGACATCGTACCCTTTTGCCAGAAGCTTATCCTTCAATACCTTGGCCATGGCCAGGGTCACCTTCGCCTCCGGGGTTCCATCCGCAAAAGTCATGCCGCCGGATACTGCCACCGCCGTGGTCGCACCGGCACTTGTGGTGCCGCTGGTCACCTTCGGGGTTCCGTCCGGGTGGCACTGGGTCTTCACACTGCTGCCGCCGCTCGTTCCGTGTCCTGCATTGACGCAAACCACTTTATTCTTGCGGGAAGCAGATTCGGAGCGGTACAGCACCGCTTTTCCGCTGTTGATCTTAGACAGGGAAGCATATTTCCAATCCATGTTCAGCCCCACTTCACCGGCATTCTGAACGGATGCTGCAGATCTGGAAGAAGCTGCGGAATCAGAAGACATTGCCGAACCAGAATTTCCTGCCGGCTGTGCCAAAGCAGCAGACTGTTCTTCTGGCTGCTCTGTACTCAGATAAGCAGATGCGGCATAACAGGTCTTACCCTGATATTCCACCTGACTCCAGTTTCCATTGTCACCGGTCCTTTTCAGCTGTGTTCCGTTTACCGGTGCTGCCACAACCTCTGCCCCCGGCTCCGGAGCAACACGCAGGTTCAATGTGGTTGCTTTTACATACACAGTCTCATTCCGTGCTTCCATGGAAGGGGCAGACTCTGTAGTCAGTTCTGTTTTATTCACGCTGACCTCTGCCTGCTGTTTTTCGCTTTCGGATCCACCGTTCTGTGCAATCTTCTCATTGACTGCTCCATCTGCCTGCTGGTCTTTGCCTTCTGTCTGGCTCTTTCCGCCCGCCTGCTGGTTTTCCCCGTCCGCTTTCTGTTTTTCCCCGGCAGACTCCGGTGCTTCTGCCGCATTTCCCGGTACTTCCACTTTCTCATATTTTGACTGGCAGCCCGCTGTCATCAAAGCCACTGCTGCTGCCATGGCAAATACAAATGTTTTCTTTCTCATCGGATGATCGTTCCTCCGCCTACTACATAATCGCCATCATAGAATACCACTGCCTGCCCCGGTGTCACGGCACGGACCGGTTCTGAGAAATGGCACTGTACCAGATCCTCTCCGATCTCCTCGATGACACAGGGAGCGCCTTTGTGACTGTAGCGGATCTTGGCACTGACCTCCATCGGCTCACCGTGCAGACCGTCGATCGCCATCCAGTTTAACTTGTTGCAGACCAGCGTATCGGTAAACACATCGTTTGCCCCGCCGATGACGACCTCATTCGTCTCCGGGCGGATCTCCGTTACAAATACCGGATGTCCCATAGCAAGGTTTAAGCCCTTTCTCTGGCCGATCGTGTAATGGGTGATGCCCTCATGACGGCCGATCACAGTGCCGTCTGACGTCACAAAATTGCCCGGTCCCGGCACGTTCTCTGCTTCGCGCTCAATAAATCCCGCATAGTCATTATCTGGGATAAAACAGATTTCCTGGCTGTCTGCCTTGTGCGCCACCTGTAAGCCAATATCCTCAGCGATCTTACGGATCTGGTCCTTGGTGTACTCGCCCACCGGCATCAGCGTATGGGAAAGCTGGTCCTGCGTTAAATTGTACAGGGCGTAAGTCTGGTCCTTTGCCGCGGTTGCCGACTTTTTCAGCGCATAGCGGCCGTTTGGCAGCTGCTCCACTCTCGCGTAATGACCGGTCGCAATGTAGTCCGCACCGATATCAAGACTTCTCTTTAACAGGGACTCCCACTTGACATAGCGGTTGCAGGCGATGCAGGGGTTCGGAGTCCGTCCGCATAAATACTCGCCCACAAAATAGTCCATGACATTGTCCTTGAACTCTTTTTTAAAGTTCATGACATAATAGGGGATCTCTAACTGCCATGCCACGCGTCTTGCGTCATCAACGGCAGAAAGACCACAACAGCCTCCGTTTTCCTGCTGCGCGGTCTCTTCCTCATCCTGCCAGATCTGCATGGTAACGCCAATCACATCGTACCCCTGCTGTTTTAAAAGCCAGGCGGCAACCGATGAATCGACGCCGCCTGACATTCCTACTACTACTTTCTTTTTGTTTTCTGCCTGGATCAATATTCTTCGTCCTCTTCGCCTTCGCTGATATCGTTCTTCGGCTTCTCTAATCCTTCGATCTTGATGCCGTTCTTCTCAGCATAATCCCACAGAGCTGCATGAATGGCTTCCTCTGCCAGTAAAGAACAGTGTACCTTAACCGGCGGAAGTCCGTCCAGAGCCTCCATAACGGCCTTGTTGGTTACTTCCAGTGCTTCCTGGATAGTTTTTCCTTTTACCATCTCGGTTGCCATGCTGCTGGTTGCTACTGCAGCGCCGCAACCGAAGGTTTTGAACTTACAGTCACGGATCACGCCATTGTCGTCGATATCTAAGTAAATTCTCATGATATCGCCGCACTTTGCGTTGCCGACGGTGCCGACACCGCTGGCATTCTCAATCTCGCCTACATTTCTCGGATGCTGGAAATGATCCATTACTTTATCTGAATACATATGTTTTATCTCCTTTTCTAAGGCCGGACCAGGGTTCTTATGGTCACGGCCTTTTTGTCTGGCTAATACGTTTATTTCTAAGACAGGCCTTTATTTATTTTGCCTGGTGCTTTACGAAATCCTCATACAGCGGGGACATGCTGCGCAGTCTGCTTACGATTGCCTTTAAGCTCTCTACGGTGTAATCGATATCCTCTTTGGTGGTCTCCTCGCTTAAGGTTAAGCGCAGGGAACCGTGAGCGATCTCGTGAGGAAGTCCGATGGCTAAAAGCACATGGGACGGATCCAGGGAACCGGAGGTACATGCGGAACCGCTGGAACCGCAGATGCCCTTATCGTCCAGCATGATCAGCATGGACTCACCCTCGATAAACTGGAAGGAGAAGTTTGCGTTGTTCGGAAGACGGTTCTCACGGCCGCCGTTGATGCGTGCATATGGGATCTCCGCAATGACACGGTCCATCAGGTAATCACGCAGCTCACTCTCGTACTTGGAACGCTCTTCCATGTTTGCTGCAGCGATCTCAGCTGCCTTGCCAAAGCCTACGATACCCGGAACGTTCTCGGTACCTGCACGACGTTTGCGCTCCTGTGCACCGCCATGGATGAAGGAACGGATCTTCACACCGGTACGGATGTAGAGGAAACCGATTCCCTTCGGTCCGTTGATCTTGTGGCCGCTGGCACTCATCATGTCGATGTTTAACTCGTCAACATTGATCGGCACATGTCCGTATGCCTGAACCGCATCGGTGTGGAACAGGATACCGTGCTCTTTTGCGATCTGACCGATCTCTTTGATCGGCTGGATGGTTCCGATCTCGTTGTTTGCGAACATAACAGAAATGAGGATGGTGGTCGGGCGGATGGCCTTCTTTAACTCATCCAGCTTTAATACACCGTTCTCGTCTACATCGATGTAAGTAACCTCATAGCCGTGCTGCTCCAGCCACTCACAGGTGTGCAGGATTGCATGATGCTCGATCTTGCTGGTGATGATGTGGTTGCCTTTGCTCTTGTATGCCTCTGCGGTTGCCTTTAATGCCCAGTTGTCGGACTCGCTGCCGCCGCCGGTGAAATACAGCTCGTTGGTCTTCGCACCGATTGATTTTGCGATTGCCTCACGGCCTGCTGCGACTGCCTTCTTCGGCTCGTCGGAGAAGCTGTAGATTGAGGACGGGTTTCCGTAAAATTCGGTAAAATACGGAAGCATAGCCTCTACGACTTCCGGTCTGGTCTTGGTTGTTGCCGCATTATCCAAATAGATTGTTTTCTTCATTATATAAATCCACCTTTCTGGAAAATATACATAAAATTCCAGCTGGGAGCTATGCCAGCCAGCATGTCTTTATGACAGGCTTATTATAGTATTTATTTCATAGTATTTCAATAGGAATTGATGAATTTATGAAAATTTTTCTCGATTTTCCGAAAAAGTACAATCCGATTCCCGGCTTTTCTCTTTATCTATGATATAATCTACTATATAATATGTTCTTTCACAAGGAGGGTTTTTATGAATTATCCGGAAATCCGTTATTTAGAGCGTCTCGCGGACCTGTATCCCACGATCGCAGCCGCTTCTACCGAAGTCATCAACATGGAGGCAATCTTAAACCTGCCAAAAGGAACGGAACATTTTCTGACCGATATCCACGGGGAGGACGAAGCTTTCGCCCATGTGCTGAAGAACGGTTCCGGATCCGTGCGCCGCAAGGTCAATGAGGTATTTGGAAATACCCTGTCCCACAAGGACAAACGGACCCTTGCCACACTGATCTACTACCCAAGGGAAAAAATGGACCAGATCTTAAAGGTCACGGAAGACAAAGATGAGTGGTTCCGCATCACCCTGTACCGCCTGATCGAGATCTGCAAGCGGGCTGCCAGCAAGTATACCCGTTCCAAGGTCCGCAAGGCTATGCCACCGGATTTCGCCTACATTCTGGAGGAGCTGATCACTGAAAAAGATGACAGCGTGGACAAGGCCTCCTATTACAATGCGATCGTCAACACGATCATTCATGTCGGCCGCGGCCGGGAATGCATCATTGCCATGAGCCAGCTGATCCAGCGTCTGGTCATTGACCACTTACATATCGTGGGCGATATCTTCGACCGTGGCCCGGGTCCGCACAAGATCATGGACAAGCTCATGAGCTACCATTCCGTAGATATCCAGTGGGGCAATCACGACGTCTTGTGGATGGGCGCTGCCGCTGGCCAGCCTGGCTGCATTGCCAATGTCATCCGTATCTGTGCCCGCTACGGAAATCTGGACATCTTAGAGGATGGCTACGGCATCAACCTGCTGCCGCTTGCCACCTTTGCCTTAAACACCTACAGCGATGACCCGTGTACCTGCTTTAAGTTAAAAGGCTCCAACGAGTTAAACCAGTACGAGGTAGAGGTCAACTTAAAAATGCACAAGGCCATCTCCATCATCCAGTTCAAGGCAGAGGGACAGCTCATTAAGGCGCATCCGGAATACCACATGGAGCACCGCAACCTGCTGCACCGCATCGACTACGAGCACGGCACCATCACCCTGGACATGCCGGATGAAAAGGGTAACCTGACTCCGCACACCTACACCCTGTTAGACAACAACTTCCCGACCATCGACCCGAAGGATCCATACGCTTACACCCCGATCGAGGCTGATATCATGGATCGTTTAAGCAAGGCATTCTTAAACTGTGAAAAGCTCCAGCAGCATGTCAGATTCCTGCTGGCTAAGGGAAGTCTCTACAAGATCTACAACGGGAACCTGCTCTACCATGGCTGCATCCCGTTAAATCCAGACGGAACCTTCCAGGAGGTAGAGATCAACGGCTCCTACTTCCACGGCAGGGCACTCTACGACGTTCTGGAAAGCTATATCCGCAAGGCTTTCATGGGTGTTTCCGATCGCGAAAAACGCCTTGGACGCGACATCATGTGGTACATCTGGCTGAATAAGGATTCACCTCTCTTCGGTAAAGATAAGATGGCTACCTTTGAGCGCTACTTCCTGGCAGAAAAAGAGACCCACGCGGAAAAGAAGAATCCGTACTACAAATATCTGGAAAATGAAACCGTGGTGAACCACATTCTGACCGAATTCGGTCTTCCGGAGACCGGCAGCCACATCATCAACGGTCATGTTCCGGTCCGCTCGAAAAACGGCGAGAGCCCGGTCAAATGCGGCGGCAAGATCCTGGTCATCGACGGCGGCTTCTCTAAGGCATACCAGAAAGAGACCGGCATTGCCGGATATACCTTAACCTACAACTCCTATGGTCTGATCTTGTCTGCCTTAGAGCCGTTTGAATCTACGGAAGCAGCCATTGAGCGCGAGATTGACATTCATTCCGACAGCGTCATCGTCCGCCATGCAGACCGCAGAAAGCTGGTAGGCGATACCGACACCGGTGCCGTGCTCCGCGAAAAGATTGCAGATCTGGAGCAGCTTCTCATGGCTTACCACAGCGGACTTCTGGTTGAGCGGTATGTAAAAAACTAAACGAACCCCGACCGGATCCCCGGTTCTGATCCGATCTTCCAAAAAGGCAGCCCCGTTCCCGGTTCTGATTATCGCAGGACTTACATATCCTGTAATAAGATTTCCGGCCGGGGGCTGCTTTTATGTCTTTTTATTCCGGTCTTTCCGAAAAAAAACGCGCCTTTCTCACCGGCACCCTGCTGCTTACCGCAGCAGGGTTTCTTTGCCGGCTTCTGGGCTTTTTCTACCGTATTTTTTTATCCCGCACCATCGGTGCCGAAGGACTCGGCATCTACAACATGGTTCATCCCGTCTACGGGATCTGCTTTGCGCTTTGCGGCGGCGCGATCCAGACTGCGCTTTCCCAGTACATAGCTGCCCACGAAGAAAAAGGACACCGCGTGTTTCGCACCGGCCTGTGTGTTTCCATGCTGTTATCCGGGCTTCTTGCCTTTCTGATCTGCCGCTATCCGGACTGGATTGCGGAGCGCATCCTCATGGAGCCGCGCTGCAGCCCGTATCTTCCCGTCATGGGACTTTCCTTGCCCTTCGCTTCCTTCCATGCCTGCGCCAACGGCTACTGCTACGGCGCCCAGAAATCGAAAGTACCGGCATTTTCGCAGGTTGCAGAGCAGATTGTCCGGATGACTCTCGTTTTTCTGATCGCCACAGAGCGCACCGCGACCGGTCAGGAGATCACCGTGCGCCTGGCTGTTTACGGGCATCTGATCGGTGAGATTGGGGCTGCTTCCTTTAATTTTTTGTGTCTGCTGCTGTTTCCACCGCAGGCAGGGACACGAAAAAACTCCGATTCCGTGTTTCCAGCTCCGGTACAGGCAGCTCCTGACGCATCCCAGTCTGCACCTTTGGCAGACAAAACGTCCTCCTGCTTCACAGCTTCACCTCCGGCACAGGATACCGCTCCGTTTTCCGCTTCCTGCTTTCTCCCGCTCATGGCACTGGCCCTGCCGCTAATGGGAAACCGCCTGGTTCTAAACCTGCTGGCCGGAGCCGAAGCAGTCTGGATTCCTAACCGTCTCCAGCAATACGGACTAAGTGATGCCGGGGCATTTTCTGTTTACGGCGTCCTGACCGGCATGGCCCTGCCCTTTATCCTCTTTCCCTCTGCCATCACCAATTCCATTGCCGTGCTCCTTCTTCCCAGCGTGGCAAAGGACCAGGCAGAAGGGCGGACAAAAAGCATCGCCCAGAGTGTAGCCATGGCCCTGCGCTACAGTCTCTATATGGGCATCCTCTGCATTGGGATCTTTGTGCTGTTTGGCGTTCCGCTCGGCGACAGCGTCTTTAAAAATGAGGACGCAGGACGCTATATGCAGATTCTTGCCTGGCTGTGCCCCTTCCTCTACCTCGCAACGACCATGGGCAGCATTTTAAACGGACTCGGCTGTACACGCATTACCTTTCTGCAGAACACAGCATCCATGCTCCTGCGCCTCTTCTTTGTACTGGCTGCGATCCCGCGTTTTGGAATCTATGGCTATCTCTGCGGAATGCTCGCCAGTGAACTGTTTCTGGCGCTGATGCACCTGTACTCCCTGAAAAAGCGGGTAGCCTTTACCTGGAGCGCCTGGGACATGATCTTAAAACCGGCTCTTTTGTTATTTCTGGCAACCGGCATCCATTATGCCCTGTCCGGCCTGCTGCCGGAAACTGCCGGGAGTATGCCGCTCTTTATCAAGACCGCACTCCAGATTCTGCTGCTCTCATTCTGCTACGGATTTTTGCTGCTCTACGCACATATTTTAAGGCGGTGAAACGACATTATCGCACAGTAAGTCCGAAAGCCCCCGCCCCGCCAATTTAGTGATGGTTGCAGTTTTTTTCGTACGCAGCGGAGCCAAAAAAGTAGGGCGTGTATGAGTCTGACTTCTGAAATTTTCAGCATATCAGTTGTTTCGCCTCTTGAGGACACATGTCCGATTGCAGCGGATGTAAATCCGATGCAGGCGAACATGTGTCAGCGAAAGCAAGCGAACAACGATATGTGAAAATGGAGGAAGTCAGACTCGTATACGCCCGGACCTTCTATTTGTTACTGTGCGATATTGTTTAATTCGGCGATTCCGTTTTTTTGGCAGCCGCCTTCTTCTGCTCCTGCTTTTCCCGCTTCTTTTGCTGGTCCAGCTCCTGCTTCTTCTGCGCTTCTTTCTCCGCATGCTCGCTTTCCAGCTGCTCCTGGCGCTGCTGCTTGATGCGGCGGAAATAGGAGCTCATCTCGTCTGCCATACCGGCCAGACGGTTTAACAGCGTGGAGAAATCGGAAAGCATTTCATCGTCCTGATAATACGGATACACAATATCGTGATCGATCTCGCTCCAGCCCTCCTCGAACAGGGTTCTGCCCTGGATTTCCACATAGTAACCCTTGTATTTGATGATATAGTGCAGGGAACGATAAATGCCGTCCGATTTGATGTCGATCAGTTTTTTATCGTAAATGCGGGTATCGCCGGTTCTGCGGTAGACCTTCGGCCGTTCTGCGATGTAGTAATGGTCCGGGTCATCATCGAAGTCCAGAAGCCGGTCCTCAATATAATTGGCCGGATCATTCTCAAATACCGAAGTAATGTAATTATGAAAATAGATCCAGTCCTCCCGGTAAAGGAAGAAGACACGGATTCCGATCAGATCCGTCATATATTTATAGTAGTTCTTCCGGTTGATATATTTGTACTGGTCCGGCTGCTCGCTCTTTTTGCGGATGATCTTCTCCAGCAGATGCCCTGCCTTTTTGGTCCGATAGCGGTAAGAGTGAATCCCTGCTTTCTCAATGTCATACAGATAATCGTTAACGAAATCCTTGCCGATCTTCTTTAACTGCGGCTCAATGCGGCAGTAGCTGTCGTAAATGGAATTCAGCTCTTCCCACTTCATCCCTGTCTTTTTCAGGGTTTCTTTTTCAATGTTATATTCTTTCAAAAAATCTTTTTTCTTGATCATAGATTCTCCTGATGTCGTTCCTGTGTTGCTATATTTTCAAGCAGTGTCCGGCAGACGCGCCCCAGTGGAAGCCCGACCACATTATTATAGTCTCCCCGGATTCCTTCTACCCAGACCGCAAAACGTCCCTGAATCCCGTAGGCCCCGGCCTTATCCATAGATTCCCCGGTTCTGACATATGCTTTGATCTGCTCCATTGTCATCGGGCAGACATGTACATCGGTCTTTTCCGCAAAGGTTATGGTTTTCCACTGCTCGCTTGGATTTTCTCCCGGTTTTCCACAAAATACCAGGGTCACGCCTGTGTATACCTGGTGGATTTTCCCCTGAAAGGATGAGATCATGTGGATGGCATCTGCCTCATCCTTCGGTTTTCCGAGGATGTTTCCGTCAAATGCCACCACAGTGTCCGCGCCAATCACCACAGCATTCTCACCGGTATGTCTGAAAGCAATGTCTTCTGCTTTCTGCCTGGAAAGCTCCATCACGACCTCATCCGGCTTTGTGCTGCGGATCACCTCCGTGACATGGCTCGGCTCTACCACC
>OHMN01001127.1_pt1 | contig 19179 bp, 21 predicted proteins | sample 1569361 | NCBI WGS metagenome assembly OHMN01 (sample SAMEA3541508, study PRJEB24748) | human gut metagenome | biome: human gut; feature: human-associated habitat; material: faeces | place: China | collected 2012
GTGAAATCGAAGCAGGAAATAAAAAGGTACAAGAAATAAAACATGATTTAAAAAATCGCCTGATTGCCCTTTGCGCAATAGAGAAAGCAAATGTAGATTTAAAAAAAGAATTTCAAAAGATCATTGGTGAATTAGATGAAGGAGAAAAAACTATATACACTGCAAATATAATTGTCAACACTATTTTGAATAATAAACTTCGTAATGCCCAAAAAAGGCATATCGTAACAGAAGCCTCGGTATTAGTACCCAAGCAGATGAATCTGGACTATAGTGCTGCCGGTATATTATTAGGAAACCTCTTGGATAATGCAATAGAGGCATGTGAAAAAATAGAAGCTTCCAAAAGATGGATTGTTGTAAATATCATTTATAAAGAACATACTTTGATTTTAAAAATCTGCAATAGTAAAGAGATAAAAAAGGCAAACATTACATTGAGCAGCAAACGCCATTATAATCAAAGTGGAATTGGCATACATAGTGTTACAAAGGTAGTGGAAAAATACAATGGTACAATAGAATTTTTGGATCTAGGTGACTCCTTTGAAGTAAGTGCTATTCTTTATGGGATTTTATCTGCTGAAATCTCTTGTTCATAGGAAAGTTATTGTTCCATTTCCCTCCAATTCTTAATTTCTTTTTGGTATACCTACATCCTGTTAGATTAGATAATTTCTCTTAGTTTACTCCTAAGTACAATTTATTACATATAATATACCTTTTATTACAGTTTCATGGGCAATTGCCATTCCTATGCTATAATTATCTAAAAATAAAAAGGAAGGTTATAAAATATGTTAAAAAAGATCAAACTTATCAAAAAAAATGCGAATGTCAGATTACTATCTTCAATAGCTAGTTTTGCACTGCTAATCACAACAATTGCTTCTAATCAGCGTTGTTGGTATGTAATGTATGAAGATTCACTACCTAAAGGTCACGAAAAGTTAAAAAAATCCCATTTTTATTTTTAACCATGTGTTCTATTAATAAGTATTTGACAGAAAAAATGATTGATTATCATATTATTGAACCTGAGGATATCGAAATATATACTTATGGATTGACAAATGGCTTTATAATAATTGTAAATATATTTACTACCTTATTATTTGCTTATTTCATTAAAAAAATAGATATTGCCATAATAATGTTATTATCCTTTATTCCACTAAGATCATTTAGCGGAGGTATACATTGCAAAACTAAAACAACTTGTTATATGATTTCTAATATAATAATTATTTTTTTACTTATGGTTCAAAATTATTTTTTGAAATTTCCGCTAATTCTTTTATACATCACATTAATAAGTGGAATATACATTTTTTTTAATAAAATATCCAATAGTGATAATCGCTCTCTTAATAATCAAGAAATTCTATATTACGGCAAGGTCAAAAAAAGCATTCTTATCATTCTACTTTTCATAATTGCTGTATTATTGTTATTACATAAGATTAAGTATGCAATGGTTATAATGTGTTCAATAATTCTAGTAGCGTTTCTTCTTATTTTAGACGAAGCAAAAAAAATTTTTCATTTTTATAAAAGATTACATAGGATATAGATATTTCAATTTTGGAATACACTATATCCTTCTTTTAATAAGTGCAAAATAATTCAACGGATTGCGTCGTCCTAAAAATCATTCCATAATGCCCATTAGAGAATGCAGGCATTTTACTTTATTTTCTATTACTAGTATAAACCACGCTAAGTAAAAATATATTTCAAATTAACATTTTATGCTAATTCTGAATATACTTTTTCTTTCTTGAAATTGATTTAGGTACTTTTTATCCGTATTTTCTACTGAAGCAACTTTTGCGTTTACAACTTCATAAACTATGGATTCGATATCTTTTTTGAAAGGTCTATGCTATCTGGATATTCTTGTGTTGAGAAATCACAAATCTAAAAAATTGGAAATCATCTATTTTGTGCTTGATGACTTTATCCATTTCTGCTGGGATATTGGTCAAGACCTTGCCGTATTTGCGGTGCGTAGCAATCTTTACCAATTGTTCCAGAGGAAATTATAATTCGGTATGTACAAAAGCGGATCTAAAAAACGATTTCCATATCACCGGACAGCTGATGGAAAACCATCCGGAATATTCACTATCCATTTTATATGTTTATTTATAGGAAACAGGTTCTTTGTTGGTTCCGTCAAAATATCTGTAGATTCTATTCCTACTTTCTGTAAGCACTTGATTTTCAGCCGTTTGTAGAAAAATATCCGGCTACTTTTTCAGTAACCGAAATATCTTGACAATTCGCATATGATTTATGAGCGATTTAAGTTTTCTGCTCAACAGACGCCCCATCTCACCTTTTTCCATTCCATGGAGCAAATTGATATAATTCATCGTTACCCATACTATCATCTAGCAACTTTCCCAAAAGATAAGTTAAATAATGATAGATACTTATTCCATTTGCTTTAGCCATCTCTGTCATCATTATACTATAGCACTAGTCTGGGTACTATGAGGTATATCGCAGGACAGACAGTCCTAAAGGGGCCACTAACTAGCATTGTTGTATACACTATGTTTGAAATTGCCAAGGAGAATGCTCTGAACACTTACAAATATCTAGCATACCTCTTATCATAACGGTCAAACAATAAAATGTGAAATAAACATCTGAAACAACTTGCTCAATGGAGGGGAACTGCGAAAGCGAGGTATCGAAACTAAAATAGAGTAAAACACTTGCATCTATTTATTTTGGTACAAGCGTAGTTCATGAATAACATAGCAATATTTTGCGTTTACAGTTCCACTTATATATCAAGCGGTTTATTTGAATTTCTATCCAAAAAGAAGTTCCAAAGAACGACATGTTTTTATATCAATTCTTCGGAACTATGGAGCATACCAATATTATCTTACTGACATTAGTCACTAGCCATCTTTTTTAGGAAATTTCAGGGGAGGAATAAAGTCTTCGGATACTTATTACCCTTGGAAAAAATGAATCTTCCAGTAGTCTTCAGAGATATACTTACTAAAGTTTAACCTTTACATTTAGACTGTTTTTGTAATAATTTCCAAAATTAATGTTACAATACAAACAAAAGCAATCAACCCTATCATCACTCCAAATTCAAGCTCAAATATTTTAGCGATTATTATCAGAAAGCCCACAATACCAATTGCTCCTGCTTCTAATCGAACATGACAAGTTATATTTTTTACACCTTGATATTTTCCTGCTAAAGGTATCTTATTAGTAACTATACAATATATACTTAAACTTATAAACAAAACCCCGATAATATAATTAATGATTGTTATCACTGTCCTTCCTAATTTATCAAAATAATTGAAATGTAAATTGATTAAAAATATACTCTATTTCTTATATATACTACTCTCAATTATACCAAAAGTCAATAGTTCCTCTATTAATAGATACAATATATACGTTGAATAAGGATAAAAAATATTACTTTTTATAATTGGCCATACCTATTTTTTCTAATTTTGCTAACACTTCACAAAACAAATTATGAACTGTAGTAAACTCATATTCAGAGCATTTACTCTTCACTATTTCTTCAATTCTTTTATTTCCGTTACATTCACTGATACACTCCGCAATTATATTTGGTATTGTTCCTATGTTCTTTCCGTTAGCAGATAATAAGCAATCAAAAGAACCTTTTTTTATTTCAACAGCACCATCTATGATTGGTATTACATTATCATTCCAATGAGAATAGTTTCGTATGACCTGAATTTTATTTTTGCTCTTGGTTTTACTTATTTTGATTAGCAATAAATAATATGAATCAGCATCATACATATTAAACAATTCTAAGAATAGCTCTTTATATTTTTTTGAATCTTTAGGATAGTTTAATGTATTAGTTATTAAACTATAAATACGATCAATAAAAAACATAGCAGGTTTTCTTGTCTGCAAAAAAACTTCACATTTAAAATTATTTGATAGATTTTTTCTAAGTACATCACACACTTTTGGTTCATTAGCGTTTCCCAAACCCTCTGCAGATATTATGGCAACTCCATTATCTGTCAAATGTCTTTCTATTCCTTTTATTATCCCTCTTATAATGTCTAATCCATCATTACCACCATTTCCCTGAATTGGAAATGGCACGTTATCTGGAATTGGGAAAAACGGTGGATTTGCTGTAATTAAATCAAATTTCTCATCTTTTCCAAAACAAGTAAAAAGATCACTCTCAATAAATTGTGTTTTATTTTCAATCTCATTTAAAATAGCATTAAATTTTGCTACTAAAATAGCATTTTTATTAATATCAACACCATATGATTTATTCTTAACAAAATGTGATTCCATTATAGCTTGTATACCTGAACCAGTACATAAGTCCAGATGACTGTTTATAACTTTATTAGGTAATGCTGCAATAAGTCTATAGGAATCTATTCCCATATAGATCTCTTGACTAACAATATCCCTTTTGTAATCTGGCAAAGTACTAACAACCAAGAATCTATTAAAATACGAAATTATAGAGTATCCTTCACTCCAAATATAATTATTATCACATTTTAAAAATCCTACATTTATAAATGATTTTACAACCTCTAAATCCAATTCCCCGAATTCAGATAACTCTAATCTTTCTCCCAAAAGCAATAATTTGAATTGATTTTGAATACTTTCATCATAATCTCTTAAATTATATATTATTTCCTTATATGATGCCCAAGGATTAATAAAATAATTTAAAGTTCCATTAATTCTTTGATAAAGAAAATCATAGTTTGTTTCTAAAAGATATTTTCTAATTCTCATAATATCTGAATGTAATAATTTTAACATATCTATCTCCAGTCCAGTACATATAATACAAACTCTAAAAAATATTAAAATACTAATACGGCAGCTTGGCAAAATAGATTATTTTATATGATTATGTATTTATATGTTTCATAATAATCTGGTTAACAATCAATCGCAAGCTATAACTCCAGCATTTACATATACTATTCCATTTAAATAACCTGCCCAATTCACTGCACCAACTGCATCCCAAGCAACAACGGCTGCATATACCCCACCGACTACAGCTGTATTACAACACATTGGTTGTATTAAATCTCCACCACCTTCTCCATCATCATATTCTAGTATAGGACCTTCATATTTTTCCATATTATCTCTCCTTTCAAGGAAAAATCTATTGCCTAGCTGCCACACTAATAAATAGTGCCTAAATCATATCAACTTTTTTTTCAAACAACTCAGCAGACTTACCCTTATATTCTTTCTTTAATATATTTTGGTGGTATAATCCTATTTTTTTTATTATAGTTTTATTTAGTTCTGATTGTTCGTTCAACAATAAGTAATAATAAATAGTTTTATCTGGGAATACTAAGTTTACTTCATTATGAACCCAAATAGTTACCCATCTAAAAAACTTATCAATATTTTGTTTGCTAATATAGTCTATCATTTCAGCATTAATATATAAATATTGAATATCTATATATGTACAATTAAAAAATGGATATTCTATAAAATGTGGATTCACTCCAATAGTAATACATCTATCACCATTATATTTTAATGAGAAAAAAACTATTACATTAGCAATGAAAGAACTTACCAAAAACTTTTTATTAACCTCTATTAAATCAGTAGATTCAATATTACAGTAAAAAAAGTCCCTGTTTCCCTGTAAAAAATCGTACAAATCTGCACTAGAATACTCTACAGTAAATTCGGTTTTTCTATCTTCTCCTGTTATCCTAAAATGTTTCTTAAATGGAATTATTCCGTTCTTAAACATTATCAATTTCAATTTCCATAATGGATATAAAAGATTAGCTATATCTTGATCTATTTTCTCTTCCGACACATCATATTTATTGCGTATTGTATTAGAAATAGATAACAAATTATTTTTACCGTTACAAAGCATTAAAATTTCATATGTTAAATTGTTCATTCTTATAGTTGATAATGTTTTAGGTGACGAAAGAATAAAGCCATTTTCTTTTTTTATTATTGTTATATTTTTGTTTCTAGAAAAAATAGGAATACATTTTCTTTTTATTTCTTCTGAAAATCCTTTATTATTCATATCTTACCTTCCTCATATTATAAAGTAGTAGTATTTAGAGTCCCTCTCCAAGGACTATATATTACACTGCTGAAGATATAGTGGAATAATTCTCTGCCTATTTCTTGATATTTTCAGGAAAAATCAGTTACAATTTTTTATATAGTTGCTAATCAGTCAAATAACACATATTAGTTCATTTAGAACAAAATTGCAATTTTCTAGAATTCGTTAGATACCTACATTCGCTTTTAAACAAAACCACTTCCGGAGTTCCGAAATATCCGCTTATCATGGTAATAAAAGAAATAGAATTCTATATGAATGCTCCTTCAGTGTACATGCGTCTAAACATAACTTGGCAGTGTTACAAAAAATTCTATTTTAAATCATATATGTGTTGTTCAAAACTAAATCAGATAATTACAATATATCTATGTATGATTCAAAATGTGTACAAAGGTAAACTTATTGCATTTACATGATCACAGGAATTAATAAGATTCTATTTTTTACTGCTGAAGAGTAAAAATATCTTTCAATTCTTCCTATATCAGACTATTCACTATATTTTTCCTTTTAGGTAAGAATTAGCCTAGTATCCTTTTTTATACCTATTCTAACTTGTCCAAAATTATGGATATTTGTTAAAATTCAACTGCTAAATTTCCATTGAAGCTATAGATTTTAATAATCAGCCTTTAAAATCATTATTCAACCATATAGAAACAATCCGTTGTTAAAAGATCGTAAATAAACGAAATAAAGTCTTTTTTGTTCAAGTCTTTTTTCTCGATTAAATAGCTTTGATTCTGAATAATAATATTGATTACATTGTTCTGCCAGTTACAAAAATCAAATTCTGATGACACTAAATATTTTCCATTTCGATAGCAATTAATAAATTTAAGCCGTTTATTTTTCATATGTATATATGCAGATTCTTTTAAAATAATTCTTGCTTTACCTAAGGAAATATTTGACTCAATTAAATTTAAAATTTTCTCCTTATATTTTAAACATTTTCTTTCCATTTCATTATATTCATTGTTGGTAAGAAATTGGCATGGATTACATCTTGCTTTCCACCGACATTTTAAGCAACTCAAACTTCTTCTTTCTTGGTTAAGTTTATCTCGCTTTTGGTTAAATAACTCATTATCCTCTAAAAAATTATTAATTTCATCATGTCTTTCTATTAAAGAATTAGGAATACTTTTTATCTGTCCATTACTCATAAGAAATTCTGCTTTATTTTCGGAACAAGAGTAGAGTTTACCATTCATATCCATAGAAAATCCTCCATTATTTGATACGCAATCAGGAAAACAAACCATAGAATTCATATTATATTTAATATTAAAAAAAATATATGCAAGTGGTCTGAGTGAATGAACAAATAAAATATAAGATGGATTATTTAGCAAAGCATACCTATGATATATCTTGTCAACAAGCTCTTCATATTCATTGTCATCAAGTTTTAAAAAGTCATATTTTTGAGCTCTCCCTGCAACAGTGATCGAATTGATTATCACTTCATTAATATTTAATTTATCAAAATATTCTGCAAACTGCTTCCATTCGTTTTTGTTTTGACTATTTAGCGTCATTTTAATAATTATGGGTTTAAACAATTTTTTATTATGGATTTCCCTTTGTAATAACTGCAGCCCATTCATCGCAGAGCTAAAACTACCAGTTCCTCTAATATAATCATTACTTTTACTTGTTACTCCTTCTAAACTAATATTGACAACGTTAATTCCTGATTCAATAAGTTTACAAACAATATTATATGTTAATAGCGTACCATTAGTTATAATTTCTGTTTCTATTCCCTTTTCTTTACAAAAAGATATCAAATCAAATATGTTTTTATACATCAATGGTTCTTTAAGTATTATTACCACTTGCTTTAATCCAAATTTTGTTAACCCCAAAATTCTTTTTTTCATTAGATTTATATCAGCTTCTTTGTTTATTTCATTCAAATTTTCAGCGACACAATGTTTACAACACAAATTACATCTCGAATTAACTTGAATAGAAATTATCTTTACATCCTTAAACACTATATCCTCCTCTGATACTATTATTTATAATTAACTATTTACAAAACCAGACAAATTCCATACCTACCTCACTATTATAAATATTTCCTTATTGTATATCGTATAATAAAATCATATAGAAATATAAATCATTATTCCCTAAATAAACAATTCCAGTGCTTAATACTATATGGAGAAAGTTTGTAAATCTTTAATCATTTACAGTATTTTTGAAAATGTAATTATATCTAAATTATCATTATTATCTTTTGACTTATATATACATTCCATTTCAAATCCAGAAGATAATAAAATTGAAATAACCTTATCAGTCAATTGCTCTTTTAAAATAGTTATTTTTATTTTTTTTATTTCTTGTATTATTAATAAACTACATAATTTCTCTAAAGCAAAGTCCACAAAATTTGTATCTGAAATGGATAACAATTCTATCCTTGCTGTATTGTTATCTCTTTGTTTTTGATTAGTTTGGCACAATAAAATATTTTTTATATTCCTAGTTTTATCCATTTCCACAAATATTTGCATAAAATATGTAAATAAAGAATTTCTTATATCTAATTCACTAGTTTTTAAAATATCTACATCAGGTGCAAAAAGGAACTTTTCTTCGTCATATATATCAGATTCATATATATAATCTACAACATAGTGTGCATCTCCATACTCTAAAAATTTATACATGTCTTATTTCCTCCCTTTACCGAACTGTTACTGCTAAACTTCTACATAGCTCTTCTGTTTTCTGTCTGTAATCAGGACTAAGAATATCCAAGTCTATTGCCTCATCAATAAAAATTTCCGGCAATCCAAATTTTTGTAAGTCCATTTCACTTGTATCATTCATTCTGGCAGCAACCTCTTGGAGATATTTATTATTCCATATATCCAACAATCCACCTTCAATATATTCCCTTATAGAATGTTTCCTTATGTTTCCACATGTAATAGGTATATATGGAGAAATTAAAATATCTCCATAAGCGCTTATAGAAAAATAAGAAAGCATAGGTTGCTTTATTCTTCCTTTAGCTATATGTTCAAGTGGATCTCCCCATTCAACATACATTTTAGGATTCTCTTTTCTCTTTTTTGCTAGTATAAAAGACACTTTTTGGTAATCCTCATATGTAGGTATGAAACTTTGAAGGTTCTTTCTTGCCCTTCCTAGAAGCATTAATGGCTGACATCTAAAAAACTTTACACCTAACTTTTTAACAAACTCAAACAGCTCATCTATATCATCTATATTGAACTTGGTTGGTGCAAAAGATACTGCTACAGTGTGACCTGCATCAATTAAATATTTAATAGACTCAATGGCACGATCATAGCTTCCCTTCATATTACGCATTCTTTCATGGTTCTCTTTAAAACCGTCTAAACTTACTTGTACACTGCGGATATTAGGTAGCCTTAACTGAGATGCATACTCCTTAGTCATCAAATATCCATTAGTAACTAATGCTAAGTCAATCTTACTATTATTATCGGAAAGATAATCCGAGATTTGAAGTATCAATTCCTTTCGTAATAATGCTTCTCCACCACCTATACTTATTAGTCCCACACTATAATTATTAATATCATCGATAAATTGTAAAATTTCAGCATCTGATAATTCCTGCTTATTTAAAGAATGTTCACCACTAGAATTAAAACAATGTAAACATCTAAATGTACATTTATAAGTTAAATCAATTGCACATGTTCCTATATAAAAATTTCCATCCATAATCATATCAATTCCTTTCGTTCAAACATAAAATATAATAAAGGTAGCTTAATTTCAAACATTTGTATTGTAATAAAGTTAATAATTAGATATCTAAGAGCATATAATCTATATACCACTTTACAAAGTATAAATACACAACTTCTTTTTGGTAATAGTATATTTGGAGTTATCAATTCATAATAAGATGATACCAGGTTCAAAAATCATAAACCACGTTGTACTTGCACGTAAGTAGTTTTGTGACTTTATGACCCACTCCAATATGAAGATAAAAGTAGGACAGATGCCCCTCACTATCCGAATTTGGGACAGAATTGTAGGAGTGCATAGCACGAAACAATTCGTTAGGTATCGTTTGACACCCACATCATAAGATTATAAATAATTGCTCTTCTTCCCAGAGTTGATAAGTATTTAAGATATTTACAAACGAATTATCAAATCTCGTCATAGTCAACTTTATTAGATTTATACTTTGTTCAACTTTTTATTTCTTCTCTTATTTGATGGTCAAATTATTCATATGTCCTAAATATTTTTCTAAAATTCCATTCTCATCAAAGACTACTGTTGCATTAGGTAAACAAAGTATATTCTTTCCGTAAGTTTTAATTGGAATATAACCTATATTTTTTTCTTCTATAAATAAAACTTTTACATAATGTGTATTAAACACTTGTGGAAATAACTTATAAATAATCATTTCATACGGAATTAAATTTCCTTTATATATAATAGCTTCATTCGAGCCAGAAAATGAAATCTTATTTTTTTCTATAGTCATTTTGCTCTGCTTGATAATACCATTTTGATTTGAGTAAAACGATATAAAAGTGCTATTTTCAATCGTACTATAAATTATATTTTTTTTTACTGAATTCGTCTGAAATTCTAAATAAAATTCATCCAAATCTAATGTGCATCGACATCTTCCAACATCAAATCCTTTCCAATAAACTTTTAAATTCTTTTCTAACATTTCTTTTCCTCCCTCGTATAATACCCAAAATTAAAGTTCATATAAAACATCACATATAGAACATAAATTTTCATCGTGTGTCACAATGATAACAATACTTTGTTTTGCAATTTTACATATACAGTTTTTCAACAATTCTACACTACTATTGTCTAGTCCTGCTGAAGGTTCATCGAAAATGTATAATTTGGCCTTTTTTAACAACACACACAAAAATAAAATTTTCTGTTTTTCACCACCTGAAAAATCACAAATTCTTCGTTCCAGCAACTGATATATATTAAAATTTTCATTAAAATATAAAGGAGCTATATTATAATAATCTATTGTATACTCTATTTTTTTTACTATATTTTCTGAGTAACAACTAAATATTTCACGTAATCGCAAATTATAGAAATATATATTTTGCGGCAACATTGCAATATATTTGTTTCTCATTTCATACATATTGAATTGCTTTATATCAATCCCATCATATTCTATATTTCCAGACGTATTATCAGAAAATACACCTATTAACAATTTTAAAAGTGATGTTTTTCCTACTCCATTATCACCTATTAAACCGTATATCTTATTCTTTTCAAAAAAAACATTTGCTTTATTTTTCAAAAACAGATGCTCTAATCTGTTTACTTTTATACATGAAATTTCATTTTTTATAATATATCCATTTGTTTCTTCTTGTAAATCAAGCAATTCTTTAATTCTAATATATGCAGCATATGCATCTTGATATCCTTTTCCAAGGTTAAGAAAATAGCGGATATTTTTTTGTATTAAATTTAAATACGCATTTATAATAGTAAACTCACCAATTGATATTGTTTTATTTATTATTGAAGTGCCTCCGACAATCAATGTAGTAACTGTATATAGTAATGACAAAATGCTATCAGCAGAAGAAAAAAGATATATAGTCTTGTTATATTTTAATACATCAGTAATATAATTTTTTACTAACGATATTAAATAATTATTCCAAAATGAAAAATTTGCATTTATTTTTATAAATTCGTTTATACTATATTGTTCATTTAAATTGCTATAAAAAATATTTCTTTGTTCTTTAAATTTAATCCCTATTTTAAATAAAGGATTTTTCATTAGCAAGAAAAGAACTATATATAAAGGAATAAAAATCAATATTAAAACAATTAATTTATTGTCTATCATTAAAAGGAATATTAGCGTAAATAATATGCTTACACCATTCGCAAAAACACTAGCATAATTCTCTATAAAAAATTCAAATATACTACTTACATCACTGACAATTCTATTGTTTAAATACGTTGGATCGTATTTATCTATAGATCTAACAGGTACATTCCTTAAATGTAGTATTATGTTAAAAATGCACTTATATATTATAGTATTTTTTACTTTTGTCATACTCATACCATAAAAAAAATTAACTATACAACTTATAATTCCAAAAAGAAACAATACTAGAGCAAATTTATATATAATTTTAATATCTGGCTTTTTTAAAATCACATCTAAAAAAACACCATTAAAATAAGGTAAAACCAATGAAAAAACACTTGAAAATATTGAAAAAAAGCCAAGTCCTATAATTATAGTTAAGTTATTTCTAAAAGATGAAAACAAAAATTTTTTCATATAATTCTCCGTTCTAAGGAATTAACTACCAGCTCAACTGGAAGCTTTCCATTTCTTCAAAGTATCATCGTTGTTTCGAATTCTTAGTGGGAGTATCACAAACATTATTATAGTTCCTATAAAGCAATACTTTTGGAATTTTCTGCTTCATGCATAATATATTAATTATTTCCATATAAGACACTTCTATCTCAAACGCTTTGTTCTTGTTGCTTTGTAATTCTGACTATATATTATAAATCATCCATACATTTGTCCTTTTAAATATCTTATAATTTCTAACATTCTCTCTTGTCTTTCCATGCAGTAATTTCTTATTGTAAATACCTTAAAACTATATAATTTGATCTTTTCCGTTAAAGTAAGTAGCAAATATCTATTATTCATTTGATGCCATTATGATTAAATACTTGCAACACCAATTTCATTAATTATAAGGGTACTTATTGATATCTTCACCGTTCTCAGTTTTTTTAGTTTCTCCGTATAACTGAACAATTAAACTTTTCATTCACAATATTTATCAAAACTTTATCATTTTTTCTCTCTTATAATTAAGTCATATCCAACTTCTGCATATGCTGCAATTATCTCATTAATCTCAATAATATCTTTTTTTGTCAACAGTGGATGGGACATTTCAAATATTCTTTCATCGTAATTCCACTCCACATTGTCAAATATATCAAACCCTATATCAGGATTCATTTTTCTTAAGGCATCAAATTCTGGTGATGGTAATGGTAACCACCATACAAGATTAACAATTATGTTATACTTCATAGCTATAAAACCAACTGTTTCAATAGTTTTAAAAATATCTTTTTTTGTTTCCCAGGGAAATCCAATAATAAATGAGAAAAAAATATTAGTATTTAATTGATACTTTAAAATTTTTTCCGCCACTTGAAATATTTGCTCTTTCTTTATTCCTTTTTTTATACGTTTCAATCCTTCGTCATATCCAGATTCAACACCTACTTGGACACTTATTCCAGGAAATTTTTTTATTGCGGATAATACATTATCATCTAAAAGTACTTTTAATTTAGCTTCAACTAAAAAAGAATACGATTTAATATTAGTAACTGATAATTTAGTTAATATTTCTATAGCTCTTACTTTATCTTCAAAGAAATGATCATCTGTAAAAATGATACTTTTTCTTAAAATTTTATCTCTCATGTATTTTTCTATGCCTATAATTCTTTTTACCGCTTCATCACTATTAAAACCTCTCCAACATCTTTTATTTAAAATTGAACAAAAGGAACAATTCCCACTACACCCTCGTGAAGTTTCTATTGAAATAGTTTCATATATATTCTCTGGGATTAAATCATATGCGGAATACAATGTATTTTTATCAAAGGTCATTTTATCCATAAAAGAATTTATCATAATATCACCTTTATCATTTCTATATACAAGATTTGGTACTTCAGAAAGATTCTTTTTTCTCTCCAAAGTTTCTACTAATATAGGGAAGGATTTATCCCCTTCTCCTATTAAAATATAATCTATATCTGTTGTCTGCATTATATGATTGAATACTCTGCTAGGATGTATGCCTCCAACAACAATCGGATTCTTTATATTATTTACCTTAAGCGTCGATATACATTTTTTTACATATCCCCAAGTAAATGTATTAGATGAAAATGCAAACAAATCAAAATCCTTAAATTTCTCTATGATTACTGAAGCTAGACTTTCTCCCACTATACCATCAATATAATCATCTGGATTTATTATATGTATAGTGTGACCCTTATCTCGTAAAATTGCACCTAAATAATACATAGCTAGTGTAACTGTTTTTCTACTATCATATCTTTTCCCAAAACTACTATTAATTAACAATATTTTCATTCTGTAACCACCCTTATCTTTAAAGGATAAAGAACCCCTTCTTTTATCAGTTGTAAAATAGTACTTATACATTCAAAATTTATTCGACTTTTATCCTGGTAACTCAAACCAATTATTTCAACAATCTCCTTAATACTCCTACGTCCATCTATACTTTCTATTAAAACAGCTGCAACTCTATTTAATTTTATTTTATTACTTGTTATTGAATCAATTAAATATATATTGGTTTTCCCATACCATAATTTCCAATTTTTTTTAATCTCAAGAACAGTTATATTATAAAATCCATATTTGAAAATCTCGTTTCTAATGGCCTTCAAATTATTAATATGTTCAACAGTTCCCAATCTTGTTTTATAGAATTGTATATCTTGATGAAAATATAATTTCAAATACCTATCTAATGCAACGTCAAACGAAATTTCATTAATATTTTCAAAATATGTAGGCAAGCAATTAAGAATTCCTACATATCCCTCATAATTTACGAATGCATTCTCAATAATACTTTTATTAACATATTTATTTATCTTTTTCATATCTGAAGTAATATTGATATTGGGAAAAATTTTTTTAATATCTACATATTTTTTTATGACAGTAAAAGCATTTTTGTACGAAAAGTCATTTTTTGCTGTTTGGGTAATGCTTAATTCTAAATTTTTTATCCCTGTTGAAAATACTTGATATACAATTTCTTCTAATTGAAAATAATTATTGTCATTAACTTCAATTATTACACTCATTTTATCTTTTTTCTTTTCATCAAGACTTCCTATATTATTTATAACTCCAATATCATTATTAATTACTACAATAATATTAGAAACCAATGAAAAAATATCATTATTCCAATTATTGAATGTTGAAACAATAACTGTTAAATTTAGTTTTTTTTTATGTATACTTTCAATCAATTCTCGTTGCTGATCAAGCAGCAAATCTGTTTCCATTGTATTTAATGTTATTTCTTGTATGTCTGTAAATTTTATTATTTCCTCAATGGTAAGCTCAAAACATAAACTAGCATTTGATACTTCCCAATATATTCTTTTCAAATTATCTAAAATTGCTGTCATAGTCCACCTCTTTTCTTTATATCAACTGCACCTACTGGACAAACAAAACTACACGTTCCGCATTCTAAACATTTATCTAGCTCAATATAATACATCTCATCTTTCTTTTTAATTGCATTGCCAGGACATTCCTCTCTACACGATCCACATTTAATACATTTTTCTCCTATGTAATAGGCCATAACATACCCTCCACTTAATTTTTTAATATTTCGTTTGATAACTAATATTAGCACCCATTTCTTGAATCTATATTATCGTGTCAGATATTGTTACCTAAATGTAATAAATTGTATTTACCGATTTTATCTATTAATCCTTCCCACTACTAGGGTAAATTAGAAACTTTCACTCCTTAACAACGTGCACACACAACGCAGTAAAAAATGCTGTTGTAGGTTTGCTTACCCATAACAACATTTTTTTATATTCTTATGATTCAAAATCACAAATCCCAAAATTGGGAAATCAGAGTTTTACATTCGGAAATTGCCTTTTTGTACTTAATTATAACGAAACATGTCAAGATACATATTTCCATTAGAACACTCTCTACTTACAATGCTTTTTTCATCAAACATTTGATCAGTATTTTCTCTCATTTGTTCTCTTTTTATATATAACACACATATTTAAGACTTCCTTTTGTATAATCATACCCATATACTGTAACAAAATCTGTAATTCTATCATTTTGCTCTTCTTCATATACTTCAACATAAAAATGTTCTGCACCATTATAAGGGAAATTATTATTTCTGTTTTCAACTTCTGCCGCAAAAGCATTGCTTGAAGTTCCAATCACTAATGCCAATGTCAGTATCAAACCTATTATTTTTTTCATACCGCTCCACCCCGCTTTTTCTTAATATAAACATAAATCAAAAACACAATTCCCAATATAATATTGATACATAATATAAGTAAAACGAAAACTAATGGAGTTTCAAAAATTTATACACTACTTTCTGTATGATAACCTTGTCCTTTACTAAATCCAGTGACAGAATCTATATATTGTGCAATAATAGATAAAAATGGAAGAGTACATAGCCCCGAAATACTAAATATTATCATTTTTATTACAATAATACTCAAAGGAAAATATTTCATTGGCATCACCCTCCTCTATTGTAAATACTGTACTTATAAATTCTCTTTTCTAACACAAAATAATTTCCCCATTGGAATCACCGACCATTTTTTATATTAATCTGTCTACAATATTTTTGCACTTATATATAACACGCATTAATACGATAAAAGGTGACTTTTTTATTGTAATTTGCAAAAAATTTCACAAAAATGCCGCTACAGGTTTAGTATCACCCGTAACGGCATTTTTCTTTATTTTATTCCGCTTTTTCTTCATTACCGGATTTTAAATACTTCATGACCTCTTCCACTGTTTTCCCGGAAGCAAGTAAGGCACTAAAGATTTCATCTTTCTGTTTATCTTCAATCTTTTTCCTAAGTTCTTTTGCCTTCAATCGCAGGTCTTTTAATTCTGCCTCTGTTGTTTTAATCTCCTGTTCTGTCTTCATAAGCATTTCTTCAAGAGAAAGATTTTCTACTTTTTTACGTCTTGGCATACTGTTTCCTCCCATGCTGATATTTTCTTCATTCTACCATTATTGTTCCAAAAATACCAGTCTTTTTATGAATAGCTCCTATCTCCCTCTTCGCTGCTGTTTCTGGTTTTTGGCATATTCCATCTTTTTATTGTATTCGTCCATAATTGCACTTTCCAAATCTGCCTTAAATTCTGCATTGACTGCATGGGCAATGTCCTCCCGTTCTCCTTTTGCAGAATTTTTCTGGGGCATACCTACAAAGGTTTTTCCGTTCCATGCCTGGATCACATGAAGCTGCTGGATTGCCAATACGTCCTGCAGACGAATGGCAACATCTGCCTTAAATGTATCGCTTCCCTGTACCGGATTTACACTCAGATTGTAATACAGTTCTTCCTCTCCCCAACAGCCCTTACAGTCTGTTTTCGTTTCTGTCATATTCTCATAGGCTTCCCTTACGGTATCCAACACTTCCTTTTGAAATTCCTTATCCGTAAACCGGAAAAAAGGAACATACTCCCCTGTTTCATAATCTCTGTAACGGGGCATATCGAGATACAGATTTCCTTTCGAGGACTCTTTAATTGCAAGGCTTTTCACACAGAAGGCCTCATCAAAGGTAATGGTAGCAAATCCTTTCAGGTTATTGATTTTTCCTTCTTCCTGTTTCAATTCCGGTTTATATACTCTGATATTATATTCCATATTGTGATCTCCTTTTCTACTCTATTTTTCGTTACCGAACTGCTGTCTGGCATGGAAGATTTTTAGTTTCCTCCTGCACTTCCACACACTCCTCCTGGTCCTTGATTTCCAGTTCTGCATCAATCTCCATCTGCCGGGTAATATTCTCTTTTAAAAGCTCCTCATACGGGAAGGGCTTTTCATATTCCTGCTTTGCATTTTTTATCTCATTTTCGCAGGTCTTAATTTCTTTTTGAACGTCCTCCACTGCTTTATCAAGGGCATTCAAGCGGTTTTCTATACGGACCATGTTACCGGAGTCACTGCTTTTTAACTCCACACTATACTCCTTCTCTCCCTGAAGGAACAAGATCGGTCCCAGCATATCATTTTGGACAGATACCTGAAACCCCTTATATATACCGACTTCGTGCCTGGTAAAAGCTGTTACCCCTTCTATAATCCCACGCAGAACTTCACCTGCTTCTTTGTGTTTTTCATAAACTTTTCCCTGCAGCGTGATTGCAAACCCCGGCTGTACTTCCATAGCCTGGTTCCTGCGCTCCAAATCCTTTTGAAGTAATTGCAGTTCTCCCTTCAGGCTTTGTATCCTTTTCGGATACTGGAAAGTGACCGCATCTTGCAGGGTAAACCGTTTCCCTTCATGTGCAGCTTTTAGAATTCTCAGACGTGCCACTTCATTATCTACTTGTATTTTTTCCATAATCAGGGGATTTTCGGAAGCTACCGCTTTAATTTCTGCAAAATTTAATACGGTTTCATCTATATCCTCACAGATCCTTGCCAGTTCCCGGCTGGTAAATACCTGGCTGATAAACCGCTGTTTTGTTTCTACAATGCCCCATAAATAAGCATCAAAAGAACCCTTTGTTACATAGCGGTAAATATTGACTTCCTCATTTTCATTCCCCTGGCGGATAATGCGCCCTTCCCGCTGTTCAATATCAGTCGGTCATTTTTTGCGGACAGTTCATACATGCTATCCTTTTCTGTTCTCTGCTCCTGCGTTTGCTCTCGTTTGATTTCTCCCTCCGTATCTTCTTGGCACAAGCAGGACAATACCTTGATGCACCAGAGCCCGGGACATATTCAACGCCGCACACCGTACAATTTTTAGCGGGCATTGCTGCCCACCGTTTTGTAGGTATGATATGTAATTCATCGACAAAGCCGATGAATTTATAGTAAATCTTGATTTCCTGCTTCACTGTTCCGTCTGCCATCTTCTCACGCTCCGAAACAAGTATCTTGTCTATGAGTGCGTTTATAACTGTTGCATCCAGTTCTTTTAAGCCTTGATAATTTCGGATAAGGGCGAGGAAGTCACGGATTCCCCGTGATTTCTCGTAGCTTTCATTAAGAGTTTCCGTCACCTCTTTCAGCCTTGCTTCAATTTCAAGCTGCTCTTTCTGGTATTTCCCCGACATCATCTCAAAATTCCGCTCG
>OHMN01001167.1_pt1 | contig 18564 bp, 18 predicted proteins | sample 1569361 | NCBI WGS metagenome assembly OHMN01 (sample SAMEA3541508, study PRJEB24748) | human gut metagenome | biome: human gut; feature: human-associated habitat; material: faeces | place: China | collected 2012
CAGGGGATACGTTAAGCGGAATCGCTTCAAAGTACGGTACTACCTATCAGGAACTAGCTGCTTTAAATGGCATTTCTGACCCAAATGTCATACATGTAGGACAAGTATTGAAAGTAACAGGCAGTGCGGGCGGTCGCACTTACACAGTGCAGTCCGGTGATAGCTTGTGGCAAATCGCACAGTCACAGCTTGGCAATGGCTCACGATACCAAGAAATCAAAGCGTTAAACGGCTTATCTGATGATACTATCTACCCCGGTCAAGTATTACAGCTGCCATAAAAGAGGTGGGAGTATGGGAGAGACAGATATATCTTTAGGAAAAGCGCTAGACGCTGCGGCATCGGCACATAAACGTGTTGATGCACTAGAGCGCGAAGTGAAAGACTTGCGAACTTTAACTCTTGCCATTGCAAAGGTTGACTGCAAAGTCGACAATATCAGAGAAGATATGGAAGAAATCAAGCAGGAAGTTCAACAAGTGGTATCTCGCCCTATAAAGTGGTGGGATAAAATCATCGCCGCTGCAATCGGAGCTTGTGCTTCGGGTATCGTGGCGGCGATACTGGCAACAATCTTAAAATAAAAAGGAGTTTTTACATATGGATTTTTTAGAATACATCAAACCGGAATTACTTATTTTGGTTCCTGTTTTATATGTGATTGGTATGGCTATCAAGAAAACAGCTTTGATTGCTGATAAGCTTATCCCGCTTGCAGTAGGTGCGGCAGGTATCCTGCTATCTATTATCTATGTACTGGCTACCAGTGACCTAGGTAGTCCGCAAGCTGTAGCTATGGCTATCTTTACAGCATTGACACAAGGCGTACTGGTAAGTGGTGCAAGTGTGTATGCGAACCAAATTTTCAAACAGTTTAAAAGCAACAGCTCAAAAGATGGTGGTACAGATACAGAACAAAAATAGATAAAAAGAAGTCCTCTCTTGCTTAGCGCAAGGGAGGGCTTTTTTATTTTTACATTAAAAATATCTTTTGTTCAAACTGTTCGCTATACTTATGATAAAATAATTAATAGATAAAAGATGATTTACTTTTAATTTGACTGTTTCTTTTTGCGAACATTTCTGTTATAATAGACCCACATTTAGGAATTTATTTCTAATTTTATAGATGTTTATGTATACCTATTGAAATGGTGGGCATATTATAGTGAATGAATTAATAACTTATACAGGTTATCACGCAACCTCAAGTGAATTTGTAAACTCAATAAAAAAATATGGATTTAAATTTAAATATAACAAGAATCATTGGCTTGGAAATGGTGTATATTTTTTCTTAGATCCATATTTAGCTGAGTGGTGGGGAGGAAATCCAACTAAAAATTTTGGTTCTGATTTGCCTAATGATAAAATATTACAAGTAAAAATAACAGCTTTAGAGGATGATGTTTGCGATTTAAGGACATTAAAGGATTACTTATTTTGCAATGAAACGTATAAGATGTTTTGTAGTGAGCTAGAAGATGCAGGTGAGCCTATCCTTCAATCTGAAATTACAAAAACACACTTAAGATGTATGTATTTTGACTGGTTAGTAGAAAATTTTAAGATTAAGGTTTGTATTGCGAGTTTTTTTAAAGTCAATCCGGAATATTTAGAAATAGGGCAAATGCAACAGCAATCATTAAATAAAAGCATAGGTATACCTTTTTATGAAGTGCAACTATGCGTTTTTGATAAAGATATAATACATAATGTAATTACATACGATAAAAAGGAGGGTGAAAGCTATGCGTCAGTTTAGACCAGAAGGACCTAAGAAAACAATCGAAGAAATCTGTGCAAAATACGGTTTGTTTTTTAACCCAGATAAGAAGTTTACCCATTTGACAATTACTGATGGAGACACTAAAATTCAGATTCATCCTAAAGATTTAAACCCATTTAGTAGTGCCGAATTATATCATAGTTGTAGGTACAAAGAGACGTATACTTTTGAGTACACATATAATACTACTCTAATCAAACCTACAAAAGTACCTGTAAAATTTAATAGATATAATATGGATAAAACTAGAAAGTTTAATTATACATCATATATGACTAGTGAATACATATTATTAAATGAGAACATTCCTGCTTGATAAGGAGCTTTTCGTATGCAAAAAAGTAATTTTCAATTTAAAACACCACTTTTAACAAACGTGGAATTTATTCTTAGTGATGACTATAACAGTACAGAGACATCCATCAATCTAAAAAGTGAATTTTCAGCCCAAGTGTATAAAGATTTAGAGGAAAAAACGGCTTATGAACGCTTGGATGTAATATTAGGAGATACTACATCCGGACAGCCTTTTTATTTAAAGGTTACTATGGAAGCTGAATTTACTTGGGAACATGATATTGCGGAAGATGATTTAAATAAACTATTATCTCAAAATGCGCCGAGTGTTTTATTGTCATATGCTAGACCTATCGTTGCTAATCTAACAAGTTCTTCTCCATATCCTACGTATAACATACCATTTATGAATTTTACCAAAGAGCAAATAAATTTTGAAGAATAAAAAATAAAGGGTAGCGGTTTAATAGCCGTTACCCTCTTTTTTTATGTCGTTTTCAAAAAATATTTATAAAAAAGTATTGACAGTAACCAATATTGGTGATATAATATAAATACAGTAAAGATAAGAAATAAAAAACAAAGGAGATATAAAAAATGACAGTACAAGAAATTGCAAGAGAAATCAGAAACAGTGAGACATGGGATGACGAGCTTCTAAAACAACTTTGTGAAGAAGCTGGTATGCTGGAAGAGTACGAAGCAGCAGACGGTGAAACTTTTGAAAGTGTTGTTTTTAAGGCTGCCGAAAAACTTGGAGTTGAAATTCAATGACATTAACCGAAGCAAGAGAAAAAAAGGGGTTATCTCAAAGGCAGCTGGCTAAAATGGTCGATATGCACTTCATGCAAATTAATAAAATAGAAACAGGGAAAATAAAAATAGAAAACATATCTGCGAAAAACTTCATTGCTCTATCAGAAGCACTTGAAGTTGACCCGAAAGAACTGCTAAAAGAATAAGAAAATCCGTTGCTAAAACGCAGCGGTTTTTTATTTATTTTCAAAAAAATATTGACAATAACCAATATTGGTGATATAATATAAATATAGAAAGGGGTTGACGAAATGCCAACAATTTGTATGTTTAGAGGAATTAAAATTTATATCAATTGGAGAGACCACCAACCACCACATTTTCACGCTACATACGGAGGTCAAGAAGTAATCGTTTCTATCCGAGATTTAGAAGTTCTCGAAGGAAGTATACCGAGTAAACAATTAAAAATGCTTTTGGGTTGGGCGGCACTTCGACAAGATGAGCTACTAGAAAACTGGGAGCTGGCAGAAAGAAAACAAGAATTATTCAACATTGAACCGCTAAAATGATTAGCGGTTTTCCGCATTGGAGGAGATGACATGAGTAAAACAGTAGAATTTTATTTGAGTAAAGGATTTGACCGAAAAAGCGCGGAATATTTTGCAAATGGAAGAAAAAAACTTGTTGGTGTTCAACCGAATGACGATTTTACATTAACGTTGACTTTTGATAACGGAGAAGTGCGCCTATATGATGTAAAACCCCTATTACAAAAAGATACGGTTTTTGAACCTTTTTTGAATCTTAATGATTTTAAGCGTGTGTATATAGATGATTGTGGTTGTGTGGCGTGGGATAAAGACCCTAGTGTAGACAGTGATGTGGTGTGGAGTAATAAAGTCGATTTGTGTTCTGACGGCTGTTACTTAGATAGTGTGCCAGTAAAGTAGAGAATTCTTTATCCATGCAACACAAAATGCAACATAGAATATGAAAGAGCACGTATTTATGCCGTTTTTAAGCGATATCTTACGGGTTCAAGTCCTGTCACCCGTACCAACAATGTAGAAGCCTGTCGAAAAAGTAGTCATTGCTTTTTCGACAGGCTTTTGTTGTATCAGGTGTAATGTATGTTTGGTGCTATTCTGTATTTTATTATTGTGATAGAATGAAATATAAAAATGAATATCAAAACACATAATCCATAAGATAAAATTTGTGACATAAGAAAATACATACTATAAATGAAATCAGCTTTTTAAAGTTATTACAAAAGAGAGTCCATAATAGACAGGAGATTATTTTTATAGTATAAATATTATAAAATTTATACTTTAATAAGTAATATTATAATAACATATTTACAAAAAAGCGAAAAAGAATTATAATATCATGTATATCAAATTAGATAAAAATAATATAGGAAACACAATATTTTTAGAAGAGTTATAGGGAACTCTTAGACTTGGGGCAGAATAATAGGGGGAATTATATGAAACAGACAGGCGTAAAAAAGTGTCGAAGAACGGCAGCTATGCTTGCTGCAACCTTTACTGCATTGCTGGCAGTATCCAGTTTTAGTTTTGTGCAGGCGGAAGAAAATACAGAAATTTCATTTCCTGTATTGGAAGAAATACCCTTTGCGGATATGCTGAAAGACCAGTTGGACCGTGACTTAAATGTACCCGCAACTTATGCAAATACAGGTGTTGATTTGCCTGCATCTTATGATTTACGCGATCACAATTTATCAACGTCGGTAAAAAATCAGAACCCATTAGGCACTTGTTGGGCTTTTGCGGCAACTGCGGCAGTAGAGTCCAATTACTTATTAAAAACAGGAGTTGCACCTGATTTTTCGGAAAAACATTTGGCTTATTTTACAAAGCATGCAAGACCTGAAGGATTAGATCAGGCGGGAGAAGGCATGAATAACAATAATATAGGTTCTGCCTTAGACAGCGGACAAGTAACAAATGCTATGGGTACCTACGCTGCTTGGCAAGGTCCTGTTTATGAAAGCGATGTCCCGTATCAGGATGATAACGGAGGAAAAGATAAAGATGCTAATTGGACTGTAAATGAAACATATCGTACCGCTAGCGAAGCGCATTTGCAAAATGCAGAAATATTTCCCAGCCCTGCTAACTGGACAACAGGAGAATATGTTTACGATGCCAAGGCTGTTGAACAAATAAAAGAATCTATTTATAATAATGGTGCTGTAAGTGCCTTTTACTATGTATATCAGCCTACAAGTGATGCCGAAAAAGATAATATCTTGAAATATTGGAATGAAGAACATGGGTGTTATTATACCACAGGGTCAAATAGCCCTAATCATGTTGTTGCTATTATCGGTTGGGATGATAATTTTTCTAAAGATAACTTTAGCGGAGATACAAAACCAGAAGGAAATGGTGCTTTTCTAATTAAAAACAGCTGGGGAGAAGATCCTGATTCCTATTCTGCAGTGCATGATTATATGCATGCTATCCCAAATGATGAAGGTGGAAAAGATAATGGGTATTTTTGGATTTCTTATTATGATGAGAGTTTAAGTTTGCCTGTTTCTTATGAGATGGATGTTATAACAGACGGATTTGATTACGACAATATAGAGCAATATGATTATCTTGGTATTACTTCTCCATTATCTATGTCACAGAGTGCTGCTCAGGCTGTTTTAGCAGACAACGGATACACTGGTGGTATGGATGAATCCGTAGCTAATGTATTTACGGCAGATGATTATGTCACTTTGGCTGCAGTGTCTCTATTTTCTAACCAAGCTGAAGGAAGCACAGCAGAAATTGCTGTTTATCTAGGTGGTGAATCAGGAAAACCCGAAAGCGGAACATTGGTTTCCAAACAGACTGCAACGGTTGATGGTAACGGATTTTATACTATAAATTTAGATCAACCGGTAAATTTACGTCCGGGAGATACTTATACCATTGTTCAAACCGTAAATGGCGGTTCTGCTAACAATTACCTTCCTGTAGAGATTGGATATTTGTTGAATAGTTTTGAATATATTGCAGTCTCCAATCCGGGAGAAAGCTATATTAGTTGTGACGGACAATGGCTGGATGTTTCAACGTTAAAACCGTTTGAACTCCAAACTCAGGAAACCGCAATGAAACTGACTTTGGGTAATGCTATGATCAAAGCGTATACAAATGACAGACAGGAAAATGTTGCAGATAATGTCATTGCTATGATTCAAAATCTTCCTGAGATTACTGGTCTGGAGCAAGAATCAGATGTAGTAAAAGTACGCGATGCATACGATGCGTTAACAGAAGATTTAAAGGCACAGGTATATAACCTGAATCTGCTGGAAGCAGCAGAACTTAAAATTACATCTTTAAAAGATGATCAGGCTGCGGCGGACAAAGTGAGCGAAATGATTGAAAACTTGGGTGAAATAACCAGTTTGGAACAAGAGCAAGCGGTAGCAGATGTACGCGCTGCTTATAACTCATTGACAGCAGAACAAAAAGAAAAAGTAATAAACTTAGCAGTTTTGGAAGCTGCCGAACAAAAAATACAAGCACTGAAAGAAGAGCAAAACAACGCAGAGACCAATACAGGCTCAATGTCAGATCCTGAGACAGAGCAAGCGACTGTAAATGTAAATTCTCCATCTACAGGAGATCAGAGAAATAATACTATGATTTATATTGCCGTGGCATTATCTGCTGCCATAGTTGTTTCAATTGTAGTATTACGAGTTAAAAAAGAGAAAAAATAATTTTATAACACAGCATTATTCCATATTAAGCAGGCATTTCAAACCCTAAAAATTTAAATATTCAGTGAAAAAGACTGTACGATTTCGTACAGTCTTTTTTATTGCTCCTGTTTATCATAAGAAAACATCTTTCCATTTGGATATGGGAAGTTACATGAAAAATTTTTTAAATTATGTCATAAATGAATATTGTCACTTGGCTGACTTGTGAACAAAACATGAAAACTTAATGAAATCTTAATGCGCGGGCGTTTATACTAATACCTTTTTTAAATCTTTGCTATTATACTTGTTGAGGAAGGCGCAAAAAAGGGGATGAGAAAAGATGTTGATAATTGTTTCAATTATTGGTTGCATTGCGGTCGCGCTTCTAGTTTATTATGTAGTAATCTTAATGAAAGGAGATAATCAAAAATGAACACAGTTTTACAATACGTTCTGTATCTTGTAATTCTTGTTGCATTGGCCGTTCCACTCGGGTTTTATATTAAAAGAGTAATGGAAGGCGAAAAGACCTTTCTTTCAAGAATACTTACACCGTGTGAAAAAGGTGTATATAAGTTAATGAGGATTAAAAGTGACGAACAGATGACATGGAAAAAATATTTGGTCAGCGTACTGATTTTTTCCGGTATTGGATTTCTGTTTGTCTTTCTTTTGCAATTGCTTCAGGGATTTTTGCCCGGCAACCCACAGGGACTCTCCGGAGTATCGTGGGACTTATCTTTTAACACTGCCATTAGTTTTATTACCAATACAAACTGGCAGGCATACACCGGTGAGTCAACTTTAAGCTATTTAACACAAGCTCTGGGACTTACAGTACAAAACTTCGTTTCCGCAGCAACCGGTATTGCGGTTTTATATGCGTTGATTCGTGGTTTTACAAAAGTAAAAGATACAGGACTTGGAAGCTTCTGGGTAGACCTTACACGTATTACAGTTCACGTATTAATTCCTTTAAACCTCATTATTGCGCTTTGTCTTGTTGGCGGCGGAGTCATTCAGAACTTTAAACCGGCTGAAACCGTTTCTTTGGTAGAACCTGTAGCGGTAAGTGCAGACGGTGAAGTATTGGAGGGTGCAACGGTTGATTTAGATACCAATACCGTTACCTTAAATGGTGAGGTTGTTTCAGATGCACAGATTGTAACGGAACAATTTGTTCCAATGGGTCCTGCGGCCAGCCAGGTTGCAATTAAGCAAACAGGTACAAACGGCGGTGGTTACATGGGGGTAAACTCAGCTCACCCACTTGAAAACCCAAATCCATTTACAAACTTGCTTGAAATGATTTCTCTGCTGTTAATTCCTGCAGCTTTATGCTTCTCCTTTGGTTTAAGCATCAAGAATAAAAAGCAAGGTTTCGCTATTTTCTGCGCAATGTTTATTTGCTTGGTACTTGCCCTAAGTTCAGTGGCGGTTACAGAACAAATCGGCACATCTCAATTGAGTGACAACGGTGCGGTAAATCTAACAATGTACGATCAAGCCGGCGGTAATATGGAAGGTAAAGAATCCCGTTTTGGTATTGCAACTTCCGCAACATGGGCTACCTTTACAACTGCTGCTTCTAACGGTTCCGTTAACTCCATGCATGACAGTTATACACCGCTTGGAGGTATGGTCACAATGTTGCTGATGCAATTAGGTGAAGTTATATTCGGTGGTGTTGGCTGCGGTCTGTATGGTATGCTGGCCTTTGCGATACTCACGGTATTCATAGCCGGTCTTATGGTTGGACGAACGCCGGAATTCTTGGGTAAAAAGATTGAACCATATGAAATGAAATGGTCAGTTGTTGTTTGTTTGGCAACACCTGTTGCGATTTTGTTGGGCAGTGGTATTGCCGCAATTGTTCCGGGTGTGGCAGACAGCTTAAATAACTCAGGAGCACATGGATTCTCAGAGATGTTGTACGCATATTCGTCGTGTGGTGGTAATAACGGCTCGGCATTTGCCGGCTTTAACGGAAATACGGTATTCCTGAATGTGTCATTGGGTCTGGTAATGCTTTTTGCAAGGTTTTTACCTATTATCGGTACTCTGGCCATTGCCGGAAGTCTTGCCAAAAAGAGCAAGATTGCAACCACGTCCGGAACTTTATCCACTACAAACGCAATGTTCGTATTCTTACTGATATTAATTGTACTTTTGGTCGGTGCTCTCAGTTTCTTACCGGCACTTGCACTGGGACCAATCGCTGAGTTCTTCAGCACAATAGCGTAAGGAGGTTATACTATGGCATCAAATCCGAAAAAAGGCTTTGCCGATAAAAAAATGATTGGCCGAGCAATTTCAGATTCTTTTATTAAACTTAATCCAAAAACACAAGCACAAAATCCTGTGATGCTGCTAGTTTACATCTCAGCTATTTTAACGACGATTCTTTGGATTATTGCTCTGTGCGGTTTGAAGGATGCTTCAGCCGGTTATACACTTGCAATCGCGATTATTCTTTGGTTTACTGTTTTGTTTGCTAACTTTGCAGAAGCCATTGCCGAAGGCAGAGGCAAGGCACAGGCCGACTCTTTGCGTGCGGCAAAAAAAGATGTGGAAGCCCATAAGATACCATCAGCAGACCAAAAGGATGCAATTACAGTGGTATCTTCCGCAACTTTGAAAAAAGGTGATATTGTAATTGTTCAGGCAGGAGAACAAATTCCTGCCGATGGTGAGATTATTGAAGGTGCTGCATCTGTAGATGAAAGTGCCATAACAGGCGAATCTGCTCCTGTTATCCGTGAAAGCGGCGGTGACAGAAGTGCTGTTACAGGTGGTACCACAGTGTTATCTGACTGGATTGTGGTACAGGTTACCAGTGACGCAGGAGAAAGCTTCTTGGATAAAATGATTGCAATGGTTGAGGGTGCTGCCAGGAAGAAAACACCAAACGAAATTGCACTCCAAATTTTCCTTGTCGCTCTATCTATTATCTTTATTTTGGTTACAGTTTCTCTTTATACCTACTCTGTTTTTTCAGCAAATCAGGCAGGTATTGAAAATCCTACTTCCGTAACCACATTGGTTGCATTGCTTGTTTGTTTGGCTCCTACTACCATTGGCGCATTGTTGTCTGCCATTGGTATTGCAGGCATGAGCCGACTCAATCAGGCCAATGTACTTGCAATGAGTGGTCGTGCTATTGAGGCAGCAGGTAACGTTGACATTTTAATGCTTGATAAAACAGGTACCGTTACATACGGTAACCGTCAGGCACATGAATTTGTTCCTGTTGACGGCGCTTCCATTATAGAATTGGCTGATGCTGCTTATTTATCTTCTTTATCTGACGAGACACCGGAGGGTAGAAGCATCGTTGCTCTTGCAAAAGAAAAATATGGTGTTGAGGAAAGAACAATTGCAGAGAATGAAATGACATTTATTCCATTTACAGCCAAAACCCGTATGAGTGGTGTGGACTATCATGGTATGGAAGTACGTAAAGGTGCAGCAGATACTGTCCGTAATTATGTACATGAAGCGGGTGGAAGTTACACTGAGGAATGTTACGAAACAGTAAAAGCCATTTCCAATCAGGGTGGTACTCCTTTGGTTGTAGCAAAGGACCATAAAATTTTGGGTGTAATACACCTAAAAGATATTGTAAAACAAGGTGTAAAAGAAAAATTTGCTGATTTAAGAAAAATGGGTATTAAAACCATCATGATTACAGGTGATAACCCATTAACTGCTGCAGCCATTGCAGCAGAGGCAGGTGTAGACGATTTCTTGGCAGAAGCAACACCTGAAGCAAAACTTCAAATGATTCGCGATTATCAAAGCAAAGGCCACTTGGTTGCTATGACAGGTGACGGTACCAACGACGCACCGGCTCTTGCACAAGCAGACGTTGCGGTGGCCATGAACAGTGGTACACAAGCGGCGAAAGAAGCCGGAAACATGGTCGATTTGGATTCTTCACCTACAAAACTGATTGATATTGTACGTGTTGGTAAACAATTGTTAATGACAAGAGGTAGTTTGACAACATTCTCAATCGCAAACGACGTTGCAAAATATTTTGCAATTATCCCTGCTTTGTTTATGGGATTGTATCCGGGGTTGTCCGCACTGAATATTATGGGCTTGCATTCCCCGCAAACAGCAGTACTATCCGCTATTATTTACAATGCATTAATTATCATTGTATTGATTCCATTGGCTCTAAAAGGTGTAAAATATCGTGAAGTTTCGTCCGGAAAACTATTGTCGAGGAACTTGCTGATATATGGTTTGGGCGGACTGGTGGCGCCGTTTGTATGTATTAAGCTATTGGATATGTTGTTAACTGTTATGGGAATTGGTTAAGGAGGAATTGTACATGAAAACATTAAAAAGCGTGTTACCGCGTGCAGCACTTATCTTTTTAATCTTTACCATTGTGTGCGGTGTTGTTTATACAGGTGTTGTAACAGGTCTTGCACAGCTTATTTTTCCTAACCAAGCCAATGGCAGTATCATCGAAGTAGACGGTAAAAAATATGGTTGTGAATTGTTAGGTCAGCAATACACTGATGATGCACACATGTGGGGCCGTATTATGAATATCGATGTATCTACTTATACAGATGAAAATGGAAAGGCGCTTATGTATGCAACCCCGTCAAACCTAAGTCCTGCAAGTGAAGAATACCAAGCATTGGTAGACGAACGCGTACAAAAAATTAAAGCAGCCAATCCTGATATGGGTGATACCCCCATTCCTGTCGATTTGGTGACATGTTCGGGCAGTGGTCTTGACCCGCATATTTCTGTGGCAGCCGCTGAATATCAAATTCCCAGACTTGCTAAGGCAAACAATAAAACCGAAGAAGAAATCAGAGCCATCATTGATAAATGTAAAAATGGCAGATTTATAGGAATCTTTGGTGAAGAAACCGTAAATGTTTTAAAAGTAAATCTTATGTTAGACGGCATTTTAAAAGAATAATTTTGTTTGAGCATTACAAATATATTAAGGGATTTTTCCATTGAAGGAAAAATCCCTTTTTTGTATGCTTATATTTGTGAGATATTTTCAATAAAAGAAATGCACTCGTTTTTTCACGTTTTTAAACTATAAATCATTTGTTTGTATTTCTGTTATGGATACAAATACAAGTGGATATATTGTAAAGATGTAGTCATATGATATAATCTTTATACAATCTTAATGCTATTTGCAGTTCGTTTATATTTCCTTAAGATTGGCTATGCTATAATAAATTTATCTATCAAAGCGCTTTGGAGTGAATGATATGGGCGAAATAAGGTCCAATCCCGATGAATTGTTAAGAGCGATTAAAAATGAGGATTCTTATCATCAGAGAGGACATTTAAAAATATTTTTTGGCTATGCAGCAGGTGTTGGTAAAACATATGCCATGTTAAAAGCGGCACATGCTGCAAAAAGACGAGGAATTGACGTAGTAGTGGGGTATGTAGAGCCACACCCAAGACCGCGCACGGCAGCGTTACTGAAAGGGTTGGAAATACTGCCGAATAAACAAATACCTTATCATAATATTGTATTAAAAGAATTTGATTTAGATGCCGTTATCAAAAGAAAGCCACAATTGGTTATCGTAGACGAGCTTGCACATACCAATGCGGAAGGATGTAGACATGAAAAACGTTATCAAGATGTGGAGGAGCTGTTAAAAGCGGGAATTGACGTATATACTACCGTAAATGTACAGCATATTGAAAGCTTAAATGATATGGTAGCTTCTATTACAGGGATTACGGTAAGAGAACGTATTCCGGACAGAGTATTTGACAATGCTGACCAGGTAGAACTGGTAGATATCGAACCTGAAGATTTGATAGAACGCTTGCATGCCGGACAAATTTATTTAGATACTCAAGCGCAAAAGGCATTAACAAATTTTTTCAGCATAGAAAATTTAACGGCATTAAGAGAAATTTCTCTCAGAAGATGCGCAGATAGAGTAAATAAACTGACAGAAAGTGCCAGAATTAAAAGCAACAGCGATTATTTTACGGATGAACATATTTTGGTTTGCCTGTCCTCTTCTCCTACAAATGCAAAAATTATACGAACAGCATCGAGAATGGCAAACGCATTTAAAGGTACTTTTACCGCTTTGTTTGTAGAAACATCAGATTTTCCCAATATGAGCGAAGAGGATAAAAAACGGTTACGTGACAATATCCATTTGGCAGAACAATTGGGAGCAACGATTGAAACCGTTTACGGTGATGACGTTGCATTCCAAATCACAGAATTTGCAAGGTTATCCGGTGTTTCTAAAATTGTAGTTGGAAGAAGTACCGCAAAGAGAAAACACATTTTTGCAAAGCCAACGCTGACAGAAAAGATGTTGGTGCTCTCTCCAAATTTAGATATTTATGTCATTCCTGATAAGGAAACCGTACCTTATAAAATAAAAAAGAAGCAGAATCATAAATGGAAATTTGTACCCCTTGATTTGATTAAAAGTATTCTTGTTTTATGTGCAGCAACGCTGATTGGTTATATTTTTGATTTATTTGGTTTTAGCGAAGCAAATATTATTATTGTTTATATATTGGGTGTGTTGGTTACGGCTGTTATTACAACAAACCGCATTTATAGTCTGGCCTCGTCCGTTATTAGCGTATTTGTATTTAACTTCTTCTTTACTTACCCAAGATATACCTTTCATACGTATGGATTAGAATATCCTGCCACTTTTATTATTATGTTTGTTGCCGCTTTTATTACGAGTACGCTGGCAACCAAAATAAAAAGAAATGCAAGGCAAGCTGCCCAGGTTGCATTTCGTACAAAGGTATTGTTTGACACAAACCAGTTAATCCAAAAATCAGAAGGTGAGCAAAATATCATTGATGTTACGGTTCACCAGTTAATTAAATTGTTGGATAGAGACATTGTTGTATATTTGGCAAAAGATGTTTCATTATCCGAGCCTCGGATATATTCACCAAAAGGAATTGAACAACATAATGAGGCTTATATCAGCGATAATGAACGCATTGTTGCCGAATGGGTATTTAAGAACAATCAAAGGGCAGGCGCCACTACAGGAACATTGTCCAGTGCAAAATGCTTATATCTTGCAATTCGGATGAATGAAAATGTATATGGTGTCGTGGGCATTGTCATAGATGAAGATCCTTTGGAAGAATTTGAAAACAGTATTATGCTTTCTATCTTAGGTGAATGTGCATTGGCCTTGGAAAATGAAAAAGTTGCAAAAGAAAGAGAACAGGCTGCTATTCTTGCTAAAAATGAACAATTACGTGCAAATTTGCTTCGTTCCATTTCACATGATTTGCGTACACCGTTAACGTCAATTTCAGGTAATGCGGGTATTTTGTTATCCAATGGAGACACGTTGAAACAAGAAAAGAAACAGCAATTATACAGTGATATTTATGATGATGCGTTATGGTTGATTAACTTAGTGGAAAATTTATTAGCAGTTACAAAAATTGAAGAAGGAAGTATGCATTTAAAGATGTCCGCAGAATTGATGGATGAAGTCATCACGGAAGCATTGCATCATGTAAACAAGAAAAGGGATGAACACACCATCAAAGTAGTGCAAACGGAAGACTTTATTTTAGCAAAAATGGACGCAAGATTAATTGTTCAGGTTATAATTAATATTGTAGATAATGCGATAAAGTATACCCCTGCGGGCTCTACCATTACTATTTCAACCACAAAGAAAGACAAACAGGTAATTGTAGATATTGCAGATGACGGACCCGGAATTCCGGACCAAGCAAAAGAAAGAATTTTTGATATGTTTTATATTGCCCCCAATGAAGTGGTAGACAGTCATAGAAGCCTTGGTTTGGGTCTCGCTCTTTGTAAATCTATCATTAACGCACATGGCGGAGAAATTTCTGTTTTGGATAATAAACCGAAAGGCACTGTTTTTCGGTTTACATTACCTGCAGAGGAGGTAAATTTATATGAATAAACCCTTAATTTTGGTTGTAGAAAATGACACTGCGGTATGTAATTTAATTACTACAACTTTAGAGACCCATGATTATCGTTTTCATACAGCAGGTACGGGAGAGGCCGCAATATTAGAAGCGGTATCCCATAATCCCGATATTGTATTGTTAGATTTAGGTTTGCCCGATATGGATGGCATTGATATTATTACAAAAATCAGAACTTGGTCTAACATGCCTATTATAGTAGTAAGTGCAAGAAGTGAAGATACAGATAAAATAGATGCGTTGGATGCAGGTGCCGATGATTATTTGACAAAACCATTTTCAGTAGAAGAATTACTTGCACGTTTGCGTGTAACCATTCGCAGATTAAACACTATGAAAACAAGTTCAGAGGCAGAACAGTCCGTATATATCAATGGAGATTTAAAAATTGATTATGCAGCCAGATGTGTGTATATGAAAGATAAGGAATTGTATTTAACACCAATAGAATATAAACTCCTTTGCCTATTAGCCAAAAATACCGGAAAAGTTCTGACACATACCTACATTACAAAGGAAATATGGGGGAATACTTGGAGTAATGGAGTAGCTTCTTTGCGCGTATTTATGGCTACACTGCGCAAGAAGATAGAAAAGGATCCTTCCGCTCCCCAATATATCCAAACACATATTGGTGTGGGTTACCGTATGCTCAAGTTATAAACGATTGATAAAGCATCCTATCCTTTTAAGGATAGGATGCTTTTGTTATGTAGAACATGTTATAAACAACCTTGCAACAGTAACAAAACTGAAGTTTTGGCGATTGGCAATCATGTTGTAACGGTTATATGTTATCATATATTTACTGCTGTTCTTTACTTTTGTGTTTTTTTTCGTTTGGAAAACGGTTTTGTAAATAGTATCATACATACACCAACCACGATAAAACATAGGTATATGATAAGTGCTACCCAGGATGAACAATGAAAAAATTCAAATAGGATTTCATGACTGAAAATTGCCTTTAACAATGGGAACACAATACCTTGTAATCCATAAATAATGCATACAACTCCAATCAGTCGAATGGTGTCATTATACTTCATACGATATCCTCCGTTATCAAAGTAATGTTTATTTTTATATGTTCTATAATATAGATTCAAGGTTGTCCGAAAATATGCATGCAAATTCCACAATCCTAACGGAAAATATTTGAGTTATATTTTTTATGGTTTGTTGTATTTGCAACATACTAATATCAAAGATATGCTACAATAGGAATCATCAAATCATAGGAGGATTTTTATGAAAAATTTAGAGTTTGCTGCTGTTCTTCCATTTGCTCAGCAAGTACAATATCAAAAAGGTCAAGTGGTCAGCAAAACAATTGCTCAAAGTAGAGCGTTAAGTTTGACTTTATTTGCATTTGATAAAGGGGAAGAAATCAGCACCCATGCTTCCGGCGGAGATGCTTTGGTCATCGCATTGGACGGGCAAGGTCAAATTACCATTGACGATACTTCTTATACTCTAAACGCAGGAGATTCAATTATTATGCCTGCACAGCATCCGCATAGTGTATTTGCAAAAGAACAGTTTAAAATGTTTCTAGTGGTAGAATTTCCATTGTCTTAAATAGGTTATATAAAAAACAAATTTTTTATTGCCCTGTATTCGGTAACGTCGTATAATAAACTTATGTAAAAATTTAATGGATAAAGTGTGATTGTATGCGTAAAGCTGCCGTAGTTGTAGGCGATTTTTTGAAAAAGAACATCGTATTTTGTATTGCCGTTACAGCGGCAATCATTACGATGTTTTTTGTTCCTATAGATTCTCAGTATATACAGTATTTTGACTTTAAAATTTTAGCGTGCATTTTTTGTGTCTTAGCAGTGGTTAACGGGCTGCATCATATTCATTTTTTTGAAATTATATCTAAAAAAATTATCCAGCGTTTTCATACGGTAAAAATGGCTGTTTTGGCATTAATCTATTTAACTTTTGTGGCATCTATGATTATTGCAAATGATTTGGCTTTGATTACATTTTTACCGTTGGGCTATTATCTTCTCAAAAATTCAGATAACTTAAAATGGATGGCATTTACTTTTATTATGCAGACCATTGCTGCGAATTTGGGCGGCATGCTGACTCCTTTTGGAAATCCGCAGAATTTGTATTTGTACGGCAAATTTCAGATACCGGATTTGGAATTTATTTCTACCATGTTCTTGCCATTTTTATATTCCATTATTTTGATTACCATTACTTGTTTGATTTTTGTAAAATCCACACCTATGAAGTTAACACAGGCCAACCCGGAAAAGTTAAACGGAAAAAAGACGGCGCTGATGATGGGGCTACTGGTCATCTCTATATTGATTGTGTTTCATGGCATTCCTTATTATATAGGGCTTTTGGCAGTTATAGGTGTTCTCGGTTTTGCTGACAGAAAAGCATTGCTGGAAGTAGATTATTTGTTGCTGTTCACGTTTTGTGCATTTTTTGTATTTGCCGGCAATATGGCACGCATTCCCGAGGTAAGAGATTTTTTTGGTTATCTGGTTCAACAAAATACCTTTTTATATGGAATATTGACATGCCAGTTTATCAGTAATGTTCCCAGTGCATTATTGCTGTCTAATTTTGTAACCGATTATAAAGAGTTATTATATGCAGTTAATATTGGTGGAATCGGTACTCTCATTTCTTCTTTGGCCAGTTTGATTACCTTCCGTGAATATGTAAAACATGAACCTAAGAAAGGACTTCGTTATTTGGGTTTGTTTACCGTAATTAATGTTTTGTTTTTAGGAATTTTAATCGTTCTTGTCATGTTTGCAACATAAAAAAGCTCCTGAAAACTCAGGAGCTTTTTTTAAAGTAGTCCGAAGAAGATAAAAATGAGTCCAATTGCGATTCCGACTTGACAAACGCCTACAGCGCCGCCGTATAATAGCGCCTTGGGCCCATCTTTTACCAAATCACGGAATTTGACACGCATTCCGATACCTGCCAGTGCAATAATTTCAAATTGGCTGCTGATGGTGTGAGCTGTGTGAGAAACAATTTCAGGAATAATATTGAATGTTGCAATGATGCTGAATAGAAAAAAGCCGATAATATACCACGGAATTTTTGCTTTTACTTTTTTGTCGTCGCCAGCTGTGTTGCTTCTGGAAAGCAGTCTTTCTCCCTCATTGGTATTTAATTTGGAGAAAGCCAATGCAACAAATACAATAAAGATAATTCTGATAATTTTAAATATGGTAGACATAGCTACTACATCAGAGTTAACAAAGGTAGCCGAACCAATTACTTGACCGACAGATTGTAAAGTACCGCCAATCATTGCGGAAGTTTGCATAGTTTCATTTCCGTAAAGAGCACCTGTGAGAAAGGGGAGTGTAATCATTAGTACAGTACCCGTTAAATTCACGGTGGTAACTGAAATACCTTTGTCCTTTGCGCTTGGATGAATTACGCCCGAAACAGTACCGATTGCGGAGGAACCGCATACGGAGTTACCCGCACACATTAATAAGGAGAATTTTTTCCCAAAACGGAGTAATTTTCCGATGAGATATGTGACAACAATAGTCAAAGTCATTTGCAGAATAATGAATAATACACCTTGCCAGCCGACACTCATAATATCAGTTAAATTTAGTGTGAAACCTGTCAGTACTATGGAATACTCTAACAAACGACTTTCTGAAAATTTTGTTCCTCTGTTGAAAAAATCTTTTGTGCAAAGTGTATTTCCAACAATAATACCTAAAGCGATGGCGAATAAAGCAGCCCCTACAGTAGGTACAAAATGTGCAATTACTTGGCTGATTCCGGCAATGATAACACATATGATCAGCCCGGGTAAAATTTCAAGTATGTTTTGTTTTGCACGTTTTAACAGTTCTATTATTTTTGTTTTCATGAGTCATTTTGCACCTCCCTTTTTGTTTGTGACTTGATTTTATCATCGTTTTATTATAAAATCAAATTATAAAAAATTATATAATAATAAATTTAATTTATGAAAGAGGATAT
>OHMN01001187.1_pt1 | contig 18208 bp, 14 predicted proteins | sample 1569361 | NCBI WGS metagenome assembly OHMN01 (sample SAMEA3541508, study PRJEB24748) | human gut metagenome | biome: human gut; feature: human-associated habitat; material: faeces | place: China | collected 2012
AAAAGCAGGGTGCTAAATATCGCAATCTTTCCATTGACTCTTCTTCAGATGCAGGGAAATATGCGTCCGATATCATGGCATTTCCTACAACAATACTGGTCGATAGAAATGGTAATATTGTAGGTGATCCGATGCTCGGCGGAATTGATAATCAAGATAACTATGATACTTTGATGAAACAGATTCAGTCTGTCATCGATGCTGATAGCACAAAAAAATAAAAATATGCAAAAGGCTCCCTGTGTATTCCACAGAGAGCTCTTTTTGTGAATCTTTTACAACTCTTTCATTTTCTCAAGAATCTCCTGATAAAATGCCTCCTGATCCCCACTGTTCTTCAGATCTTCCAGTATCACACCATCTTTCAACAGGATCAGCCGGCTGCAATAGCTTGCCATCTGTGGATCATGTGTGACCATGATGATTGTCTTTCCCATATGTTCGTTTATATCCTTCAACGCATCAATCACGATCTTCCCGGACTTGGAATCGAGGTTTCCGGTCGGTTCGTCCGCGAGGATCAGATCTGGATTATTGATCAGCGCACGGCAAATCGCAACTCTCTGTTTTTCTCCGCCGGATACTTCATATGGCTGCTTCTCGAGAAGGTGTGATAAACCAAAGTTTTCGGCATATGCTTCTACATTCTTATAACACTTATCAACCGGTGCCTTGTCCAACACCATCGGCAGCATGATGTTCTCCTTTACAGACAGACTATTTAACAGATAAAAATCCTGAAACACAAATCCAATCTCTCTTCTTCGTATATCCGCCAGTTCATCACTCCATAATTCTGACGCATCCTTTCCCGTAAAGAAAATCTTCCCGGAAGTCGGTTTGTCGATCAAGCCAAGCACTTTTAAAAGTGTTGTCTTACCGCAGCCTGATTTTCCCATGATCCCGACAAATTCCTGTTCTTCAATGGTAAAATCCAGCCCTTTTAAAACTTTAATTTCTTCTTCATCCTGTCTGTCAGAATAGACCATTTTATAATTCCGGACAAGGTTCTCCACTTTCATAACTTCCCGTTTATTCATCTTTTCCTTCCACCTTTCGAATGATAAATCTTCCTAATATCCATGCAAATCCCCACTGTACTGCCAGATACATAAGCCATATCCAGACAGCATGTTTCAGCCATGCAATTCTGACGGCATGCGTATACATCCGAGCATGAAACGTTGCTGCTGTAAAGATACTGGTCACGACTATCGTTATCAGCTCCGGCAGCCAGTAAAAGTAATACAGTTCTCTTTTCAGGAGTGATACTCGTTCTTTCTTTCGCATTCCCATACATTTCAAAAAGTCAGCCCTTACTTTCTTATCACTCATTTCTGATAACGATTTAATATACATCAGGAAAAGGCCGGAGATGGTCATTGTAAGCAATACGAATGTATTTATGATCAGTTTCATCGTATATTCTGTCTTCAGATCATTGACTGCCGTCTTTTTTGAATACCAGCAATGTACTTCGAAATCATACTGCGCTTCATATGTATGATTCTTTTCCAGCTTTTTCATTTTCTTTTCAATTGCTTTCTGGTATTTTGGGTCTGCCTGGATCAGTACAAGCTTCGTCGGACCCTGCTTAATTGTGACACCATCTATTCGCAAGGCCTTTTCTTCTATCTTGTCTCCGGTTAATATGTTCGTGTATTTCCACATTCCCTGTGCTTTCTTGAAATATGCATCCGAGAATACAACGATATTTTCCAGTTTTCCCTGACGGAAACATCCAATCAGACTTCCAATTTCTTCCCCTTCTATTGTTCTTTTCGGATATGCTTTGCTCGGCGAATATAAGGTATAATATTCACACGGAAGACCGATATGCAAAAATGGTTTCTTCTTTCCAAATGTCCAATCCACCGGCTGTGCCTTCACGGAGCGATCCTGTTGGTGCACCAGATATATCTTCTTTCCATTTCGATCAAGATGCATTGCTTCTTCCTTATACGATGGATCTACATATTTTTTCAATTGTTTGTATGTCGATTCAGAAATCCCGATCTGTTGTCCCTGCGTTCTTTTTTGTTGCACGCCTTCGTTTTGTTCTGTCTTATCTGCATTTGCCACACGCACCATCGGATATTCTATGATTTTTGCCTGATAACCGTTTTTTATCCTATCAAAAATCGCATCATCTCCATCATCTGCAATACAGACAAAATCATACGGATACAGACTTTCCGGCTCCTCTGCAATCGTTACCGAAACTACCTGAAACAGAAAGTAAAACACTGCGCATACGTTCAATATTGTAAGTGCCAGCACATACCTTGCAGTTGTCTTTGATTTATAATACAAATGATTCCGGTTCAGCATCTGTGGCAGATATGCCGATGTCTTTTTTGCACGTCTCAAATATCCGGCTCCTACAAAACGAATCAGTAAAAATATACCCGCAAAGAATGCAGAGAGCAGATACATACTTTCATGATTTCTCAACTGCCGGTATTCGAATATAGCGATCATACAGATTATGATTCCGGCTGTTATGAATAACTTTGTCCTCCTCTGCGGCATAGGTTCTTTTGCAATGTTTCTGATCGATGCCCTGACCAGATTGAAATCCGATACGATATCCCTGGTCGCCATCAATGCAATTATATACACCGCCAACACCACCAACGTACCTTTCACATAAGTAAGCCACGTCACCTTTGACAGAACAATTCCTTTTGCCAGCATTGAGAAAATCACTTTCCGGAACAGAAACATGATCATATTTCCCAATAGACCGCCGGCAATCAGCGAACACAAAAAAGCGACTACGATCTCTATCCCAATAATCGTATACAACGCTTTTTTTCGAATTCCCAGCGTCACGAATACACTGTAATTCTGCGTCCATTTTTTCATGTAAAATACGAGAACAAACACCATCAAAAAGATGGCACATACCGCCATCGGAAGCATTGCATTCAGCAATATCCTTCCAAGTCCTTCACCCAGCAGGAAATTCTCTGCCCGGTGAGCCTTCGCCATCATCTGATATATTCCAAGTCCTGCAAAGGAGAATGCAGAAACGATTACACCACAGAACAGCAGGAGGCCGTAATCTTTCCAGTCATATTTAAAATTGTGCCAGACCATCTGATAAAAAAGTTTGGTATAATTCCCCGGAAAATATAATCTCCTGCGCTCTTCTTCTTTTTCTTCCCGTTCCTTTTCCGCAAATATTTCTGCTGATTCCTTGGCATCTTTCCATACATCAAGCATTTTTCTGATCAGCACTTCTGCCATAACAAATATCATGATGATTGCAGAAATCAGAATCGTTTTTGTTGAATTATCCGCAAGCATTCCAAATCCGGATTCATTCACCACAATATATACACCTAGAACAACTAACGCAGCGATATTCAGATAATATTCCTTATGCAGCCACTGTGTCACTGTATGTAACACAATCACGATCTGAAATACAATAAGCAGTATTAACTGTATCCGGATTATCGTAAGATTCCCATCCCAGACAGACGCTGCCATCTCCGAAAGTGCTTTTATTCCTTTTTCTTTGATTCGGAAATATGCTGCATATATACTGTAATTTTTCCCTTTCAAAACCACCCACGGAAGCTGAATAAAAATCAAAATCATACCGTACATAATTGTCGATACGATATATCTTCTTTTCTTTGTTTCTTTCATATTCACCTGCCTCCTATCCGTAAATAGTAATCACAACCTCAAACCGATCCTCCTGACTTTTACACTGAAACATTCCATTGTATTGTTCTACAATATCCCGGATATTTTTCATTCCATAACCATGTAACACTCCATCCTTTTTTGATACAAAATTTTCATCTGTCTGTATTCCCGTATTTTTAGCCGCATTTACAATCTCGATGTATAAGAGCTGATTCTTCTTTTTCATTTTTATATGTATCCAGCGTTCTCCTTCTTTGATCTGCTCACACGCTTCCAACGCATTGTCCAAAAGATTTCCAAAAAGTGAAATGATCTCTCTGTCAGAAAACGGAAGCGTTGTGAATACTTCCGTGCTGATCTGCATCTGCGTCTTTTGCTTCTCTGCCTCCTTCTCTTTCTGGTTAAGAATCATATCCAGCATATGGTTTCCTGTCCAGATCTGGTAATTGTAATCCAACATGTCCTGGCTGAGTTCGTTCAGATATTCTTCCAATCCCTTCCAGTCCTGTTCCTGCGTATATTTCTTTAATGCAAGCAAATGATTCTTCATATCATGAACAATCTTCCGGCTCTTTAACATTTCCCTATATTGTTCTTCCATCGCCTTTACTTTCATCTGGAGCATCTTCTTATCCTGCTCTTCCAGTTCAGCTCTGTGCTGTTCTGTCTCAACGTCCCATGCTTCTGCCTGAATATCAAGAAATATCCAGATTCCTATGACAGCCAGAAACAGCATCATATAACAAAACATCGGCATAGAATAAAATGCTGCAAATCCGGTAGATGCTATAGCCATAAAGATGTAAAATGCTGCAAGATAAGTAATCCAAACAAATACATGATAATTTGTTGATTGATTCCCGTTTTTTATGCACTGGTATAATTCATACAATTCTATACTCTGAAGCAAAATCAGGAATATTAACATCAGTAAAAATATAAACGCAACTACCTGTGAATGTTTCCATTTCCACATATGCTGTTTTAAAAATGTATGATTATACATCTTGATGTAATCATTTTCCTGAAAGGTCTTAATTACATACCTGTGAATCGTATTCCATTTTCTATTTATGCGCATCCACGGGAAGAAACAGTACACTTGCAATAAAATCCCCATAAAAGTATCTACTTTTCTCTTTTTTGTCCATCCATTCATTTTATCGTTCTCCATCTTATTTTCACGTGAAATCTTTATAGTTATTGTACCATGCCTTTTCTTCTTCCGCCTTATAATGGCCATGAATAGCGGGTTTTCTGACCATGAAATTTTAAAAGTATGGATCTACCGTGGTAATTACACACAGAAAAACCGCATGTTTTCTTTCATCCCCTGCTATACGAAAAACGGTCAGACATGTCTTGATAAACATATCTGACCGTTCTTATAATATGACCATGCATTAGTATAAAGCTGCTACCCACAGAACCTGCCACTAACAATTTCTTACAGATACTTTTCGCTCTGTATTTCTTTCATAATATTCTCTACTTCTGAAACATCGACCTCTAACATTGCCGAAATTTGCTCTGCAGAATATTTTTTTGCCATCTTCTTTTCAATTAAACTTTTCAAAAGTGCTTTTTCGCCTTCTATTCTTCCCTCAGCAATTCCTTCCTGTTTTATCATAATCCGTTCTTCCCACGACTGCATATACTTCACCTCTGTCTTTTCACTTGCTTTGATCTGACAAACTCGTCTATGCATCTCTTGAATCCGCTTACTTTTACACTCCCCTGATACTTCATCCGTACTACGTTCCATATACTTCAACAATTCTATCAATTCTGGTGACACCAGCTCGGGATGCTTGCCCCTGGTATTCAGAAGTATGATATCCAACATCGTCTTTACATTTTCCGGATCATCCATCGCTTCATCGAACAGAAATTTATCCAGCAAGTTTAATTCTTTTAATGATTTTCTTTGGTTCATAAGCAGTTCTCCTCTCTTGTACAGATATAATACCTGCAAAGAAGAACTGTTTAGCTTTATGCATATGATAACACAGAATTTATATATATACCAGTATATACCGTTATCTTCTTTTATCAGACATGTATCTATCTGTTTTTTATGATTTTCATCTTGGATTCTTACCCGATTGTTTAGGCTTGAAATAAATGAATTGGTAAATATAGATGCGTTGCAGATTTTTGTAAATCTCCTACAAATTATCCCCGGGCAATTTTACTCCACAGACATATATTATATTGTAGACACATATATGAAAGGAAGGTTAAAAATATGGCTCAATTTACGAACCAGGCACAACTCCGTTACGGAAATTCTGTTACTAATTCAAATATTGCCGTCGGTGAGATTCTCGAAGTATTGTCAATCTCGAAAACTGCAGTAAAAAATACCTATCATCCAGGAGGTACCGTCACTTATATTATAAGTATTGTTAACTCCGGTACCACTCCTATTACAGGACTTACACTCACAGATGACCTTGGTGCGTATGCATTTTCTACTACTTCACTGACACCGTTAACGTATTTGGATAACACGGTAAAATACTATACAAACGGAACGTTACAGGCTGCACCTGTTGTAACCGCAGGTCCTCCGCTTGTCTTCTCTGGATTAACTGTTCCCGCAAATGGCAATCTGACACTGGTCTATGAAACAGCTGTAAATCAATACGCTCCTCTCACCAATGAATCATTCATTACCAACACGGTTACTGCAAGTGGCGACGGCATTACTTCTATCACCGCTAAGGAAACGGTAAATGCAGAAGCCTTGCCGCTCTTAGGTATCACAAAATCTATCAGTCCGGTACCTGTTACTGAAAACGGAAGCCTGACCTACACGTTCCTGATTCAGAATGAAGGAAACGTTCCTGCAAATGAAACCACAGCCGTAATCGTTACCGATACGTTTAATCCAATACTTTCTAATCTGACTGTCACCTTTAACGGAAGCACATGGACAGAAGGTGAAGACTACACTTATGATAAAACTACCGGTACTTTTGCTACCGGTGCCGGAAAAGTTACTGTTCCTGCAGCAACATTTACCGTCAACGAGACTACCGGTGAATGGAGTTCTAATCCGGGATTCAGCACTCTGACAATTACCGGAACAGTATAAGCATTAAAAAATGGCAGGAGAGACCATCTGAATAATGTCAGATGGTCTCTCCTGTTTTGCGATTATTTTCCGATTAAATCTTCTGTATCATCTTGTTCCTCAATGATATGTTTCACCTCTGAAACATCCATATCCAATACATCTGCAATTTCCTCAATGGACATCTTATGATTCATTTTTCTGAGCAATTCTCTTTTTTCTTTTTGTCTTTCCAGCAATTTTTCTTCCCATGCCTGCATATACTTCACCTCTGTTTTTTCACTTGCTTTAATCCGACAAACTCGTCTATGCATCTTTTGAATCCGTTCACTTTTACACTGTTCTGACACTTCTTCCGTGCTGTGTTCCATATATTTCAAAAGTTCTATCAGTTCTTGGGATACCAACTCTGGATGTTTGCCCCTGGTGTTCAGGAATATCCTTGTTGCACCATCATCCAGCTTTAGTTCCGGAACTTCCTCACATCTCATCTGAAATGTGTAACGATATAAGCCGTATCCGAACAAATCAAATGGCGTAATCATCACAATCAAAACTTCATTCAATAAATTGAAATCAACAACTCCAGGCGGCAGCAGTTTACTGTCGATGATTCCCTGATACAAACGACTTCTTTTCGGAAGATTATGCGTATTTTCTTTCTGCGCCTCCACTTCGTATATCACATCATCTTCATCCATAGCATAGACATCTAACCGGATCTGCCGATTATCCGTAGACGTTCTCTGTTCCTTCTCTGTCTGCGGTGGATGCTTCAGATTCGTCTTTTTATTTAATATGATGTCTAACATCGTCTTTACATTTTCAGGGTCATCCATTGCTTCATCGAATAGAAATTTGTCCAGCAAGTTTAATTCTTTTAATGATTTTCATTTGTTCATAAACAGCTCTCCTTTCTTATACAGATATAACTCCTTTAAAAGAAAAACTGCTTATTTTTATGAATATCATAGCATACATTTTATATATATACCAGTATATATGAACAACTTTCTTTATCAGGCATGTATTTATCTGTTTTCTGTGGTTTTCATTTTCGATTAATGCCCGAATATCTGGGCTTGAAGTAAATGAATTGATAAATATAGATACGTTGCAGATGCTAGAATTTATCTGCGTGCCGCTAGAATAACATGCCTGATTTTTATTTTCAATGCAATTTCTAGAAATACTGATTTTTTGTGAACTTTCTACAACTCCTTCATCTTCCCAAGAATCTCCTGATAAAACGCTTCCTGATCCCCGTCATTTCTCATATCTTCCAGAATCATTCCATCTTTCAGAAGAATCAGCCTGCTGCAATAACTTGCCATCTTCGGATCATGTGTTACCATAACAATTGTCTTGCCAAGTTCCCGATTGATATGACTCAGTGTATGGATTACCACATCACCGGACTTAGAGTCGAGGTTTCCGGTCGGCTCATCCGCAAGTATCAGATCCGGATTGTTGATCAATGCTCTGGATATCGCCACTCGCTGCTTTTCACCTCCGGATAATTCATACGGCTTCTTGTTCATCAGATGTGTAATTCCGAACTGTTCTGCATATTTCTGCGATTCTTCCATACACTCTTTCGCACTCTTCTTATCCAGGATCTTCGGAAGCATAATATTTTCCCTGACGGACAGACTGTCCATCAAATAGAAGTCCTGGAACACGAATCCGATCTTTCTCCGTCGTATGTCCGCAAATTCATCCTTCCACAAATCTTCCGTATCATGTTCTTCAAAGAACAGCTTTCCTCCGGTCTGACGGTCTATCATACCCAATAGTTTCAAAAGTGTCGTCTTTCCACATCCGGATCTTCCCATAATTCCGACAAACTCCTGTCTCTGGATCGAAAAATTTAATCCCTTCAGGACGTGGATCTCTTTCTTCTTTTCACCATCTTCTCCATACTGCACATAATCACGGACCAGATTCTCTGCTCTTAATACGTCTGCCGTTTTTTTATTTTCATTCTTTTCTAATTTTTCATTCATTACAAATCTGCTCCCTTTTCAATCTTTTTCACAATCGTATCTTCCAGCCACTTCAGATTCAGCCACTGTAATATGAAATATATAATCCAGAGTACACCTGCATTTATCACATAATTCTTCACATCATTCAGATGATAATCCCTGAGTCCAAATACAATTCCAGAATACAGTACCGTAACTATAACGGCAATAACAGATGGGATCGTCACAAACCGGCTGATTTCCTTTTTCTCGATGCAGATCCGTTCCCTGCGATTCATTCCCAGGCGGTTCATGAACTGATACCGTTTCCGCATATCCGGCAGTTCCATCTGAACCTTCATATGAAGTAGGAGCATACTGATCACAGATAAAATAATAAGCACAAATCCATTCATCACACATTCAAGGATTCGCTCCATCTGCCGCTTTTTCGCTGCTTCTGTCTTCGTATATGTACTTTTTACAAGCGAATCAAATGACTCATCATATGCATGTTGCTTTGCAAAATCTATTGTCAACTGATCTGCTTTTTTCTGGTATTTTTCCGGTACATTTGCAAGGACAAGTTTCGTCGGCCATTCATGGATATTTTCTTCCAATACCGCATCCGACGTTTTTATTTTTTCTCCCGTACTCATGTCTGTCGTTTTCCAATAGTCTTTTATTTTGTCAAAATATGCATCAGCGAATACAATAAGATTCTCGTATTTTCCCTGTTTGAATGCGCCGATCAGACTCGAAGTCTCGGAGCCTGTAATCGTCCGTACCGGATAATAAGTCTGGTGCTCCATTGTATCAAAGCCAAACAATGGCTGTCCGATATGTAGATTCGGATGTATCATCAACTGATAGTGATCAATTGGTTTCGCCTTTGTTCCCTGATCTTGCTGATACACGACATAAATTTTCTTTCCGTTCTTGTCAAGATTCAGATGCTTTTTCGGTTTTTCTCCGACTGCCTTCTTTAACTTTCGATAACTGCTCTCTGATATACCGATATTCTGGCCTTGCTGCCAGACAAGATCAAATGGTCCTTCCAGACGTTCTGTATTATCTATCGTTGTTGCCCGGACCATCGGAATACTGGTCACTTCTGCTTTGCATTCTTGCTTAAGCTTTTCGATAATCCCTGTATCATTACTATTCGCAAGCCATACATAGTCGTATGGGTACAGCGTATCCGTCTTATCTGCGATTCTGTTAGATACAACTTTTACCGAGAAAAAGGACATCACACATACATGTATCACGATCATAAGTGTCAGATACTTTACAGTTGTCTGGTATCTGTGTCGTATCATATGTTCTTCCGGAAGGGTTCGCAGGTATTGATCCATAGACGTTTCTTTTTTACGCAGGATCATGGCACCTATATTATACAGAAAAACATACAAACACAGGAAGAACCCACACAAAAGAAAGATACTCTCTGAAAATCTTCTCTGTGTATACAGATACAGGACGATTACTCCCAGCAGCCCGCTGATCAACGCCCCTGCTTTTCTGTATATTCCCGGAATCTTCTCACTTTTCACCGCTGCATTTCTGGCATCGGCGGAACGTTCTCCTGCATGGATATCCCCAGAGATACCAAAAGCAAACAAACAGATAACAGCTATCACGATTGCCGTGATCAGATACACCTTCCACGATACCTCTGATTTCATATCGATTTTAGGAAAATGCTGTATAACAGCGGCATATATGCCAAACAAAATGGCTCTTCCAATCACAAATGCCGTCACCAGTGCCACCGCAAATCCGGCAAGTAATTCTCCGATCCAGGACCAGAACACGGCATTGCTCCGCATGCCAAGTGTCCGGAAAATCCCATCATCCGCCATCCGTTTTTTCCGGTAGAATACCATGACAACCGTAATCAAAAACAATGATATCAGTACGATCACGATCAGGCAGTCCTTCATAATCTCAGTCAGCCCAAGCCCTAGTAATTCATTATCATATCCATAGCTTCCGGAAAATGCCTCTCTCATTCCAAATCCAATGAACAGAAATGCTGCCGATAACAGAACCGATACAAATAAAAAAGAAAAATCTCTCCAGTGATATTTAAAATTCTCCCACAGCACATGGTAATAAAGCTTCGAATATTTCCCTGGAAAATATAATCTTCTTTTCCGTTCCTGTTTATAATGCTTATCATTTTCCTGCGTTTTCAGGATCTGTTCACCGGATTCTTCCCATTCTTCCATGGATTTATGCATCAGTAACCGTATCCCCGTCCATATCGGAAATACTGCCAGATACCCAAGTAGATACATCGGGAACACCTGTATCGTACCCGCACTGCTCCATGAACTGTTAAGTCCAATCTCGGCCACTACCGACAGCATTGCAAATAATCCGATAAGTTCTATGATAGATAAAAATTTTATTTCCCATCCCTTGATGTTACAGATAAGCCGTATTGTTTCGATTACTTCAAGAACGACATACAGCATAACACATACCGTGAATGTTTTTGCCAGTGTATGAATATCCAGTGGTAATGCATCTGCTGCTCCGTCTAAAAACGTCGTGTTATATGTATCTGCACAACTGTGATTTCTCAACACAGCAATTACATACATAATAAAATTCTTCCGTTCTCCCGTTATATTCATCCACGGAAACAGAAAATATATCTGAAGTATGATCCCCAGAATAATATTCATCCGTCTCTTTTTCTCTTCCATTCTCATTCCTCTTCCGCCCCTCTTATATCATATATCGAGATGATACAGACCAGATACTCCCCGTAAATTTTATATCGGAATATGCCGTCATATTTTCTGACAATATCCTGTATGTTCTTCATTCCATATCCATGAAGTATCTCATCTTCTTTTACTGATACAAATTCCTTCTGATTCTGCACCGGCATTTCTTTAATTGCATTTGAGGTCTCAATATATAATAAATGATTCTTCTTTTTTATCTTAATTTTTATCCAGCGCTTTTTATCTTGGATCCGTTCACAGGCTTCCAGCGCATTATCTAGAACGTTTCCAAAAAGTGAAATAATCTCCCTGTCTGAAAACGGAAGGGTTGCAAATACTTCTGTCTCAATCTGCATATCCGTCTCTTTCTCTTTTGCATCTTTCGTCTTTTGATTGAGGATCATATCCAGCATGCGGTTACCCGTCCAGATCTGATAGCTGTCATCCAGCATATCATCACTTAATTCATTCAGATACTGGTGCAGTCCTTCCCAGTCTCTCTCCTGATCGTATTTTTTCAATGCAAGCAGGTGATTTTTCATATCATGTACAACCTTCCGGCTCTTTAACATTTCCTGATATTTTTCTTCCAGCGCTTTCACTTTTACCTGCAGCAACTGTTCGTCCCGCTCTTTCAGTTCTGTCTTATGCTTTGCTGTCTCCGTATCCCATGCAGCCGCCTCGATATCCAGAAACATCCAGATTCCAATAATACCTATGAATATCACCATATACATATAGATTCTAAGCTTGAACAGCGCACTGTCATCCAGATAGATGTATGAAGCATCAAGATATACGAAAAAAAGAACGATGGCAAGAACCCAGACATACCTGTGTATATCAAACGTTTTGATCCCTTTCATATGTCTGTACAATTGCCATAGTTCGATCATCTGCATCACAATCATAAATGCTATGATCATGGTAAATGTCACTGCCGCAAAACCGGAATATTTCCATAAGATTGGATGCCCAGATAAGAAAATATAATTATATGCCTTGATGCAGCTTTCTTTCCGGAATATCTCGATCAGATACACGTGAATCGTGTGATACCCTCCGTCTATACGGATCCATGGAAAGAAGAAATATATTTGTAGCAGAATCCCCATACAAACATCTGCTTTTCGCTTTCTCGTCCATTCTTTCATTCTACATTTCTCCAGTATTCCATGATCCGTGTCTTCACATCCTGAATAGTCTCTGCCCCTGCCTGAATCTTAATCCCGTCTTCCAGATAGATGGCAGCCGTCGTGATCCGATCCACATGATCGATATTGATAATATAACTTCTTCCGGCAAATATAAAAGCCGGGCTTTTCAAATCTTCAAAAATCTGATGCAGTGCCAGACGTTCTTTGTATGCGCCATTTACCATTACAAATTCAACATACTTCTGCCCTTTGACCTTGCGGATACAGATAATGTCTTTATGATATAATTTTCTCTGGTCCGTCACCCCACCGATCCAGAAGAAATTCTGGCTCTCTTTTTGCTTTTCCTGATAAATTTTCTGTAATACTGCCGGCAAACGTTCCTTCATATCTCTTTTCAAAATATACTGATATGCCTCGAGGACATAACTATCCACTGCAAATTCGGCGTACGATGTCAGGAATACCAGGCAGATATCTTTTTGTTCTGCCTTTAAAATTCTTCCCAGATCGATCCCGCTTTTCCCCGGAAGATCAATATCTGAGATAACTACATCGTAGTGCTTCTTAACTTCCAGAAATTCTTCGGCTGTTTTATATATTTCGGTAGTTATATCCTGCACCTTAAGTTTCTCGAACTCCCGGCTAATAAGTCTTTCCACTTCCTGTCTTGTATGTTCTTCATCTTCTATCATTGCTATCTGAAACATTTATATTTTCTCCGTATTTATTCACATAATTATTGCATTCATTGTACCACGATAGTTACAAATATTGTTATAACTGGCCATGAATTCCGGGATTTGTGGCCATGAATTCTTGAAAAAACGTCTGCTGATACAAAAAACTTACCATTGGCAAAGCTCCTTACAGATGTTTTGGCAGCCAAGCAGCTCCTTACGAACACATGGCAACACAAAAGAACTGCTATTTTAAGACTTTACTCCTAAAACAGCAGTTCTTATTTTTTCAATCATTTACTTCTAATATTTCAACCAGCAGCTCGTACTTTTCTCATTTCCGATAGATATTCTATCTATTCCGCTTTATTCAGTCCCATGTCCTCACTCGCTTTTGTCACAGGAACTTCCACCATCACAGAGTTGTCATCAATCTCTACCGAATATGTCTTATGGATCAGGCAGTTTACCGGATCTTCTGTTGCAACAACTACTGCAAGTCTGTGTCCCGGCTCTACAGTATATCTTGTCGCATTGAGATATACGGTATAATCATGATATTCACCTTTTTTAAGCTCGATGCTGTTCTGTGCCGTTTCCGGTGCGTAACCTGCTTCCGGATTACACAGATCGGCAAATGCACGTGTGATCACACGGTATTTTTTATGTACAGTATTGAATTCTGCCTCATCAAATGCCGGAAGATCTCCGCCATTCATGATTCCGCCTTCTTTTACTGTCGTGACCGGAACAATATTTCTTTCCGGATCTACAGTCTGGATACTGTCGAATTCTTCGTCACATACATCACAGAGAAGCACTGCAATCTCTACATCATCCATTTTGCCGGATACTTTGGAATTACCAAGCTGCATGGTCAGTGTATCCACATCGTTTCTGTTTTCCGGATCGAAATCTGTTTCGATATTTCCGTCTTTTAATGCTGCCTTTAAGTTCAGGCATACCGTTCCCTGTACAGTCACGGCTTTTTCAAATGGATCTGTCACATAACGCTGAGCCATATTTGTAGACTTCAGTGCCATCACATCATCGAAGTTTTCTGCACTGACACCGGCTTTTTCCCAGTCTGTATCAATCACTGTCTTACTCTCTTCTTTTGAAGTAAGCTTTATGGTATGCTCTGTTTTCCATGCACTTTCTGTTTCCCATTTTTTCTGGTCATAGTTCGTCTGAGCAAGTACTTCCGGCATCTCTTCGGCACTGTTTTCTACTCCATACAGATAGTGGGAGATCCATTCATTTACAATGTCATCATAGAACTTTCCATCGATCAGGATTCCGTAATTCTTATTTGCCATAGTCGGGGTGATATGCGGCCCCTGATGAAGGATCAGTTTCACTGTCTGCCCTGCCTGTTCGAATGCAGTATGCATCATTTCGAACTGTTTTGTAGATACATTTTCATCATTGAATCCATGTACGATCAGCGCACTGCACTTGATCTGGTCTGCATGCAGACGATAATTTCCGGCTCCCCAAAATTCCGGATCATAATCGAATCCACATTTTAACTGTTGGAGACTTAACTCATGATGGAATGCTGCAATATCATCCAACTGCTTTTCTGACAATGTCTCATCATTATAACGGCTGGAACAGAAATATGCCAGGAAACTGTTCAGCATCTCTTTTGGCCAGTAACGCTGTGCACCCTGCATATTCTGCTGTGTATACCAGTCTGCGATACCTGCAACCGGAACGATTGTTTTCAGTCCTTCCACACCTGTCGTTGCAACTGCAAATGGCATGGTTCCGGCATAAGATCTTCCGGTCATGGCAACATTTCCATTGGACCAGTCTGCCTTCGTCTGAATCTTTCCTTCACGATCTTCATAAGCCACTCTGTCACCATGTAACCATTCCACAACAGACTTAAACGCATCCCGTTCATATTCGGAACCGACATAGTTAAATCCGTCTGAACCAAGTGCTCCGAATCCTGCACTTACGACCACTGCAAAGCCACGTACCAGATAATAATTAAAATTATCCAGATTCTCATATACCATGCTGTTATTATTTCCTTTATCAGGATAATACCAGTCTGCCGGATCTGCCTTTAACGCAAGATCCATGGCACTGATCGACCCTTCCGGAATACGTGCAGGCACTTCTTTGTCAAGATCTGCAAAGTCAAATTTGCGGTATTCTTTGCTTTCTACTTCTTTCATATGATCATATCCGTCTGCCTGCACCCCTGCACAATACGGACGTGCTTCATATAATGTTGCCGCCTTATAACTGCCTTCTACAGCACTTCTCGGAACCTGAATAAATGCTTTGACGAGATCTCTTTTTCCATCCCCGTCCATGTCGTAGTCAGATTCCACATATACGCAGTATCTTACGATACTTGATGTGGCAGGATTATAATTTTCTCCTGTCTTTCCGTCCGTGAATTTGAAAACAGGCTGTGCTAGTCCATTTTCAAATACAGGTACTTTACTGTAATTTTTTTCTCCCATTGTAAAAACCTCTCTGATTTAATATTTTACCTGAGAGATATTATACCATGCATTTCGAAACCAGGCAATTTTTCTTTCTATAATAGATTCAAAATCGTATCATACACTTCCGGATTATCCTTGATCACAATTGCCAGTTTCTCTTTTGCCTGATTCAACTGGTGAAAAAGAATCCTTACATCTGATTTCCTGTCTCTACACATTGTTGTACAAGTTGTCTCATATGCATCTTCACAAATCTTTCTCGTACGGAGATAACTGTCCTCATCATAATAATACCGTTCATCTATCACGACCGCCAGACGGTTCACATCCCTCACATCTGAATTCATAAGATAGCCCTGTCTCATATAGCCTTGTAACAAATATGCTGCTTCTGTATCATTATTCGCATACACTACTTCAATATTGGGATATCCATTCTTCCCTTTTCTACGTGACAAATCCATCATATTCTGGATAAAGGAAGATAGCTCTGCATTTGTACGGATACGATTCGTCAGATGAAAGCTCTGCACATCCGGCAGACCGGCAAGCCGCTGCGGTATTTCACGATCCAGTTCTTCAGGCGAGATCATATCTTCCGTATCGCTGGAAAAGATTACCGGGATTTGTTTTTTACGCTCTTCTAATATCTTTAATTGTTCCATGGAAAGCAGATGTGCTTCATCCACCAGAATAGCACTGTATGATTCTAAAAATATATCAGAGGGTTCTTCCGTACACACGTTTTGGGTTATCGGCTGCTTTACTGTCTGAAACGATAACTGACCGGCAGACAGAAACTTTATCCGGCGCAGACGTTTATGCAAAAGTCTCCAGTCATTTCCTGATTCCCCGCAATGAATCATGCAGACCCGCTGACGCACTGACAATTTCATTGCCAGATCATACAGAAGCAACGTCTTTCCCGTCCCCGGAAGTCCGCTGAACCAGTAATAGTCGGAATGTTTTGCACGGATTCCTTTCAGGATCTGTCGTTCGATATCTCTTTGCTGTGCCGTCAGAAAATATTCTTTCTGTAAAAAGCGTTCCGGCTCTCTGAGCGGTGAGATCAGATAGAGTTCTGCGCGGAACAGTTCTTCGATATTCCCGTCATAATCCGGACTTTCTCTTTTCAAAGCTCTGCATAATTCGTCCCAGTCTGCCTCTGCGATATGATCATGATTCGTCAGTCTTACCAGGCGGTTCTGGCTGCTGATATAAGTATACGAATGAATCGTTCTTCCAAGCACCGACAGATAATAACGGTTCTGCAAAAGCTGTCTGCGAATGGCCTCATCCGATACCACACCGCTTTTTAATTCAATATTAATAATCTGATCTTCCTTGATCTGCAAAAGGTCAAATTCTTTTCCAAGTCTCGGAATCTGAAACGAATAAAAGAAACGGAGTGCATATACATCCTCCATGCAGGTTTCCAATTCGGCTGTCAGTGCTTTCATACTTTCAAGTTCCCATTCCCGCATTTTCAGAAAATAGTCTCTTCCGGATAACTGACGTTCCAGTTTTTGCAGCTGTTCGATATTCTGATTTCTTGTGATCGTATAAATGGATATGGATTTCATTTTTTAATCTTTAACCCTCTCAGATATTCTTTCTGCTCTGGCGTGATCCGGTAACTTTCGATAGCTTTCTGGATCGTCTTATTATGCGTCCAGACATCTAATTTTTGCTTTTCGATAAATGGAAGAATCTTATCATACTGCTTTGCAAGCGCCGTCGCAAAATACCATGCACGCATCATATTTACATAATATTCTTCCGAACGGATCTGTGCCACTTTATCCGGGTACTCCATCTGAAATGTATCTTCCAGATAATAGCGCATCAGCATACTGATACCGAACCGGATGGTATATGCATGGTCGGATTCCATCCATCGGTATACTTCATCTATAAATGTATCCAGATGTTTCTTCATTACCTTGACCGCAAGCATATCGCAGGTCGCCCAGTTATCAATATACGGAAGAAAACGTTCCAGTTCTTCCAGACATATGTCATAGTCTTTAATCTGTTCGATCAAAAGTCCATGCAAATTATTTTCTTCGTAGTACTGATGTGGCAGTATCTGCAGATATTCTTTTGCTTCATCCGTTTTTCCATACTTCTTCGCAAATACACGAAGTGCCGGCGTCCGGACACCGATGATCTTTTCTTTGTTGACTGTCGGCATTAGTTTTGCATGGAAGTCGCGGTATTTTAAGTCTTGCAGCTCAAAAAGACGGGTTTGTACGTTGGTTATGATTGTTGTTTTATTCATATTTTCATCCTTGATTCTTATATTTCCCATGTCAGGCATATGATCTTTTTATTTATTATATCGCTGTTGCGATACAATTTCTATTGTTGTGACATGCTCCCACCACTTAAATCTCTGATTTTGAAGTGGGGGCTTCTTGCTCAATGGCTCTACTGAGCCAAGTATCTAC
>OHMN01001194.1_pt1 | contig 18060 bp, 20 predicted proteins | sample 1569361 | NCBI WGS metagenome assembly OHMN01 (sample SAMEA3541508, study PRJEB24748) | human gut metagenome | biome: human gut; feature: human-associated habitat; material: faeces | place: China | collected 2012
ATTTTTGTTTTTATTTTTGTTTTTATTTTTCTTTTTATTTTTATTTTTCCCCATACCCTTACTAAAATTGATTTACTATTTTAGCATGGGTATAGATACACTATCCATAGTGGTATTTATTTTTTACAATAAGTGTTAAATAACTTATTTATCTATAATTAATTTAAGAATGTTACTAATGAAAATAGCTTTTCTGAAAATTATTAATACCCAAAATACCCCGTCGTATTTCACGACGTAGGGTAATAACTTTATAGTACACATCATAATTTTACTAAAATTTATTTAATTTGTTTTTATTTATCTAATACTTCCTTTAATGCCTCATATGAAAAATCAATTATCTCTGCACAACTTACTTTATTTCTTTTAAGGTCTGCACATATTTCAGAATTGAATTTTTCTCTTACTCTACTCATTAATTCTCTAGCATAACCTCTAGCTTCATTTGCCTCTCCATTACTTTCTCTTCCTTTTATATATCCTACTATCATAGCTGCCGCATTTACAGCTCCACATAAACTTCCCACTGTCATTCCAGTACCCATTGCACTTCCAAGTGATACTGGTATATCTGTATTGTATTCTTCATTATATGATTTTATTAATGCTTCTGCACAATTATATCCTTGGCTATGGTAAACTGATGGTTTTGTCATTTTAACATCCTCTCTTCAATCTATATTTTATCATTATAATACAATCATTATATACTTTATTCTGTAACTATATCACATAAACTAAAGTTGTCATATATGCAAAATTATATTGTATTTTTAAATATTTTTATCATTTTATTATTAAGCTAGAGTGATAGTTATTTATTATATTTAAAATGATTTCTTCATTAAGATTATCTATAAATACAGTACTATATTCAACATCTACTTTTTCATCTAACAAAATTGAATATAGCTCTATAGGCTTTATTAATTTAATATCTTTTATATAATCTAATAATTGTTTCGCTCTTTTATTATCCAAACTACATGATACTTGATATATAAATTCTTTATCTGTATAAAAACGTACATCATCTAAAATATTTTCTTCCTTACGTACACAAAGATTATACATATCATCTTCACTTTCAAAATATAGTATTTCGCTATTTGGATCTAACTCATCCCAAGAACAAAAACACGGTGGCTTTATTCCTTTTAATTTTGCTTCTATGGGTGTTATTATTTGTTCATTCGTTAAATCTACTTCAGGTATTTCAAAATCTGAAGCTATAAATATGTATTTACTCATTAAACTCTCCCTATTATATTCTTATATGAAATTTTCTTTTTTCATATTCTAATACTTATAACCTACATCTCAATTATACTATTTTTATATAGAAATAATAAAGTTACAGTATATATTTTTTAAAATAAAGGATATGACATTTAATGCCATATCCTTATATTTATCTATTATTTTTAATTTCTTTTTGAATTTTCTTTAAAGCTTTCTTAGATCCTCTAGCTATATCTTTTTCTAGTTTTCGTTCTTCAAAGCTTGTAAACAAGCTATTTAAATCATATCCTACAGGATATAAATCCTTAGCTTTTAAGCTAAGTTCTATTCTTTTAATATTTACTTTTACAAATTCCTCTTTATAAAGAATTTTTACATTATTGTATTTATCAATAGTTTTATAGACTATTCCATAGTCGTCATAGTCTAATAATTTAACCTTATCTCCTATTTCTAAGTTAGGTAAATTTTTTAAAACTTCTTCCTCTTCTATAGGTTTCATAGATATTTTAGACTCACCTATTAAATTAAAATCATAATTTTTATCACTCATATAACTTTTAGCTTTATTTAAAACTTTATCCTTAATACCCATCTTTTTAGAAATAAATAATGCATTACTATCTTCTGATCTACCTATAATAAGCTTATACATAGGTTCTAGAGTATCTTTATCAAACATCATACCTGCATTTTCAAAATGAGGATGATTAGTTGCAAACTTCTTTATTTCTCCATAGTGAGTAGATGCTACTATTATACATCCCATTTTATAAAACTCTTCTAATATTGCTATTGCTAAACTTGCACCTTCATTAGGTTCTGTTCCTGATCCTATCTCATCAAATAATACTAATGTTTTATTATTAGCCCTACTCATTATATCTGCAATATTTTTTATATGAGATGAAAAGGTACTTAAAGCATTTTCTATACTTTGATTATCACCGATATCAACAAATACTTTTTCAAATACACTAATTTCTGTATCTTCACTTGCACATATATCAAAACCACATTGAGTCATAAGTGTTAATAACCCTACTGTTTTTAATGTTACAGTTTTTCCACCAGCATTTGGGCCTGTGATTATTAAACTTCTGTAGTCTTTTCCTACTTCAAAATTAAGTGGTACTACATTTTTTGTAAGTAGAGGATGTTTTCCATTTACTATTTTTATATAACCATTGTTATTTAACTTTGGTGTTACTGCCTTATTTGCTTGGCTATATTTAGCTTTCGCAAATACCATATCGTATTCTGATATTATTTCCATATTTAACTTTATATTTTGTATTTTTTCATATATAAGCTCTGTCAAATATGAAAGTATCTTATACTCTTCTACTGATTCTTCTGATTTTAAAGTAATAAGTTCTAAGCTATACTTTGATATACTACTTGGTTCTATAAATACAGTAGTTCCTTTTGCTGAAGTATCTAATACTATTCCATCTACTTCATTTTTATAAGAAGCTTTTATTGGTATTACATATCTATCATCTCTTTTACTAATGATAAATTCTTGAATATATTTTTTATTAGCACTAGATGTTATGAATTTATTTAATCTCTCTTTAATTCTTCCTTCTGTTATTTCTATACTTCTTCTGATTTTTTTTAATTCTTTACTAGCTTCTGAATCTACTTTATTGTTTTTTATACAATATTTTATTTCTTCTTCTATGTTTACACACTCACAAATATTTAGTGCATATGAACTAAGTTTAGGTGAATAAAACTCTTTATCTCTCATAAAGGATTTTATTTTTCTACAACCTCTTAAAAAATCTTCTACAGAAATAAGTTCATTTGGATCTAGTATCATTCCTTTTTCCACTTTTTCTATAATAGGATTTATATTAAATAAACCTTCTAGTGGTATATGGTTGCTATTTTCTAATATTTTTCTTGCTTCTTTATTTTCATTTAATCTTCTTTTTACTATATTAAAATTCCCACTTGGATTAGTTTTTTCTATCAGTTCTTTTCCTAGTGAACTTACACAATAATTCTTTATTAATTCTTTTACTTCATTTAGTTGTAATTTTTCAAATGTATTTATATTCATATTTTTCTCCTTTATTTATCAGTCTATTGTTAATATTAAAGACTTCTTGATAAATAAGGATTACTAACTTTAGCGACTCCTTATTTATTAAGAAGTCCTACTACGGTCTCACTATATTTAAATTTTTTCAAAAAATTCTCTCCTTCCAATTAAATATGTTTCTATTTTATTATCCCATATAAATTTAGGCTTTTCAAATATTTATTAAACTCTTCCTCTAATTCACATTAATTACATATACATTTAAGTTTTGTTTAAGATTAATTTTCTATAATCATATCAGAAAGATATTCATAAACAAATAGGAGGAAGTAAAAATGGCTATAAAAGCATTTAAACGTTTTGAAAAAAAATTCATTATAACAAAAGATCAATATGATAGATTACTCCCAATACTTTCAGATTATATGAACTTAGATAAATATTGTAAACTAGGTGAAAACTATAATATTTATAATATATATTACGACACACTTAATAATGATGTGATTAGACACTCTATTTCTAAACCTTACTACAAAGAAAAACTTAGACTTAGAAGTTACGATATTCCAACTAACTTAAATGATAAAGTATTTTTAGAACTAAAAAAGAAAATAAATGGAATAGTTAATAAAAGAAGAGTTGTAATGACTTTAGGTGAGGTTTATGAATTTTTAGAAAATGGCAAAAAACCCTGCTTTGATGATTATGAAAATAAACAAGTTATAAAAGAAATAGAATATTACTTAAGTAAAAATAAAGTATATCCAAATGTTTATATAGGATATTCTCGTAAAGCATTCTTTGGAAAAGAAGATAAAGAGTTTAGAATAACTTTTGATTCTCAAATAACTGCAAGACGTTATGATTTATACTTAAGCTCTGTTTTTTTGGGTCATGATATTTTAGGGGAAAATAAATATTTAATGGAAGTTAAATTTTTAGGTTCTATTCCAGTATGGTTTACTAAAATTCTTTCTGATTTAGAAATATACAATACTCATTATTCAAAATATGGGAATGAATATATGATGTATTGTTTAGAAAATAAAAATAACAATATAAAAAGGAGTTCAAAGGTATGTTAGAAACAATAATTTCATCAACAACAGGAGAATCGTTTACTCTTGTAAATGCATTAATAGTAATTTTTGCATCAATATTATTAGGGATAATAATTAGCTGTGTTTATATTAAAACTAGTTCAAAAAATGGATATAATTCAGGATTTTCACTTACATTAATTATGTTACCTGTAATAATATCAATTATTATACTTTTAGTAGGTAACAATGTTGCTAGAGCATTTAGTTTAGCTGGGGCATTTTCTATAATTCGTTTTAGAAGTGCACCTGGAGATCCAAAAGATATCGCTTATGTATTCTTCACTTTAGCAGTTGGATTAACTTGTGGTATGGGGTACATTGGTTACGCAGTAATATTTACTGTTATTTTATCTGCTTTAATGTTTATACTAGACATAATTAATTTTGGTACACCTAAAGGTAAATCTATGCAACTTAAGATAACAGTTCCAGAAGATTTAAACTATGAAGGTGTATTTGAAGAAGTTTTAAATGAGTTTGCTACTTCTTATGCTATTGAAAGAGTAAGAACTAGAGACTTTGGTGCACTATTTGAATTATATTATAGAGTTCAATTTAAAACCTGATGCTGATCAAAAGAAATTCTTAGATGAACTAAGATGTAGAAATGGAAATTTAAATATAAATCTTACTATGGCTGGATTTGAAGATAAAGCCTACAATTAAAATTAAATCTTTCTCCCACTTTATATAGTCCCTTAGGTTTAAGGGACTTTTTATGTAAAATCAAAATTATTATCTTACAAAGTATTGCTAGATAGGTTAAGCTATATATAGATTATTAATAGTAAAAATAGTTTTGAACAACTGATTTATCCAAAATACTTCGCCAACACGTTGCTCAAAGCGTTAGCAAGAATACATCGTTGGCGAAATGAGCAAAGCGAATTTTAATTTTAATTTAAGGTTTCTATAGTAAAATTTAATTAGTAGTACATAATAAGATAAGTTATTTAAAAAGGAGATAATTATGAAACTATTATTAGTAGAAGATGAAAAACAGCTTTCTGAAGCGTTACAACAAATACTTATAAAAAATAAATACTCTGTAGATGCAGTATATAGTGGTGATGAAGGTCTTGACTATGCTTTAACAGGTGTATATGATGTAATAATTTTAGATATAATGTTACCTAAACTAAATGGTATTGAAATACTTAAAATGGTAAGAAAAAGAAAAATATCTACTCCAGTTATATTACTTACTGCTAAAGGTAGTGTTGAAGATAGAATTTTAGGACTAGATTCTGGTGCAGATGATTATTTACCAAAACCATTCTCTCCAGATGAATTATTAGCTAGATTAAGAGCCTTAACTAGAAGAAATGGAGATTTTATAAATGAAAATATATTAGAATTCTCTGATATAAAATTAAATTTGTCTACTTACGATATGGAGATTAATGATAATTCTATAACTCTAACACAAAAAGAATTTGAGATATTAAAATATTTTATGCAAAGACCAAAGTTAGTTGTTAGTAAGGATGATTTAATAACTAAGCTTTGGGGATTTGATTCTGATATTGAACATAATAATATTGAAGTTTATATTTCATTTTTAAGAAAAAAACTAGCTTATGTTGAATCAAATGTAAAGATAACTACTATACGACGAGTTGGATATAGATTGGAGTAATATTTATGTTTGATAAATTAAAATTAAGACTTATATCAATAAATATGGCCCTGCTTACTACAGTTTTTATAGTTATATTTGGCGTTATATTTATTATAACAAGTAATAGTATAAACAGAGAAATTAACGTTAATTTAAATGCTTTAATTCATAATTCAAAAAGACCTATCCCCCACTCTGTTAATATTGTAGTAGAATTATCAAATAATGGAACTATAAAAAACAATTTAAAAGCTATGAAGTTAGTACTAATAATGATACTTTACAAAGTGTTGTTAATAAAATTTTAGAAAGTGGTAAAGACTCTAGTAAAATAGATATTTCTAGTAATACCTATTCTTATCTAAAAGGCAATAGCAGATTTGGAACTAAAATTGCTTTTATGGAAAGAAGTCAGTATGACAATATGCTATTTCAACTTTTAAAGACTTTGGTTCTTATTGGATTTATTAGTTTAATAGTTTTACTATTTATTAGTATATACTTAACAAATAAATCTATAGTTCCAATAAAAGAAACTTTTGAAAAACAAAAGCAGTTTATAGCTGATGCATCACATGAATTAAAAACACCTTTAGCTATAATAAAAACTAATACTTCACTTGTTTTAAGCCATCCATATGATACTATTAAGAATCAGTCTAAATGGATTAACTATATAAATTTACAAACTGATCGTATGTCAGAGCTTATAAGTGAGATGTTATCCCTTGCTAAAATGGATGCTGCAGAAAATAAATTGCCTCTATCACCTATAAATATAAGTAAGATAGTTGAAAGTATGATTTTAATGTTTGATGCAGTTATATATGAAAACAATATAGAATTAGAAACTAATATAAGTAAAAATTTATTTATAAATGGTAATAAGGAAAGTTTAAAAAAACTATTTAGTATAATAATGGATAATGCTATAAAACATACTAATAAAAATGGGAATATTACTGTTTCATTATTTTCTGATAAAAATAAAGTTAAAATGATTATAAGAAATACTGGTGAAGGAATAGAACCTGAACATTTAGAAAGAATTTTTGAAAGATTTTATAGAGTTGATAGTTCTAGAGATAGAGAAACTGGGGGTTATGGATTAGGTCTATCTATTGCTAGTTCTATTGTAAAACAACACAAAGGTAAAATTTATGCAAAAAGTAATATTGGAGAATTTACTTCATTTATTGTTGAAATCCCACAACAATCTTCATTATAAAATTAAATACAAAGGAGCAATACAATCAATATTGCTCCTTTTATTTTATAAAATATTAATCAGATATTTCAAATCCAGCTTTTATTATACTTTCTCTTATTTCTTCTTTATGTTTCTCATCAAATGTTTCTATTGTTAACTCTACAGCTTGAGTACCTAAACCATGTTTCGAACTTAATTTAGACATATTTGCGCTAAGTATATTTGCATTTAAGTCAGTTAATATACGTGTAACTTCACTTAATCCACCTGGTCTATCTACTATATGAGTTCTAAAAGTATATCGTCTTCCACACTTAACTAATCCTGTGTCTATAACTCTATATAAAGTATTTATATCAATATTACCTCCAGATATTATACATACAACATTTTCATCTTTTTTAGGTATATATTTTCCAGACCAAATTGCAGCAGTAGATACAGCTCCTGCCCCTTCAGCAGTTACTTTTTGATTTTCTAGTAAAAATAGCATAGCTTGAGCTATTTCATCTTCATCTACAACAATAATCTCATCTATAAGATCTTTAATTATGCTAAAAGTTAAATCCCCTGGAGTTTTTACTGCTATTCCATCAGCTATAGTTACATCTTTAAATGCAGAAGTAACTTCTCCTTTTTCAAGTGATTCTTTCATAGATGGTATATTAGAAGTTTGAACTCCAACAATCTTTATACTAGGTTTTAGAGCTTTAGCAGCAGTTGCCACACCTGATATTATACCTCCTCCACCGATTGGACAAACTATTGTATCTACATTTTCTAATTGTTCTAATATTTCAAGAGATATAGTTCCTTGACCTGCTATAACATACTCATCATTAAATGGATGAAGAAATGTTGCTCCTGTTTCTTTTTGTATTTCAATAGCTTTTGCATATGCATCGTCATATACTAAACCTGCTAAAACAACCTCTGCTCCATATCCTTTAGTAGCTGTAACCTTTGCTAAAGGTGCTGTTGAAGGCATTACTATAGTAGCCTTTATTCCATTCATTTTAGCTCCTAATGCAACTCCTTGTGCATGATTACCTGCACTTGAAGCTATAACTCCTTTTGCTTTTTCTTCATCAGTTAAATTAGCAATTTTATTACATGCTCCTCTTATTTTAAAAGATCCAGTTTTTTGAAGATTTTCACATTTTAAGAATATATTTGCTCCTGTTTTTTCACTCATTTTTACGCTTTCTAATAAAGGAGTTTCTTTTATTACATCTTTTATAGTTTCTCTAGCTTCTTTTATCATATCTAAGGTAACTTTTTTCATATCTACTCTCCTTTGTTCTCTAAATACTAATAAAAATTTTTGTATCTTACTTTTATAGATTGTGCTTTTTTATATAAATAATAAGTTGTATATATTATATTCTTTTCAAATTTAAACCATATTATAAATTTTAAAGATATCCTTTTTATAAATATCTAATATAAAAAATAAAAATTTGCTTACCTTGAGCTACTGTGTATGTGAATTAATTCAAAATCATTTTTTACTTACAATAAATATATTTATATAACTAAGTTTAACTTGCTTATACGTAAAAATGCTATTGTATAAAAATTAAAACACTTTATACAATAGCATTTTTTAACTTATTGTTCAGTTATTTGACTATTTATTTGGTTATTAGTTTGACCATTGGTATTAAGTTGCATTTTATGTCCTTTACCTCCTGGTCTACCTCCTTGACCTCTCATACTATTAGTTGATGCACCCTCTTGAGTAATATTAGTTATAGTGTTTGATGTAGTTTCACTTCCAACCTCTGTTCCTCCAGAATAATTTCCATCAGAATATAATCCGTCTTTAGCTTCTCCTTTTGCTGTTTTACCTACTGATACTGTATATTTAGTATTATCTTTAATATCTGGTGTTGAAACTATTACTGATGAATAATTCTTTAATGGAGCGTAAGTTAATATGTTCTTCCCATCAGATGATTTAACATTAACTACAGTATTAGCTTCTTGCGATGTTAAGTTTAGATTTAATATTTTTTGAGATGATGAATCACTAGGCATTTGTGCCATACCTGAACTTCCAGCAGCTACTAGTATACCTCCACTTATATCAAATGTTCCATCATAATCTAAACTTCCGTTACCATCATTAGTTGGACCATTTACTAATACAGTACCTCCTGACATCTTTATGTTTCCATTGGCATCTATTCCATCACCACTAGCATCTACATATACATATCCACCAGTAATATTTATTAAACCATTTCCTGATGAACTAAATTTATCATTTCCTGCCATACCTGTTTCTGTTGATATATCATTTCCACCTGCTGCATTTATTCCATCATCACTTGCTACAAGATGTATACTTCCATCATTTATATTTATAGTTGTACTTTCTATACCTTCATAAGATTTAGATATATTTATAGTTCCTCCATTAATGTCTAATTGAGTATCTGAATGTATACCGTCATCTCCAGAAGCTATTTCAAAAGTACCACCATTTATAATTGCATTGGCATTTGAGTGAATTGAATCATCTTCTGAATCTATATTAAAAGTTCCTCCGTCAATTATTATATTAGTTGTTGCTTTTAAAGCTTTCATACTAGTACTTTCATCTGTTGATGTATTAGTGCTAGTATTTGTATTTGAGTTTATATCCTGATTATTTGATGGCTGTTTCATATCTTGTGGCATCTCTGGTCTTTCACCCTGTGTTTGTCCATCTGGTAGTTGTGGTGGTTGTCCACCTTGAGTTTGTCCATCAGGTAATGCTGGCGCTTCTCCTTGTGTTTGACCTTCTGGCATAGTTGGTCGTTCACCTTTGTTCATTCCATCTGGCATTGTTGGCTTTTCACCTTTTGTCATGCCATCAGGTCTTTGACCTAAAGATTGATTTGCCTTAGTGCTATTTTCACTTCCTCCACCTGTTTTTATTGTTATATAGCCATCGGCTACAAGTAATTCTGTTTCAGCTTGTATTCCATCTTGCTCTGAATTTATATTTATTTTTCCGCCTTCAATATATATATAACCTTTACTATCATCTGTTGTATTATCAGCTTTCATTCCATCGCCTTTTGAATTTATTGTTATATTTCCATCAGTTACATTTATACAATCCTTACCTTTTATACCATTATTTTTAGCATTTACAATTATATTACCGCTTTGAATTTTTAAATCATCATTACTTGCTATACCATTATTATAATTTGCATTTACTGTTAGTTTACCACTACCTATTATAGTCATATCATCTTTACTAAATATTGCTGCATTTGGATCATTACTTGATTCATCTTCAAAAACATAAGTTTCTCCATCAGTTATATTATTTTCAGTTCCTTCTGCTAAAGATATTATTGCTTTTTTAGCATTTTTTACATATATAGGAGCACTATTAGAACAGTTAATATCTGCTCCGTTTAAGATAAGGTATACCTTATCCTCTTTTCCTGCATCTATTATTATCTGCCCATCTTCAACTTTTCCACTTACACTATAAGTTCCTGCTTTTGTAATAGCTACTTTATTATTTGAAACTTCTGCCCCTTGACCTTCAATAGTTGTTTCAGTTCCTAGCTTTATATATGTATCTGGATCTGAAACACTTTCATTTTCTAAAGATTCTATGTTAATACTAGTTTTATTTGTATTACTTTGTAATTTTGTATTATCTTCATTTTTTGAACAAGCTGTTACTGTAACACATAGTGATAATGCTGACAGCATGGCTACTAGCTTCTTATTCATAAAAAACCTCCTTAAGTTTTATTCTTCTTAATGATGATATAGTATCATTATTACCTTAAATAAAACTTAAAGAGTGCTAAATTTTATACTGTAATTGATTATGACTTTTATCTAATCTATAGATATTAAAAATTCCTCAACTGATCTTGCTAATTGCTCAAACTCTTCACTTTGTATATTATGACCTACATTATCAAACCTTTTAATAAGTATACTTTGACTACTTAGATTATTTATATAATCTACTATATCTTCATTGCTTAATAAACTATTTTCTAACTTACCTTTTAATATAAGAGATGGACAAGTAATTTTTTTCAAATCCTCTCTAAAATCAACTTGCTCTGATTCCGCTTCTATCTTTTTTAACACTTCATCACTTATAGAAACAGAATCACAGTGGCAATTATAAATTTCTATAGATTCTTCTGCCCATCCTTTAGACATCTCCTTATGTTGTGGTGGATATTCACTTATTATAATTCCTTTAAGTGTATCTGGATTTAAGACTGAATAACCTAATTCATAAGATACTCCTCTTGATATACCTAAAATACAAAACTCTTTTAAATCCAATTGTTTTATTACTACCTTTATATCTTCTATATGATTTTCTAATGTATATCCAGTATTTGGAGAGTCACTTATCCCCCTTCCTCTAAAAGATAATGCTACACACCTTCTATCAGTTATTTTATTTATAAGTTTTATATAATCCTTTGCACATTCGGATAATCCTGGGCATATTAATAGCGGTGTTTTCTTTGAATCTTTTACTCCATTATCTATGTAGTATATATTTACTCCTTTGTTATTAGCAAAACCTTCGATATATTCCATTACCCACACTCCCTTAAAATCTTATACATTTAATAAGTTATCTTGTTTTTATATTATTTATTACTAATACATAATATGTTTGACTAAGTACTATTAATTATAATTTTATGATTTTATTTTATTATGATTTTTATAGGTGTTATATTTTCAAATTTATGTAAACGTAAAAAAGCCCTATTTAGGACTTTTTAGAATTTCTATTCATTAATGACTTTAATAACCTTAGCTGTTCCTTGTACTGGATCACTTTCCATAACACCTTTGTTAAATATAACTTCTACTGTCATTCCTAGTTCTAAGTCATTTATATTATAAAGTTTATCATTAGTTTTATTTTGAATTACAGTGTCTTTATTTATATTTACTATTGCCTTTGAATATTTAGTGTCCTCCTCTTTTTTTTCTTCTACATTTATAGTTGAACCTTCATTATCTATGTATATAGAGGTTATATCTCCTCTTATACCTATCATCTCTTCTGCTGAATTTGTTGAAGTACATCCTGCTATTAGTACAACCATAATAGCTAATATTGCAAAAACTTTTTTCATATAATTTCCTCCTTAGTTTATATACTTTATTTTATTTTTTATATTTTAAATTTAATTATACTAACAAACTAAAGAATCACTATGAATAATATCATAGTGATTCTTATAAAATAGTTTCTAATAATCTTTTATTTAGATGAATCCTCATTTTGCTTATTAACTATTAATGAAAAAGGTAATATTCCTGTTACTAAAATAACGAAAGCTTTTTTTACAAATTCACTTTTAGGTGATGGTATTTTTACTTTCATATTTTGTATCTCCTATATATTTTTTATATACGCTTTCTTTATATAATTCATATCTAATTATGTTAATATATATGTTATTTAAATATGTCCTATACATAAGTTACTTATAGATTGTTTTTATTTTCTAAGCACTTTTCAGGATTAATATATATAAGTTCCCATTTTCCATCTTTATTTTTTTTATAATCTGCTATTTTTATATCTACGCCATTAGTTAACTGGTAAAAAAGTACATAATACTCATTCTTATCTTTATCTTTAAAATATGCTTTTCTTTCATAACCATCATCTTTTACAACTACTTCTCCATCTACTAATGAGCACCATCCACCATATTCAATTTCAACAAGATATTTTGCATCCCATGACCATCCATGATAAGGAGCACATAAATAATTTTCTGGTGCATACATCATATCTTTTATTCTATATACATCATCTTCTTTTTCCAAATAAATATATCCATAATAATATGCAAATACACCTTTTGGTTTATCTGTTCCTTCTATAACTTCTAACTCTACAAAATACTTTATGTCATTAGGTCTATTTTTATCTGGTGGAACTTCATTTAACTTAATCAAGTTTATATGCAATTGATTTTCAAAAGACTTAAAGTATTCTTTATACGATACTTTCTCTTTATATGATTTAGATAAAAAATTATAAGCTAAAGGATATGGTCCTTTAGTATCACCTAATGAGCCACATCCTGTTTGTGTATTATCCATAGGATTTGCAGCTTCTCTTAGTATACTAAAATAATTTATTATAGTATCTTTAGGAGTTTTTAATAATTCTTTGTTAAGCTTAATATCAGATGGATTTTTACCATAATCATCAATACTTATTAAATTTCTTTTAGTATTTAATATAGACATATTTGATGGTCTAAAAAATCTTTCTAGACTATATACATTATCTTCATTATCTACCTTAATATCTTCCTCTATCTTAGGTTCTTCTAAACAACGTCCTCCTAATATAAGATTATCTAGTTTATTTTCCTGTGAATTTATTACTAATGTGCTACTTATTAATATTATTGTTAAAAAACTTGTAAGCCTTCTTTTAAACATAATATACCTCTTTTATATTTTTTTATTAGTAATATGTTTAACAACTTTGCCTATAATATGCTAACTTTAACATTTTATTAATTTAAGATATACTAATTTATCTAATTAATAGTTTATTACTAGTAAGTATTTAGCTATTAGCTCCACAACTTAATAGTTACTTATTAAATATACATGATCTAAGTAAAAATATTAATCATATATATTTTTACCTTTCAAACGTTGTATAATTTTATTATTGTAAACTTACCAATATATTAAATAAATATTTATTTTATATAACAAAATAGGGATGTTTAAAATACTTAAATAAGTACTTTAAACATCCCTATCATTTAATTTACACTAGATTACAATAAACTTATTATATCCTTTTTTAATTTTATATAATCACTACTTCCAAATTCATATTTATGTTTATCTTCTAAAATAAACTCCGCCTTTATACTAGATGGCTTTTGTGATATTAAGTATATTCTATCAGATAAAGTTATAGCTTCTTCTATATCATGTGTTATAAGAATTATAGTTGAGTTAAACTTTTCTCTAACATTAAGTAGCCATTTTTGCATATTAGTTTTTGTTATAGAATCAAGTGCTCCAAAAGGTTCATCAAGTAACATTAAATCATTACTATTTATAAATGTTCTTAAAAAATTAGCCCTTTGTTTCATACCACCTGAAAGTTCACTTGGATATTTATCTTCATAACCTTCAAGCCCAAATTCTTTAAAATATGGTCTAACAATTTCTTGTGCATTTTTCTTATTTTCTTTATTTAATATTAAAGGTAAACTTACATTATCTATAATAGTTTTGTATGGTAATAATAAATCTTTTTGTTGCATATAACTTATTTTACCATCTATATAAACATTGCCATTATCCTTTTGAGTAAGATTTGTGATTATGTTAAATATAGTACTTTTACCACTTCCACTTGGGCCTAATATTGTTACTAATTCCCCTTCATTTACTTTTATATTTATATCTTCTAAAACTAACGTATTATTATAACTTTTACTAACATTACTTAAAATTAATTTTTCTTTATTGTGGTAAGAATTCATTTGTATATGCATCACTTGCTTTTAAATCCTTTTCTATTAAATTATATTCCTTTAAGAATTGTGTATAATTGTTCCATACACTATCCTTCATCTCTCCCCAATATTTAGCATCAGATATATATTCTTTAGCTAAGTATTTTTGACTTTCTATTGCTAAATTTTCATCTATTTCTGGTGCGTGTTTAACTAATATCTTTGCTGCTTCTTCTGGATTTTCAACAGCATAATTATATCCTTTAGATGTTGCATTTAAAAACTTCTTAGCTAACTCTGGATTTTCATTTAATAACTTTTCATTAGATATTATAACTGGAGTATAATAATCTAACCTTTCATCTAAATCTCTAAGTTGTATATAGTTTAAGTCTACTCCCCTTTGTTTAGCTTCTATTCCTGTCCATCCTTCAAATATCCACATCATATCTACATTTTTATTCACTGCTGTAAAGAAATCATCTTCTCCAACATCTAATACTTTTAATTTTGAAAAGTCTTTATTTTCCTTTTTCATAACTGCATCAAGTATAGCATCTTCTGATGGTGATCCCCAACCACCGTAAGTTTTTCCTTCAAAATCTTTAGGTGAAGTTATATTTTTAGATTTAGGTGATGCAAAACCTGAAGTATTATGTTGTATTACTGTTGCTACTGCTTTTATTGGAAGTGGATCTTCACTTGTTTTAGCGTATGTAACCTCTTCTTGATAACTAATACCAAAATCAGCTTTTCCTGTTGCAACTAGTGTTGCAGCCCCTCCTTCTGAAGGCTGTACTATTTTTACATTTAATCCTTCATCTTTAAAATATCCATTTTCAAGTGCAACATATAATCCTGTATGGTTAGTATTTGGTGTCCAATCTAGCACCATAGTTACATCTTGTAAACCTTCACTACTTTTATCCTCTTTTTTAGAACATCCTGAAAGTATACTTAAACTAAGTGTACTTATTAACCCTAATGATACAATTTTTTTTAATTTCATCTCATTCTCCTTATTTATGTTTTATAATTATTTTTTTAGCTATGTTAACAAGTCCTACAAATATTAAGCTAAGTACAACGACTATTATAGTAGATGCAAATACCTTATCTAGTGCATATGCACTTTTTGCTCTTACCATATATACCCCTAGTCCCTTAGTTCCTCCTAACCACTCTGCAACTGTTGCTGCAACTACCATATATGTAACTGATATTTTAATCCCCGAAAATAGTTTATCAATTGACATTGGTAATTTTAAGTGTATAAAAGTTTGTAGTTTGCTACTTTTCATAGTTTTAAATAAGTTTAAATAATCTTTATCTATATTTTCTAATCCATCCACAAAACTTATAAGTATTGGGAAAAAGCAAGTTAATGCAACCATTAAAATTTTAGGTAATGCTTCAAAACCAAACCAAATAATTAAAAGTGGTGCTATAGTTATTGTTGGTATAGTTTGAGAAACAACTAATATAGGATATAAGCACTTTCTTATTACACTTACAAAATCCATGATAATTCCTAATGTAAGTGCAACTAATAAAGCTAATATAAATCCTAAAATAGTTTCATACAACGTTACCAATGTATTATCAAATAAGTTTTGATAATCAGTTATAAATACTTTTATTATATCTATTGGTGTTGGAAGTATATATTGTGGAATATATTTAATTTCAACAACAGCCTGCCAAACTATTATTATAGCTAGAAAAGTTAATATTGGATAAAGAGAGTCTTTAAACTTGTCTGTGATTTTTAAGTTTGTCATTTATTGTTAACCCTCCGAACTTTTCGTCTATCCTAACAGTTGTTATAACTCTTTCACATCCCAGTTCAAAAGGTAGTTTATGTGCTTTTTTTATTATTTCAAATACCTCATCAAATTCCCCTTCTACTGTTGTACTCATAGCACCTATTTCATAATTTAATCCACTATTTTGTATTATTTCTATACATGCATCTACTACTTTATACATTTCCTCTTCACCTTTGTAAGGTCTTAATGGTACTACTGCAATATCTGCTATTATCATATTTTTCCTCCTATCTTTTTTATTTTTATATAAATAAGAATATATCTTATTTTAGACTCAGTGTATTATTTTATTAGATTTATAATAAATAAAGGAGCTTGTCTCTAAATAGAATTCTGAAAATTCTAAAATATAGAGATAGCTCCTTTATTATAATTATATATAAATTAACAATATAATTAATAATTTCCCTACGTTGGCATTATCCAAATCAGGTTAAGGGTCGAGATATATTATCTCCTCTCAGCAAGCTAGCTCCCCTGCATATTATGTTTTATACTATAATTGTATCAGATATTTTTTTAATATCAACTAATTTTTTACAAATTTATTTATTTTTCATAATATTTGTCATAATAGTTTGAGAATTTAATTTAAATTCTTCAATATCTAATTTCTTTATTGTACATATATTTTCATATACATTTTTTATTTCATCAGGCATGCCGTAAACCCCATTTACCCACTGAAGAGCTGTTGGACCATCAGTTTCTGCAAGTAATTTATTTACTGGTATTTCTTTTATTGTATCTTTAGAGTGCTTTATATATCCTAAATCAACACTTCCTGTAAAATAGCATTTTGCATCTATTAATTTTTTTAGTGTATCTTTATCCCCAGAGTACCAATGTATTATAGTTTGAGGTGATACATTATATTTTTTGATTAGGTTTAGGATTAATTCTTCACAGCCTTTAGTGTGTACATTTATATATTTATTATATTTTTTTGCACACTGTAAGAAGTATTCAAATACTTTTATTTGATACGGATATGTATATTTTTCTTCTACCCAATGAAAATCTAGTCCTATTTCTCCTATTAATGGAGTATTTTTTATATAGTCTTCAAACTTATCTAATTCTATATTATTTTTTACTCTCCATGGATGTATACCAAATATAGGCACTATATAATCACTTTTTTTAGAAATTTCTATGTTATTTAAATAACTTTCTTCATCCATTGAACATGCTATTGTCATTATCTTATTTGAATTTATACAATTTATTACACTATCTATTTCCTCATCTTTATAAAAGTCTATATGGTTATGAAAGTCTATATACATCTTTACCTCGCTTATTATAATTAAACTATATTCTATTATAACATATTAAAATATTTATTTTATATTTACATCCTAACAAATTGATAGCTCTTATTTAACTATTAATACATATAATTACTAAATGATTTGATATAAAATTTAAAATTTACCATTAAGAAGATATTATAATAAAAAGTATTTTAACCTAACATATAGTAAC
>OHMN01001214.1_pt1 | contig 17748 bp, 14 predicted proteins | sample 1569361 | NCBI WGS metagenome assembly OHMN01 (sample SAMEA3541508, study PRJEB24748) | human gut metagenome | biome: human gut; feature: human-associated habitat; material: faeces | place: China | collected 2012
AAAAGACCTGCACTTTCCGATGGGATTTTTTCCATTATTTCCGGCCTGACCCACGGCGTAGGCTGGTGTGCTCCTCAGCAGGGTGCCTGCAAGCTGACACTGAATGTAAAGGAAGGAATCATCCAGGAAGCCCTGGTTGAGACCATCGGATGTTCAGGTATGACACACTCCGCCGCTATGGCAGCAGAGATTCTGCCGGGACGTACTGTGTTAGAAGCTTTAAATACAGACTTGGTATGTGACGCTATCAATACAGCTATGAGAGAACTGTTCCTTCAGATTGTATACGGAAGAACACAGAGTGCATTCTCTGAGGATGGACTTCCTGTAGGAGCTGGTCTGGAAGATTTAGGAAAGGGCCTCCGTTCCCAGGTTGGAACCATGTACGGAACCCTGAAGAAAGGTCCCCGCTATTTGGAGATGGCTGAGGGTTATGTAACCGGTATTGCACTGGATGCAGACGATCAGATCATTGGTTATCAGTTCGTAAGCCTTGGCAAGATGACTGACTTCATCAAGAAGGGTGACGATCCGAACACCGCTTGGGAGAAGGCAAAAGGTCAGTATGGCCGTGTTGCTGATGCAGTTAAGATCATCGACCCGAGACAGGCGTAAAGAAGGAGGACTATAATCATGGCATTATTTGAATCATATGAGAGACGTATCAAACAGATCAATGAAGCATTAAACAGCTATGGCATCGCTTCCATTGAAGAGGCAGAGAAGATCACCAAAGACGCAGGTCTTGACGTATACAAAATGATCGAGGGCATTCAGCCGATCTGCTTCGAGAACGCAAAATGGGCTTACACCGTAGGCGCAGCAATCGCAATCAAAAAAGGCTGCAGAAAAGCATCTGAGGCAGCAGCAGCAATCGGCGAGGGCCTTCAGGCATTCTGTATCCCGGGTTCCGTTGCAGATACCCGTAAAGTAGGTCTTGGCCATGGTAACCTGGGCAAGATGCTTCTGGAAGAGGAGACCGAGTGCTTCGCATTCCTGGCAGGCCACGAGTCCTTCGCAGCAGCAGAGGGCGCAATCGGTATCGCTGAGAAAGCAAACAAAGTTCGTCAGAAACCGCTTCGCGTTATCTTAAACGGTCTTGGAAAAGACGCAGCTCAGATCATCGCACGTATCAACGGCTTCACCTACATCGAGACTGAGTACAACCCATACACCAATGAGGTTAAGGAAGTATTCCGTAAATCCTACTCTGAAGGCCTTCGTGCAAAAGTAAACTGCTACGGCGCAAACAGCGTTCCGGAAGGCGTTGCAATCATGTGGAAAGAGAACGTAGACGTTTCCATCACCGGTAACTCTACCAACCCGACCCGTTTCCAGCATCCGGTAGCAGGTACCTACAAGAAGGAGAGACTGGAAGCAGGCAAGAAGTACTTCTCCGTAGCTTCTGGTGGTGGTACCGGACGTACCCTGCATCCGGATAACATGGCAGCAGGCCCGGCTTCCTACGGTATGACCGATACCCTTGGCCGTATGCATTCCGATGCACAGTTCGCAGGTTCTTCTTCCGTGCCTGCTCACGTTGAGATGATGGGTCTGATCGGCGCTGGTAACAACCCGATGGTCGGCATGACCGTTGCAGTTGCAGTTGCGATTGAGGAAGCAGCTACCGCTGGTAAATTCTAATTGAAAATGGCTTAAAATAAAGTGAAAAGGGACTTTCAGAGATTGCTCTGAAAGTCCCTTTTTTAACGCGCTTCAGTTACAGTAAATCATTGATTTTGATTGTCAGTCCCGGATAGATTCCGACCGGAATATCCTGTGTAAAGGAGTAGATCACTGGTGCTGCATCTTCTTCGTAATGGTAAACAGTAACGCGTTCTTTTGCTGGATCGACAATCCAGTATTCCCGGACGCCTGCGTCGGAATAGAGTGTATTTTTTCGGTTATAATCCATTCTCCGACTTGATGGAGATACAATTTCGAAAACCAAATCCGGAGCTCCGGAACATCCACGATCAGTCAGCTTATTTGAATCACAGATTACAGAGACATCCGGTTCTACCCAATCTTTGTCATCAGCGTCGAGATTGACAGCAAATGGAGCAGGATAGACTTCACAAGAGCCGTGGTGATCTGAAATGTATTGATCAATGATAGAAGTCAATTTAGAGACCAGTTTCTGATGAATCCGGCTTGCTGGTGCCATATCGTAGAATTTTCCATCGATCAACTCCGCACGTTCGCCCTCTGGCAGATTCCAGTAATCTTCTGCGGTGTAGTAGTCTTTTAATAGCGGCATAAAAACATTTCCTTTCTGCAATAATATTGCTCTTCAAAATTTTCATATGACGATTAGCGATGGATAGTTTTACGCTTTATAAGCTAATTATCAATAGATCGATCCCTCTGGATGAGAAATTCTGAAGAAAATTTTTTTTATGAGGGTTTACCGGTCAAGGCGTTTGTAATAAATCTGCAATAGTAATGCTTAAATCGGGATAAATACCTACAGCAATAGGGGTATCAAAAGGATAGAATATAGGTGTAGCGTCTTCGTCGTAACAGTAGACTAAAGTGCTTTTTCTCATAGGATCTACAATCCAGTATTCTTTTACTCCGGCATCTAAGTATAAAGCATTCTTTTTGATATAATCTATTTTACGGCTGGATGGAGATACAATCTCGATGATCAGATCTGGAGCACCAATGCAACTGCGTTCTGTGAGCTTGTCTCTGTTGCATACGACCATAACATCCGGCTCAACCCAGTTTTTATCATTGGCGTCGAGATTAACTGCAAATGGAGCTGTAAGAGCACGGCATGAGCCACCCTTGGATTTTATATAATTACGAAATGTAGATGCAAGTTCAATGGATAAAGTTTGATGCGTAAGACTTGGCGGTGCCATATTGTAGAATTTTCCATCAATTAGCTCTGCACGTTCACCCTCTGACAGATTCCAGTAATCTTCTGCGGTGTAGTAGTCTTTCAATAATGGCATAAAAACACTTCCTTTCTGCAATAGTATAGTTCTTTAAAATATTTCTATATTCTCTTTTCTGATGTAATCATCTGTATCTATAAATAATGCTACCATAAAAATGAAAAGAAGACAACGAGACATTGAGCAATATGATTAAGGTGATCAGGGCGGCGTCAGCGCAAAAACGAATGTCAGGAAAGGTCATGCGTCCTACCGCCACAAAGGCGGATATGGAAGAGCTATGCGCTACACGGCGCATGACCAGAGAAATGTTGACCATCTGGAGGAGCAATAAGAAGGGCTGGTCAATGGTGATTGCTGATGAAGCGGGTTTTACGGTTCTACCTGTGTGCCGCAATCACCATACCAGCCAAAAGCTTTAAGATTACTCCTGCCGACATGACTGAGCCGCAAAGAAGAAAGATCTTATTGATCAGTCCGGACGCGGAACAGATTCCGAGGCTGAAACGTTTCTGGTAAGGATAAAAAAGCTGTTCTCCTTTGCGATTCAGCAAATCCAGAATCAGGTGGGAAAGGAATGCGGCTCCAAAGTAAGGTACCAGCGTCGGAAGAAATACGGCTACGGAGCTGGAAAGGAGCCCGCCTGCCAGAAACGAATGCATAAAAGAACGGTGCGGTGTTTTCTTTCCATAGGCGCATATGGCCAGAAATGCAGCACATGCTAAGATGATGCGGCTGACAGAACTGTTGCTCATAAGTTTCTGGTAGAGACCGATATGCCAGTGCGCTTCGACAGCAGCAATTCCGATCACGATTGTTTCTGCTGCAAATATAATCTTGTCTGCTCTGCGGCTGCTTTCCGAGGAACTGCAGTCGATATCACTGATTACGGAACCGATTGCCGCTGCCCCGGCTCCAAAAATCAGTTCTGGTAATGTATTTGGTTGAAAAAGCAGCATGGATGCGGCAACTCCAACTGCCATATGTGTTTTTCCTAACATGGTTTTCTCTTCCTTTGTGTGATTGTGTCTCATCTTGTTTTGTCTTACCTGGCTGTCATATTTTTCTGCCGGAAAGGAAAACTATCGGAGTTTTATTAAAAATTCAGGAACTTACAGTATATCACAGAAAAGAAAATTTTCAAGGGAATCATCGTGATACTTTGCTGAGTGTATATTGCCGGAAAACATAAGTTTTAGAGAGATTGTTCGTGCATTGCGCAAACAGGTGATCTTATAGTTGTACAGCGTATCCTTGAAATCTCTTGAAATCCCCCGTATTCAATAGTATAATTATCATGATTGACAGAAAATTATCGGCTGAAGATCAGTATAATGTATTGAAGGAGGAATCATGATGATTACCTGGAACAACCTGGACACTCTTACTTCCTATCAGGAGCTGGAAAAAGCATCCCGCGTAAACCTTGCGGAGGCTATGACCGGAGATAACGGCGCAGAGCGCGTGAAAAAATACAGCGTGCCGATGGCAAAGGGACTTGTTTACCACTACGCAGCAAAGCAGGTCGATGACAATGTACTGGAGGCATTAAAGAAGCTGGCTGCAGAGGCTCAGCTGGCAGAGAAATTTAAAGCTCTTTACAATGGTGAGGTGATCAATACCGGTGAGAAGCGACTGGTACTGCATCACATGACCCGCGGACAGCTTGGTGACGCAGTCACTGCAGATGGTGTGGACAAGCGTACCTTCTACAAAGAGCAGCAGGAGCGCATTGCTGAGTTTGCAAACAAGGTTCACAGCGGTGAGATCACCAATGCGGCAGGAGAAAAGTTTACCACGGTTGTTCAGATCGGTATCGGAGGAAGTGACCTTGGACCGAGAGCAATGTATCTGGCGCTGGAAAACTGGGCAAAGAAGAATGGTACATTTAAGATGGAAGCAAAATTCATCAGCAATGTAGACCCGGATGATGCAGCAGCAGTTCTGCATGGAATCGATGTCGCACATTCTATTTTCGTACTGGTTTCCAAGTCTGGCACAACCCTTGAGACCCTGACGAATGAGTCTTTCGTAAAGGACGCATTAAAGAATGCAGGTCTGGATGCATCGAAGCATATGATCGCAGTAACCAGTGAGACCTCCCCACTTGCGAAGAGCAGCGATTATCTGGCTGCATTCTTCATGGATGATTATATTGGCGGCCGTTATTCCTCTACCTCCGCAGTTGGCGGTGCAGTTCTCTCCCTGGCTTTCGGACCGGAGGTGTTTGCACAGTTTTTAGAGGGTGCAGCAGAGGCAGACAAACTGGCAACAGAGACCGATGTAACGAAGAATGCAGCAATGTTAGACGCACTGATCGGTGTATACGAGCGCAACGTGCTTGGCTATCCGTGTACCGCAGTGCTTCCGTACTCCCAGGCACTGAGCCGCTTCCCGGCACATCTGCAGCAGCTTGACATGGAGTCCAATGGTAAGTCCGTAAACCGTTTTGGCGAGCCGATGAACTATGTGACCGGACCGGTAATCTTTGGTGAGCCTGGAACCAATGGCCAGCATTCCTTCTACCAGCTGCTGCATCAGGGAACTGACATTGTTCCGCTGCAGTTCGTTGGCTTTAAGAAAAACCAGATGGAGACTGATGTTGTCATTCAGGGCAGCACCAGTCAGCAGAAGCTTTGTGCAAACGTGGCAGCACAGATCATGGCATTTGCATGCGGCAAGGCCGATGAAAACCGCAATAAAAACTTTGAGGGCGGACGTCCATCGAGCATCATCATTGGTGAGCAGGTAAATCCGGGTGCTCTTGGCGCACTGCTTGCACACTTCGAGAATAAGGTAATGTTCCAGGGCTTTTTATGGAATGTAAACAGTTTTGACCAGGAGGGCGTACAGCTTGGTAAGGTCCTTGCAAAACGTGTTCTGGCTCATGAAACCGATGGAGCATTGAAGGCATTCAGTGATCTGTTAGAAATTTAAGGATTGTTTTGAAAAAAGTTGCTGTTGGCACCGTGCGTGAACAGGAACAAAATCTCAGATACAACGATAGGATAAATAAAAGTTTGTTTATCATGGAGAAGTAACAGATGCTGCTGCAGCAGGCATGACCTGGGCAGCAGCATTTTTCGACAAACGGTAGCAAGGATTCTCCTATTCTCTATAAATAGTGAGATGAATTACAAACAGAAACAAACCACAGTCAGTCTCCGTGAAATTACTGACTATGCATTGCAACAAAAAATAAGGAATCAATTACTATGGCAAATCAGTTTTTAGAAATACCGGATTCGTTCTGGGGTCTGTTCCGTTCCAGAAACCGGCAAGTTTATATTGACGCGCTTTTGCAGATCAATGACGAATACCAGTACAGCAATTACTTTTTAAGCCGGGAAATCTGCATTCAGACCCTGAGCGATTATTTTGCGAAGGCCCGCGTGGTGATGGTACAGGACGAGCTGGAAGATGAACTGGATATGCTGGAGCCGCTTTCTACCCGCATTTTAAACTGGCTGCTAAAGGCCGGGTGGCTCCGGAAGGTGGATGATTACCACAATATGACAGTGAACATTGTCATTCCGGATTACGCTGCTGTGTTTGTGGATGCGTTTATGCATCTGGCCGGGGAGGATGAGGATGACAGCCAGGTCTACATCCAGAATGTCTATGCAATCCTGTTCGCATTCAAGAACGATCCAAGGTGCAACATTTCTCTCTTGAAAACCGCTCTGGTCAATACGAGAAAGCTCAATAAGACGCTGCAGGATATGCTCCACAATATGGACCGTTTCTTCGCCAGCCTTCTGGAACAGAAAAATTACGGGGACCTTTTGAAAGAGCATCTGGACGGATATGTACAGGAAATCGTGCAGAAGAAATATCACATTTTAAAAACCTCCGATAACTTTTATCTGTATAAGACCGATATTAAAAAATGGCTGGTCCAGATGCGCCAGGATACTTCCTGGCTGGAGACAGTTTGTGTGCGCAATAAGCAGCTGCGAGGGTTGGATATTACGCCGGAAGACATTATCAGCCAGCTTGACCTGATCGATCGTGGCTTTGATGATATCGAGCACCGCATTTTAAATATGGATACAGAGCACACGAAATACATCCGTGCTACCGTGACAAGGCTCAATTACCTCCTGAACCAGGAGGACAACATGAAGGGGCTGGTGATCCAGATCTTAAATGAATTGTCTGGTTTACCGGATGAATCATTCGATGAAAAACTGGCGCTTACAGCCTCAAAGATGAATTTTTCCCAGTTTACCGTCATTTCAGACCGGTCATTATATAAGCGCAGAAAATCCCGTCAGGATTTTACGGCAGAGTTACAGCCGGAGGAGGAAATCGTGGAGCTGTCTAAGGATGAAATCCTGCAGCTAAACCGCATGAAGAACCGATATAGCCGGAAACAGATCCGTTCCTTTGTACTGGATCAGATGGTGAATGGGAAATTTACAGTAACCAGTGACACCGTATCTTCCCTGGAGGACTTTGAGAAGCTGGTGCTTGCATACGATGATTCGGTACGCAAGGACAGTCCGTACCGCGTCCTGGACCAGGAGGCGCCGATGGTGGAGCATGCAGGCTACCGTTATCCGGGACTGGTATTTGTGAGAAAGGATAGAAAGAATGATTGATTATTTTGAGACACTTTCCAGCTCGGAGCAGGAGCAGGTTTCGGAAAGCATCCGTCTGTTATACCGGCAGACCTTTTTGCTGGAGCGGACCTATGACCGGAAAACAAAGCGCTACCAGACGAACCCGGAATTTTACCAGTGCAACCAGCATCTGGAATTCATCCAGAAGTATTTCTCTATTATGGGAATCGAGGTAGTGGAAAACAGTCAGATGGGACTCATTTACATCCGCGGCGAGCAGGTGGTGGGAGAGAAGCTGCCGAAGCTGGCTACGCTGTATGTGCTGGTCTTAAAGCTGATCTACGACGAGCAGATGTCATCGGTCTCTACTTCGGTGAATGTCATAACGACCTTAAGCGAGATCCACGAAAAGCTTGGAACTTACCGGTTATTAAAAAAGCAGCCGTCGGTGTCGGAAATCCGGAGAAGTCTGGCAATGCTGAAAAAGTACCAGGTTGTAGAACCGTTAGATGTTCTGGAAGAGCTGGACGGCTTCAGCCGTCTTGTGGTATATCCGACCATCAATGTCATTTTGCTGGGAGACGATGTCCGTGCGCTGCTTGAAACATTCCGCGAAGGAGAAGAGGAAGATGGAGAACCAGAGATTTGAAGCACTGTCCAGGATCTGCCTGAACAACTGGCATTACATAAAACACAGAACCCTGTCCTTTGATGACGGGATCAATTTTTTTACCGGTCATTCCGGAAGCGGAAAATCTACCGTGATCGATGCCATGCAGATCGTGCTGTATGCGAATACCGATGGCCGCGGATTTTTCAATAAGGCCGCAGCGGATGATTCGGACCGAAGCCTGATCGAGTATCTGCGCGGCATGATCAACATTGGTGATGACAATAGTTTTTCATATTTACGGAACCAGAATTTTTCCAGTACCATTGTGCTGGAACTGCGTCAGACAGATACCGGGGTCTGCCAGTGCGTGGGTGTGGTCTTTGATGTAGAAACCGCTACGAATGAGATTAGCCGTATGTTTTTCTGGCATAAGGGACCGATGCCGGACCATGAGTACCGTAAGTCCGACCGCACTATGTCCATCGATGAGGTGAAAAACTGGCTATTATCGAATTTTTCAAAAGAAGACTGCTATTTCGGCTCGCACAATGAACGCTTCCGCAAACAGCTTTACGATATTTATTTAGGCGGTCTGGATGCGGAAAAGTTCCCGCTTTTGTTCAAGCGTGCCATTCCGTTCCGCATGAACATCAAGCTGGAAGACTTCGTGAAGGAATATATCTGCATGGAGCAGAACATCCACATTGAGGACATGCAGCAGAGCGTGACGGAGTATGGCCGCCTGCGCCGCCGGATCGAGGACACCTGCCGGGAGATCGAGAGCCTGAAGAAGATCTGTGCGCAGCATGAAGCGATGACTGCAGTGCGCGAAAATAAAGAAATGTATGGGTATTTTGCGCAGAAGCTGGATATCTTAAATGACCGCAGAAAAATCCGGGAAAGCCAGGAAAAGATCCAGAACCTGAAGGCGGATTATGAAAAAGCTAACCAGGAAATTGCCGGACTTGAGACGGAGATCCAGGATATGACCGCGCAAAGTGAGGAGCTGCTTCGCAAGATTTCAAGCAGTGGTTATGAAGAATTAAAGAGCCAGTTAAAGGCTGTGAATGAGCTGGTGGAGCACCTGGGAAGCAGCCAGGCCCGCTGGAAACAGACTGCCGAAAAGCTTCATGCCTGGGATGATGAGGAAATCACTTCAAACCGGACTTTGTGGGATATTGAGGCTTTTGATAAGGGAGATATCACCGAAGAAGCATTAAAGCGCCTGCAGGATGACCTTGCCCAGATGCGGAAAGAAACAGAGCGCCAGATGCAGGAGGCCCGCAGCCAGATCCGGGAACTGAACCGCGAGCTGGAAAAAGCACAGGAGGAAGTGGCACAGTTAAAAGCTGGAAATAAAGCCTATCCGAAGGAATTAGAGGCAGTACGCGAAATCCTGAAAACGCAGCTGTTTTTGAAGACCGGAAAAAGTGTCGATGTGGAAGTGCTTGCCGATCTTTTGGAGGTGCGGGATGATGCATGGCGTAATGCGGTCGAGGGTTATCTTGGCAATAACAAATTGCTGCTGACCGTAGAGCCGAAGTATGCAAAAACGGCGATGGAAATCTATAAGGAGCTGGATCCGAAGAAATATTACCGGGTTGCGGTCCTGGATACCGAGCGTGTGATGGCAGATGAACAGGCGGTCCAGGATGGAGCGCTGGCAGAAGAGGTAGAAGCAAGCCGCGATTATGCGCAGGCCTACATCAATTTCCAGCTTGGCAAGGTGATCAAATGTGAGAGCGTGGATGAACTGCGCAGCCACCGCATTGGTATTACCAAAGAATGCGTTCTGTACCACAGCTACCGGATCCAGCACATTAACCCAGATCTGTACACAAAATCGGCATACATTGGAAAGAAGAGTGTGCGCCAGAGAATCAGGCTTCTGGAAGAATCCATGGAAACCATGAAGCAGGAGCTTGAACCGCTGCAGACACTTCTGGCAGATGGGGAACGTGTGCTTGGACATGAGGCACTGGGCCAGGAGCTGGAGGTTTATCTTGGCTGGCAGAAGGATAAGGCAGCTTATCTGGAAAAACAGGAAGAGCAGAAAGACTTGCGGGCCCGTCTGGAGCAGTTAAAGAGCCAGAATGTTGCCGCCTGGGTAGAAGAACGCACAGCACTTGACAATTTGCGTGACAGCCGGAAGGCAATGTTGCGGGAAAAAGAGCGCCAGTCAGCCCGGCTGCAGGAAAACTGTGAATCGGAGAACAAAAATCTATTCCAGTTCAATGAAATTGTTACGGGAAAAGAGCGGAATCTGGAAGAATGCGCAGAGTATGAAGAAAAGCTTCAGGAGATCCTGACGGCGAAAGAAGAAAGCGGTGCAAGGATCCGCTACGACCAGATGCGTAACGATTATCAGGCCAAGGTGGAGACGGAAACGCAGAAGCAGGCAGAAGAAATGCAAAAGCTTCAGGACACCCGGAGTGCTTATCTGCGCACTTATCCGCAGCGGAATTTCTCTCTGGGCTCTGAGAGCAATGAGGAATACCAGAAGCTGCTTGATAACCTTGCCTGTGACCGCCTGGAGGAATACCGGAAGCGTGCCGCAGAACAGGCCAAAGCAGCTGTCGAGCATTTTAAAGATGATTTCATGTACAAGATCCGCAGTGCCATCAAAGAGGCATTGCAGCGCAAGGATGAGTTAAACCGCATCATCAGCCGTCTTGACTTCGGTAAAGACCGTTACCAGTTCTATATTGGAAAGAATAAAGGCGATGACGGCAAATATTATGATATGTTCATGGATGATGCGCTGGAAGTCAATCCGTCGGATTTGGATATTGGTCTGGATAATCAGCTGAATCTGTTTACCATGGAGCATGAAAGCCATTACGGTGCCATGATCAACGACCTGATCAACATCTTTATCCCGCCGGAGCATGCAACCCCGGAGGAGATGGAAGAGGCCAAGCGCAACATGGAGAAATATGCAGATTACCGGACGTATCTTTCATTCGATATGCAGCAGCTGATCCAGAATGAGGACGAGACCATAAAGATCCGCTTAAGCAAGATGATCCGTAAAAACTCCGGAGGCGAGGGGCAGAACCCGCTCTATGTAGCGCTTCTGGCAAGCTTTGCCCAGGCTTATAAGATTGATCTGAAGCCGGGACTTAGGCGAAATCCGACGATCCGTCTGGTAGTGCTGGATGAGGCTTTTTCCAAGATGGATGCAGAAAAAGTGGCGAGCTGTATCAAACTGATTCGCGGACTGGGTTTCCAGGCTCTGATCAGTGCGACCAACGACAAGATCCAGAACTATCTGGAGACGGTCGATAAGATCTTTGTATTCGCAAACCCGAATAAGAAGGCAATTTCCATCCAGGAATTTGAGAAACCGGAATTTGAACAATTAAAACCGGAAATTTCAGAGGAAGACGATGAAGACTAGGCAAGAGCCGGGCTATCTGGTCCATAAGATTATAGAACAGAATGAAAAAAGCAGCGTAGACTGGAGGGAAGGAGCATCGGGAAACCGAAGCTTAAATATCCAACAGGAGGATTTTGACCGGGCAGGAAAGTCTGATCTTTTGCAGGAAGCAAAGGAATTGGAGCGAGATGGTCTTATTAAAATCAAATGGATCGAATATGGAAATGATATTGAAAAGATTACCTACCGGAGGGAAAAGACCGGGCAGTTTTATGAGCTGCTTGGCCTTGTTCCCAAGTGGAAGCGGCTGCAGGAAGAGAAGCAGACACTGTGTTCCCTGATGCAGCAGGCTGAGACGGACTGGCTGAGACAGTATTATCAGGAGCTGGAAGCATCCCTGGATCAGGGAAAGACGCCGGCAGATCTGGATAAATACGGTGTAATGCTTTTTGATTGTCTGAATGCGTTGGAGAAACAGAAGGAGCCGCTTTACCAGCGCGTGTTCAGCATTGCTGTGCTTGGCGGAAGCAAGATCTTCGAAGAAAAACTCAAAAGCCGGGTGGTTTCTGTATTATCCCGATATCACCCTGAGGCAGATGACGCCATGAGTGAGCGGGAAATTTTATCTTTGGTATATCTGGAGGATTATGCGCAGCAATTGGCAATAAAAGGGAATCTAAAGATTGAATTAGAAGGAAAAGAAATCGATTATGGAGACCAGGTTTATGGAACAGTGTTAACAACCGACACACTCCGTTATGCCCGGATTTTGCCGGATCAGAGTATTCGAAAGATTATTACCGTGGAGAATAAAGCAAATTTTGTTTCCACGCCATATGAAACGGACACATTGATTGTTTTTTCTCATGGCTTTTTTTCTCCGTTGGAATGCACTTTTTTAAGACAGCTGATTGGAAAAATTCCGGATGTGGAATTTTTCCATACCGGAGACCTGGATTACGGCGGCATCCGCATTTTCCGGCACATCCGCGAACATATCTGTCCTCGGGTCCGCCCGCTTCAGATGGATGCAGACTGGTATGACCGTTACTTGCAATATGGGTATAAAATAAAACCGGAAACATTGAAAAAGCTGGAAAACATGAGGGGGACAGAACCTCTTATGGAAGAGCTGATAGACCGCATCATCAAAGGGAAAATGGGAATTGAACAGGAATGTTTTCTGGTTCGAAAACGGAAATAAAAAATTCCCATAAAAAGGGAGGAGCCGGTGAGTTTTAAACCCACCGGCGATTATGAAAAAATTTTATCAAATTGTAGTTGGCAGCTTCATTTGATGATGTTAGTATATCGAGAAAATATGAAAGAAGTTTTTCCTGGATATGGAATGTTTGTAACGATTTTATGAACAAACCATGAACAGGAGAAACTTCTTTTTATATTACTGCCATAAAACAAAAGTAAAAAATAAGTCAGATAATTGTGATGAATCACAATGCCAGAACGAAGGAAACGTGATATACTATTTTATACAATGAAATTGGAAATATAAGGGGGTGAGATGGTGAAAGTGACGACGATTATGGACAATAAACGGGGCGAGCACAAAGCCCTGGTTGCGGAACATGGTCTTTCTTTTTTAGTCGAAACGGAAAAATCTAAGATTTTGTTTGATTTTGGCGCTGGGAAATCTGCCTGTGAGAATGCTGTCAGGCTGAACATTGGTCTGGAGAACATATCTTATGCGGTGGGGAGTCACGGACATTATGATCATGCAAGTGGATATCCGGAATTTGTCAGACATGGACTTTCCTGTCCGTTGTATACAGCGAAAGGGTATTTTGCAGAAAAGTACGCTTTGAATGGTCTGAAAGCAACGTATCTTGGCTGCGGTTTTGATGAAGCCTGGCTGAACGAACGGAATCTGGAACACCGGTACTGCGATGGTTATCTGGAATTGGAACCGGGATGCTATCTGGTCGGTAATTTTGAGAGACGTTATGAGTTTGAACAAATTCCTGACCGGTTTGTACTGCGCAAGAATGACAAATGGGAAAAGGATGATTTCTCCGATGAAATCTGTCTGGTGCTGGATGGAACGGAGGGGCAGACTGTTATCGTCGGATGCAGTCACCCTGGAATTTTGAACATTCTGACAACGGTGCAGCAGCGTTTTGGAAAACCGATCCGTGCGGTTTTTGGAGGAACGCATCTGGTAGAAGCAGACGAGAAACGGATCCGCATTACGCTGGACAAAATGAAGCAGATGGGGGTTGGTCTCATCGGATTTAATCATTGCTCGGGAGAAGAGCTTCAGACAATCATGAGTCAGGAAACGGAACTGAAACATTGTTATCTTGGTGCCGGAGACTGCATTTACTTGTAGAAAAAGGGTTCGGTTGATTTTCGGAAAGGTTGTGCTGATTCTGGAAATGTGCGGGGAAAGTGGGTGAAGAAGCATGAATGAATTTGCAAAGCTGGCGCAGGATTTTGTAGAAGCTACCTCTTTGCTGGTGGGTCAGCGCACGATCAATATCATGGACCAGAAGGGCGTTATCATTGCTTCTACGGAAAAACACCGGATCGGAGATTTTCATCAGGGTGCGGCAGAAGTTCTGGAGACAGGAAAACCGGTCCTGATCAAAAAAGAAGATCTGTATCGTTACCCGGGTACCAAAGAAGGCTACAACATGCCGATATTTCTGAACGACAGGATCATTGGTGTGGTGGGAATCTTTGGGTGTGAGGAAGAGGTGCAAAGCATCGCGAATCTGCTTCGTGTCTATGTGACCCAAAGCTTTTCCCAACTGCAGATGACACAAAAGCAGAATCTGGAGGCGGAACTCCGCAATCAGCTTTTGCGGCTTTTATTATTTGGAGGCAGCAGCCAGAAAGAGATGATTGAAAATCTCTGTGGAATGCTGAATTTGCAGCTGGATTTTCCAATCCATGTCATTCTTCTTCATGAATCCGCAATCGGACGCCACATGAAGCATTTGCAGGATTATTCCCAGCTGATCCAGAATCTGATCTGGAAGAATATTCTTGACCGGAAACGGGACGTATTTGGCATTCAAAATGAAGATTACGTGATCCTGCTTGGTGGAAATTATGACAGGCAGGAGATGCACAAACGCCTGGAGCGCCTGCTCGATGAGATCAAAGCAGAGGATGCCTGGAATGTGACAGTCAGCAGTCCCTGCAGAACGATAAAAGAAGTTTCAGACGGTATGAGAGAAGTATCTATGTTAAAAAAGAGGAAAGGAGGAAAAATCCGGAATCTGGAAGAACATTCCTGCAAAATGCAGTATCTGTTTGGAAATCTGCTCATGCAGGAAGGCGGAAGAACCGCAGAAGAAATGTTTGAAAAACTGGAAATCCAGTATGGAAGCAATCAGACGGAGCAGTTGCTTCACACTGCACAGACGTATTATGAGTGCGCGGGAAGTGTTGCAAAGGCGGCAGAAGAGCTGCATGTACATAAGAATACACTGTTGTATCGTATGAAGCAGCTTTATCAGACGCTGGAGATGGAAACGGACACTGCTTTTGTGCGGGAATTCTTTATCCGGATGCTTCTCGAATACCGGATGTTCCTGGAATCAGAAAAAGATCCGGGAATATAAGATATGATGTAACTGGGGAGATACCGGTCAGTTACGATATGAAATTTTGAGAATGGATCGCGAAACGCGAGAAGGAGGTATTGTTTATGTCAGGATTATTTATTTTTGGCGTGATATTTTTAGCGGTTGTATGCATGGTCATTGCGATATCGAAATTTAACATGCACCCGTTTCTGGTGCTGACGGTCATTGCGGTTTTGGTTGGTCTTGTATGTGGAATTCCGACAGAAGAGGTAATCAGCACCGTGAAAAGTGGTTTTGGTAATATTCTGGCCAGCATTGGTATTGTCATTTTGGCCGGAACCATCATTGGTACCATTCTGGAAAAGACTGGTGCAGCCCTTACCATGGCGAACACCATTTTGAAGATTGTCGGAAAAGAAAAGAGTGTTCTGACCATGGGTATCACCGGTTATATTACCGGTATCCCGGTATTCTGCGATTCCGGTTTTGTTATCTTAAGCCCGATTTCCAGAGCACTGGCAAGCCAGAGCAACGTGTCCCTGGCAGTTATGGCTACCGCACTTTCCGGCGGCTTATATGCAACCCATTGTCTGGTGCCGCCGACCCCGGGCCCGATCGCTATGGCAGGTACCCTGGAAGCCGATCTTGGACTGACCATCCTGGTTGGTCTGATCATTTCCATTCCGGCTGTGGCTTCTGCCCTGATTTACGCAAATAAGGTATCCAGCAAGATCGATATTCCGGCAAATCCGGAGTACACGGTAGAAGAACTTGTGGAAAAGTATGGAAAACTTCCAGGTGCCCTGCACAGCTTTTCCCCAATTCTGCTGCCGATCATTCTGATCGCATTAAAATCCGTCGGTGATTTCCCGAGTGCACCGTTTGGGGATGGCGCAGTGAAAGCCTTCTTCTCCTTTATTGGTAACCCGGTTATCGCACTGATCTTTGGAGTATTCCTGGCTATGACCCTGATTCCGAAGGAAGAAAAACAGAATTCCCTGAAGTGGATCACCGAAGGTGTTACCAACTCTGCAGGCATTCTGGCTATCACCGGTGCAGGTGGTTCCTTTGGTGCCATTCTTCAGAAACTGCCGATCGCAGACGCTTTAAGCGCATCATTACTGGGACTTGGTGTGGGTGTATTCCTGCCGTTCATCATTGCAGCACTCTTAAAGACAGCAATGGGCGCTTCTACGGTAGCCATGATCACGACCTCTGCCATGATCGCACCGATGATGCCGGCACTCGGTTTCACATCTCCGTTAGCCAAGGTTCTGGTTATCATGGCCATCGGAGCAGGTTCTATGACCGTATCCCACGCAAACGATTCCTACTTCTGGGTAGTATCCCAGTTCTCGGATATGGATACGCAGGATGCTTATAAGTGCCAGACCGGTATGACTGCCGTCATGGGTATTACCACGATCATTGTGGTATTTATCCTGTCCCTGATCTTTGTACACTGATCTTATTCATAAAATGAAAGCAATTTGCGACAAATAGGGATGCCCTGCGGATGACAAATTCCGCGGGGCATCTGTGTGTGCGTCCGGCGGAGCATGTTTTCAGGTATCCGTAGCGGTGTATCTGCAGAAAGCTTCTGCTGGCAGATCAGGTGCCAAGCAGAAGTACTGTGTATGATACAAGCCCTGCACCAGTGTTCCGGTTCTGTCATATGTTATAGTGTAACCACACAAAAAGGAGACAACAGCATATGGCATTTTTTACGAATCAGGCGCAGCTGCGTTATGGCAATGAAATAACCAATTCAAATATTACTGTGGGAGAGATTCAGGAAGTACTGACGGTTACCAAAACCGCAGTAAAAGAAACGTACCGGCAGGGAGGAACCGTGACGTATATCATCAGCATTGTCAATGCCGGCACTGCAGAATATACAGGACTTACCCTGTCAGATGATCTTGGAACTTATGCCTTTGGGACAACGACGCGTACTCCGTTGGATTATAGTGCGGGAACGATCCGCTATTATCAAAATGGCGTGCTCCAGACAGCACCGACCGTAGAAGCGGGACCGCCACTTACGATTACCGGAGTGAATGTACCGGCAGGCGGCAATGCCACGATCGTGTATGAGACACGGCTGAATGCGTACGCGCCGCTGCAGCTTGAAGCAGAAATCACGAATGTTGTGACAGTATCGGGAACCTGTGTCAGCGGAATTACCGCATCGGAAACTGTTTCTGCTGTGGCAGAGCCAGTCCTTTCCATCACAAAATCCGTCAGCCCGGTTCCGGTCACAGAATGCGGCAGACTGACTTATACTTTCGTCATCCAGAACACCGGAAATGTCCCGGCAGATTCCACAACCGAAGTTTCTGTAACCGATACCTTTGACCCGGTTTTGAGAAATCTGACTGTCACCTTTAACGGAACTGCCTGGACTGCTCCTACAAATTACACCTATGATGAAACAACAGGTATGTTTACTACCGTACTGGGTGAAGTGACCGTACCGGCAGCCACCTACACCCAAAATTCGGAAACAGGAGAGTGGAGCACCAACCCTGGCGTCAGCACTTTAATCGTGACAGGAACAATCTAGCTAGGATAAAAGTCTCAAATCCCCATCGATGGTTTTGGAGACCGCTGCTCTGCCATTGAAATAGGGCGTGTATGAGTCTGGCTTCCGAAATTTTCAGCATATCAAACAATATCGCACAGTAAGTCGATTAGAAGGTCCGGGCGTGTACGAGTCTGACTTCCTCCATTT
>OHMN01001218.1_pt1 | contig 17703 bp, 14 predicted proteins | sample 1569361 | NCBI WGS metagenome assembly OHMN01 (sample SAMEA3541508, study PRJEB24748) | human gut metagenome | biome: human gut; feature: human-associated habitat; material: faeces | place: China | collected 2012
CACTTTGCCAGCTGCTTTTCCGGATAGACCACTTCATCCGCACCGTTGCGCAGCAGAAACTTGGCTTGTACATCTCGCTCTGCACGAGAGACCACAAACTTTGCCCCCAATTCTTTGAGCAGCGATGTTGTTTCCAACGAACTCTGAAAATTGCCGCCGATGGTTACGATGCACACATCAAAATTGCCGACACCAAGGGAGCGCAGAAAGTATTCGCTGGTGCTGTCACCGATCTGTGCATTCGTCACATAGGAAAGCACGGCGTTCACACGGTCTTCGTTGCTGTCGATTGCCATGACCTGATGACCCAGTTCATTCAGTTCCCGTGCAATATGGCGGCCAAAACGGCCGAGCCCAATCAAAAGAATCGATTTCATACTTGTCTCCTTTATCCGATTGCGATTTTCTCCTGCGGCAGACGAGAGTGGGCAGGGCTGCTGCCAAATGCCGCATAGATCAACGTCAATCCGCCAACACGTCCCAAAAACATCAGTGCGATCAGCACCCCCTGCGAAAGGATGCCCAACTGCGGCGTGATACCCAATGTCAGACCTACCGTTGCCACAGCCGAAGCAGTCTCATACAAACAGACCGACATCGGCAGCTGCTCTGCCGTAGCAATGACAAAGGCTCCGAGGAAGAACAGCGTCAAATACATCCCTGCAATCGTGGCAGCATTCTTGACAGCAGAACTATCTATGCGCCGCCCGAAAAATTCGGCATCTTCTCTGCGGCGGAAGGTCGCCCACATATTGGCCAGCAGAACAGCAAATGTTGTGGTTTTCATGCCGCCTGCCGTAGAGCCGGGCGAACCGCCCAGCAGCATCAGAACCACCATCAACGCCTGGGAGGGGCTGCCCATCGCAGCAAGATCAGCGGTGTTAAAGCCGGCAGTACGAGGGGTAACGGATTGGAACATCGACAATAAAATGCGCTGCCGGGCAGAGCCTGCCGTGAACTCGAAGCAATAAAAGTACAGCGACGGCAGTACCAGAAGAAACGCCGTTGTGACAAGGATCACCTTGCTCTGCATCCGATAGTGGTGAAAGTCAAGGCGGTATGTACAAATGTCCTCCCATGTCAGAAAGCCAAGTCCGCCAAAGACGATCAGTGCAGCGATCACTGTGGTAAGCAGCGGATTGTCTGCATACTGTGTCAGCGAAACAAATTTTGCCCCCTCTGTTCCCAGCAGGTCAAAACCTGCATTGCAGAACGCCGAAATGGAATGAAACAGTGCATACCAGATCCCGCGCAATCCATAATCGGCGCAAAATGTCGGCAGCAACAGTGCAGCACCGGCCAGTTCAAACAGAGCGGTGATCCGCAGAATAAAGCCTGTCAGCCGCACGATGCCGCCCATCTGCGGGGCAGCCGTAGCTTCCTGCATCGTGCTGCGCTGCTTGAGGGAGATCTTTCGCCCAGAAAGCAGCGCAAAGGCAGCGCCCACTGTAATGACACCCAATCCTCCGATCTGGATCAGAAGAAGGATCACACTTTGCCCAAAAACCGACCAGTAGCTGCCGGTATCCTGTACTACAAGACCGGTCACACAAAGAGCAGAAGTGGAGGTAAACAGTGCCTCATGGAACGGTGTGACGCACCGCTGCTGTGTAGCAATCGGAAACATCAGAAGCAACGCGCCCACCAGATCAACTGCCGCAAAACCTGCAATAATGACCTGAAAAGAAGAAAAACGGTGCCGCTTGTAACGAGGATATTGAATCATAAAAGCTCCTTTACCTATCCGTGTTCATAAAGATTAGCACGGAATAAATAAAAGAGCCGTAAAGAAAATTGTAGAAGTATAAAGATTCCATTAAAATTGGTCAGCCAACGCCCAAAAAAATGCTGGACAACACCAGCTCAAAAATGGTACTGTCCAGCATTCATTTAGATTTCTAGCCTGTGGCTCCCGGTTACATTTTTCAAGTATTCCTCCGGGTCACCATTGAGAATCAGGTCTGCATACGCCAGTGGGTCATTTTTCGGGGGAAGCAATGGATTCGTTCTGTTTTCCGAAGAAAACAAAAAATCCGAACCCTTCCCCTATCGGAAAAAAGTTCGGATTTTGTTGTAGTGCACCTCCAGGGACTCGAACCCTGGGCCCACTGATTAAGAGAAACCGATGTGCAACAATCGCCTTCCAGATGCTCCTTGGGCAGGCTGCGGCACATATCCGTGCAATCTCTTGCACCCATGATTCCGCAGTCGTTTTTCTCGATTATTTATCGCACAGCTTGTGGGCCAGCTTCATCACGTTTTCGGCATTACCGATGGCATAATCCAGAGAGGGAACTTCTGCGATGGGCAGCTTGATTTCCTCCTGCAGCTGCTTCAGGCGGTAGCTCACCTGGGGAGCCAGAAGCACGCACTCGTAGCCATTCTGCCAGGTTTCCACAGCCTCGCCAGTCCCCATAGCCTGAATCTCCAGATCCTCACCGTGTGCGTCAGCCCAGGTCTTCATCTTCTTCATCAGGATGCTGCTGGACAGACCGCCAGCGCAGCAGAGCAAAACTTTCATAATAAAAAGCTCCTTTCAAATCATCTCACCGCACACAGAGGTGCGGAGAAAAACATTTTAGGTCAGATCCCCGCCATTTGTGGCGATGCACTTTTTGTACCAGTAGAAAGAATCCTTGCGGTAACGCTTGAGCGTACCAGTGCCATCGTTGTTTTTATCCACGTAGATAAAACCGTAGCGCTTTTTCATCTCACCGGTGGAAGCGCTTACCAGATCGATGCAGCCCCAGGGGGTATAACCACGCAGGTCTACGCCGTCTGCCATAGCAGCCTCCATGGCCTGCACATGCGCCTTGACATAGGCGATGCGGTAGGGGTCGTGCACAGTGCCGTCTGCTTCCAGTGTGTCGGAAGCGCCGAGACCGTTCTCCACGACCATAAGCGGCAGATGATACCGAGCGTAGTACTCGTTCAGAGAGTAGCGCAGGCCGTCCGGGTCCAGGCTCCAGCCCCACTCGCTGTACGTGAGGTAGGGGTTCTTGGGGCCCATGTTCAGGTTGCCGCCTGCCGTCTCAGTGACCGGGTGGGTGGTAGCACAGCTGGTAGAGTAATAGGAGTAGGTGATCATATCCACCGTACCCTGCTGCAAGTTTACCACATCTTCAGGCGTTATGTCCAGATTCACGCCGTACTTTTTCCAGATCCTTGTTGCAAAGTATGGGTACGCACCCTTGGCCATCACGTCGGCAGTGTAGTAGATGCCTTCCTGCAATTTTTCCTGCACCAGCAGCACGTCCTTGGGGTCACAGGTCAGTGGGTAGGTACTGGGTCCACCGCCGATCATGCAACCCACCACATTTTCAGGATCGATCTCATGAGCACGTTTCACGGCACGGGCGCTGGCCACATACTGGTGGTGCAGCAGCTGGAAATCCTGCCGGATGTTCTCTGCCGGGTAACCAGGGATCAAATCCTTGATCATGAGGGGCACGTTGATCTCATTGAAGGTGAGCCAGTATTTGACCAGACCTTTGTACTCCCGGAAGAGCGTCTCAGTATAGCGGTCAAACAGCTCGATCAGCCTGCGGTTCTTCCAGCCGCCAAACGTTTCTTCCAGATACAGCGGCACATCGTAATGCTGGATGGTGACCAGCGGCTCGATGCCGTACTTCTTCAATTCCAGAAATACGTTCCGGTAAAAATCCAGACCAGCCTGATTGGGCGTTTCCTCCACGCCGTTGGGGTAAATGCGCGTCCAGGCGATGGACATGCGGAACACCTTGAACCCCATCTCCGCAAAGAGGGCAATGTCCTCCTTGTAGTGATGGTAAAAATCAATGGCTTCGTGGTAGGGGTAGTTGTACCCCGGTAGCACGGCCCGGTGGGCTCCCTCCGGCAGGGGTTGGAAGCCCATCACCTTGCCGGGGTTGCCGTCCTTGTCGAGATAGGTCACATAGCGCGGCTCGGTCAGGGAGCCGGCGGTCTGCACGTCCGAAGCGGCAAGGCCCTTGCCGCCCTCGTTCCAGCCGCCTTCACACTGGTTGGCAGCGGTAGCACCGCCCCAGAGGAAATCCTTCGGGAAAGGCATGGGGACGCACCTTCCTTTCTAGTTTTCAGAAGTTGAACCCGAACGGGGTGGAGCCCTTCATGTAGGGCAGCAGTTCGACCTCACGGGGGTCAATGTGACCCACCACGTTGGTCTTGCCGTAGTTCTTCATGGGCTTACGAGCGATCTGCACCTCACCGGCGTACTGGCCATAGAGGTTGTTGTCGATCAGCACGTCACCGGGCTGGATGTCCACGGTGTTGAAGGGCTCGGTCGCCTCTCGCAGCATACGGCTCTCCAGGGTGCGGATGATCCACTCGCCGCTGTCGCCACGAACGGACAGGTTCATCCGCAGGCGCTTCTTCATGCTCTCGGGCAGGCCTTCGGCCGGGGTCATGTGGAACATGATCTTGGTGCTGTTGGCGGCGGCCATGGCTTCCAGCTCGGCATCGGTGGCGTAGGCGTTGGCGATGATGATATCGTTGACATACCCCATCATCACATAGTGCCCCACCTGGATCTCAATGGGCCAGTCACGGTGCATTTCCAGCGTGGGCAGACCCTCGGTGACGGGCCAGGGGCCAAAGGCCTCCGGGTTTTGGGAGGTAACGAAGGACTGCAGACGCAGGTTGTGCTTGACCATGGGTGCAGATCCCTTTTCAAAGTGCTCCAGAGAAACGCCGGTGTAGCGGTGCGGATAGTAGTTGTGGCAGCCCAGGATCATATCACGGTCACCGCCGGCAGCCAGCACATGACCCACATGATCCTGAGTGTTGCAGCCGTTCACGCAGATCTTGATCCCCTCTTTGTTCTTGGAGAGGAAGGCTTCTTCCATATCGTTCAGGCCCAGATCCAGACGCAGGATATCCACCTGCAGCTCGGTGAAGAAAGACAGATCCAGCGGCCCGTGGAAGAAGCTGGCGTTGATGCCCATGCGTTCAAACATCATGGGGTTCACATCGGCTTCGATCTCAAAACCCAGCTCCTTGGCCTTGGCCAGCAGGGGCTTGTAGCGGTCGATGGTCTGCTGGCGGTCACCTGCGCCCAGCAGAGCGATGAACAGCAGGTCAAAGCCCAGCTTTGCAGCCTTTTCCAGATAAGCCACATCCTGCTCAAAGGTACTGCGCTCAGGGTACAGGGAGATGCCCAGTCTTCTCTTTTGCATTTCAGTTTCTCCTTAAATGTTTATTCTGTGTGATAAAAACCGAAAAAGCGAGCCGATCCATGCCGACCGGCCCGCTTTTTTTCAACCGGCTTTGGGTTCCAAAGTGGTAAATTTACAGTTGTAAGGGTTGCCCGGATCTTGCAAGATCACTTGTTCTGGGCAGCCAGTTCAGCAGCTTCGGCAGCAGCCTCTTCTTCGATGCACTGCTTCTCGTAGATCTTGTAGAAGGGACGCCAGATTAGCCAGCAGATCGGGAACATCAGCAAAGAGTAGATGACATTGCGCCAGTCCAGCGTGCTCAGGAAGGTACCGAACACCACCGGCATCGTGGTCATGATCAGCACCTGGGGATAAGCCATCAGGTGCAGGTTCCATGCAACCAGTGCCAGTGCAGAGCAGACCAGCGGGCACAGCATGAAGGGGATCAGCAGGAGGCCGTTATACATAATGGGATAGCCGAAGATGGCAGGCTCGTTGATGCCGAACAGGCCGGGCACAAAGGATGCCCTGGAAACAGCCTGGATGCGCTTGGATTTGCTCTTGAGACCCATCAGAGAGAAGGGCATGGTGTTGCCTGCACCGCCCATGATGCCGTTGCCGAGCATCAGGAACACGGGGAAGAACTGCAAGGGCTGGCCAGCGGCAGCCAATGCGGAGTTTGTAGTGTAAGCAGTGATGTAAGGCACCATCAAAACGGTGAAGATCACGCTGGTGCCGTGGATACCAAAGAACCAGCACAGCTGTGCCAGTGCGATGACCAAGAACATACCCGGAGTGGAAGTGAGGAAGTTGACCGGGACAGACAGTGCAACCGTGATCAAGGTCGCCAGGGTCAGGGTGCCGCCGGAAACAGCAGAGATGATCAGGGAGATGCCGTACCAGACGATGATGTTCACTCCCATGGGGATGATGGCATTGAAGGAATTTGCGATTCCTTCAGGCACAGCATCGGGCAGCTTGATGGTCCAGTCGTGGTCGATGACGAACTTGCTGATGGCCACAGAGCACAGACCAACGATGATAGCCACGAACAAACCACCTGTGCCCAGTTTACCCAGATTCAAAGCGTCAAAGGTGGAAGTAACGCTGCCATCTGCTGCCAGAGTGGAAGCAGAAACCGGAGGAGAGACCACCAGAATGTAACTGACCAACGCAGTGATAACGGACTGCATCTGGTTCATCTTCTTGCGTTTTGCAAAGTTCCAGGACATGGAGAAGGCCATGAAGAAGCCCATCAGGCCCATGGTCAGCTTATAGGGCATATAGAATGCCTGATAGGATGCACTGGAAGTATCCCAGCCGAACATTGCGCCAACAGCACAGACGATCTGGATGACGGCGCCGATCATGATCAGGCCCATGGTAGCGCCCATGCCGCCGGAGATGGTGGAAAAGATCTCGTTGGAGGCCAGTTTCTGGCTGCCAACCTGCAATTTTTTCATGAACGCACTCTCGGCAAAGCGTTCAATTGCGCCTTTTTTCTCGTTTGCCATGAGAAAATCCTCCTTTTAAACAGGTGTGTGAACAGACGGACAGGGATGGCTTCGTTTTCCGTTTTCCTTTTTCTTGCAAAAAATGTGTGCACCGGCAGGCTTACTTGTCTGCCTTTTTCTCGTGCAGCTCAATGAGCTCTGCAATCAGCTCCTGTGCCAGCATACTGGTCATCAGGTGGTCCTGTGCGTGAACCAGCAGCAGATTGACCTGGGGGCCTTCGCCGTTGCCCTCATCGGTCAGCAGGCCGGTCTGGATGTGGTGCGCCTCCAGCGCCTTCTCTTGGGATTCTGCCATCAGCTTTTTCGCTTCCTCGTAGTTACCGGCTTTTGCTTCCTGCAATGCGTGGAACGCAGCGGCACGGGCATCGCCGGAGTGAACGATCAGCATCATGGAAGTGTCGATCAGCTCATCGGGGGTCATTGCCATAGGTGTATTCCTCCTTTATCGGTTTGCGGCATCGCACGGCGGTGTGCCGCTTTCATTGGCCCGATTATACAGATGCCCTGCCGTTTCTGTCAAACCAGCTGCGGCAGGCCGTGCAGACGGAATTTTATACGCTATGTTCCCTATTTTAAACACTCCGGTCTGCGATCCATCAAAAAAGCGGCCAGCATCCCATTTTTTGTCAACCATTTTCTTTCATTTGCACCAATTTTATCCAAAAACATACTTGAAATGCGGTCGATCGGTTATACACTTTTCTTCAAAGATCCTTAAAGAGTTCTTCATAAATATTTTAAGAATAAATAAAAATGACACATCATTCCATCTTATCAAGGCGAAATCCGCATATCACCCACAAAAAAAAGCTCTGCCTTTTCAGCAGAGCTTGAACAGCACGAAGGATCTCCCATTGTGCAAGTTATACACAAATGCTTATAGTTTTTTGACCATTGCAATCATATATGCGAGCTCATCGTCCGAGAAACGAATGTCAAATGTTTCTTCAAGCCCGGACAAGATCTCTCGCAAATCGTTGTACAGGCGCTTGTTGCGGCTGATGATGCCCTGCCGATTGCCCTTTTCCGGCATGGCTTCACCGTTTTGCAGCCGATCGATGGCGCAGGCAATGTGCAGGAAAAGCCCCAGTTCCTGATTCTGATCCAGCCCTTCGGCGGAGATGCGCTTAATCTTCGCCAGCGCCCGAGGCAGACTCTTACGCAGCTTTTTGATGTCCAGCGCAGGCATCTGGCTGGACAGGTAGGAGAAGATCATCTCGTAGTTCACCGGCGTGTGGTCGGACTCCGGAATGGTGAGCAGCATATCCAATTTATCTGCCGGCGTCTCGAACAGCTTGACCACCGAAATAAACGGAATGCCGTGCAGGCCGGGGTCGTAAGTGCCGATGACGCAGCGGATCTCGTGTTCTTCACGCAGGCGGTTCACCTCGTTCAGCAGAGCCTTGCGGTCACTGATAGAAAGTGGGATGACCTGAATGCCGTTGAGCCCGGCGTTCTTTTCCAGGTAGCTCTTCATCTGCACTGCGCCACCCTCACCGGTCATGCACAGCGTGATGATGACCGGCGTGTTTTTGTGGTGGGAACGTCCTTCCGGCTCTGCAATGTTGGTGTAAAAATCTCGGCAGCTGCCCATGGCATCTTCGTGCAGTTCTTCCAGCGAACTGGCCGAGGCCGCCTTGCGGGAGCAGTCCACTGCGATCAGGGTGCCCGGTACCGCCACGGTGCGGATCTGCACACCGGTCTCCTTGGAGATCACCTCTGCCATGGTGCGTAGAGAGCCCATATCGTACAGCAGCAGAATGCCCTGCCCACGGTCCAGCTCCTGGATCATGGCCTTAAGCTCATCGCACGCCTGCTGCATATCCTTGTCCAGCGGCATATCATAGGCATAGGTATTGCCGCACCCGGCCAGCGAGTTGACCACATCCGCCACGGAGGAAGCCGTAGAGTCGCCATGCATGGCGATCAGTACCACCGGGCCGTCCTCGGCTTTATGGGTCTCGTTGCCCTCGCACAGGAACAGGGTCAGCAGAACAGCCTCATCAATGGACATGGGCACACCAAGTTCTTTTTCCATTGCCGAAGCGAACTGCATACAAATGGCATATTCCTCCCGGTGGTTCTGCACCACATCCAGAATACGCTCATTGGACAGCCGCTGCTTTGCTGCCTTTCTGCGTTCCAGCGTGGAGGAAAGGTGCAGACACAGACCGTAGAAAGTGGATTCCGGGTACACTCGGTTGAACTGGCGAGAGGTCTGTTTGAGCAGTGCATCCACACCATCCACGATGCGCCGATCCATCACCTTGTACAACGATTCACGATTGACCTTGCTCTGGGGCATCCGGCTGGTGAACTGCTTCATATCGTATTCCAGTTCGGCGTTGATGATGCGGCTGATGTCCTCTTCGCCGATGCCGCGCTGCCGCAGCTCGTCGCCCTTGCGGTCGATGATGTCATAGACCGAATCGCTGAGCGGTGGGTGCCCGAACTCCGGCATCTGCTGGCCGGCATCACAGTTTTCCTTGTGCATACTGTCCGCCGAGAAGGTATAGGCGTAGCCCTGTGGGATCAGTTCTTCCAGCTGCTTGCGGTAGGTCTTGTAGTACAGCAGGCCTCGCTGCACGCCGCTGGGAAAATCGTTGAGGTAAAGCGGCAGTTCTTCCTTTTCGTCTGCATGAAAGGCCCGCAGGTAGGCATTGGCGCAGCCCAAACGGATATCGTTTTTGAATTGTTTTACGTTATTTTCGCACCGATACAGGCACAGGCAGTGCAGCAGTTCAGCGTTCACTCGCACAGTGCGCTTCATGCGCACAGCCTCATTGATCAGGAACTGCTGCACCAGCGCAAAACGCTCCCCCAGCTGCCAGTTTTGCAGCGGCTGCAATTCGATCCGGGCGGAAAAGCGAGCCGTGTAGGCATCCTTGACCGAAGCACGGGCTTTATCCTGCAGGGAACACACCAGAATGATATCTCGCAGCACAGCATCGTCATTCTCGATCAGATCGAGCAAATGTTCCCGGCAGCCCACCGGCAGATATTCGACGTTATCCAGAAACAGCATACCTCCCTTGGCCTTTTCCAGTGCTTCGCCTGCACCAAACAGGCGGTTGTATGCTTTTTCCTCCTGATCGTCATAATAGTGGCAGCTGAATCGTTCAAAGGGCGCACCCATCGGGAGCACCTTGTTCTCGCAAGCGAACTGGTACATCAGGTAGCCAAATGTAGTCTTACCTGAACCGGAAGGGCCTTCGATCAGGGTATTCAGGCTGTGATCCGGGTAAAGAATCGCTGCCTTTGCCATCTGAATCATGGGCCTCAAACTGCCCTCGCAACTGTCCAGTATCTTGAAGCAGGAAGTCTCGCCCCTCGGTGTATCCCCTGCCATCAGCGGTCGGTAGTGCACCGGACGACCCGGCAGCTTTTCCATCTTCCCATCTGCCACCAGCTCGTTGAGCAGAGTGCTCAGGTTAGAGCGCTGCATTTGCAGCTGTTCTGCCAGTTCCTGTGTGGTCACGCCAACTTCCCGTTTTTCCGGAGCAGCGGCCGCCAGCCGCTGCACACAGGAAACTACTTCCTCTTTCTTGGTCATACGCCGCTCCATTCCCATAGTGTATAAAAGTGTATACCCACAGCATAGCATGTCTGCCTCCATTTCGTCAAGTAATTTTAATTGACCTTTTATCCTTCATGAAACCTAACAGGGGCAAATACCGTCCCTGTTCTAGCGCCTTATATTCCCTTACATTGTGTTTCGATGCAACTTTCACCTTGATTCTTTGTCAAGAGGGCTGGCAGCGTCCAGCCCTCTCTCTTTTTGCCAAAGTTTTCACCGTGTTTTCTCGCAAGCTGCCGAAAGTGACGTGTTTGCAAAAGTTCGCGTTTGCGAAGCGCAGCGCAGCAATGAAAGCCCCAGTGGGGCTTTTAAGCGATAGAACGGTCTTGCGCAGCAAGATGGAGGGGCCTCGCCCCGACAAGTTCACGTTGACACGGCTCGATTTTTGTGGTAATTTATCCCAATAATTGAATATAACATATTTTTACATATTCGTTCAGACCCTGCGGGGCTGAACATCTTGGCTTTCAGCCGTTACATAACCGACTAGCATGACCTTCCAGAAAAAGCGAAGGCAGGGCTGGTCTGTTTTGTGACGGCTTTTTTGTTGCCGTTTTGCCCGGTGTACCTTGAAAACCGCATGACCGTCTGCATGGGATACCCGGCGATGACCCTGAGAAGGAGAGCCGGAAAACGCCGCCGGAAGGGGGCAGGAAATCCATGCAGGGAGAACGGCGAAACGACCTCATGTGGACATTTTATCTACATGAGGTATCCGTAACGCTTCGGACAAATAAAGTGGTTCTTCCCAAAATCGGACGGTTTCTACCACCGACAGCTTACTCTTGAATGTGGCGATTATTTGTTTGCAACTGCCTGTCTGTTGGCAAACCGAAAGTACAACAAGAACAACCACCCGGACGATATCAAGAGCCACCAGTATATCCTCAGCTTTGACCCCAGAGATGCAGCCGACAACGGCTTGACCATGGAAAGGGCACAGGCCCTCGGTCTGAACTTTTGTAAAGTGAACTTTCCCGGTCATCCTGCCATCGTCTGCACTCACCCGGATGGGCACAACCATTCGGGAAACATCCATGTCCACATCGTGATCGGCAGCATCCGAATGCGCGAGGTGGAACGCAAGCCCTATATGCAGAAGCCCCGCGACTGGCTAGAGGGCATGAAGCATTCCAGCACTGCCCAGACCATGCGGCATCTCCGTGTCGAGGTCATGGAGTTGTGCGAAGGTGCCGGACTATACCAGATTGACCTGCTCAACGGCTCGAAAGAGCGTGTCAGCGAAGCTGAGTATTGGGCGCGTAGGCGTGGCCAGTTGAAACTTGACCGTGAAAACGCAGCCCTGCTCGCAGCCGGACAGCAGCCTACACAAACGAAGTTTGAGACCGCAAAAGAAATTTTGCGGAACAGATCACGGATGTGCTGGACAACGCAACGAACTTTGAAGATTTTTCGGACAGGCTCATGCAGCAGTATGGTATTGCCGTCAATGAAAGCCGTGGGCGGCATGATCCGTCGCCACCCGAAAGGAATGGACTTCACAAAGGTCACGGCAGAGGAAATCGCCGCAACGGAGAATTGGACCAACAGCTGCCTGCGCAGGATTCTGGGGTACAAGAGCGCTGGTAGCGCCTTCTGAGAATGTTAGCGGGAAATTGGGCTGACAGCATAAGGAAAGATAGGCCACGCATTAGAGAAGGCTAAACGGCAAGAGAGGCGGTCGAGAAAAGAAGGTTGGTGAAATTGAATAAAAGAATAAGGCCGCAAGAAAGGAAATCTTGACGGTCTGTTTGTGTTGTGTTAAAATATGAAAAATTGAGATTTATGTGGAAATTATTAGTCGATTTATCGAAAAACATTGTAAAAGTGGCAAGGTACGGAAGAGTAAATGGCCGGAACTGCAATTCGGCGGCCATTACAGGCCAAAGTACGACCCTTCGGCAAAAGAAGCGGCATTTCCGGGAAAGACCGGGTGCGACTGCAGTGACAAATAAAACCGGAAAGATTTTCCTGCTACAGGCGCAGAATAAGGGCGCTCTGATGTCCTGCAGGCTGCATTGCACAACGGACAGGCGCTGCCTTTGAAAAACACGATGATAATGGAGGAACGGTATGATCCTGCTCAACCAGATAACAAGTGCGGTATTGCAACTTTTGATTTTTTCAGGTGTTCCATTTGTGTGGTATATCCTTACACAGAAAAGGGTCAAGGGCTTTTTTAAGTGGTTGGGAATTAGTACAGCAGCTGCCCCGCCTTTGAATGCTATGTTTTGTATTCTTGCGGGATTTTTAGCGGCATTATTTTTACCGTATATGTGGCTCTATCGATCTGGAAATCTGAATTATCAGGGTTTTACAGTGGATGCGTTTCGGCAGACCGGTTGGAGTATAGAAACATCTGCAGTTATACTGATATGGGCGATCGTGCAGACTTCGTTGTCGGAGGAAATCCTGTTCCGGGGGTTTCTTTGTAAACGCCTGTGCCATAAATTTGGAGAGAAAACAGGGAATGCCGTTCAGGCACTCATTTTTGGTATGGTACACATTACTGCGCTGCCAGACAAGAATATCCCTGCGCTGTGTGTCATAGTGCTGCTAACGGGTGGAATAGGCTATGCCTTGGGATGGCTTTCATTGCAAAAGGCACAGGGAAGTATTTTGTATGGCTGGGCAATCCATGCGGCCGTGAATATTCTTTCCCCCATTATGGTTTTTACATTCTTGTTGCCCAAGGGTACGGCGTAACAAAGCATAAGTGTTGGAATGCCAACGGTATCATCATCCACTTCTGTCAGACCTCTCGCATAGATCCCTGCTGCCTGACAGCACGTACCCTTTTGGGTGACTTTACTTGCATCTTGCTGGATAAACCCGAAAGCAATCTTGACGAAAACCTGAACATAGCCTAATCAATTGCTTGTTAAAACTCTAGGAAAAAAGTTGATTCTCGTTATTAGTCACAGTGCCTCCCATGATGCCGTAGCAGATAAACTTACGAGATTCGTACAGGAATGATTCATCAGGTACAATCATACTAAACTGTCTGCGGATCGTCAAAGGAGCGTGCGCTTGAACAAAAAGAAAAAGTCCACAAACATTTCCCCTTACCCCGATGAAGCCATCGAACGTCTGGCACGGGCATTCTACCCGGCCATCCTTGCCTGCTGGAACAGCGAGGAAGGCCAGCGGTCACTTGTCGGGGCAAGGCCCCTCCATCTTGCTTGCGCAAGACCGTTCGGTCGCTTAAAAGCCCCACTGGGGCTTTCATTGCTCCGCTGCGCTGCGCAAACGCGAGCTTGCCGCGTGGCAGGCGGAGCAGGCTCACATCTCCGGCAAAGAAAAACAGAGCGTTCCCGATGGGGAACGCCCTGCCTTACTTATCGTCTGTGGATTTTTGCAGGGTGCGTCCGGCAGGGCGCACCCTGTTTTTGTTTTGTTCTCAATCTCCTAACCCGTGACTTCCTGCCACGTTTCGCTGATATTCTTCCGGTTCGCCGTTCAGAATCAGTTCTGCATACGCCAGAGGGTCATTATAGATGAGGTAGTCCAGCTCTGACCGCTGCGCCATGGTAACGTCCAACGCATCCTCGACCCCGGTGCAGTCAATGGAGATCATTCTCCCATCTCGGAGCAGCAGCTCCACGCAGCCGGTGTCCATGTTGTATTTGCAGGCTCTTTCATCGTACTTCATACTCGTGTCCTTTCTGCCTTACGGCACTCTTGCAGTGGTCTGTCGTGCTTTCTTATGATAAGGTCTGGGACGCTTTTCGATGGAAGCAAGGGATTCGTTCTGTTTTCCGAAGAACACAAAAAATCCGAACCCTTCTCCTATCGGAAAAAAGTTCGGATTTTGTTGTTGTGGTGCACCTCCAGGGACTCGAACCCTGGGCCCACTGATTAAGAGAGCAAGCCGCCGGTTCGTCTCAATTTATGGATGTTTCGAGTCATCGTTATTTTTGAATAAGGCAACGTGTTTTTTCACCCGGTAATTTCTGCACCCTTTGTCGGATTTTGCAGCGAAAAGCACCCTCTGCACGGTTTGAAACCGTGCAAAAACCGTGCAGAAACCGTGCACTTACTCTCCGACAAATAAAATCGCCCTATTCCCCACCGACTTGACGGCATTGGTTTGAGTGACCGAACATCAAAATCAAGTCATGGAGGATACGACTATGAACAACCTGCTTTCCTGCCGCTACAACATGGACACCAACCGGGTGGAAGCCCGGTTCGCGGACGGCTCTGCCGTTGCCATCGACTGCATTGCCATTGAGGACGAGTACGGTAACACCCCGGCACAGCGGGCAGAACTGGATTGGCTGCTCTACAACAAGCCCTTGGAGTACGCACAGCTTGTACTGGGTGGAGGGATGGAGCATTATCTTTCCCTCGGCTGTGACCACGGCAGATTAGAAGATTGACCTTTAATTAGAATATTCCAAACAGACCAACAGCCCTCTACTTGCGATCATTGCAAATAGAGGGCTATCGGTTTGTTAATAGTTATCAAGCTTTTCCACAACTTTTGTCGCCTATTTGTTCTTACTCATCTGCTTGAAAAAATTCCTGCTTCGTCCCGATAATATCTTCATAGTTGCTTTGAGTTACTGTGACTTCCAGATGATCTCCCTTATTTTCAGTTTCTGCTTTTATATCATTTTCTCTGTCGTCTTTGCCGCTAAAGCTAAGAATCCCTGTTTCAGAATCGTAAGTTCCAATCGCGTTTTCGACATAAAGCAAATGGGTAACGCTATACTCGATCCTATATGTGCCATCATCTTCTTTAGTGATATTCAGAATTTCATCAAAATCATTACTATAATAGCCTTCCTCTGGCATTTGAAAATTCGCAGTATCATTATTGGTTAAATGCTCGTTTGATACTATATCACTAACATTTTTGTTTTCTACTTGTACTGAAGTGCTTTCAGTCGATGGTTCTTTATTTTCCTGAGATTGCCCACATCCAGCTAACCCCAAAACCATGCATAGCACAAACAGGTAAATTACTTTTTTCATAGCATTCTTCTCCTTTATTCAATCTATTTTTGTCGATTTATTTGTTATCGCATTTTATCATACCATAATTATTAACTTTTCTGTTTAAATAACGAACTTCAATCCTGATTTATTTCATCTGTCCACAATTTTTTTCAAAATCATATGGCTGCACATAAATTTCCGGAAAACTTGTAGCACAATCACGATTTTTCTTTTCATTCATGTAAACCACCACGGCAGTTCCAGCCACAGGTTATCCATGGCCTGTTCCTCGGTCTTTTTGGCACGGCTCTTTGTCAGGTGAAAGTATATCGCTGTGCCGATCAGCGGATGTTCCTCGCCATCAGTGAAGCCATAGCGGTACAGCAGATAGGTCTGCTCCCGTTGGGTCAGCCGTTTCAGGCCATCGTACAGTTCCCGGCGCGATTCCTGCTCCTCCATAATGCTCTGCGGCTGCATGGCGTAGGGGTCGGCTATGGCTTCAATGCGCCGCAGCTGCTCTTCTCCCGGCAGAACATCGTCCAGCGAAACGCGCTGGTAGCAGACGCCGTCCTTGTCCTCCGTTACCATCCGCTGTTCAAAAGCGGCAAAGGCATCCCGCACCATGTCCATCATGGCGTTGCGGATGGCAGGAGCCGCATAGGTCAGGAACTTCATGCCGCGCGCTGCATCGAACTTCGGCACAGCTTTCCATAAGCCCAGATTGCCCGCCTGTTTCAAATCGTCCGTGTCAAGGTTCAGGCCGGACTGTGCCAGATTCATGCTGCGGAAAAGGTCATTTGCCACCTTGCCAATAAAGGACTTGTTGTTGTCGATCAGGCTGTCCAGCGCGGCAGCATCGCCTTTCTGTGCCAGCGCACAAAGCCGTTCATTCGTCTGCTTCATGGGCGTTTTCCTGCTCTGCGGCAGACTGCAAGATTCCCAGCAGACCGTTCCGCAGCTGTTCCAGTGCTTCCGGCGTGGCTCCTTCCATGCCCGAAACGCTGTCCAACATTGCATCTGTCAACTGCTCTGCCGTAATCGTTGGGTGCTGCACATCCTGCCCTTTAGTCAATTCGGTGAACATCTTCTCTGCCACTTTCTTGCTCATGGCTTCCTGCTCGGCGTAATGGCTCCCGATACCCTTTTTGATTTCCTTGATTGCCGCCATGAAGTACATTTCAATATCATCAAGGTCGCCTTGGTACACCGGCTTTCTCCGAAGGCTGATGTCCTTTGCGGCTTTGGCTGCCTCCGGGTTCTTGACCCTTGTGCGCAGCAGGGTGCTCAATGTCGTGAGCATGGCGTTCTGTGCCGCGATACCGGATGCAAAGGTATCATCAAAATACTGCGCTATGCGGTAAGTAAGCTCTGCAAAGCGGGCGTTTTCCAACAGCAGGTTGACCACCTCTGTATTGACACGCCCTGTGTAGAGGTTCTTTGCAGCTTCTACGGACAAGCCCAGTTCGGCAATGTCGTAATTTTTGCGGTCGGGGATGTTGGTTTCTCCCAGCAGGAAATCCGTGGACACATTAAACAGCCTTGCGATTTTCAGCACCTGCTCATGAGTCAGGGTTCCCTTTGCACCGCTGATAAAGCGGCTGATGGTGCTCTTGGAGCAGCCGATTTCCTTGGCAAGCTCCGGTTGGCTGATGTTGTGCTCTTTCATCAAGTCCGCAAGACGGATGTTGGATGGTGCGGGCAGATATTCCTGTGCCATGTGGTCGGCCCTCCTTTTTGAGCTTTTTCCTCATTATAATACGCTCTGCCGTTTTGTTCAATATACGGTTACCTCTCCGCCCTTGCTGTTGCAGCCCTGCAACCAGTAAGGGCTTTTTTCTTTTTCCGTTGCAGTTCTGCTGCTTTTTCGCCCTTTCCGCAAAATTCTCCGTATATTCAGGCAGGAAGCAAAAAACACCAGAGTTCCCACGCTAGGGACTCTGGTGCAACGCACGAAACAAAGGAGGAATGCCCTTGAGCCTGTATCAAACTGTCAAGTCCGCCATCACCGTTCGGCAGGTGGGAGAGATGTACGGCATGGAGCCCGACCGCCATGGCATGGTGTGCTGTCCGTTCCATTCCGACAATCACCCCAGTATGAAGCTGAACGACAACTATTATTATTGCTTTGGCTGCGGAGCCAACGGCGATGCCATCGACCTCACCGCCAAGCTGTTCGACCTGAACCCCCGGCAAGCCACCGAGAAGCTCGCAAGTGACTTCGGGCTTGACCAGGATAAGCCGCCCGCCAATGCCATCGCCCTGCCGTCGCCCAAGCGTGGCCTGACGGACGAGCAGTGGGCAGACATCGCCTACTGTCTGCGGGTGCTGACCGATTATCTCGACCTGCTGCACGACTGGCGAGAGCATTACAAGCCCGCCAGCCCGGAAGAACCGCTGGACGAGCGGTTCGTGGAAGCTCTCCACATGACCGAGACCATCGAGCACCTGACGGACTGCGTTGCATTTGGGACGCCCCAGCAGAAGGCCGCTGCCGCCGCACAGCTGCTGTCCGGGTCGT
>OHMN01001230.1_pt1 | contig 17535 bp, 12 predicted proteins | sample 1569361 | NCBI WGS metagenome assembly OHMN01 (sample SAMEA3541508, study PRJEB24748) | human gut metagenome | biome: human gut; feature: human-associated habitat; material: faeces | place: China | collected 2012
CTGCTTCTATTTCTTCCGGTGTCGGCTCGATACCTTCGTCGAATTCATAACCTTCTTCTGATCAGTTGCTACTTCCATGCTTTTTTTATCTTCCATATTGATCTCCTTCCTGTGCGACGTCGCACATAAATAATAAGAGGACGATTATTCGCCCTCTGTATTACATTCCGGTAATCCGGCAATGCTAGTTAATAGTGATAAGACTCCTGACAGTATAGATGCCGAAATCACAAGTTTTGCATCCACCTGTCCGAGTGCTGTTGCCGTTCCGATTGTTGCTACTGCAGTCTGTGCTACAGTTTTAAGTGCTCTGATACCGGCACATTTTGCCCAGTTTTTCCAATCTTTCATATTTATCCATCCTTCCTTTTAATATGCAATTCATCAATTTCCTGTTTCATTTTTGTGATCATGCCGTTTCCGCCAAGCGCATGGTATGCTTCGTACATCTCGCAGAAGTTTTCATATGCATAAGACGGTATATCTCCAATCTGCATATATTTGCTGTGATACTCAATCAGCTGTACCCGGAGCAGAAGCATTGTCCCTTTGCTATTGGCGTCACGGTCTCTTTTTTGGTTCTTTAACAGCCAGACAATATATCCCAAGATAATTGGAAGTATCAGGGTATACGTCTGCAATAATAGTTCTTTCACTACTCTTACCTCTTTCTTATTCTATGTAATAAAATAAGACCTGGTTAAGGTCTTGCTCTAATCTCTCTCATTATTATCTCCATTCCCCGGATAAACCGGACGGGAATATAAAATAAGAGCGGTCATCCCACTCTTATACAATGCAAGCAACATCTATGATCATTTTTCACATTCGCCTTAGATACTTCTGCGTAGATCATAGTTGTTGCAATATTAACATGTCCAAGTATCTGTTGTACCTCCTCTACCGGCATTCCTCTATCCAGTCCGTCCGTCGCTATTGTGTGTCGGATCAGATGCGGATATACCCGCCTTCCTATACCGGAAGTTTCTCCCAACTTTCTTACCCTTTTTTCAATCGCAGCCTTTTTAATTCGATTGTGCGGCTCCCGATCGGATACAAATAGCGCCGGGTTATTATCATTCCTGGATGCCAGGTAATTCCGGATAGCAAGTTCTGCCTTTGCATTCAAATATGATGTCCGATGTTTATTACCTTTTCCGAACAGATATACCTCTTTCTTCTGAAAGTCTACATCCGTTATATCCAATCGTTCCAGTTCCGTCACCCTACATCCAGTACTATAGAACATTTCTACGATAGCCTTGTCCTTTAGGCTTGTGCAAGCATTCCGCAGCATTTCCAATTCTATACCGGTTAATGGTTTCCGTTGTGGCCGTTCAAACTTGATTGGCTTAATGTTCCGGCATGGATTACTTCCTATGTATCCCTCATTTGCCGCCCACTCCACTGTGATGCAGGATGATATGATTGTTTCCATGCTGTTTTCCTTTCTTTTTCTGTTTTTGAGTATAAAAATAAGACCTTTCGGTCTTGCACGTATTTCCATATGATTACCTCGATTTTGGGTATAAAAAAAAGAGAGTTTACAATGCCTCTCTTTTAACTACATTTATTACTTACTATTTAACTTCTTCGTAATAAGGTTTTCTATTTCTTCAATAGAGTTGCCAATAATTTCATCTGATTTTTCCTTGCTTCCATATATTGGTAACTCGTATTTTTCCATCATGCTATAATACTCTTCATCTGACAATTGTTTCATATAACTTTTTGTAGTGGTATCTATCTTATATCGTTCTATATGTGTTTCTCCAATATAGTCTGTATAGGTAATTTCCAATACTTCTACAACAGTATAATCTAAAGTAATTTCTTGAATCTTCCCCCATTCTGAAACATTTTTCATAATTGTAGAATAAATAGCTAATTCATTAGCTGTGTTAGTAAATGAATTATTAGTATAATCATAATTTGCAAACATTTTTCGATACGCATCAAATACTTCTACAACTATTTCTTTACTTGTTTTTCCATTAGTCACATTTATGCATACATAATAATTAAAACCCGCAACAGCGTCTGAAATACTACCACCACTATTAAATATATCATATGTTTGCCAATTATCATGTTCTCGCATTGTAAAGCGAGGCATTTTTTCAGCATGCTCTATCTCAACTTCTCTTTCTGTTAACTTTCTTTCTTCATTTGCTATTTTATTCGCATTCCAAGAAACAACAATGCTCATAATAGTAAGCGACACCATAACAATAGTTTCAAAAAATATTTTATTTCTTTCTAACCAACCTTTAAACTTCATACATATTTTTTTTAATCTATATTTTGTTCGATTCAATTTTCTATCTCCTTCCACCGTCATTATACAGCAGAAGGAGAAGTCTGCCAATGATTAGTTAATCAGTTCCATCAGTTCTGTATATATGCTTTCCATATTCACCTCGATTTATTCGAAGAAGCCACTACCTAAGTAATGGCTTCTTCAAATACAATAATATCTTTTTCTTTTAAATCAAGTCTTTTGGCTACATCTTCCTTTAACAATCGTTTCTTATATTCTTCCGTTTTAACAATGACCTTAAATGGAAATCGTGTTATCGTCACATCTCCAGGTATTCTCCACTCACATTCGTGCGTCCAATCCAAGCATTTCATTTTATTACTGTTCAAATCAAGATTAACTACTCGCCAATGTATATCTTCGCTTATGAATTGGAATATTTCTTTTCCATCGTAAATTACTGGTCTTGCTCCTTCAGAAAAAAGCATTCTTTTATCTATCTGTATTCCAAATTCTTGATATCTCTGCGGAATTTCACACCATCTCTCGCCTTCAATTATTTCCTTTATACCATCCAATGATGCGTCCTGAAAGCAAACTACTTTCTTATCTCCTTTTACAGTTCTAAAATTATTTCTCAAAGAAAATGACGCTTTTAACATTTTGTCATCCAATATATCCACGAGGGTTTTATATGCTTTTTCATTGTCGTATGCTCTGATTAAATGTGTCAAATAAACTGATTTAACATTTCTTGCCTCTGTTAGTACTTTCCAATCATCATAAAAAATCCCGTCCATCTTTATCATCTCCTTCTGTTTCTATTATACTTTATCCTCATTTTATTTTCACCCAAAAACTGAACGTGAAACTTATTTATGTTATCAGTTAACTATACTATATCGCTGAAATAACCGTAACTATTTTCAACACATGTGATAAATAGCTTTGTATTTGCGTTAGCCATTCCGCTATATAATGGTGCTGTTGGGTGATTAAATTTTTTACCTGTATGGTAAATACTAGATTGTTGATAATATTCACTGGTTTTAATGTCAATACACGGAATAGAATAAGCGTTAGCTAAAATTTTAATTACCTCATTAAATTTACTTTCAAGCGCATTGTATGAATACGCAAAAGTCAGTAATATTATTTTACTGTTAGGTGCTTTTGTTTTAATAGCGTCAATAATTTTGGCGTAGTTACCATAGAACGTGTCAGATTTAGTGTTAATATCGGACGGTTTACCTAAATAATTTTGGTTTCACAAGAAGTAAATGTTTCTTTTTTTATACAAAAAGCACTAACAGAAGATTCTATTTTCTTCCGCTAGTGCTTAACTTTCATCAATCCCGTTTTTTTCTATAAATTGCAATTCCGGCCGCAACCGCTGTTCCCAGAGATCCAAGCGTCAACATCCATAAAAATGTATGATTTTCCACTCCTGTCTTCGGTGATTTACGGATGGATGAAGATGGTTTCGGATTGTCTGTGTTGATTTTCGGCGATACTGCAGATTTTTCATTATTCTTATATATAATTGTCTGATCCGCATTATCTATATTCGCTTCATCTGCAATCAGATGATCTTCCTCATCATACAGATTCTCAAATACCACAACCGCTTTCCCGCCCAATTCACGTGCATCAAGTTCGAATGTCATTTCAACTGTTCCTGCTGATTTTTCCGGCGTAAATGTTGTTCTGCCTGTGATTTTTCTGTTGTTTTTATCTGTCATTTCTTTCCCGTCTGCTTTATCCATCAAAACGCCTTTTAATATGTAAGTTTCGCCAGGCAGCAGATTTTCATAAGACACCTGATCTATGATTGTCTGCTTTTCTCTTGCATCTCCTTCCTGCGTCTTTGACTTTTTATCCATAGCTTTTGTACCAATCTTCGGGAAATAAATACTTTGTTCTTTTGCCTCCGGATTTTTATGTTCTGCGATGCTTTTTCCGTCTATTTTAATCTCTTCATATATGACTGCCGTTTTTCCCGACAGATCAGTTCCATTGATTTCAAATGCAATTTCAATACTGCCATCTGCCTTTTCCGGAATAAATTCCTGCTGTTTTTCTTCACTCAACCGCTGTTCTGTCTCCTTCTCGACTACCGTTCCATGTAATGTGTAGGTTTCACCAGGCAGTAGATTCCTGTATTCTATCGTATCTGTAAGTTCTACATATTCACCGGCATATGCATGATGTGTCCCTGTATTTTTGTCAGAAGCCGTTGTTCCTGCTGCCGGCACATGGATTGTCTGATCTTCATCTTCCAGATCTGTATGTACTGCATATAATTTATCACCATAATATAATTTTTCAAATGCGACCAATGTCTTTCCTGCAAGATTACTTCCATCAAACACAAATTCTACTTCCGCTGTTCCGTCTTTTCCTTCTGCAACAAATTCTACACTTTCTGTTATCTTTCTGCCAGACGCACTTCTTGCTGCTTTTCCTGTTTCCTTATCCATTAACGTTCCGGTAATCTTGTATTTTTTCCCTTTTTTCAGATTATGATATTCTACCGTATCTATAATCCGCATATCTTTCTCAGCTTTTACCATCTTCATATCTGTTACTTCGTCTTTTACAGAAGTTTTTAATTTTGGAAAATGAATCATCTGATCTGCATCTTCCAGATCCTTATGCACTGCGATCACTGTATTATCCAACATGCATTCTTCAAATATTGTAATACTTTTTCCGGCCAGAGACTTTGCATCAAAGTCAAATTTTACTTCCACGCTGCCTTCTGCTGTCTTTGGCTTAAATCTCTTAGAAGCAGTAATATTTCCGTTTTCGCCATCCAGAATCATTTCCCCTGTTTCCCTGTCCATCAATGTACCCTTCATGACATATTCCTGCCCTTTTTTCAAACCTGTATAAGTGACGGTATCTATGATCGTTACTTTTTCGTCTGCATTTGAATAATGTGTTCCGGTTGCTTCATCTTTTGCTGATGTTGCAATTGTAAGATCTGGATTAAGTATTGTCCCAAGATCAACAACATACCGGTCCCTGGAAATACGGAATGTTCCTTTATACAGAACTTTATCTACATTTTCTTCACAGCGAAGTTCTTCCAGCCGATAGGTATCATAAGGAAATGCACCATATGCATCATTTACCTCTACACTTTCTCCGTTACTGTTCGTTCCAAACCACACACCACTTTCAGATTGTCCGCTATTGGTATCTTTGCTGTGTTTCGTATAATCAGATGCCGATGAAAAATATCCATTTTCGTCTGTCATGATCCGGTGACATTCACCCGTCGTTACCGATGTGATCTGAAACGGAATTCCTGCCATTGCCATCTGTGTTTCTTCATCTTTTTTCTGAAATTCAATATCCCCTCTACATATACGGTCTGCTATTTTATAGTTGTTTCCACCCTGTATATTGGTCTGATTTCCATTCTGAACGATCTGTGTCAGGTAATAATTTTCTGCAAGTTTTCCGTTATCTCCTTCTATATAAGCCTTTTCCAGCATATATCCTTTTGGCGCTTTGGTTTCTTCAATGCTGACTGTTCCAAGCGGAAGCACCGGCTTATCTCCATTTTCTGCATAATAAAAATCATCACCGGATATCTGATACTCTTTTCCCATTTTACTTCTGCAGACGTCATTCTCCTTTTTGGTACGTAACACCCATACTTTCGAAGGTTTTTCAGGCAAAGATTCCTGCGTATATCTGCCTGCATAAAAGCGTACTGTAAACTCTGCACCTTCCAGGCTTCCACCGCCAAGTGCTTTTCCCTCTTTGCTCTCCTGATCGATTTTATCCAGGAGCAATTCTATATCTGAATACACCGGTACATCCTTCACATTTACTTCTGCTGTCTGTCCGGATGTAACTGTTACCGGATATATCCTCTCATCCAGTTTATATCCTTTTGGTGCTTTCTTTTCTTTTACATAATACATACCTTCTTCTAATTCCAGCGTATTAGACTCTCCGTTTTTATCTGTTGTAAATACAGCGTTTTCTCTCGTTGCGCCACGATCTGAATAGACTCCGTAGGCTGCACCTTCCAAAGAATATTCTGCATTACCATCTGTAAGCGTTGTCAGTGTCTTTCCTTTTTTTAACTTTGCATAACCGTTGTAACTGCGGTGTATGACGGCAGTTCCGCTGACTCTCTGATACCCGATCAGCCTGCCGCTGCTGTCTTTTGTCACGCCATCCGTTGCCCCATTCACACTCGTACAGTATAAGTTTCCTGTAACTTCTCCCGTTGCTTTATTCACTGCAGTGATGGTGTATTTATAGGTGCATTCCTGCCCTGTATATGGCGCAGCAGCCGTATGATCCGCACACCCTCCGTTTGCAGTAACGCCGGCAAGGATTCCGGTAAATCCGCCCATGGTTACCCCGTGTACCGTATGACCGTTTCCACCATTCACAGCCGTGACCACACAATTTCCGGTAAATACATCCCCTACTTCCGGCTTTTGTTGATTTCCCCGCGCCTGTACCATTCTTCTTGAATATACACTGCTTCTTCCTGCTTCTTCCCCGAATGTTATGACTACTTTCTTGTTCATACCCATAGCTGTAATATCACGCCAGTAACTCTTCCCCTCTGTCACCGAAGTGTCTTCCAGCTCGTATCTGCCTTCTTCATCAAGTATCTTCATGCTGATCCTGGTGTCTTCTTCTGCATCCGATTGTACACGTATACACATTCCATCAGGCACTGTTATTTCACTGCCTGATTGGACCGTTCTTATACAATCCTCTACATCTGTTACTGTTACGGAACCTTCTCCTACAACTTCAAAACTCAACTTCCTTGCCGGATTTTCCGCATTCACACTGGTCTGTGACACGCCAAACGCAGAGACCTGACATAGCAATATCCCTGCCAGTAACGAAGCTATCGTTTTCTTACTTTTTTGAATCTTCGTCATACAATTCCTCTCTTTCTTGTTATTTATATTAATCCGACCGTTGTAAATACCTCCTTTCCATGTCAAACACAACGTAAAATCTGTCAGATTATTCCATATTCACTTGGATAGATTATAAATGGGTTGTCTGGCAACGTCATATGAGAAGCATGACCTGCCTTTTGATCATTTATCTGAAATTAAATAAGACCGAACAACAGAATGTTATTCAATTATTTTTGTATATAATACAACACAGATTCCAGGGATGTCAATCCCCAAAACCTGTGTTTTACATAGTTTTTAATTCATATTTTGTTTACCGGAACCTAAAGCTGATTCTGCGGGAACAATGCATCATCTACTGCCGTGAGATCATCATTCGGAATATAATATGCTCCGTCTTTATTCACCTTTACGTGAACTTCTTTTTCCATCTTATCGCCATACGTCGGGTCAGCGAGTTTTGCACTCATAATTTCATACATCTTCCGCATAATCGCCTCATTAAGCTCTTCATCTGATGGAATTGTTTCTACATTCGAATATGTGTCTGTCACCCATTGATCAAGCTCATCTGATACAGTAGAAAATGCCGTAAACGGACACACTTCAACAGTTACAGTAAATTCATCATCTTCTGTTTCTTTTGCTTCTTTCACTTTATAATTTGCACTCTTTAACATTTTTTCAAACATCGAACGATAGTCCGCTTTTAATTCATCTGATACACCGGTGTCATCAAAGCCGGCTTCTTTCATAATTGTATCAAGATTTGTCTCGTATTCTTTTTTGGCTTCTTTTTCTGTCGTCTCTGTTATCTCGGCATACTTCTTAACTTCTGCTTTGTATCCACAATCCAAGGCAGACTGTACATAATCCATTGCATCGTCCGTTGTCATACCTCCACATCCGCATAACAGTAACATCACTCCGGCCAGCACCAGCGCCAGTACACCATGTTTTTTCATTTTATTGCCTCCTCATAAAAAATGATAGTGCCCGTTTCTTAATTGAAAGGACACTATTATTATATCTAAACCTGATTTTTTCCACAACTATTTTTCAATCAGTTTTTTTCCGATATCAAAGCAGTCGAATGTTGCGAAATAATCAGCCGGTGTTTCTGCTCTTCTGATCAGTTGTGTAGTCCCGTCTTCTTTCAGAAGCACTTCGGCAGATTTTAATTTTCCATTGTAATTATATCCCATAGAGAAGCCATGTGCTCCCGTATCATGAATTACCAGCACATCACCCATATCAATCTTCGGAAGCATACGGTCGATTGCAAATTTATCATTGTTTTCACACAACGATCCTGTTATATCATATTTGTGATCGCAAGGTGCATTTTCTTTACCCATTACAGTAATGTGATGATAAGCTCCGTACATAGCAGGACGCATCAGGTTAACTGCACATGCATCTACACCAATATATTCTTTGTGTGTATGCTTTTCATGAATTGCCGTTGTAACCAGGCATCCGTAAGGTCCCATCATAAAACGTCCCATCTCTGTATAGATTGCCACATCGCCCATACCGGCAGGTACCAGTACTTCTTCATATACGCGGCGCACACCGTCACCAATCGCACGGATATCATTTGGCTCCTGATCTGGTTTATAAGGGATACCTACACCACCGGACAGGTTAATGAATTTGATATGTACACCTGTTTCTTTCTGAAGCTTTACTGCAACTTCAAACAGAACTTTCGCAAGCATCGGATAATACTCATTGGTTACTGTGTTACTTGCAAGGAATGCATGAATACCGAATTCTTTGGCACCTTTTTCCTTTAAAATCTTAAATGCATCAAATAACTGTTCTGTAGTCATTCCATATTTCGCATCTCCCGGATTATCCATGATGTCATTACTGATCTTGAACATTCCACCCGGATTGTAGCGGCAGCTGATCGTCTCCGGAATATGTCCGATTGCTTCTTCAAGAAAATCAATGTGTGTGATATCATCCAGATTGATGATTGCATTCAGCTTGTCTGCCAGTACAAATTCTTCTGCCGGAGTATCATTCGAAGAAAACATGATGTCCTCTCCTGTTGCCCCGATCGCATCGGAAAGCATCAGCTCTGTATAGGAAGAACAGTCACATCCACACCCATACTCTCTTAAAATATTGATCAGAAACGGATTTGGCGTTGCCTTTACCGCAAAATACTCTCTGTATCCTTTATTCCACGAAAATGCTTCTTTTAAAGCTTTCATATTCTCACGGATTCCTTTTTCGTCATATAAATGAAACGGTGTCGGATAAGTTTTAATAATCTCGTCTAACTGTGCTTTTGTTACAAATGGTTCTTTTTTCATCAATCCTTGTTCTCCTCTCGTATAGATAATAACTTTATCTCATTCGCAAGTGCTGTTTTGTACAATTCTACAAAGTTTTTCTGTCCGGAATAGAGACATGTATTCATACTCCCCTCTCCGTATTCACCTGTCAGTACATATTTCGAATCGGCAATGATTCCTATCTGCATTCCTCTGTTTTCTCCAAAATATACTTTTGCATTGTGAAAGGTCGCCGGTTGATCGGTGATGATCACCACTTTTTTTCTTTCTTCCATCAATGTATCAAGCTCCCGGATCAGAAGCAGCAGATAATTTCTTGTACAACTGATATAGACTCTTTGATCAACCTGAGATAACAGATTCTTTATCTTATTCAGTATATTCTCTGCGCCTTCAATTGTAATGTATCCTTCTACATACGCTTTCTCCGTCGGCATATGTTCCTGCAGCCATTTTCCGGATTCCTCCAGCTTACGGATACGATTCTTACAGAATTCGTTAAGCGGGACAGGCACATATTTTCTGGTACTGGCCTCTTCTACAAGGTAAGCCGCACCTTTCTCTGTCATACTAGCCAGAGAATTATATGCATTGGATCTGGATATTCCGGTCTGTTTAGCAACTTCGTATCCAGTTACCTTTCCCTCTGTCAGCAGGCACTGATAAATGCTTGCTTCTTGTCTTGTGAGTCCGAATTCCATCAGGCGCTCTGTAAATGATGTCTGTTCCATCTTCGTCATCCACCTTTTGGTTCTTTAGTAGTTCTCTACAGGAACACTATAAGTGAATTTTCACTGTATGTCAAGGAGAAACTTTCTCAAAAACATGCAAAAAACCAGAAAGCCCAGGCTGATTCAGCCTCGTTGCTTTCTGGTTCTTTATAAGCAGTCCTGCTTATTTACTATTTTTATTTTCTGTCATCTACCATCGCAATTCTCATCATGTTACTTACTGTTCTGTTCTCAGATACATTTGTAGATGGAATTCCAAGCGTTAATACAACCATGTCTCCTGCTTCTGCAAGCTTCTTTGCACAGATCAGATCGATTGCCGTATCACAGATATCTTCTGTTGTATATACAGCAACTGATTTCAGCGGCATAACTCCCCAGTTGATCTGCATTCTTCTCAGTGTTGCCTCATCCGGGCTGATACCGATAATACCTGTCTTAGGTTTGAACTTAGATACAACTCTTGCCGTAGCACCTGATACAGTTGGTGTTACGATACATTTAGCACGAAGATTATTAGCCGTTGTTACTGTTGCATTTGCAAGTGCGCTGGATGCACTCTTAAGTCTGTGTTCTCCTGCTTTTCTAAGGATCATATCATAATCCAGATGCTCCTCTGTATTTTCAACAATATGAACCATCATCTGTAAAGCTTCTAACGGATATTTACCCTGAGCTGTCTCTCCGGAAAGCATGACTGCATCTGTTCCGTCATATACCGCATTGGCAACATCTGTAACCTCCGCTCTTGTAGGACGTGGATTACGCATCATAGAATCAAGCATCTGTGTAGCTGTGATAACCGGTTTAAAGTTATCGTTACATTTCTGGATAATTGTCTTCTGAAGGTATGGAACTTCCTCTGCCGGAATTTCAACACCAAGATCTCCTCTGGCTACCATGATTCCGTCTGCGCAACGGATAATCTCATCAATATTCTTGATTGCTTCAAAGTTCTCGATTTTTGCAATTACAGGAATATACGGAGCCTTACATTCTCTTAAGAATGATTTGATCTCCAGAATACATTCTGCATTTCTGACAAATGAAGCTGCAATAAAATCTACACCCTGCTCCACACCGAATTTCAGGTCATCACGGTCTTTATCTGTGATAGCTGGAAGACGGATCGCAACGTTTGGTACATTAACACCTTTCTTTTCTCCGAGCTCGCCGCCATTGACAATTTCACAATTGATGTTATTTCCCTTTTTATCTTTTACTTTCAGTTCAATCAGACCATCATCGATCAGGATCGTACTTCCGGCTTTGACATCTTCTACCAGACCTTTGTATGTAATAGAAACAATCTTGTTATCTCCGACAATCTCGTCTGTTGTCAGGGTAAATGTCTCTCCTGCTTCAAGCTGTACTTTCTTTCCATCTTTTAATACACCTGTACGGATCTCAGGTCCTTTTGTATCCAGAAGAATTGCGATCGGTTTGTTTTCTTCTTCACGAATCTTCTTTAACATATCCATACGGCCCTTCTGTTCTTCATGATCACCGTGTGAAAAGTTAAATCTTGCAATGTCCATTCCATTCTGAACTAACTTTCTCATCATGGTTTCATCATTTGTATTTGGTCCCATTGTACAGATAATTTTTGTTTTTTTCATATTTCTCCTATTCCTCTCTTAATTATTTAACATGTGTATGTGTGAACAAATGATCCTGGCAATATTCATAATTGCCATTACATTTTGAACAATACCGGAATTCCAGATTCGGATCATCCAGTTCTGTTCTTCCGCAGACTGCACATCTGTGTTTTGCCCCATTTGCATAGCTGTTTACCGGTCTTTCCGCATGTCTCATCTTGCGTTTGAAATCATTCTTTCTTTTCATCTGACCTGGTGTGTAAGGCTTCATATTACGTGAACTCAGGAAAAAAATGATAAAGTTCAGTATTGAGATAAATGCTGCAAGCGCATTCGCCTTATAATATATACCGAAAACACCTCCGCCGTAGGCCGGAAGAAAAGCCTGCACAATCGCATAGATAAAATACAAGCCATCAAGTATAGCCAGCCATTTAATCTTAATCGGAATAACGAAAAATAATAACAGCTGGATATCCGGATACAGTGCTGCAAATGCAAAGAATAACGATAAATTCAGATACCATGTATCCATTGGTAACACAGTGCCTGTCAGTAAATATGCCAGTATGGCTCCCAGTACAATAAAGAGCATTCCCGAAAAGAAATACAGATTAAAACGAAACGCCCCCCACGCTGCCTCTAACTGCTTCCCTATCATATAATAGAGATACAATGCAAATGCAATAAAGATCAGACTGTCAGACGGAGGCTGGATAATAAATGTAACAATTCTCCATATCTGCCCCTGGAGAATCTTGCTGGCATCCAGACTTAAAAACTGGCTATAGAACGTCGGGTTAATCAACTCCAGCGCAAATCCGGCTGCATATAATATTATAATATATGTGATCAAATTTGGAATAGCATATCTGCTAAATTTCCGTTCAAGTTTATCTAACCAATTGTTCATATAACTGCTCCTTTACGTTTATTCTCACACTGTAGATATTCTACCTTCCCAACTGATATTTGTCAATTGTGCCAAGTAAAGTTCATCTCTTTTTAACATATCTTCAACATTTGTTAATTGTCTTTTGAGAACTTTTGTCGTATAATGTTACAGGTTGCAATTAAGCAAAATGCATTTAATAAGAAGAAAGACATATAGATTAACATGATAAGGAGTTACATAATATGAATCAAAAAGAATTATACGCACTTGGTATCGACATCGGTTCTACAACCGTAAAGATTGCCATATTAGATGAGAATAATGAAGTGGTATTTTCTGATTATGAGAGGCATTTCGCGAACATCCAGGAAACTCTTTCCGATCTGTTAGGAAGAGCGGTACATAAATTAGGTCCTGTCCATGCATCACCGGTCATTACCGGTTCCGGCGGACTGACTCTTGCGAAACATCTTGGTGTACCGTTTGTACAGGAAGTGATCGCTGTATCTACTGCTCTCCAGGACTATGCACCTCAGACAGACGTTGCTATCGAACTCGGCGGGGAAGATGCCAAGATTATCTACTTTGAAGGTGGTAATGTAGAGCAGCGTATGAACGGCGTCTGTGCCGGTGGTACAGGATCCTTCATCGATCAGATGGCATCTCTTTTACAGACTGACGCCTCCGGACTGAACGAATATGCAAAAAATTATAAAGCTCTCTATACCATTGCTGCACGATGTGGTGTATTTGCCAAGACGGATATCCAGCCTCTGATCAATGATGGTGCTGCCAAAGAAGACCTTGCTGCTTCTATATTCCAGGCAGTTGTCAACCAGACTATCAGCGGACTGGCCTGTGGTAAACCAATCCGCGGACATGTTGCATTCTTAGGAGGACCTCTTCATTTCCTCTCTGAACTGCGCGAAGCTTTCATCCGCACACTGAAGCTGGACGATGAACACATCATCGCCCCGACACATTCCCATCTGTTTGCAGCAGCCGGTTCTGCTCTGAATTCAAAGAAAGATCTGGACGTGCCTCTCATTGATATGCAGCACCGTCTGGAAGGAAAGATCAAAATGGAATTCGAAGTGGATCGTATGGAGCCGCTGTTTGCAACGGAAGCAGATTTTAAAGAATTCGAAAACCGTCATGCAAAACATCAGGTACCTGTGAAGGATCTTGCCACTTATCAGGGAAAAGCATTCCTTGGTATTGATGCAGGTTCCACCACAACCAAAGCTGCCCTGGTAGGCGAAGACGGTACTTTATTATATTCTTTCTATCATAATAATGAAGGAGATCCTCTTGGTACAACGATTTCTGCCATCAAAGACATTTACAGTAAACTGCCGGAAGGCGTGGAGATTGTTCACTCCTGCTCTACCGGCTATGGTGAGGCACTGATCAAAGCTGCCCTCCTGTTAGACGAAGGAGAGGTAGAGACAGTTTCTCATTACTATGCCGCATCCTTCTTTGAACCGGATGTAGACTGTATCCTGGATATCGGAGGCCAGGATATGAAATGTATCAAGATCAAGAATCAGACGGTTGACAGCGTACAATTGAATGAAGCATGTTCATCCGGATGCGGTTCTTTTATTGAAACATTTGCAAAATCTCTAAATTATACGGTAGAAGATTTTGCTCATGAAGCATTATTTGCCAAAAACCCGATTGACCTTGGTACCCGCTGTACTGTTTTCATGAATTCAAAAGTAAAACAGGCTCAGAAAGAGGGTGCGGAGGTTGCAGATATTTCAGCCGGTCTTGCTTACTCCGTAATCAAGAACGCATTATTTAAAGTTATCAAGGTGTCCGATGCATCTGAACTCGGTAAACACATCGTTGTTCAGGGAGGAACATTCTACAACAACGCTGTACTGCGGAGCTTTGAAAAGATCGCCAACTGCGAAGCCATTCGTCCGGATATTGCCGGTATCATGGGCGCATTCGGTGCTGCACTGATCGCACGTGAGCGTTACGTTGACTGCGAAGGTACAACCATGCTTTCCATCGAAGATATTGAAGCCATGGAATATTCTACTACTATGACAAAATGCAAGGGATGTACGAATAACTGCCGCCTGACGATCAATCATTTCAGCGGCGGACGTAAGTTCATCACAGGTAACCGTTGTGAACGTGGTCTCGGGAAACAGAAAACAACTAACAAGCTTCCGAACTTATTTGAATATAAATTAAAACGCTATTTTGATTATGAACCATTGGCAGAGGAAAATGCTCCTCGCGGAATCATTGGTATTCCTCGTGTACTGAACATGTACGAGAATTATCCGTTCTGGTTCACATTCTTTAATGAACTGGGATTTCGGGTTGTTCTTTCTCCTGTGTCAAACCGCAAGGTATACGAACTGGGAATTGATTCCATCCCAAGTGAATCCGAATGTTATCCGGCAAAGCTGGCACACGGACATGTACAATGGCTGATCAACAACGGTATCCACACCATCTTTTATCCCAGCATTCCATATGAGAGGAATGAATTTGCGGAAGCCAATAACCATTACAACTGTCCGATCGTAACTTCCTACCCGGAAAATATCAAGAATAACATTGATGCAATTGTTCACGGAGAAGTAGATTTTCTTCATCCATTTATTTCTTTTGCCAGCGAAGACACCATCTCTTACCGGCTGGTTGATGAATTATCCGGAAAGTTCCATATCCCAGCTGACGAGATCAAAAAAGCAACGCATACTGCCTGGGAAGAACTCGCCGCCTGCAGAAAAGATATGCAGAAAAAAGGCGAAGAGACGATCAGGTTCTTAAACGAAACCGGAAACCGTGGTATTGTTCTTGCAGGACGTCCATATCATATTGATCCGGAAGTAAACCATGGTATTCCAGAACTGATCAATTCTTATAATATTGCAGTTTTGACGGAAGATTCCATCTCCCACTTAAATCCTGCCGAGCATCCGCTCAATGTTATGGACCAGTGGATGTATCATTCCCGTCTGTATGCCGCAGCAAACTACGTAAAGACGGTAGACAACCTGGATCTGATCCAGTTAAATTCTTTCGGATGTGGTCTGGATGCCGTTACAACCGACCAGGTGGCATCAATACTGAATGACTCTGACAAGATCTACACCTCTTTAAAAATCGATGAGGTTAATAACTTAGGCGCCGCAAGAATCCGTGTCAGATCACTGCTTGCCGCAATCCGTGTCAGAGAGAAACGTGGGGAAAAACGTACCATTCATTCTTCTGCAATAAAAAAGGTCGTATTCACCAAAGAAATGCGTAAGAATTATACAATTCTCTGCCCACAGATGTCTCCCATCCATTTCGAGCTTCTGGAGCCTGCATTCAACGCATCCGGATATAACCTTCAGGTATTGCCTAATGACAACAAACAGGCTGTAGACGTAGGACTGAAATATGTAAACAATGATGCCTGCTATCCATCTCTGATGGTAGTCGGTCAGATCATGGAAGCGATTCTTTCCGGTAAATATGATACAGATAAAATCGCTGTGATCATCAGTCAGACCGGAGGTGGATGCCGTGCTTCCAACTACATCGGATTCATCCGCCGTGCTCTTAAGAAGGCCGGATACGGAAATATTCCGGTTATCTCCATCAACTTAAGCGGTCTGGAAGACAATCCGGGATTCAAGCTGACTCCGAAGCTGATCTTACGAGGCATCTATGGTGCTATATTCGGTGACATTTTTATGAAATGTGTATACCGTCTGCGTCCATATGAAGCAGTTCCCGGATCTGTCAATGCAATGCACAGAAAATGGGTGAAAGTATGCCAGGACTTCTTGTCTAACGGCTACCCGAGCAGGCGTAAATTCAAACGTCTCTGCCGTGAGATCATTGGAGATTTTGACAACAACATTGAATTACTAGACATTAAGAAACCTCGTGTCGGCGTTGTCGGCGAAATTCTCGTCAAATTCCTTCCGGCTGCCAATAACTACCTGGTAGATCTCCTGGAAAGTGAAGGAGCCGAAGCTGTTGTCCCGGATCTCCTGGACTTCCTGCTCTACTGCTTCTACAACCAGAACTTCAAGGTTGAAAAGCTTGGATTCGAAAAGAAAAAAGCCACAACAGCTAATCTTGGTATCAAAGCTCTGGAATGGTTCCGTGCTCCGGCAACTGAAGCATTTGCAGCAAGCAAGCACTTCACACCGCCAGCTAAGATTCAGGATCTTGGAAAGATGGCTTCGGACATCGTATCTCTTGGTAACCAGACTGGTGAAGGATGGTTCCTTACAGGAGAAATGTTAGAGCTGATCCACAGTGGTGCGCCAAATATCGTATGTACACAGCCATTCGCCTGCCTGCCGAACCATGTCGTAGGTAAGGGAGTTATCAAAGAACTTCGCAGACGCTATCCGGAGTCTAATATCGTAGCAATTGATTTCGACCCAGGTGCAAGCGAAGTCAACCAGTTGAACCGGTTGAAACTGATGCTTTCTACGGCGAATAAAAACTTAAACAAATAATTTAGGATTTAAAAAAGAGAGAACGTTTTCGTTCTCTCTTTTCAAATCCGGCCTATACAAGCCAAACTAAATATTCAATTTCTTAGAACTTACCAGCCTTAGCTGCTTCCTCTACAGAAACGGCAACTGCAACAGTCATACCAACCATCGGGTTGTTTCCTGCTCCGATCAGTCCCATCATTTCTACATGAGCAGGTACTGATGAAGATCCTGCGAACTGTGCATCTGAGTGCATACGTCCAAGAGTATCTGTCATACCATAAGAAGCAGGACCTGCGGCCATGTTATCTGGGTGAAGTGTACGTCCTGTACCACCGCCTGATGCTACTGAGAAGTACTTCT
>OHMN01001239.1_pt1 | contig 17440 bp, 20 predicted proteins | sample 1569361 | NCBI WGS metagenome assembly OHMN01 (sample SAMEA3541508, study PRJEB24748) | human gut metagenome | biome: human gut; feature: human-associated habitat; material: faeces | place: China | collected 2012
CGGATACGACCGCAGTGGGGATGCCGACATATCTGCAAGGCAAACTGCCAGAGTGATGGCAGATAAGATAACCCATGTAGGATCGGGAGATATGTTGTCTCTCCATATCCAGTCCACACAACAGTGAGCAACTGAACACAAAGCACAGCCACAGATGTACTCTGCGGCTGTGCTTTTATGCGTAGTATTACCGCGTGACAAGCGGTTTTACTGTGACGGCGTCACATAATTTGAGAAAATCGGCTTCGAGGCAGCTTTTGGAGCACAAGCCCTTTGTGGTTGTTGACAGAGAAAAAAATATAGGTATAATAAAAGCAAAATAATAAGACTCATTCTTGCATTTAGAGGGTTGGCGGTATGCCAAAATACGCAGAGGAGATATTGGCCGCCGTAACGGAGCTGCAGCAGCATCCCAAAGCGGAGCAGGTGTTCCTGGAGATGAAAAAAGGGAGCATCCCAGCATCGCTCTGGGTACGGTATATCTGCCCCCATGCCGGGAGCAGGAAAAGACAATCTTATGGAGGAGAAGTATCATGAACGCTAACGTATCTCTTCTGCTCAACGAGCAGATCAATAAGGAGTTCTACTCCGCCTATCTGTATCTGGACTTTGCCAACTACTACGCCGCCGTCGGACTGGACGGCTTTGAGAACTGGTACCGGGTACAGGCGCAGGAGGAACGGGATCACGCCATGCTGTTTTATCAGTATTTGCAGAATAACGGCGAGGGCGTCACCTTTGAGGCTATCGCAAAGCCGGAGTGGGAACGAGGCGACCACATGGCCCCGCTGAAAAGAGCACTGGAACACGAGATGCTGGTCACCGCCAGCATCAATGCCATCTACGCCGCCGCATACGAGGTCAGGGACTTCCGCACCATGCAGATGCTGGACTGGTTCATCAAGGAACAGGGTGAGGAGGAGAAGAACGCCGCTGACCTCATTACCAAGATGGATCTGTTCGGCGGTGACAGCAAGGGGCTGTATATGCTAAACAGCGAGCTGAAGGCACGGGTCTACACCGCGCCCTCGCTGGTGCTGTAAGCCCCGCGCGTCTGCGGGCTTTCGCATCAGGCAAAAGGCAGACTGCATACAGGTGGCCTGCCTTTTCTTCCACCAGATGGTTAGATTGTGCTAACTGCGTATAATAAATAAGCAGCGCCCGCCGGGAGATCTCCCGGCAGGCGCTGCTGTGTTCAGAGGAACGTTATTTTTCTTGCCTTACTTTGCGGCATCCACCAGCACACCAACGTAGCCGGCAGTATCCACCAGCGTGGCACCGGAAACGGCGTCCACAGCCTTTTCATCTTTGCTCAGAGCCTCGGCGTCGGCAATGCTCATGCCGTTCACGTGGTTCTGGATGGCATCGTAGTTGGCATCCAGCGAAACGGTGGAACCAGCCTTTTCGGCCATCATCTTGCTGTAGTAATCGGCGTTGACCCGCTTGGACATCAGCACCTTGCCCTCGGCGTAGCCTGCGCCGAAGTCAGAATCGGAGTTGGGCACACCGACGACCCCGGCGTCCGAACCGGCAAACTGGAACTCGTCAATGTAGCTCAGCACGATGGTATCCCCGGCGGTGGCGACAGCGCCGGAGGTGAAGCACTTGGTGCCGTGTGCGGCCCCATAGACCACATTCAGCTTCAGGTCCTCGGAGCTGCCGTTGAACTCCACGGCCTGCGTGGTCTGGGCGTTTTTGGCGGCATCCACGATGGCAGAGAGATAACCGGCGGTATCCACCAGCGTTGCGCCGGAGACGGCGTCCACAGCCTCGGCACCCTTGGCGGCCACATCCTCCAGCTCGGAGATGGTCTTGCCGACGGCAAAGTTCTGGATGGTGTCGAAGTTTGCATCCAGAGCGACCGTGGAGCCACCCTTTTCAGCCATCATCTTGCTGTAATAATCGGCGTTGGCCCGCTTGGACATCAGCACCTTGCTCTCGGCGTAGCCTGCGGCAAAGTCGGAGTCGGAGTTGGGCACGGCGGTCACGCCTGCATCGGTGCTGGCGAACTGGAAATCGTCGAGGTAGGCGGCGAGGATGACGTCATCCTTCACCACAGCCACCGCTTCGGTGAAGCACTTGGTGCCGTGGGCGGCAGCATAGGCCTGACCGATCTGGATGCCGCCTTCCACCGGGACGATGGCGGTGGGCTCAGCGGGGGCTGCGGCAGCAGAGTCGGCGGGGGCTTCTTCGGCCAGCTCCACACCCAGTGCGGCGGCAACGGCCTTCCGGACGGCCTTGGTGGTCACCGTGGCACCGGCAACGCCGTCGATGGCGGGGCCGTTGGCGGCCACGACCTGCTTGGACAGCTCTTCCAGTGCAGCGCCGCCGATGCTCTCGGTCTCCTGTGCACCTTCCAGCTTGCAGTTGGTAACGGTGCCGTTGGCATCCACGGTCAGGGTGGCGGTGACAGCGCCGCCAAAGCCTTCGGCAGAGCCGGTCTTGGTCGCGCTGGCAGCGGTGGAGCTGCTGCTGCCGCCGCAGGCGGCCAGAGAGACGCCAACAACGAGGCTCATGGCCACGGCAGCGCTCAGTTTGCGGATGATCTCCTGTTTCATGGGTCTTTCCTCCAGAGAAAAATCGGTTTTTGTTCGGCCCCCAGAAAAGGTCATACCTTTTCAAGGATGTTTACAAAAGATAACATATTTTGTGAGGTGCTGTCAAGAGATTTTGGCACATCCTTCGTGAAGAATGAGAAATTGGTGTCAATTGTGACGCTGACGGTATACGAAGCGAACGGACGGTCTACGCTGTTAGTAATTCCTGAATGGAAACCAAGCAAGCAGTTTTGCCACTTTCAGCCCCAGTTAGTACTTCAATATTACTATGTTTTGGAAATCGGCACAACCATATAACCGTCCTTGATGAAACTATTTTTGTTTCATCGATGACATTGTACCAGCAAGCAATGATTATCAACATCTTTTGTCAAAACATGGAAATTGATGAAAAGCTAATTCGGAATATTCTAGGACGTGATAGAGAACTTTGCATGCAGACGCACTTTCTTATTGAACCTTCACCGCAGCAATGAATTTGACGATAACCATAGGAAAGAGTGTGGCTTTTTATCTACTGCACAGCTTACATCAAATATTTTTTCAATACTCTTTTCCATGTGACCTGCGCAATATAGTTGGATTCTAGTAGAACTATTTGCAGATCTGAAAATGTAATTGGTAGAAAAACACGTAGACTGAAGATTTCTCCAATAAGGAAAAAGCAGAGCGTATCTTCAAACACTCTGCTTTTCTTGTCTCCTGTTATTCCGGGAGTCAATGACATTAAATAGAAAACATATCCTGTTTTTTATTTTCTGCACAGGCGATATGTCATGCAGATGGGCCGACCTGTCCAAGGATCCTGTGCGATATAGGCATCCAAAGAGAATACATCCCGGAGTACCTGATTCGTCATGATCTCTTTCGGAGTGCCGCGATAGAGCACTTCTCCCTTGCGCATGGCAATCATCCAGTCGGAAAAACGCGCCGCAAGGTTCAGATCATGAATAACCAGTGCAATGGTTTTGTGTGCATTGGTGTTCAGTTCTTTCAGCAGCTCCAACACTTCCAGCTGGTGTGCCATATCCAGATAGGTGGTCGGCTCATCCAGCAGGATCAACGGCGTATCCTGCGCCAGTGCCATGGCAATCCATGCACGCTGCCGCTGTCCACCCGAAAGAGCATCAATGCCGCGCTGGGCAAATTCAGCCATGTGGGTGATTTCCAATGCCCACGCAATCGCACGATGGTCCTCTTCATTCAGTTTGCCAAAGCCCTTCTGATGTGGGTAACGGCCATAAGAAACCAGTTCTTCTACGGTCAATCCACCGGGAGCCTGCGGACTTTGAGGCAGAATGGCCATCTTTCGGGCCACTTCTACGGTGGGCAGCGTGGCAATAGCCTGTCCATCCAGCAGCACGGCACCGCTCTGCACCGGCATCATCCGGGAGAAGGCTTTCAGCAGCGTGGATTTGCCGCAGCCATTGGGGCCAATGATGGAAGTGATTTTTCCTTTCGGGATCTGCACATCCATCTTCGGGATGATGATATTCTGCTGGTAGCCGACCGAAATGCCCTCACCCTGCAGGCTGAATTGTTGTGCTTCGTCTTTCATATGCTACCTCGTTACGATTTGACCAGAAGATACAGGAAATACGGTGCGCCGATCACCGCCGCTACAATGCCGATGGGGATCTCATTGGGCGAAAGCAGTGTCCGGGAGATGATATCTGAAAAGACCATCAACACACCACCGGTGAGTACTGTTGTGCCGAGAAGGACGCGGTAATTGGGGCCGACCAGCCGCCGGGCCAGATGCGGGCAGACAAGGCCCACAAAACTCAGACCGCCGCCCACCGAGCAGCACAGGCTAGACATTCCGATTGCAGCCGCCAGCAGCAGAACCGTCTGGCGAGGAACATCTACACCCAAGCCGGTGGCGGTTTGCTGACCCAATACCAGCACGTTCAGAGTGCGGCTTTTATAAAAGACCGCCAGCAGCAACAAGGCAAGACCGATGGTCAGCAGAGTCACGTTCTGCCAGTTGGCACCCCAGATGCTGCCGGAGAGCCAGTTCTGCACAAAAGCATATTCACTGTCCGACATCCGGAGCATCAGCATGGTGGTGGCACTGGAAATGGCTGTGGACATTGCAATGCCCACCAGAAGCAAACGCCGGGGCGAAAGTCCCTGCCGTGTCAGCGAAAGGAAATAGTCTACTGCCGCCGTGCAGATGGAACCGGCAAAAGCCAGAATGGGCAGCAGGATGGAGTACGTGACGCTACTTCCGGAAAACAGCACGATGTAGGCAGCAATAAACAATCCTGCACCTGCATTGATACCCAGAATACCGGGTTCCGCCATCTCATTGCGGGAAACGCCTTGCAAGACACAGCCCGCCGCCGAAAGCCCCACGCCAACGAGCAAACTTGTCAGCACACGGGGCAGACGCAGGTTCACCAGCGTGTAGGTCACGCCTTTCTCGCCTTTCCCACAGATAATCTGCCACAGCTGGGTCAGCGTAATTTGCTGATAGCCTGCATTGATATCTACCCAGATCAGCACCAGCAGAAGTACGGCCAGAATCAGGAGCACGCCCGCAGTCCGGCTGCGGCGTTTTGTTTTCTCAGTCAAGACTGCGTTCCTCCTTTCGGGCTGTCCAGATAAAGAATGGCACACCGACCACAGCAAATACCAGACCGACCGGCGTTTCGCTGGGGGCATTGATGGTACGGGAAATCAGGTCGGCCGCCAGCATACAGAATGCACCGGCCAGCATGGAACTGGGGATGATGGCACGGTAGTCCGCACCCACAAAAAAGCGCACCACATGGGGCACCAGCAAGCCGACAAAGGCCACCGGCCCGGCCAGTGCCACGGCTCCGCCCGCCAGCAGCAAGACCACGAACAGGCAGAGCGTCCGGATACGGTCGATCTCCAGACCAAGGCCGCGGGCAACATCGTCACCAAGGCTCAGCAGGGAAATCTGCCGGGATAACAGCAGCGAAAGGAGCAGCCCCACCAAAATGACCGGGGCTGCAAACGTCAGTTGCTTTGCCCGGATACCGGCCACACCGCCTGCTGTCCAGAACGTGAGATCGTAGCCGATGTTATAGAAAATAGAAATCGCTTGGCTCAGCGAGGACAAAAACACGCTAACGGCACTTCCGGCCAGCACCAGCCGCACCGGGTCCAGCTTGCGGTGCTTTATGCTCATCAAGCCATAGACCAATACCATAGCAACTGCTGCACCCAGAAAGGAGAACAGCACCACACCGGAGAAGCTGAGTGAAGGCAGAAATGCCAGACAGACCGCAAGTGCAAACGATGCGCCGGCATTGATGCCAAGCAAGCCGGAATCTGTCAACGGGTTTCGCGTCACGCCCTGCATGATGGCACCGGCGACCGCAAAAGCAGCACCCACCAGAATGCAGCCGATGGTGCGGGGAATGCGCAGTTCATGAATGATGATCTGCTGCTGGTCGGTCATATCGGGGGCGCGCAGAGCCTGTAAAACCGTTTCAAACGGAATCTTAGTGCTTCCATAGAAAACAGAAAGAGCTGCGGCCAAGATGACCACAGCAATTCCTGCTGCCAGAAACACACTCAGTTTGGTTCTGGACGTTTTACTCATGCCTGCTCCTTAAAACCACGGAAGAAGTCAAGGAAAATCTCCAGCTGAGCGTTCAGAGTGATGGGATCACGGTGCATAAAGGCGACCTGCTCGTAGGAGAGCACACGGCCTTCCTTGACAGCATCCAAGCTCTGCCACAGCTGAGACTCATCCACAAAGGAGCTGTCGGTATCGGCCAGAACGCCGTACAGAATGAAGTCGCCGGTATAATCGGGCAGAGCTTCCAGAGAAACGGTCTCGTAAGCGGTATCACCGTCCACCATTTCTTCCTGCACCTTGGCAGGGGCTTTCAGTTCCCACATATCGTACAAGATGCTGCCGCCGCGGGCAAAGTGGCTGCCCATGGTGTAGATTTGCTGCGGCCAGACTTCCACGATGGAAACAGTGCGGTCGCCCACGATGCTTTGAATCTCGTCCTTGGAGTCCATCACACGGTCATTGAAGTCGGCAATGTAGGCGTCCGCCTCCTCGCTCTTGCCCACAAGGTCGGCAATGTAGCAGAACAGTTCTTCATCCGAACGCTGACCATCCTGAATGTAAACGGTGGGCGCGATCTCGGAATATTTTTCGTAGTCGGCCTCGGTGATGGTCACGATGAGGTCGGGCTGTGCCTCGGCGATCATCTCCAGAGAAGTTTCGGCACTGGCTACATTCATGGCTTCGATGCCGTCTACATAGTCCGCAAGGAAGGGATTGTTCAGGGAGTAGGGCGAAGCAATGACCGGCTTCACACCCACAGCAAGGAACTCACCCAGATAGTAATCGGAGAAGATGACCTGCGGATTCACCGGGATCTCCACGGGGCCTTTGTCGGTATCCACGGTGCGGGTACCGGTCTCGGCTGCGCTGGAAGCGGCGGCACTGGATGCCGTGCTGGAAGTAGCAGAGGAGGAAGCAGTGCTGTTGGAAGAGCAGCCGCTCAGGGTCAGCGCGCTCACCGTTGCGGTAGCGGCCATCAGTGCCATAAAGTTTCTTCTGGTGATTTTCATATATTTTTCCTTTCAAATGCGTTCGTTTTGAGAAAATATTTTCAACTATTAGATATAGCTAACTGACGAAAAATATGGTATCATGGAAACGAATAAGATGCAAGAGTTTTGCTAAATTACACCCGATTGGAATATATTTCGATCCTGCTTTCTTTATCAAATTAGCATCGGATAACTTTCCGGGAGGTTTCTATGTCACTGGCAACCCATCTGAAATATCAGCAAGCTGTTTTTCATGGACTACACTTTACACCATGCACATTAGAGTATGGGACGCTCTGGTCGAATGCCAAACACCCGGAGCGCGGTTCCTGCCTTGTCTGTGAACGGCCGGGTTTTTATACGCTGACGGTGGCCGATTATACTGTTGCATCGGATTTTTCCGTTCCGTTTTTGATTCGCCAACCGTTCCTACGGTTCGGCAGTTTTTATGAGGGTCACACTAGCTTTGAGATTGAGGGGTTTCAGACCTCCACCTCCCTGCCGTCCAACTATATCGTTAAGGAAGCTAATATCTCCGGGCGACAAAATTGGCATGAAAACGAACATTATAAAGGAATCGAAATTGCCCTTTCCTTTGCATATCTTGAAAAAATAAAAAGCATCGATCCAAAAGTTCTGTCTTTGAAAGATCTTCCTGATAATATTACACAAACTGCACTGCCTGCCAAAGTGGTCACATTACTGCAGGAACTTTCCACCCTTGCACTTGCCCAACAGCTTACACCGCTCGACTTTTCAGGTCTGTTGGTTCGCTGCCTTTCTGCACTGGTCAGTTCACTGGAGCAGGGATATTCCCGCAATGTGCCGTATGCACCCACGGTTTTTCTGGGCAAGCGGAAAGTTTCGTTCACCCTCATGGACTATCAGGCTATCTTATCGGCCAAACAAATCATCACCGATCACCCAGAAAAGGACATCACTATTCACTCCTTGAGCAAAGAAGTATTCCTCAACGAACAAAAACTCAAACTTGGCTTCTCCCTTTGTTATGGAATCTCCATTGGTGCGTATCTGAAAAACTGTCGGATGACCAAGGCATCGGAGTTGCTTGTCCATACCGACTTCAGTATTGAAGAGGTGGCCCATGCTTCTGGTTATACCAGCAGTGCAAGCTTTATCAAAGCCTTTCGGCAAAAATACGAAACCACACCATTGCAATTCCGAACGGATGCAAGGCTGCGAACTGCGACAAAACACATTGTGGAATGACATATACAAGATGGCTGCACAGATAGGTTCGTATGCGGACTGAAAGGACGCATTGTTGCTGCAAGCAGTGCATTCGTGCGCACAAATGCAAATTTTGCGTTGCAAAATGCTTGTTGGGGAATGCCCCAAGCCCCTTTGATCTGCATTTTCCAATGCAGGCTGCGCATCCCGATGGGACGCTTTTTTACCCGGTGATATGCTCCGGGTCGTTAAGAACTTGCATGAGGTGAGAAGCGGCTTCTGCAAGAGAATCGTACTTCATCTGTTCAGGAACTGGCGCTTCCAGAAGAGAAACGCCCCACGCCTGCATACAGTCCGCAAGTTCTTTCTGTGCCTGCAATGCCGCCACCTTACGCACATCCGGGGTGGTTTCTGTATCCAGAACGTAGGCTGTGGAGTATTTTCCGTTGCGATCTTCCGTCAACTGCACCATGGAATAGTGCTCATTCCAAAAGCGGCAGAAGCGAACCCTGCCGCTGATATTCTCCATGTCATGGCACAGTTCTTCTTCGCTACTCCATTGAGGAGTCTCGGACAAAATGCAATTCAGTTCCGAAAGAGCCAGCCGCTCTTCAGCCGATAGCTCTCCATGCAGGCATTCACGTTTTAGATTATTCTGCCAATACGGGCTCAACTTTCCATTCCGGGCATCTTCCATTGCTTCTTCGATATTGGGTAGGATTGTCATGTCATTCACCTCAAATACTTGCCGTTGGTGTTAGATACACGCTTATAGTGTTGATTATAAACTATTTGAGGGCAAAAGGAAAGAGCGTCAGCACGTTTGCTGCGCTCCCTGACATAGGTGCTATTTTGTAATATAGGGAATGTTGTCGGTGTATGCATTCAGAATGTCAATGGCAGCTTTCTTCTGCCCCGGTGTGAGCTGGCTCAGCTTTCTGCTCAGTTCGTCATCTGCCACATGGGATGCGGATGGAACGGAATCCCGGATCAGCACATCAGCAGATACGTCCAACACCTCTACGATTCGGATAAAGGTTTCCAGTTTGGGGATTTTTACTCCGCGCTCTAAATCTCCAACATAATTTGCTGACAAATCGACCCGTTCTGCAAACTGTTCAATCGTCCAGCCTTTTTCCTTGCGCTGCTCTCGTATTCGTTGACCCAAAAGCGTATTCATAGCGACCTCACATTCTAATTGTGTTTGTTGCACACCAATAGCATACCTGTCGCAATTTTTGTTATACACAATCCATTTGCGTTTATTCAACGCTATTCGGGTAATTTCAAGGTGGAAAATTTTTGTGCGTATCTTTGGTCAAAAAAGCAATGGTCTTTTGGGACGGTACATGGTACAATAGCAAACGTTGTGCCCCTTGGCACATGAACGAAGGTAAAAGGAGCTGCTGAACGTGGATACGATCTATCTGCTGCCCGGTGAGGAACGCTGCGTTGATTTTCGAGATGCCAATGGAGTCCCGAAGGTACACTACACTTACTGTTCCATCCGTGGCAAACTTTTCAACTGCACCTGCTGCACAAAGGACGAAGCCCAGCGGCTGTGTGAAGATTGGCTTATAAAACAGGACCGCTGCTACATAAACTAAAAAAGCCGCCGAGGACGCTTCCCAAGTAGGAAAGCACCTCGGCGGTATTCGTTTATCGAGTCTGGGTTTTCTCGGCGGTGTCCTTTTCCTCTGCAAAAAAGCGTTCTACGTTTTTCTGCGCACGAACCAGTTCTTGCATCTCGTTCCGTGCCTTGCGGTAGTCCGGGTAAGCGGCTTTCTTCTTGGTCAGCAGTTCTGAGAACTCCGCATCCAACTCCTTGACCTTCGGCAGCTTTTGCAATCCTGCCTCGTCAAAAGCAGCCTTCGCCGCCTTGTGCAGGGTGATCTCCTCCCGGTGAGCTTCCAAAAACTTTTTACTGTACCCCGACTTGCGATAGGCATCATAGACCGGGCGAGTCTTGGCATAGTTGATAATGTGGGTTTTCAGGACGGCGATTTCGGCCAACCTCGTTTCCGCCGCCTTGATGGAATCGCCCATGGCATGATAGCGTTCCGTTGCCGCCGTTGCACGTTCCCGCAGTTCGTCGGCACTGCTAATCTTCTGCTCCTGCAAAAATAGCAGTGTCTTGGACATCTCTTTCAAGTTGAACGTGGTTGCCCACTTTTTGTAGCCGACACTTTTGCCCTCAGCCATTTTTCCCTGAATGTCCACCAGCAACTGGAAGGGCTGTTCTTTGGGTGGCTTTTTCTGGTACGGTTGGTGCTTCGCCTTTCCCTCCAGCACTGCCTTGATTTCATCCTCACTGTACCCGGTGCCCAGCGTTCGGAACCGAATAAAGCGTTTCTGCCCCTTGCCCTTTACCGCCGTGTGCTTGCCACGCTTCGCCCTATATCCCTGCTGCTCCAGCTTTTGCAGAAAAACTTCAAAGTCCTTCGGCTTTTCCGCAAGGATGGTGTCGATGATTCCGCACAGGCGGTCACGGTTGCTCTCCTTTGGAGGATAGAGAACACGCTTCTGCCGCTCCCGGTAGGGCTTCTTTTCAATGACGGACAACTGGTGCTCTAAGCAAATCAGGTCACTCAACCGCTGCACTGCCAACGCTGAAAAGAAAAAATCCCGGAACTTTCTGGTGCCATCCAGTGCCGTGGAGTTAAAGATCACATGGTTGTGGATGTGCTGCCGGTCCGTATGGGTGGCAACAACAAACGCATACTTGCCCTTGGTAAAACGCATGGCAAGTTCGTAGCCCACCTTGTTAGCTTCCTCTGCAGTGATTTCCCCCGGACGAAAGGACTGCCGTATCTGATAAGCGATCACATCGCTTTTCTGCCTGCGTCCGTTTACGAGATCATACTGCCGCTTGGACAGCATAAATTCTTCATCTGCTGTCAGGGCGCTGCAAGCATAGCTGCTGACAAACTGTCCCTGCTCGGTCTTGTCCGGGTTTTCAATATAGTCCGTGCGATTTTTCAGGCAGGCCGCAACGGTCATGCCCTTGTTTTTGTGCAGCGCAATCAGCCGTGTTGCTGCCAGCATCATCACCCCCTATTGCAAAGAAAAAATGCCGCCCGGAGGCGGCATTGAGATCATTTGGATATTTTTTCGTAATCGGCGGCACCCGCCAGATACATTGCCTTGTATCTGGCGCATTCCAACTCATTGCAGATTTCATCTAAGGCGAGATATTGATTCCACGCTTCTTTGCTGATAACGCTCTGCAAGGCTTCCTCAGCTGCTCTTTTGGCTTTTTTCAGTCGCAGATACTCTTCATCCTCACCCAGCATCTCAGAAAAAATCGTGCTGTTGTGTTCAAAATAACAATCCTCTATCCTCTGTTTGCTCATAGCATCCCTCACAGTTCTGCAAGCCACTCACTGAAACGCCCGATACCCTCGGTGATGGCAGTTGCACCGAAAAAGAGGATGAAGCAGATGAACTCGGCCACCAGCAGGATAAGAAACTGATCCCAAGTCTGGCGATAGGCAGTGTAGATGCCGCAGCCGAAGATGTAGAGCATCAGCGGAGCAACTACATAGCTGGACAGGGTTAGCAACCACCTTGCCATCAGAGCTAGAAACGCCACAAAGAGAGAAATCGGGAAAAGAACAATTTTCTTCAGCATAGACATCATATCAAGCACTTCCTTTCTGTTCGCCCTTATTATAAAGGTATCGACTACTACGTTGCAAGGATGTCAAGCGTTATATGTACACCCGCAGTCCTCCAACTGCGGGAATTTTTATAGCTCTGCCAGCCTGGAAAGAATTTGCTTGCCAATGTCAATCAGTTCATCCAGACGCTGTCGCAGATCTTCCATGTCGGCGGCGTAGACCTTGCCACACTCGTTGGCACGCTTGGCGTACTGGTTCAGATTGTTGCTGCACATCTGCAAGAGATATGCCATGCGTTGCAGTTCTTTCAAGTCGAGGTGCAGGCAATAGCCGTCCAGTGCCATCTTGCGGATATAGGCACTCAGGCTTCGGATGCCCATGCTGAGCATCTTTTCATAGATACGGTTCTTTTCTGTTTTGCTCAAGCGCAGGATGATGGTTTTATCCCGCTTTTCTTTCATCGTGCATCACCATCCTTATCATAGTAGCTGCGGAACGGTTTGACAGGCTCCGGCTGATTGGTCTTTTCCCCCAGTGCAGCCAGCACAGACGGACGAATTGCGGGTGCTTCGGTTTCCTCGGATTCTTCGGGAGTATCCTGCGAGGAACTGCGGTCACGGTCGATATTCAGTAGAGCATTCAGTTCGGCAAGGCGGGCAGACTTTTCGGCCAGTTCCTCCTCCTGTGCAAAGGGCTTTGCCACTTCGACCTCTGCGGCCTGTTTCTGCTGTTCCAGATTTTGCAGAGCATTTTCGGCATCTGCAATACGGTCAGTGAAATTGTCGATGGCATTGTCCAGACGAGTGATATTGCCGCGCGCATCATCGCCCAGCGACACCGGGTAACTCAACTCTGCCCGGAGTACGGCCTGATCTTGTATTTACATGGATTTACAGAAAAGCGTTTGCCAATATTAGCAGAGAGCCGGAAAACAGAGTTCAAAAGGTGCTTTATGGGGCTTCATTAGCTGGAAGCCTGATTTTATTAGCAGAAATCAAAAAATTTTGCTAATAGCGTTAGCTGGCTAATTTTGGTGATCGGTTCAAAATGAAAAATGCGAAGGCCATCTTTCACATAGAAAAATGACCTTCGCATTTTTTTGAAATAGTGTCCTCAGGCGGATTCGAACCGCCGGCCTTTCGCTTAGGAGTAGACCGTACATCTGTAAACCTATTGCAAAATAGGGTAATATATTCTACTCTATATCAATGAATTTTTTGTTGGGATGTCAACGTATGTAAATGGATTCGAACCTTTTTTATTCTGTGTAAACAGATGTTTATTAGCTGGAAATTAGCTGAGCTAACGAAAAGTGGCCGCTCTATTGTACAACGCTCACCTTTCATTAGCTGGAAGGCGCATGGCTGTTCATAGGCACCAGAAGAACACCAGTTGCAAAAAGCAGTTGAAGCCTGTTTCTGGATTTATGATACCATGTCGGAATCGCAGTTGGAATAGGAACATGGCCAGAACACGATATGAAAGGATTCTGACCTATGTAGTGGGAAGTACTTCATCTTGTAAAAAGAACGGTTTTATGGTATTCTTACCTTAGACAAGGAACAGAAAGCAGGTGAACCGATGGCAGAAGTCGAAACGCAAAAAGACCTTGATTTTGAGCGTAAGCATGAGGAAGATCTGCGGCGTATCCGTGATTTTCGGCTCATGGATGATAACTTTATGAGCAAGGTCTTTGAAGATAAGCCGTGTGCGGAATTCCTGCTCCGGATCATCCTGAATCGGGATGATTTGAAGGTCAAAGAAGTCCATGGGCAGCATGACCTGAACAATATACAGGGCCGTTCCGTGCGGCTTGACATTCTGGCAGTGGATCATGAAAATCGTGCCTACAATGTCGAGGTTCAGCGCAGTGACAGTGGAGCAGTCGCAAAGAGGGCAAGATATAACAGCGGCCTGCTGGATGCCAATCTCACCCGAAAGGGCGATGCGTATGACGCACTGAACGAGACATATGTAATCTTTATTACAGAAAAAGATGTGCTGCGGGGTGGACTTCCCATCTACCACATCAACCGCATCATTGAGGAAACCGGAAAACCATTCGGGGATGATGCACATATTATCTATGTAAACTCACAGATCAAAGATGAGACTGCATTGGGTAAGCTGATGCATGACTTCACTTGTACGGACCCGGATGACATGAACTATCCTGTTCTGGCACAGCGGGTGCGTTATTTCAAAGAAGATACGAAGGGAGTGGCAACGATGTGCAGAGCATTTGAAGAAGTGAGAGAAGAAAGTGCAAGGGAAGCAAAGCACGAACAAGCAATCGAAAGTGCAAAAACTATGTTGGCTGATGGATTGCCGTATGAAACGATTGCGCGATATGCAAAACTTCCGATTGAAGAGGTAAAGGCGCTGGATACAAAGAAACCTGCCTGATTTTGATTCGGCCAAGATACTCTTAAAAATAGGCGGCGGCAGCTTTCTGTATGGGAGAGTTGCCGCTGTTTATGTATACTCACAAAAAATCAACCGTCTATTATGTCGAGAATCTTTAAAATAGAGTCTTCTTTGGAATGATATGCAGCATAAAAAGATCTGAATTCATCTTTTTCATCCTTACCATCATGAAGATACTCATATATCTTCATCAAGCCGGATAATGAAAATGAGGATGTAAGTGATAACACATTGGCAGCACCGAAAGGAGTGCGGATTTTTTTAAGTTGAAATTCATCTTCATCAGAAAAGGTTAAAGCCATTGCTGAATTTTGTGCGTGTGCTTCAAATGATAGACCACCATAGATTCCTCGGTAATATTCTTTTTGGAGGCCAACTGCCTCCATTAACTCTCGAAAATTTGAGGCATTGCTGCAAATTTCATACCAGTGTATGTAAGACTTCTTTTTGTTTTTGATTAGTTTTTCTTTCCTTTTTTGATCTACAGCTTGAAAGACGGCGTTAGAAACAATCAACCTCTCAAAGGATGCCTTCTTTCTATTGCATTTTTCTTGAATTTTAGAAAAAGTCTCATCTGTTTCAACGGCATGAATTAACTTGTTTTCCTCAGTGTTAGGATTGAAGTATTGCACTCCTAGTTCAAGTTCTTCGTAATGATGTTCTAAAAAATAGGAGGCAGCTCGTTCGGCAATGTTATCGTCCAATATAAATTCTAGACTTACAATGTTTTCTATCAGACTTCGTAGAATGATTTCAGCTTGTGAGAAAGAAGAAATCGAAAAAAGTGCATTGATTGCATCTAGTTGCTCCATGATTTTTCTGATAAATGTGCAAATGATGGTGTCAACAAAGTAGTCCTGGCTTGAGGTTCCATATCGAAGTTCATTTTCAAGCTCTCCATACTTTGTTATGAGGGCATCAAGTAGTGAACTGGCATCTTCAAGAGTTCTACTAATTGCAGGATTTTCTTTTACATCAAAAAAGAAGTCGCTAAAAGTATGAAGATAATTATCAACCATAAAATTATTTACTACCTCCTCCATTAACTGAATATTACACTCTTGTGAAGAGTGTATCATTTTAGAAACCGATGTGCAAGATACGGAAAAGTAAAACAGCGGCAGTTTTCCCAATCGGAAAGCTGTCGCTGTTTATGTATAGGGGCTTATAAGTTCTTTGCAAGATTTTTGATGAGTTCGGCCATAGAGGGGTTAGCCAGCAATTTGGTAAGTGCTGCTGCCGCATCGACATCGACCGCGCTATTTTCAGGGATGGGCTGCGCTGTTTGATGGGGCATTTCAGGCTCGGCTCCTTAGTGCTGGTAGAAGAAATCATCAAAACGCTGTGCATTCAGACGCCGATCATCATCCAAGATATGTGCATACTGCTCTGTGACCATCGAAGCCTGTGCATAGTAGTGACCATCCCGGAAGCTGATCTTCGGCTCATTGGCAACCCGCTCGTCAAATTCTTTTGCGATGCGGGCAACACGAGCGGGGTGAAGAGCACGCTGATAAGTGTCGCGCGGCACGATCAGTTCGCTGCTGTTCAGGCACATCTCATGGTAAGGTTTTACAACTGCGTTCATCATAAAGGAACCTCCTTCTTCTTTTGCAGAAAATCAATTCCTGATTGGAGAATCGAACCGATTTTCTTCTTTTCGTTATCGGATAAGCGGAAACTGGAATACCGTTCATAACAGATATTCCAGCGGAACATAAGCGATTGAAGTGCATCATCCAGTTCTGCGACCATTCACCACATCAACTGGCCATTTTGACCAGTTGATATTGGGTGCGCCGTTCTCCCTGCATGGATTTCCTGCCCCCTTCCAGCGGCGTTTTCCGGCTCTCCCACTTGGGGGTCATGGCCGGGTATCACATGCAGACGGTCCTTCGGTTGTCAAGGTACGGTGCTGGATTTGGCAATAAAAAATCGCCACACAACAACCTGAACCTGACCATCCCTTCCGGGGTGGCCTTGGTTCGGGTTCGTTATGTAGCGATAAGAAAGTCAAAAACTTGCTCCGGCTCCTTCGGGAGCCGAGCTGGAACTCTAAATAAATATGTTATATTAAATTGTTGGGATAGATTACCACATAAATCGAGCTGTGTCAACAAAAAGTTTTGAAAACACGACACTTTCGGCGGTTTGCAAGAAAACGCAAAAGTAACTTTGGTAAAAAGAGAGAACTGGACAGCTCGTTTTGCTTATTTGTTTTTTACCAGCAGCGCCTGATAGGGCTTCAGCTCCACATCCGCCAGCCAGACGGAAGTGCCCTCCGGGGTGTGATACTCGCCACCCAGAGCGTCCAGACTGGCGCCTGCCGGGTACTCGGTAAAGTTGAACAGTCCCACCAGCGTTTCCTCACCGCGCTTGCGTACCAGCGCCAGCACGCCGGGGTTGTGGCTGTCCCATGTGGTCACCCACGCATCCGGGGCAAAGCAGGGATCTGCCCGCATTTGGCGCAGCTGCTCCATGCCCTGCCACAGCCGGTTTTGCAACGTGCCTTTTTGGGTGCGCTGCTTTGCGTCCTCCCAGTTGAATTTGCTGCGATGCAAATTGCGGCTGTCCTCCACACGGTCAGGGTCGTTTTTGTAATCCCAGCCGTTGAGTTGTGCGATCTCATCTCCACAGTTCAGCATGGGGAAGCCCTGCAAGAATGCCATAGCAGTGTGCAGCAAAAGGTCACGCTTCACGGCGTAGTCCAGTGCGGTTTTATCGTCCTTTTCCAGTGCCTGCTCCACGCCGCACAGGCTGGCAGTGGTGCCGCAGCTTCGGGCATCGCCAGTAGCGGGGTCGTAGTTGTACAGTTCGCCCTTTGCCCAGCTGCCGGGGAAATTGCCCTCGTAGAAGTGGTAGAGATACTCCTTGTGTTTCTGCGGGTCGATGCCCAGCCGTTTTTCCACCGCCTCATCCAGACCCCAGCCGATGTCATCGTGGCAGCGCAGATAGTTTACGAACCAGCAGTTGTCTGGCAGGGCGTGCAGGGCATCCAGCTGGGCTTTCAGCAGCCGGGTGTCCCGGCTGGCAAGGGCACTCCACAGGTTGACCATGGTGGACACGTTGTAGAGCATATGGCATTCCGGTTTTTCC
>OHMN01001243.1_pt1 | contig 17358 bp, 19 predicted proteins | sample 1569361 | NCBI WGS metagenome assembly OHMN01 (sample SAMEA3541508, study PRJEB24748) | human gut metagenome | biome: human gut; feature: human-associated habitat; material: faeces | place: China | collected 2012
CCAGTTGCTTAGTGATTCATAAGTAATTTGTCTGATTTAAATTGACAATTCAGGAATAAAAAAACACATTGATAAAATTATCAATGTGTTTTTCGTGGATTTCAATGGTGGAGACGATTCACAAGAATCATACCCACAATTAACTTATACTCAACTTTATAATAAATGCCTAATAAAACTTCACATTCATTTATAGCTTATTTAAAATGCTATACGTCTAGCATTACAATAAATATACTCTAGCTATACTAAGTATATATATAATCTATCTGAATATATCATACTTTAGTATTAATCATTAACGAAACCTCTGCACCAACTTTGTCTTCTCTATTTTTTAAGATTACAAAACCACCATGCTTTTTAGCTACGGATTCTGCAATATACAATCCCATACCATAATGTTCTCCAACTTTTCTTTCATTTGCTTCCATATAAAATTGACTTGTGGCATTTTTGAGTCCACCCTCAGTAAATCCTCTACCAGAATCCCTTATAGTAAATATAAACATACCTTCCTTCTCACTTACTACAAACTCAATCTCACTTTTTGTAGGTGAATAGTCAACTGCATTTGACATTATGTTTACAATAGCTCTCATTAAGAGTTCTTTATTCCCTATAATTATTTTTGTTTTATAACTCATCTTATTAGAAACTGCTATGCTTTTTAATGAACACAATGCGTAAAGTTCACATTTTAATTCTTCTACAAATTTATCTATGTCAATAGCTTCTTTAGTTTCATTTTTTTCTAAAGGTGATTTTGATATATCAATTAATATAGATATATATTTTTCAACTTTATCTGCATTATTAATAATGTAGTCTGTAAACTCCCTATCCTCTTGACATAGTTGACTCTCCTTTAAAAGTTCTGCATTTCCTTTTATTATAGTTATTGGTGTTTTTATATCATGAGCTAGAGCACATATTTGATTTTTCTTTTCCTTTTCCATATGCCACTGCATCATTAACGATTCTTTTAAGGCTATTTTCATATTTGAAATGGAAATTAATACTTCATTAAATTCTTTCACATCACTATTTTTCACTTCAAAATCTAAGTCTTGATTCATTATTTTCTCAGTTGATAATTTAAGAGGATACAATTCTTTTTTTAATTTTTTACCAAACTGTATTGCTATGATAAGTGCTATAAATATAAATCCTGTTAAAAATACAACTATTAATAGTTTTTCTGGGTATGGTATTAAGTCATGCAGTATCCTTGATGTAAAGTGTGCTTTAATATCATATCCAATTATACAAGTTCCATCTTTAAAAATTATTTTATCGTAAACATATTTACTGCTGAATTTTTCCCCATTTAAATATTTATTTATATTCTTTGTTTCATCTTCATTAGTGTTTGCTTTAACCATTTTATTTTTATTATCAAAAAAAATGTAATTACTTGAATAAGGTATTTTACTTGAATCAAACTTCAAACCTTGCTTTGCTTCTAGTTTTAATTTTTCTACTTGATTTTCCATATAGTTAGCAGGCTTTATTATATCCTTATTAACAGAAATATTAATAAAAGCTACTAATGAAAAAATCCATATTATGCTTAAAATACAAAAACTAATCAAGTATCCTAAAAATATCATGTACAGACTTTTTCCTCTTTTTATATCCATTTGTATCCTATCCCCCAAACTGTTGTGATGGGGCTTTCTATATACTTAGTAAGCTTGGCACGTATATTTTTTATATGTTCTCTAATGCAGCTACTGTCACTATCTTTATCAAATCCATAAACTTCTATAAAAATTTGTTCTAATGTGAAAACTTGTCCCTTGTGTCTTGCTAAATACTCACAAATTTTATATTCACCTTTTGTAAGTAGTATTTTTTCATCATTAAAATATATTTCTTTTGATTTCAAGTTAAATTTTAATTCATTTGTTGATAAAACTTGTTGTTTTTCTCTATGTTCTCTTCTGAGATGAGCCTCTACTCTTGCCCTTAATTCCAAAATACTAAAAGGCTTTTTTATATAATCATCTGCACCTATAGAAAATCCTTCTAGTATATCTTCCTCCATCGTTTTGGCAGTTATGAAAATTATTGGACAATCAACTTCATCTCGAATATATCTACATAAAGTAAATCCATCTACGGTTGGCATCATTACATCTAATAGTATTAAATCAAATTTATTAAGTTCTTCTTTACTAATATCTATTGCATTATTTCTTACAGTAACTGCGTATCCCTGCTTTTTCAATGCACTTTTTATCAAATTACAAATCTCAATCTCATCATCAACTACTAAAATATTTATACTATTCATAAATACTCCTTGCTCTAATAATTTTCTCTGTTCCCTTCCCAATGATTACTAAATATTAATTGTGAAATAAAAGTTATAGCTATAAATATTATCATTATAAATATACCTTGTATTATCTCACTATTTTGAATTAATATATTTTCCTTATACAATATAAAGTAAGAAGATAATCTCATTGAATATGCCCAAGGTATCACTTGCCATATTCCATCTCCTAAACCAGTTAACATCAGTGCTGAAATAAGGCTTCCAATTATTCCAATTCCAATTGATGCACCTTTGCCAAAATAAAATACTACTAAATATTGTATCATATATAAAAGTATGTTACTTGAGAATACTATCAAAGTTTCTTTATAATAAAAACTTATCTCTATAGAGTCATTTCCCATAATATAAAACATAATTCCAAAACCTAATATTGCTATAAGTGTTGATACTAACCCTAAAATAATTATTGATATTAACTTGCTAAAATGGGGAAGGTATTTTTTATTCGGAGTAGTTAAAAAGTATTGAAATCCTCCACATTCTTCTTGTTCATATACCATATTCAATATAATAGATATTATTAAAGGAAATGACATTGAAATAATTTGAATATATGAAATAACTTTATCCAATTCATTCCATGGAGAAACTGAATAGTACGATAAAAAAGGTATCATAGCTAACACTGGAATAATAAAATGCACTTTAATTATTTTTGAATGATAAAATTTATAGAAATCTATCTTTATATAATTTATAAAACTTGGCATAGTTAAACCTCCTGTTTTTCAAACCATTTTGCAGTTAAATATGACGTGACAATATAAAGTGTAATAGTTACTAATACACCTATTAATATAACTTTTATATCAAATGGATAAGCTCCAGCCTCAACAGATAAACCATTTGGCATAACTCTTATTACATAACACATAAGTTTTGATGGTATCGCAAATGGAATCCACCATATTGGTGTTAACGCTAATAGTATGCCACCAAGAAAATTGCATAAAATACTAATAATTATAGTAAATCCAGTACTAAATTTCATGGTTAAGTACATCAGTACCGGTATTTGCCACGAGAACGTTATAAATAATATTGTAGATGCTAATAAACTATTTTGAACTTGAATAGCAGTTTCAAATATAAATCCCATAATTGTTATTACTACGAAAAACACTAAACAACTTAACCCTAAATACATAGTACTGATAATAATTTTAGAATACCAAATTTTTTGTTTATCCACTATAACACTAAATAATCCATTGAATTTTCTTTTCCTATCATTAGATATAATAAATGAACATATCATAGTAAAACTTCCTGGTAATATCAATGTATACCACCAGTTATACGCACTTTTTTGTATATAGTATCCTCCCATTAATACAAAAGCTATTGCTATACTTACTAATGGAGCTAAATATATTAATTTTTTTTGAAAAGTATGCTTTTGTTTTAAGTGCTCTGATTGTAGTATTTTATTCATATTTAGTACCTGCCTTTTTAACAACTTCTAAAAATAACTTTTCTAAATCTATATCCTCTTGAACCTTTTCTTGATACCAAAGTTGACCATTTGCAATTATTCCTATATAATCTGCAATTTGCTCTACTTCAGATAAAATGTGGCTAGATATGATTACTGTTATTCCTTTTTTGGGAAATGATTTAATTAATTCTCTTAAATCTCCTATGCCTATTGGGTCTAATCCATTGGTAGGCTCATCTAAGATTAATAGTTTTGGATTATTTAATAAAGCTATTGCAATTCCTAGTCTTTGTTTCATTCCCATTGAAAATTTGCCTGCTTTTTTGTTTCCTGTATTTGTAAGGTTAACAATTTCTAGAACGTCTTCAATTCTTGAATCTGGTAAGTTGTATAATAGTGTACGTACTTTTAGATTTTCTCTTGCGGTTAGGTTTTCATATATTGGCGATTGCTCTATAAGTGAACCTATTTCTAATAAGTCATTTCTTGACCATGGTTTTTCTTTGTATATTATTTCTCCTGATGTAGGATTTATCATTCCTGTAAGCATTTTAAGTAATGTTGATTTTCCAGCTCCATTTGGGCCTAGTAATCCATATATTGAATTCTTTGGTACTAGTAAAGATATATCTTTATTTACTTCTTGTTTTTTATAGCTTTTATTTAAATTTTTTGTCTGTATCATATATTTCATAAAAAAACATCCCTTCTACTTTTTGATTTAATAAAAGTATAAAGAATGTTTATAAGGATTTTATAAGGATTAGTATTTTTTATACTATAAATAAAAAAACACATTGACTATTATATCAATGTGTTTTTCGTGGATTTCAATGGTGGAGACGAATCGCAGGAATAATACCCACGATTTTAATTGAATTGACCTTGATTTTCATGTGGATTTATCCATTCCATCAATCCACCTGATATATCTAAATCAATCTGAGTTTTTCTAGTTTCTATAGTTTCAATTATATTTATATTACTTTTAACTGCTGTTTCTAAATCATTTATTCCAAAGTCTAAAAGTATCTTAGGACTTTCACTCTCTGAGTACTTTAAATTTATTTTATTTATAAATGCCATAGCATCATCCCAATGCTTAGCATCTTTCCCTGTAACACCTTCTTTTGAGATGAATATACCTAAATTGATTTTTGAAACGTCCATTAAAGAATAAAACTTACCAACAAGTCCTACATTTACAGGCTCTTTATGATTTTTGCATTCTATCAAAAATCTATCTGGTATCCAACTAGGTATAATATTCTTAGCTCTTAATATTTTTCCATTAGTATTAAGGCCAACTAATATATCAAATTCATTGCTAGATGTATGCTTATTTTTTATAGTTTTAAATATTTTCGTACTTAAAACTATACTCTCAATCATATCTTCAAACAATTTACCTTTCTGATATGAATTCATTCCACTATCTGCTTTTATTTTATCAATCATATCTAGTACTCTATCTTTATCAGCTTCTGTTGGCTCCAGGTTATTTACTTTTATTAAAGATTCATCTAACGCATTATTAAAATCATCATATGGTATACCTCTAACCATTACGAATCACCTTAAAATATATTACGACATACTTATATGGGTTTTCTTCTTCAAACAATTCATTTCCACAAATCTCACATTCATTTTCTTCTTCCAAATCATTTATATCTTCATATATTTTGCTACTAAAATCTTTACATTTTGGACAATATAACTTATATACTTGCTTTAGTACCCCAAACTTTTCTAAGTATACAAATACCTTCATACAATCTGATATAGCTACATCTAATTTCTCTTCAACCACTTCTGGATAAACATACGATTCTATTGGCTTAGTTTGTATATATTCTAAAATACGTTCTAATTTATTACTATCTATTTCAATATTATTTAATATCTTCATTAAGATAATTTGAAATGTATCTGATAACATAATTAATCCTCTCCCTATTTATTCCTTCATTTTGATGTATATGATGTAGTAAAAATTCATACATAATTTTACTATCTAGATTGTTGACACTATAAGTTTTTCCTATACTTACAGTTATATTACCTATTTTACCTCTTGAATTTGAAAATCTTCTTTTCCATGTTATTCCCATACTTCGAACAATTGCTTCGCTTTCATATCTATCTATATATGCTAAAACTTTCTTCTTATCATTTTCATTTTCAAAATCCTTAACTATATTTAATAAATCATCTAAAAAAGGTAACATTTCTTTATCCGAAGCTCTAAAATAACTACGCCCATTCATCTCATCATCCATTAATATACTATGTATACTTTCTTCTGGATATTCATCTGGATTAGATCTTATTTTATAGTACAGAGATTTAAATACTTTCATAGAGTCAAACTCTACTAAATTTAAGTTTAAATTATCCTTAAGCCAATCTTTAACTTTATTATTTATATTTATATAAAATTCATCTTCGTAATAATCTTCTGAAACTGAGCAAAACTTTATACATACCAATCCAATATCTTTAAATATTGTTGCTATTATTGGATATTTAATCATCTTATTACTAGAAGAATCTTGTAATCCCATAGAAAATTTAATATCTATTTCATTAGAATACTTCTTTATACTAGGTTTTTCTATATCTCTACTTATAAAGTCTACTTCTTTACTGTTTATCTTATCCTCTATAGTCTCTATATTAGCATCTACTCCATTACAATCTACTTTATACAATGAAAAATATTTATAGTTCTTCTCAAATTCATATTCTTGTAATTGTGTTACTATTTTTTCTGTACTAGAATTTATAACACTTACTATTTCTTTATATACATCCGATTTATCATCATTACAATAATTGTGTTGTTTAAGGAATTTCTTAAGTCTTCCTTTTGTCATGTATTGTGTATTAAATATGGTATTAACCATAATTTCATTCAAATTCATATTACTTACTCCCTCTTAATAAACTATGATAATAAAATAATATCATATACTATTATCATAGTAAATTATATATTATTGAATATATTTATTATATATGATATAATACGATTTTTTTATGGAGTAATTTTATATAATGATACCACGTAAAATTTAACCTAATTATTATAAAATATTAATGTTAATACTATTTCATATAAATAATTATTCATATTTTATTTTTTCTCTATCTATAATAATATGTAAGTTGTGATTTATTTCATCTTTAGTAAAGCAAAAGACCACGTTGAATATAACTTCAACGTGGTCTTTATATACGATGACTTCCTTTATATAGTCTCCTATGAGTTTCTTACATTCAGGTATGTTTCTCTTAAGTACAAATTCTTTAAATCTTGAAAATATGCTTTTTATTTGTTCTTCTGTTATACATATACCATCTGCAACTTTATTTTCTATCTTTAGTTCATTCATTTTTAAATCTAAGTTTAACTTTACTTGTTCTAGTTCATCCAACTTATCTTTTAATATGTTATTTACTATACCATTCATTATAGCATTTAGTATATTGCTTATCTCTTTATTAACTTTATCTAACCTTTGTTCTAAACTTTTAAGTAGTTCCTCATTACTTTCAGTTTTATCATTTATTTTCTCATTCAATGCTTTGCTTAAAACTGGTATAGCTTCATCATTTAATATATTCTTCTCAATTTCTTGCAGTATAAACTCCTCTAAATAATCTCTCTTTATTTCTTTATTATTACAATCTCTTTTTTGTTTTCTACAACCACATCTATATGAAATATAGTCATTGCCGTATTTATCCTTCCTTTTATTACCTTGCATTGCATGTCCACATTCACCACATCTAATTAAGCCTGTAAGCAAATATAGTGTTGTAGCCTTATGAGCTCCAGGTGATTTCTTTCTTTTTTGCATCATTTCTTGTGCTTGTAAAAATACTACTTTATCTATTATTTGTGGCATTCCACCTTCTACTTTTATGATTTCATCATCACTTTTTTGCTTATGACCATTTCTTTTTCCATTAACCCCTTTTCTTTGAGTCTTATTAAATACATATACACCTGTGTATTTTTCATTGCTTAATATACCATGCAAACTGTTCTTTCCAAACTTATTTCCTCTTTTAGTCTTATATCCTAAGTCATTAAGCTTATCAATAATATTACTATATGAATATCCATTTATATACATATCAAATATGATTTTAACAGCTTGAGCCTCTTCTTCATTTATTACATATGTCTTATCAAATGCAACATCATAACCTAAAGGTGCATCGCCTCCATTGTGTAGAGCTTTAAGGGCATTCTCTTTTTGGCCTTTAGCAACTTCCCTTGCTAAGTTTGCAGAATAATACTGCGCCATACCTTCAATAACCGATTCTAAGATAACACTTTCCGGAGAGTTATCTAAGTTTTCTAACACACTTACTACTCTTATACCTTTTACTTTCAGTTTTTGCTTATACATTGCTGAGTCATATTTATCTCTAGAAAATCTATCTAACTTATGAACCATTACCATTGATATACCTGTATCATCAGCTTCACAATACTTAATCATATTTTGGAATTCTGGTCTATTTGCTGATGTTGCAGATTTAGCTCTATCAGCAAATACCTTTACTATCTGTATATTATTTTTACTTGCATACTCTTCTATTGCTCTTATTTGTGCATCTATTGATTCATCCATTATATTTATCTATGAGCGCTACTTCATAGATGTCATCTAATTATTGATGACCTCATACTTTCGTATGAGTGTAGACTATTTCTTCACCTTCATCATTACATGCTAAGGGCGACCCATTTCCATTACCAATCACTTATAATGTACTCTCTTACGAGATAGTCGTTTGACCTTTTCCTATTCGGAACTTGGCGACCAAACATCCATTGTTACAGTACTTAGGATCTCACCATATACTATCCTTACTGTTATTTCTGAGTTTCCTCACTTTCATATAAGCATATTTCATCCTATATTGTAGTCGTAAGGCTTTAGGAGTTACTGGTTTTAAAGTCGTGTCCTATTAATATTTCTACTAATACGGGGCTAACTTACCCTTTGGTTATCACTTGAAAATCTTGCGTATACTACTGCTTTTACTACTGTCATTTATCTAACTCTCCTTAATTTTTTATTATCTATTACTTTAATAGTTCATCTACCATACTTAACATATCATTCTTATTTTGATTTAACTTTGTAAGATAAGCATTTAAATAATAGTACTTGTCTTTAATCTTGATATCTGTGAGATTGCATTTTAATCTATTATTTTTATAATCCTTAATTAACTCTTTTGATTCAAATTTTATTATTCCATATAATATCTGCGCCATTAATATACGTTTACCGTAATTATCAATATCTTTAAAAGCTTCATATATATACTTATCTATATATTCACTCTGATTTGAATTAAAAATTTCTTCTTTATCATCTATATATAAATATCCTCTTATTCTATCAACTTTACTTAACATACTCTATGCTCCTTACTAAATTATGTTTTATATTAGAGATAGTAGATAACTACTATCTCTTTACTTGTTAATAAAAATCTCCAATCATCTTTACTAATATATCTACTATACCGTTATTAAAATAATCTCTATTTATATATTCCTATATAATAGGTTATTATTTTACTACTAGCCTAACTTTATTTCATCCTAATATTGCTTAAATTATTAGTCATCATAGCTAAATAATTCTTTTGTAAATCTAATATTATTTAGAATCTTACAGTCTCCATAAATTTCAATATAATCAGGAGTATCATTCCAAAATTCATAGAATACGAAATCCGCACCATCTATACTTATAGTTTCTAGATAATTTACAAAATCTATTAATAATTTCAAATAATCCACCCAACTTTTAAAATGGAATTTTTCATTAGGGCAAAATTGTAATATATAACTATCATGAGGACATTCAAAGTACTTTGGTTTTATATCTAATTTATTAATAACATCATATATATTATCTATTTTTGAATCATCAAGTACTACGCGAGCATCTATAGAAGAGAATGAGTAACCTCTGTACATAAAATATTCTTCCCATATATATCTATTGCAGAAGCTATTTACTATCAACTTCTTACTATTACCCATAGGGCTATCAATATCTATATTAAGTTCTCTTATAATTTCATCTTCATCACTTTCATCTAACTCATTATATTTTTTTTCTAAAACATTCTTTTTAATTGGCTCTGAATAACTTTTATATTCATTTTTATATACATCTATATTTATTAATTTTGAATACTTATTTCCATGCTCATCCTTACAATGTATTACTTCAGCAGTTGCTCTAACTCCATTAAAATCACTTAAATCCAATTCTTTTTTATTAAGTAGTTTCATAGTCTTATCTACAATTTCATTTATTAGTGAATCACTTTCTAATTCTTTACTGCTATATATTTTGTCATAAAATGATCCTGCTATTAGAGTTTCACTTGATAAATACTTCATAGGAAAACTAACCTTGTATTCTAATTGATTTTTTATTTTATTATATCTACCCTGTATCCATCGATCTAACTGAATTTCGACCTTTCCCTCTTGAAATAATATACTTGTTTTTTTAGAAAATATAATATTACTTCCACAAGCATCTAAGTTTATATCTAATTTTTCTATAGAGTTTTGTTTATATATTTTTTCTATCCTTCTTAATGCTTCTTTTGATCTATCCTTCTCTACTATTTTCTTATTCATCATATTATTACGCTCCTCTTATTTTAGTTTTGTTAAGTTTTATCAGTTTAATAATTGTTTATTTAGAGATAGTAGACACCTACTATCTCTTTACTTTTTAATCAAAATCTTCAATCATTTTTACTAATACGTCTACTATACCTTTATTAACATAACTTATTTTTCTATCTTCCTCTTGAGTATTGAAATACTTTGTTTTACTATAATCTTTTGAGTATAAATCTTTCCTTTTAATCTCCACCTTATGATATTTCCTCATGCTTGTATCCTTCCTATATATAATATCTATCTGTAATTTGGTTCGTTTCATCATTATATTCTTATAAAATAATCAATTCCCATTTGTAATATATTAACTTTATTTACATTAATTGTTATCAATAAATAATCATTAATAATTGATAATGACTGATTGCTTTTTATGCAATAAATACTACTTTATTTACTATACTTAATTATTTAATTCAATCATTAGTACCTTATCTTCATCGTATATATCGATTCGATTAGTATCAAATATATCTTTGCTAAACTTAACATCTGATAGTATCATTGATTCTTTACTTATTAATTCTGGATCATCATCAAAATCTCCATCATAATACAACTTAAATTCCTTATATTCTTCAATAAAATCTATAAAACTTAACACTAACTTTAAATAATCTATATAACTTTTAAAATGAAAGTACTCTTTTGGCCTAAATTCTAATGTGAGTTCATTTCCATCTATCCATATAGAACTTGGCTTTATCGGTAATGCTAAAATATCTTCAATTATATCTTCTTTCTTGTGTTTATTTTTGTACTTATTAATATCCATTCTTGCAGATATTTTATAAAATGTCATACCTAACTCTTCGTAATGGTCTCTTCTAACTTCATCATTATTAAATGACTTTATTATTTCTAACCTCTTTTTGTAATAAGGTGATTTTTTATTTAGATTTAAGCTGTTTATAAATTCTTGTTCTGGTATTCTTTTAACATCCTCATCAAAGTTTGATATTAATCCATTTATCTCTAAATTATTATTTAACATTTTAACATTCTCCTTATTTTTATTTTATTTTATTTTATAATTAAACTGCTTTGTAATCTTTAAGTCTTACATATCTTGTTCCATTTTTAGCTATATAATCACTTATCGTTCCTACTACTTGTTTATTCATTATTTCTTTAGCTGAAAATCCTATATTAGGATCTACATCTTTTCCAGTAATCGCTTTATAAAGTTTAGCGATATTACCCAGTTCATTCAGCGTTACTTGTTCTTTTTGTACAATAATTTCTCCTGTTTTACATCTAAATGTTATATTTACTAAGTGTGCATTATTATTATCAAACCATTTTTGATTGTATAAGAAGTCTATTCCAACTACTTCTGCAGTTGTATTATTTCCCGCTTTAAGACTAATATTTTGTGGATTTTTTGGTGCAAAGTAATGCATATTATTCAATCTCCTTTAATAATTAATTTATTTTATTATTGATGAATTCTTAACATCATAAATTTCGTAATTTCCATCTATAAATTTATTTCTTGCTCTAATCTTGCAAGTCTTATATAAAAGTGCTTTTCTTAAATCAATACCATTTACATTAGGAATAATCCCTAATGTTGCTAGAAATAATTCTTTTAATTTTTTATTTATAACTATAGGCTTATCACCATTACATGTATAAGTAGCTTCTAATATACTATCTGATTCATCTTCAACCACTTTAAATGTAAATATTAGTTCACTATTTTGTATACTATTTTGAGATTTCACTAATATCCTATCAATTTTATACAATTCTGCATCATAGTATCTTCCTTCTTCTAGCTTTACTTCTCCATAATCAACTATAATTTTTTCATTTTCTAAATCTAAATCATCTGTCTGATATTCACTTCCAATATAAGTTATTGATCTTCTCATTTCTATTGCTCCTTATAATTTACTAAATTTAAGTTTTTCTTATATAAGTGAACTAGTCTAATTCGTTCCTTATTTTTAGTTATTGAGTCATATACTAATTTTTTAGGCTTTAATTGCCCCTCTTCTGTTTTTATATAATTCTTATCTCTAAGCATTTTTAATAAAGTATTTACTGATACCGATATAGATTGTCCCTTTCCTTTTAAAAAAGTTTCAACCTCAGCATACATTGCGGAGTCATATAAATATAAAAACTCTTTGTCATAATATCCTATAAACTTACCTGAATAATTACTTATTATTTGATTATCATCATTTTGTTTGTTAACAGGCAACAAACATAATTTTCCTAAGTTTATCATCTCTTCTAATGCATCTATAAACATTAGCTCAACTTCTTGATTCCTATATAAAGCTTCTTGATTTTTTAGAATATTTTTAATTACGTGCTCATTTGATAATCTTAATTTTTTAAATTTATCATCACATATGAACATATATTCATATAAGAAGGTTAGTAGTAGTTCAAATGACACACTTAACCATATAACTGCATCATTTATTCTTCCATGTGTTGTTTCTTTTTTATATTTAACTTTTAATTCATCAAACTTTTCATCAATAAAACTCTGTACTCGTTCAATATTTTTAGATATCCAATCTATATATATTGTCATCGCTTCTGCAAGCTTTTTATGTTCCTTTTGTAATTTACTTAGTATCTCTAAGTCTATATCTTCTCTTTTTATTTCTATTCCTATATATCTTGCAGTACTAGATGCACCTTTTGGTAAATCTTCACCTGTTACAATAGCCATTCCTCTTGGCTTATATGTCTTATTCAATGTTGTATCTGCTCTCATTCTAGATCTACCCACTCTATCACCATACATTCTTAGTATACGTTCTGCTGTTGAAGCTAATTTTCTAGCATCAGACCCATCTATGTTTGGATGATAATCATCAATTAATAATAGTGAATCTTTAAGCGTATGTGCTTTTAGCTCAATAGCATTTGCTGTATCTTTGAAACTAGCAGGAGGTATATTTGAACTAAAATTTCCAAAATGATTTAAAAAAGCTAATGATGCTGATGTTTTTCTACTTCCTGTTAATCCATATACCCATAGTACAAAATTAGGTGTCCTATTACCTTCTGGTATTAAACCAACTAATGGTGCTAAATATGTCATAGATAAAAGAGGTATTGTTATATCATATTTTGCTAAATTTAATGTTTCTAATGATAAATCTACAGCTTCTTTTTTATCTCTTACTTCTTTAGGAAAACTATAACCACTTAATTCTAATGGTATATCAGTATTTATATTATCTGATCCTATGCCCCCTTTACTGTGTAAATATATGTACTTATTATCTTGTACTGTCCATCCAGTATGAGAATATATAGTATTAATATCTATATCCTTTGATATTTGTTGAACACAATCCTTTAAATAATCTTTCATATTTCTACCTGGACTAATAGTTGGTCTTATTCCCCACCTTTGAGTTATCCAATCCATTTTTATAAATTCATCCATTGATATTTCTACCTCTGGAAGTTTTACTCCACCTTCTAATATTCCTTCAAGAATTAACTTACTTTCTGAATCACATCCATCCGTTTTAATTATCTCAGACTTAGGATTTATTATAAAATTAGAAATTATCCTTGGACCATCTTTGGTATATCTATATATCCTTCCATTTTTATCTGGAGTATAATCTTTTATTTTTGTAAACTTCTTAGTTATATCTTTATATATTTCTTTTGTTGGTGGTGATAAAAGTTTATAATTATTAATCATCATAGCTGGAGAATTAGTTATTTGATCTTTATCATCTTTTACTAAAGTTCCAAAGCATGTCATTATATCACTTGCATCACATCCCATATCTATACAACTAATATTTCCATATGGTTTATCTTTTAATTCTTCTATTCTTTTTATACTTCTTTCATCATGTTTACTTGACATTGCAGAAAACCTTAATGCAGTTGAACTTAATCCACAATTGCAAAACATTGAAGAAACTTTAAACCATGTTTCTTCACATAAGCCTTCTTTTTTCTGATGTATACATAAGTTCCTAAATGAATTACATGAATTCGCTAATTTATTTAATATATATCTATCACTTATTGCTGTATCTTTACTTGTACTAAGAGCTTTATTGCTTTCGATATATGAATTTTTCTTATTTTTTACTGTCATATAATCAATCATCCATTTGGGCATTTCTGCAATTTCAACATCCCATGGAGCATTTATCCATTCATATCTGCCTCCATTAGGGTGTATTGATGGTGGTAGTAATGTCTGCTTTCCATCAGACATAAAACATACCTCGGAATGTTCACCGTCTAATCTGTCAACTTTTGTTTTAAGTTCTATATGATTAGGATATTTATAAAGAAGCCTTATACCACCACCAGGTGTAGTAAATTTAGCTGTGTCTGGTAAATCTCCTTTAGATATCTTTTCTAAGTGCTTCCTTCCTTCCTCACCATCAGCATCAATACCAATTACACCAGATGATTTACCTGTTAGCATTCCTATATTCATATTAGGATATGATCTATTCCACCTATAATAATCCTCCATTGTTGTATTTTTACCCTTTTGCCATCCTGATTCTATAGGTTTCTTCCCTTTAGGTTCACATGGTATTAATGTAAATCTACTCTCTATATACTTTTCAATGTACTTTTTCATAACAATTAGTAAGTTTCCTTTCTTCTTTTCATATTATTTACTTGCTTCCTGTTACATTTATTACTATACAACACTTTAAATTATAAAAAAATCGGGGAGTTTTTATTTTTTTTTCCTCCCCCTCTTGATGCATAGATGCAAAAAAAAGATAGCTTTTTATTAAGCTATCTTTTAATTATTATAATTCATTAGAAATTTCTATATTTCCTATTCTCTGTTTAAAAGTTATTCCTGTTAATAGTTTATGTATACCCTCTTCATTATAATCTATAAAATTACTACTATTCCATACCGTATCTTCTTTTTGTAATGTATATTCTTTAATTGCTTCTGTAACATTATTTAATGCCTCATAAGAATTTAATTCATCTAATTCAATGTTATTGGATATTTTATCCATACTTATTTCTTCTACTAATCTAGTTACTTCATCAAGTTCTTTTCCTAACTTTTCAATTTTATCTTTATATATTAGTAATAAAATAATACTTTCTTTTTGCCCAATTAATCTAAGAGGTCTTTCTCTATCACTTACTTTATAGTTTGCAATATATTTATCTTCTTCTATAACAGTCTTTGTTAATCTTTCTCCTCTTAAGTTATTAAATATTGGTTCTATTATATTACTAGTATCTAAGTATAAAGTCTCACTTATCTTAGAAAAAAAATACTGATTCTTAGTAAATAATATATCCATTATATTGGATAATTCTTTATAATCATCTTTATATTCATTCATAACCATTAGACTCATTTCCATAAATGCTTCATCTTTTGCATTCTTTATTTGTTCATCTATTTCATCAGCCTCAAATTCATTAGTTTTTCTCTTTTTTCTCTCTAACTTTTGTAAAGTGTTTATACTTTTTATTTTTTTATAATTTTTCATCCAATATTTTATCAATGCCTTTTCATTAATTGGAATATGATATTCTGTCTGATCTCCTTTAACTTGTATGTACTTACCTTCATGCCTATAATCATCTATATTTAAACCTAATAAATCTACTATCCTTTTAAACTGATCTCTTTTATTTCTTTTATAATTATCTATTTTAGAACTTGATGGTGTATCTTCTTCATCATATAACTCTTTTGCAAGTGCATTTAATGATATATAATTTGTACTCATATCTATTCTCCTTATCTATTGTCATAATTTATCCCAGGGCTTTTAGGGCTTTATAAACTAAGTAATTGTAATTAGTTATTATTAATTATAATTACTTAGTTATAATTAACTATTATAATTTAACAAGCCCTGTTTGCCCTAGTATTTTATATAATATATAACTTATTTACTATATTTGTTATCAGATTTTACTTTATCCCCTCTAAAAACTCTTTTCCTAATATACCCGACTTTATACCTAATAATATTAAATCTCTAAATAAACGCTCGTCGATATCAGTACTTCGTGGAATCAATTTTCTAGGCCTATCTCTACAATCTTTATATAAACATAATCTTATTTCATACTTATCTAAATCTTTTATATATATTTTCTCCAAAGCAAAAGTTTCTTCTCCATCTACTAAAGTAACACTTTTTATTATCTTACAGTACTTAGTTTCCTTTTCAAATAATTCTTCTTTCTTAGCCATTATTTATCTCCCTTTCTATATATGTATATATAATTGTAACTATCTATTGTAGGCACTAACTTAATAGCATAATTACCTTCTTCCATCTCTATATATAAAACCTTCTCAAAAGAATAACCTTGTCCACCACATAATGAGACAAGGTTATTATAATTTTTTATCATATCAAACTGTATTAGGTTAACTTCTTCTTGTATATTCTTTAAAGATATTACTTCCTGTTTATCTAATTCATATATTAAATCTGATGGGAAAAATTTATTACAAAGTCTTTCTTTACTATCGTAAAAGTCAAATCTCAAATTCCCTAACCATAACTCTTTATCTATATCAAAAGATACTTCTTCTTTTAGTTGATAACTCATATAATTAACTCCTTCAATTAATATTCTGATGCTAATAGCATAGTTGCATATTCAGCTTCTAATATTACAAATACTTTTAGATTATTCCTTACTTCTTTACTTTTAATTATTGATGTCTTTTTATACTCTGGAATTTCTTGAGTGTGCTCTATTTTAACTATCCCCTTATCTTTATCAATAATACTAATATTAAATACTTGTAAATATAAAGTGTACCCTTTGTCAAGGACAATTTAAAAAAAGGTATTTCTAAGAAACAAG
>OHMN01001255.1_pt1 | contig 17175 bp, 16 predicted proteins | sample 1569361 | NCBI WGS metagenome assembly OHMN01 (sample SAMEA3541508, study PRJEB24748) | human gut metagenome | biome: human gut; feature: human-associated habitat; material: faeces | place: China | collected 2012
AGGGCGTTACGGGACTATATGAAACTAGACAAAACCAACGTCACAATAACAAGAGATGAGTGCTAATTTTTTTGTGAAAAATCTGTGAACTGTTTTTTTGTACAAAAATAAGAGGTTGTGGCACTGAATTTTCAATGCTGTAACCTCTTATTTTCAATGTTAATATTTTTTTTGCTGATTTTTCCAATAATCCGCATCATTACGGAAGTTTCGTTCTGCGCCTGTTTTTCCCCATCCCGCGGCAGTACGGGCATCATACTCTGCTTTTAATTGATTGGTACGGGCATCATAACGAGCTTTCGCACGCTGATCCGCTTCACGCTCTTGCCGTTCTCTTTCGGCTCTTTCCTGGTCCCATTTGTTATTTGAGTTATAAGAAACAGTAGGACCGGTATACGAACCGGAATTAACCAGGCGTTCATGTCTCATTATTCGAAGCGTAATTCGACCTGCTGATAAGAAAAACCAGGCAATAGGTATTCCCAAAACAAAACCTGCAAGAAAATATGCTACCGTGTTTAACCCTGAAACCACCTGATTTTCACTGACAGTAGACACAAAGAAGCAGCCTATAAAAATTGCTCCTATTGTCACCAACTTCCTTTTCCATAAATATCCTGCAATACATTGCAAGCCAACAAAGTATAAAAAGAGTGTTCCTCCTACAATGATTCCTATAGTTAACAGCCAATTTGAACGAAAGCTAAATGTAAATCCCTTTCATTTTCAGATAAATTTCATTATACAGTATTTTATTTGACAGAGCAATATGATTATACTGAATACACCGCAGAAATACACTGCTTTCTACACTAGATAAAAGGTGTGATTTGTGATAAAATGAATCAATACGGCAAAAGATAAATCAAGAATAGCCGGGATTAATTTAAAGCCAGGGCATAGAGGCCTTGGGCGTGAGAAAGGGAAAGCCTGATCTGCAATAAGAGCAGATCAGAGGTAAAAGAGAGATGGAAACAAAAAAGAACAAAAGAAGCACCTTTTCGGGGAAGATAGGTTTCGTATTGTCTGCGGCGGGTGCATCAGTAGGATTGGGAAATATTTGGAGATTCCCGTATCTTGCAGCAAAGTATGGTGGAGGAATTTTTCTTCTTATTTATATTTTGCTCGCATTGACATTCGGTTACACAATGATTGTTGCCGAATCAGCTTTGGGACGTATGACAAGAAAAAGTCCTGTAGGAGCATTTAAAGCATTTGGAAAGAAAGCAGGGTGGCTCTCCTTTGGAGGCTGGATCAATGCAATCATTCCAGTGCTGATCGTACCATATTATTCCGTGATCGGAGGATGGGTCATTAAGTATCTGATTGAGTATGTGAAGGGAAATGGTACAAAACTGGCGGCAGATGGATATTTTTCTGAATTCATTTCAAATGGAGCATCGACAGAAATCTGTTTTGTAATTTTCTGTTTGTTCACATTGTCAATCATATATGCAGGTGTGAGAAATGGAATCGAAAGAGTTTCAAAGTTCATGATGCCGATTTTGGTCGTTCTGTCTGTCATTATTGCGATTTATTCTGTGACAAGACCAGGAGCTATTGAAGGAGTGAAATATTTCCTCGTGCCGAATCTGAAGAACTTTTCATGGATGACGGTTGTGGCAGCTATGGGACAGATGTTCTATTCCCTGTCTATTGCTATGGGTATTTTGATCACATTTGGCTCTTATATGAAAAAAGACAGTTCCATTGAAGATTCTACAAGAAATGTAGAAGTATTCGATACAGCAATTGCAATTATGGCAGGACTTATGATTATTCCGGCAGTTTTTGCATTTTCCGGAGGAGATCCGGATACACTGCAGGCAGGTCCGGCACTGATGTTCATTACAATCCCGAAAGTATTTGCAAATATGGGATTTGGAACAGTTGTAGGAATTTTATTTTTCCTGTTGGTATTATTTGCAGCAGTGACAAGTTCTATTGCACTGACAGAAAGTGCAGTTTCAACTTTTGAAGATGAGATTGGCTGGAGTCGAAGAAAATCCACAGTCGTAATCGGAATTATTATGATTGCTCTTGGCACATTATCCTGTCTTGGATATGGACCACTGGCATTTGTAAAAATTATTGGAATGCAGTTCCTGGATTTCTTTGATTTCCTGACAAATTCAGTGATGATGCCAATCGCAGCTATGATGATAAGTATATTTGTATCAAAAGTAGTTGGCATAGACCGCATAGAAGAGGAAATCAGACATGGGGAAGCTGCGTTCCGCAGAAAGAAGATATTTGTAGTCATGATAAAATATCTCTGCCCGATTTTTGCTATGATTATTCTGGCAAGTTCCGTGGCAAATGCATTTGGCTGGATTTCCATGTAAAAATAGTTTCATAAAAATTTAAAGAAAAAAACTCTGGCTGGAATAAAATCCAGTCAGAGTTTTTTGTTAAGCTAACTTTTCTCCAGTTAACATTTCGTAGCTCTGTAAGTATTTGTCGATTGTTTTCTCGACGATTTCATCCGGAAGGGTCCAGTCATTATCCGGATTTGCTTTCAGCCAGTCACGGGCGAACTGCTTGTCGAAGGACGGCTGTCCATGACCCGGCTCATAACCATCTGCTGGCCAGAAACGGGAGCTGTCTGGTGTGAGCATCTCGTCACCAAGTACCATGTTACCGTTCTCATCAAGACCGAATTCAAATTTTGTATCAGCAATGATGATACCGCGTGTCAGTGCGTAGTCCGCACATTTCTTATAAAGAGCGATGGTGTAATCGCGAAGCTTCTTGGCATACTCTTCGCCTTTTCCAGGGAAGTATTTTTCAAGATGAGCAATGCTCTGCTCATAGGAAATATTCTCGTCGTGGTCACCAATCTCAGCTTTTGTAGATGGTGTGTAGATTGGCTCTGGAAGTTTGTCGGACTCTTTTAATCCTTCCGGAAGAGTGATTCCGCAGACTGTTCCATTTTCTTTATAGCTTGCCCAGCCACTTCCTGTAATGTATCCGCGGACGATGCACTCGATTGGAAGCATTTCAAGCTTGCGGCACATCATACTGTTGCCGTCGAACTCTGGTTTCTGGAAGAACTCAGGCATATCTTTTACATCAGTAGAGATCATATGGTTCGGAATAATGTCTTTTGTCAGATTGAACCAGAACTTGGACATCTGAGTCAGAACAGTTCCTTTTTTCGTAACGACGTTATTAAGAATCACATCAAAACAGCTGATGCGGTCCGTAGCAACCATAATCAGGCTGTCACCGTTATCATAGATTTCACGTACTTTTCCTTCTTTGATTGGTTTCATCTTAATACCTCACTATTATCAATAATTTTATTCGGGTTATCCCGGCGCGTTTTATATCGCTTACTTATAAGTTAAGCAGATTTTATTACAAAAAACAATAGCTAATTGCTTCAAAACATGAAAATTCATGCTGATTTATAAGGATTATAAAACAATATTGTAAGCATTTATAAACATAGCTTATCTAACGAGATATAGCCTCCGGCAGGGCGCACATTGTCCGGTGGACAATGGTTTTGCGCCGACCGAAACGGAGTGTAGACTTGCAGAGGTGCGCAGTAGAAGTATGTCATCGGAGTGGGAACCAAAGTGTAACTTCAAAGACTCCGGATACATTTTCAGAGGCAAAGGCTGAACTTGTATTCTGAGAAATGTTATGGTTTCCCGGGCTGTCTGATGATGTTTTCTTTGTCAGAAGCATTTCGCCGTCCATCATCTGCATCATCCGCTGGACATTACGAAGTCCGATATTGCTGCTTCCGACATCAGAATGTTCTTGCTTGATTGCATTGGAAACAGTTACAGTAAAGCGCTGTTTACGGACGGAACTGCGGACGATGACCGGAGTTCCTTTGTCTCCATATTTTAAAATATTAGAGAACAGATTGGTAAAAATGCGATTGATCATTGTTTTGTCGCTGAGCAGAATACCAGTCACTTCTGGAATTTTAACATTTGTCGTAAATCCGGCCAGACTAATGAAATCGCAATTTTCCTGAATACATTGAAAAATGTAATCGGTAGACAGCCAGGACATGTCAGGAGTTTCCTGCTCTTCGGAAACAAGGGCGTAGCTGAACATTTGATCCGTCAGTTCTTTAATATCGGAAGCTTTTTTCAGACACCGATCCAGATAATCCGCCTGCTTTTCAGGAGTTCTTCCAAGCTTTAATACTTCCAGATATCCGGTCAGAATTGTAAGTGGTGTCCGTAAATCATGGGAGAGTGCTGTGATCAGATCCTGATTTGCTTTTCGGCTTTCTTGCTCACGGACAATATTTTCATTTAAAGAGATGCGAAGATGATTCAACTCATTTGCCAAAATGCCAATTTCATCTTTACTATATTGCGGAACCGGGTGGGTCAGATCCCCTGTGGACATCAGCAAAATTTCCTGCTCCAGAGCCAGTACTTCACGCATCTTCCGGTTCATGAAGAACAGGACGATTCCAAGAAAGACCAGGACACTTAAAAGTAGCGAAAGAAACATATAAGGGTAAATGAAAAGGGCACGCTGGTAATTGACAACAACGACTTGAGCTTTTCCGTTTTGAAATTGGAGATACCCTTGACGAAAATCTTCCCCTTCCCCATCAGTTAACCTGTATCCAAGATCGAAAAAAGTCCGGAAACCGGAATGCTTTTCGTCCATAATTTTTGCATATTGTCCTGTAATATAAAGGCCATCCTCCTGTTCGTAAAGATAAATGCTTGTGTATTTATCTGCCAGATCTAGAAGGGGTTTTATTGCTTTTGCGGCAGCTTCATCGTCTGAGGATTCTGGAAGTGATAAATTTTGTGCAGTTTCGTCCAATTTCGTCCAGAAATCTTCGTCATCAATCTGGGACTGTAAAATTTCAAAATTGCCTGTCCAGTTTACCAGAGTCCATTTATTTAGCCAAAGCAGTTCGAATAATGTTGCAGAAATCGTCAGAGCCAGAAGCAAGATCAAAAGAAAACGGTTCTGTAATTTCATGGTACTGAATTTTTTTTTCATGCTGTTACCTCATTGTTACTTAATGAAAATTATTAGTCGCAACGATACCCTTTTCCCCAGACTGTTTTAATTAGTTCAGGATTACTGGGATTATCTTCCACTTTGGAGCGTAAGTTTCGAATATGTACGGTGACAGTATTATTTGCACCGTAGTAATAAGGCTCCTGCCAGACAGACTCAAAAAGACGCTGGGCAGAAAATGTCTGGTGGCGGTTCGCGACCAGTAGTTCCAACATGGAGTATTCCGTTTCTGTAAGGTCTAAAAGCTGCCCATTTTTATGAACCTCCCGGACAGTCTGGTTTATTTCCAGATCGTGAAAGAGCAGGATACGATGCCTGGAGTCAGAAGCATTCGATGTACTAGCTATTGGATCAGCAGTCGGATTAACAGAAGCACTATTGATACTTTGATTGCCGCTTTCATTTTTCCCTTTGTATACCTGGTAACGCCGAATCAATGCCTTGCTCCGGCTGATCAGTTCGTTGTAGGAAAATGGTTTTGCCAGATAATCATCACCGCCACTGGAAAAGCCAAGTGTCTTATCGCTTTCCTTTGTGCGGGCACTTAAAAACAGAATTGGCGCATTGCTCAGTTCCCGGATTTTCCGGCATGTCTGATAGCCATTTGGCCCCGGCATCATAATATCCAGAATAATCAGGTCGAAATCCTGCTGCTCAATGAGTGTAAGTGCCTGCGCCCCATTTTCTGCTTCAGATACTTCGAAACCTTCCCCACCAAGCAGCACATTTATAATTTCCCGGATTTCCGGGTTGTCATCTACGATTAAAATACAAGTCTTATCCATAGAAATAACTCCTTTCGATAGATCCTATTATACAGGAATTTAGAAAAAATAAAAAATCTTCTTAAGAAACTTTAAGATTTAATTAGGCATTTTCTTAAGGGATGAGTGTTAAACTTTGGGCATACTGAATGATAAAGCAGAGATGACGAGCACGGTCTTCTGCAGGGACTGAACTAATGGAGGTATGCAAAATGGACAGAATCAGTATTGTGGTTCCGTGTTTTAACGAAGAGGAAGCGTTGCCGGTGTATTATCGGGAGATGAAGCGCGTCATGGGCGAGCTGTCAGAGGTTTCCTTTGAGATCCTTTTCGTGGACGATGGTTCCAGCGACAAGACTTTAGAAATATTGAAACAATTAAATGCAAAAGATGGAAGATGTGAATATTTATCTTTCTCCAGGAACTTTGGAAAAGAAGCAGCTATATACGCGGGGCTTAAACATGCAAGTGGAGACTATGTGGCAACGATGGACGTAGATCTCCAGGATCCACCTGGACTTCTTCCGGAAATGTATCGTATTTTGAAGGAAGAACCTTATGACAGTGTTGCGACAAGACGTGCCACCAGAACCGGAGAGCCAAAAATCCGCTCCTTCTTATCTGAGACATTTTATAAGTTTATTAACAGCATTTCCAAGACAGAAATTGTCAATGGTGCAAGAGATTACCGGCTGATGAAACGGATTATGGTGGACGCCGTATTGGAAATGAGTGAATATAATCGTTTCTCGAAGGGAATTTTCGGCTGGGTCGGATTCCGTACAAAATGGCTGGAATTCCAAAACGTGGAGCGTTCGGCAGGAGAAACAAAATGGTCTCTTCGGAAACTATTTTCTTATTCTCTGGAAGGAATTACTGGATTTTCTGTAGCACCTTTGTCTCTGGCATCTGTTATGGGAGTAGGGTTCTGCGCGTTGGCATTTATTATGATTGCAGTAATCATAGTACGGACATTAATTTGGGGCGATCCGGTTGCAGGCTGGCCGTCAATGGTATGTATTATCTTTTTGGTGAGCGGGGTTCAACTGTTCTGTCTTGGAATCGTGGGAGAGTATCTGGCTAAGACATATCTGGAGACGAAGCACCGTCCGATATTTATATTGAAAGAAAGTAAAGTTCAGACGGCAGGAAAAGTAGCAGGAGACAGCTTTGTGGGAAGCGGTGTGAATGCTGTAATGCGAGAAAAGAAATCCGGGGAGGAATCTCATGAAGACAAGACAGTCAAAGCGTCTGCATAATCAAAATGTTGGAACAACAAAGCCGGAGCATCTGCATAATAATGAAGAATCAACGATGTCAAAATATCTGTATTATGCAGGGTATGTAATACTTGCAGCACTGACATTATTTTTCTGCTGGATGTTTTGCCTCAGATGGGGAGTATTTGGAGCGAAGGTGGACTGGATCAGCCAGCACAGTGTTATTCCGGATTATTTCAGAAAACAGTTTTATGAGACAGGAAATCTATTCCCGGAATTCGCTATGAACCTGGGCGGAGGACAGAACATATACAATTATTCATATTATGGACTTTACAGTCCGTTATTTTTGTTGTCCTACGCATTGCCTTTTGTGAAAATGTCTACGTATGTTATTGTTATGGAAATGCTATGCTTGATGGCTTCGGTGCTTTTATTGTATCTGTGGCTGAATCGAAAAGGATTTGGCAGAGCTGTCAGCTTCGCTGTGGCTGTTATTTTTTTGCTGACGGGACCTATGATCTGCCAGTCCTACAGCCAGATTATGTTCGTTAATTACATGCCATTTTTAATCCTGGCTATGATGGGCGTGGACAGATACTTTGAAAAAAGGCGTTCAGGGCTTTTGGCAGTCAGTACATTTCTTATGATCATGACCAGCTTTTACTTCAGTATCGGAGGAATGCTGGCGTTGGTAATCTATGGAATTCATTGTTACGGACGAAAACTGGAAGGAAAAAATGAGCGTGCCACAGTAAAAGGGTTTCTGTGCGAGGGCGTGAGATTTCTTCGGCCTATGATTTTTGCAGTACTGGCAAGCGGAGTCCTTCTTGTGCCGACAGCCCTTGCATTGATTGGAAGAAGTTCCGGTGAATCTTCCGGAGGCAGCGCGAATGCAGAAAGCCTGTCGGTATTGCTTGGAAGTGGAAATGCAACAAAAATCCTGAAAGGACTTTTCTTTCCACAACTTAGATTGTCAGGAGTTTTTTATTCACCGTATGGTCTGGGATTCGGAACGTTGATGCTGACGGTGCTTGTTGCGACCATGTTCAGACGAAGATGGAGTGACAGCGTAATGGCGTGGATTATTGCCATTGTCGCAGGCGTGCCAGTTTTTGTATACATTTTAAATGGGGGACTTTATCTGAGGGACAAGGCACTGATTCCGTTAATTCCGCTTTTTTGCTATATGCTTGCCATGTATTTAAAGAAGGTGAGCTGTGAAGAGTTTTCGTGGGGCGGCTGTATTCCATATGTTGTCACGATGGAACTTATCTATATAGGAAGGAACCAGGAAGGAATGGTAAATCTGTGGCCATTTTTGATGACAGAATCTCAGATTATGTTTGGTTGTTATCTGGCAACAGGTGTGATAAAAGAAGTGTGGAGAAAACGAAGGAAGACAATCTGGAGAATTAGAGGAACAGTTTTAATTTTAGCAGGTTCTATGGCGGTATTTCTGGCAGTATTTGATAATCAGTATGCCAAAGAAAAACAGGAGATGCTGGATACAACATTTTATAAACAGGTAATAGATTCTAAAATTACAGATGCAATTCAGACAGCAACCGATGAGGCAAAAAAAGATGGAGGATTTTACCGGACAGTCCAGCTGGGCACTGACGATGAAAATGCAGCAAATTTAAATCGTGTGTGGAACACAGATCAGTACATTTCTTCCATCTATTCTTCTTCCTATAATAAGACTTACCAGAATTTTAGAAAGGATACATTTGGGTTGGAACAGCCTTACCGGAATTTCCTGATGCAGTCTGAGGAGTCAAATCCGATTTATGCGAGATTCATGGGCGAAAAATACATTGTTACAAAGTCTAAGATGAAAGGTGTCAGGCTTCTTGGAAAGTCAGGGGAGTGGAAGATTTATGAAAATGAAAGTGCAGCTTCGATCATCTATGGAACAAGCCAGGTTATGAGTGAGAAAAATTATGATAAGTTGGACTATCCATATAATCAGACAACGCTTCTTCAGAAGGCAGTTGTGCCGGAGAGTGCCACGAAGCAGACGGACAGTATAGAGGCGGTGGACAATTTGCACAACGCAGTACTGCGATTTGGGGAAAACTCATGCATTTCCGAGGCAGACGGTGGATATCATATTTTTGCCAGGAAGGATACAAAAGTCAAAGCAGAGATTGTGAGCCAGATAGACATAAATTCAGTGAATACAGTGAATACAGAGAATGCCGGTGAAAACACAAACGTTGCGAATGAAACAAAAACAGATTCTGGTAACAGAGTTTTATTGCTTCGGTTCAAGGTCAAGAATCTGAAACCCTCAAAAGATCTGACAATCTGGGTGGATGGCAATCGTAATAAACTGAGCGCTAAGCAGCGGGTATATTATAATGATAACACAACGTTTACTTATGCAGTGGCACTTGAGGGTGATGAAAATCAGGTAGAGGTTACATTTAGCAAAGGAAAATATAATCTGTCTGATGTGGAAGCATATATAGCAACGTTGCCGGGAACAGAGCTTTATGAATCAGAGTTTTTACAAAATAGCACAAAGACAAAGGGAAATGTAATTGCCGGAAATCTGACAATGCAAAAGTCAGGATATCTGATTACTTCGATTCCATACGATTCCGGATTCCAAATTCAGGTTGATGGAAAAAATGTAAAAAGTGAGAAAGTAAATACAGCGTTCCTTGGCTGTAAGATGAAGGCAGGGGAGCATGACATTGTCATCACATACCATGCACCGGGGATGGCAGCAGGAAAAGTGATGTCCTTTGTCGGAATGATGGGATTTCTTATTTTATCTGTGTTAGAACATGTTGACACAAAAAAATGAAAGTGGTAAATTTAAAAGAGAAGTTAGCGAGTGCTAAATACGTCAGATGAGCCGGAAATCATTTGACCGACACCGCCAGTGAGTCTCGAATCATATAGGAAAGAGGGAATCTAATATGGGAAGATATTATCGTTTATCTAAGAAAATCACAGATGATATGGCAACCGCAATTTTGAACGAGATTAATGAACTGGAAAATGTTCAGACAGCAAGAATAACAGAAGATAATAAGTATCTGTTCGTGGACACGAAGGATCAGCAGTATCCAGAGGTTATGACACGTGCATTGAATATCTGTAGCCGTCTGGGTGGCAAATGCGAACTTTCATTTGCAGGTTTTGAAGGTGGATTCCAACCATAAGGTGTAAGAAAAAATATAAAAATCCGGATTTGCGTAATATCACATGGTTAGTGAGGACTGCGAAAAATCCGGATTTTTTGATTCTGTTGTTTTCTATTAACGGTTATTTCGTTCATGCAGCTTATACAGAACAATTAGTTTTTCTCATTATCTGCGAGGTACTTTTTTAAAGCGGAAAAACTCTCTGAGCTGATGACATGCTCAATCTTACATGCATCTTCAGCGGCAGTTTCCGGATCCACCCCAATTGAAGTCAGAAAACTTGTCAGGAATGTGTGACGTTCGTAAATTTTCCCGGCAATTGCCATACCACTGTCTGTCAGGTTGATATAACCATTTTCATCAACAGTAATATAATTATTTAATCGAAGATTCTTCATTGCAACACTGACACTCGGCTTAGAAAAAGAAAGCTCATGTGCAATATCAATTGACCTGACATTTCCAAGTCTGTTTTTCAGAACCAGTATTGTTTCCAGATAATCTTCTGCAGATTCACGTATTACCATAATAAACACCTCGCTTTGCGGTAAAATAATCCCCTGTCCGTTGGAATTGTATTAGAAATTATATCATAAAATGGGAAGTTGTTCAATTTCTATTGGAGGAATTGAACTGATAATAAATTTCAAAAAATTTCTCACTGGTCATGGCAGAGGATATATAGTATAAGGTTAATGACAAAGAAGGACTTTTCTATTACAATATTATCCATAAGAGTTGGTATGATTGTAAAAGAGAAGTCTTTTACTTATAAAAGTAGATTAAAACAGATTTGGTAAGAATTTTTAGGATTGAGCATGCAAGTACAGGGAAGGGGAGATTTACAATGATTTATATAACCGGTGACTGCCACAGTAATTTTGAGCGATTTAACACCCGGAATTTCCCGGAACAGAAAGAGATGACAAAAGATGATTATGTCATTGATCGGATATCCTGGCCGGGAAAAAAGGAAAAGCCGTTTGTATTCGAATCATGGGAAAATCAGGATTACAGTAAAGTGGTTCACGCTATAAAAAAATATATTGAAAATCGTGAAAAAAGAGATTCTGTGAAAATACTGGATTCCAGAGAATATAGTTGTAAATTGAAAGAGGCAATCTGTGGCGAGGATGGAAGAGAATCAAAGTACGAATACAGGATAGCATCTACAAAATTTCTTCCGGGAAACGACAGGGGATTTTACAATTTGTTTTATGAGGCATTCGAGTATGGTCAGGCACATTTTTTAAAAGCAGTATTTTGAGGTAAAAAAAGAAACAGAAGTAATCTGATCATAAAGCCGATGCAGGATTTTTGAATCCTGTATCGGCTTCGGAGATTCCATAGAGATTTAAAGAAATTTATTTGTTATAATTCATCAGCGTTTTGATGTCTTCTTCCGGCGTGGTGATAGGTGCTATACCGTAATTTTCTACCAGAAAATTCAAAATATTAGGAGACAAAAATGCCGGAAGAGAAGGACCAAGACGAATGTTCTTGATACCCAGGTGTAAAAGTGTTAACAGGATGCAGACGGCCTTCTGTTCGTACCAGGAGAGAACGAAGGAAAGCGGAAGTTCATTTACGGAGCATCCAAATGCATCTGCAAGTGCTACAGCAACCTGAATCGCACCATAAGCATCATTACACTGCCCCATATCCATTAGTCGTGGCAGACCACCGATTTCTCCAAGATCGAGATCGTTGAAACGGAATTTTCCGCATGCCAGAGTAAGGACAATACTGTCAGAAGGTGTCTGTTTTACAAATTCTGTGTAATAGTTTCGTCCAGGTTTAGCACCATCACAGCCGGCAACCAGAAAGAAATGACGGATTGCACCTGATTTTACTGCTTCAATTACAGTGTTTGCATGGGACAGGATGGCTGCATGACCAAAACCGGTTGTCACTTTTGTACCGCCATTGATGCCGGTGAGTACCTGATCTTCCTTGTAACCACCAAGTTCCAGCGCTTTTTCAATAACCGGCGTAAAATCTTTCTTCTCATCAATATGAACAGCACCGGGGAAGGCAACCATTTCTGTTGTAAATACTCTGTCAGCATAACTGCTTTTTGGCGGCATCAGACAGTTGGTGGTGTAGAGAATCGGAGCTGGAAGATGATCAAACTCTTTTTGCTGATTCTGCCATGCGGTTCCAAAATTCCCTTTTAAGTGTGAGAATTTTTTTAAGAGTGGATAGGCATGGGCAGGGAGCATTTCACCATGAGTATAGATGTTGATTCCCTTGCCCTCTGTTTGTTCAAGTAAAATCTGCAGGTCTTTCAAATCATGTCCGGTTACAACAATAAATGGTCCCTTTTCTATTGTAAGTGTAACATTGGTTGGTTCTGGTGTCCCATAGGTTTCTGTATTTGCCTTATCAAGAAGTGCCATACACTTCAGGTTGATTTCTCCTACTTTTAGTACTGTAGGAAGCAGTGCATCTGCACTTTCTTCATAACCAATCTTAAATAATGCTTCACAGAAGAAGCGATTCACTTCAGTATCTTCATAATTCAGAACATTTGCATGATAGGCATAGGCAGCCATTCCACGAATTCCGAAAAGAATCAGAGATTTCAAAGAGCGTATATCTTCGTTGGCATTCCACAGCTGTTGCATATCGTATTCGTCTGTTTTACCGCAAGATGATTGACATTTGCTGCAGTCAGGAACCAGTCTTTCTTTTTCAGCTCGGACTTTTTGTATCATGTTTTCAATTGAGGCATCGTCAAAATTTACATTTGTAACTGTGGTAAACAGTCCTTCAATTATGACCTGTCCGGTTCTTTTGGAAATAGCTGTTGTACTATCGACAGCTCTTGCAAGACCAATCAAGGCACCCGTCAGTTCATCCTGTAATCTGGCTGTATCTGCCTTTTTTCCACAGACACCGGCATTTCCTGTACATCCGGCGCATCCGACGGTCTGCTCACACTGAAAGCAAAACATTTTCTTATCCATTATTATATTCTCCTTTTTTATTCTATAATTTTTCCATCAATACTTATCGTTATAACCTGCCATGGTAAGAATTTTCCACTATCCTGAAGCGCCTTTTTTGCTGCCATTTCCAGACCACCACAGCAAGGAACTTCCATTCTTACAATTGTTACACTTTGAATGTTGTTATTTTGAATAATTGCAGTCAATTTCTCACTATAATCTACCTGATCTAATTTAGGACAGCCGATTAATGTTACCTTATTCCGAATAAAATCCTGATGAAAGCTTGCATATGCATAAGCAGTACAATCGGCTGCGATTAATAGTTTTGCGCCGTTAAAATATGGTGCACTTACAGGTGCCAGTTTAATCTGTACTGGCCAGTTCTGAAGTTTTGATAGCTGCTCTACGCTTGGAGTTGATTTTATGGTTTCAGGTGTTTCGGATCGCTGAATCTGCATACTTCTAGAACCAGGACAGACGGTGTGTGTAGACATTGCCTGATTTTTGGCAAATACTTTTTTCTGCGCTTCTTTTACGGCTTCTTCATCATATGCAGGAGCCTCTCTTTCTTCAAAAGAAATGGCACCTGTAGGACATTCCGGGAGACAATCGCCAAGCCCGTCACAGAAATGTTCTCTTACCAATTCTGCTTTTCCGTTAATGATGTCAATGGCACCTTCATGACAGGCATCTGCACAGGCACCGCATCCATTACATTTTTCTTTATCAATTCGAATAATCTTTCTTATCATTTTTACCCTCCGTCTATAGCATAAAATTTATATTTCTGTTAGAATCATAGTATAATAAATGCAACTTGTATGTTTGATTTCCAACAGGAGGAACAATTTTGAAAAAATTTTTACCCATTTTAAGGAACAGTCCTTTCTTTAAAGGTCTTACTGATGACGAGATATTATCCATATTGCACTGTGTAGAGGCAACAACAGTTTCAAAAGAGAGAGATTCTTATATTTTCAGAGCAGCAGATTCTACAGAAGTAATGGGACTTGTGGTGTCAGGCTGTGTTCTTGTTATCCAGGAAGACCTTTGGGGGCATCGAAATATTTTATCAAAATGTCATGCCGGTGATTTTTTCGGAGAACCATATGCGGCAAGTCCGGGTGCTGTTTTGAATATCAGTGTGGTAGCAGATGAGGACTGTGAAATTATTTTCCTAAATGTCCAGAAGCTTCTGGTTACTTGTCCAACTGCATGCGAGCATCATCAGAAGTTGATTCGTAACCTGGTCAGTGTCCTGGCAAATAAGATACTGATCTTGAACGATAAGATCACACATGTTGGCAAGCGAACGACAAGAGATAAACTATTGTCATATCTGTCAGCCGAATCCATCAGACATTCATCTTTATCCTTTGATATTCCTTTTGACCGGCAGCAGTTAGCAGATTATCTTTGTATTGACCGTGCAGCAATGTCTACGGAGATATCAAAGTTACAAAAAGAAGGTTTTATAAAAACAAATCGAAAGCATTTTGAATTAATGGTTTCTAATGATGTGGATTCAACAAGGAAAATGTGATGTATATCAAGGGAAATATAGGATTAATTTGAGAATTATTATAATGTGCAAGAGGAGGAAATTTTAGATGATAAATAAATTACATTTAGCAATGATTGAGTTATATAGAGGAGATTCAAAGAGAATTCAACATTTTTGTAAAGTGCATAGTTATGCAAAATTGATAGCAGAAACGGAAAATGTAGATAAGAAATGTTTGTTTATCATTGAAGCAGCAGCTTTGACACATGATATTGGAATTCATTTCTGTGAAGAAAAATATGGGGATTGCAATGGAAAACTACAAGAAAAAGAAGGTCCTGCAATAGCAGAAAAGCTGCTTAGAAAATTAGGATTTGAACAAGAGGTATCTGAGCGTGTGCAGTATTTGATTGCACATCATCATACGTATAATAATATTGATGGTATAGATTATCAGATATTGGTAGAGGCTGATTTCCTGGTGAATATTATGGAAGATGGTTTATCAAAAGAAGCGGCTTTAAAAGCCTATCATAATATTTTCAAAACATCATGTGGAAAAATGATTTGCAGGGAAATGTTTGATATAACAAGATAGAGCGTGATAAACGAACAGTAGATAAATGTTTTGCAGAAGAATGAGAATGGATGGAGGTAAAAATGATTATCAGAAAAGCGAAAGAAAAAGATATTCCGAGAATTTTAGAGTTATTAGAGCAAGTGTTACAAATTCATGCAGATATAAGGCCTGATATTTTTATTCCGGGCACGACCAAATATACGATAGACGAATTGAGAGAGCTTTTGAAACATAAAGAAAAGCCAATATATGTTGCGGTGGATGAGGATGATGTTTGTGTAGGGTATGCATTTTGTCAATTACAAGAGCAGCCTTTTTCAAACAACATGGTTCCGTTTAAGACGTTTTTTATTGATGATCTTTGTGTCAGTCAAGAGGTTCGAGGTCAGCATGTTGGCGAAAGTCTGTTTGAATATGTAAAAAATGAAGCGAAACAGATAGGGTGCTATGAAGTGACATTGAATGTATGGGCAGGAAATACTTCAGCAGAGAAATTTTATGAAAAAATGGGAATGCGAACGAAAGAAAGACAAATGGAATATATATTGGTAGAAAAATAATATGCAGAAATAGAAAACATGGAAATAAGACTATTACGATATTTTTTCGGATGATCATATACAAACGCTGCAGATTCTTGCTGACGCAGCAAAATATGATGTGGCATGTACATCAAGAGGGCTGCTTTTACTCCGGAAGAAATCTGTGACTTAACAGTAGAGTTTTATAAGTGTAATTATATCGAGGGTCTGTTTTTGAGTTCCGGAATCTTAAAGAATCCGACTTATACGATTGAGAAGATGTGCGAGACGTTATTGTTGCTTCGGACGAAATATCATTTCAATGGTTATATTCATATCAAGACGATTCCGGGAGCTTCGGACGAGTTACTTGCAGCAGCAGGTTATCTTGCAGATCGTATTAGTGTCAATCTTGAATTACCAACGGAAGAAGGATTGCATACGTTGGCTCCGAATAAGACCATGAAGAACATTCTGAATCCTATGGGGAAGGTGCAGAGTACGATTGCATCTCACAGAATGGCAATTGGAAAGTCAGCATATATGGATCGAAGTGGAGGAAATAAGTTTTTGAATGCAGGTATTTTTTCTGATGCTTCGAAAAAGCATTTTTCTAAGTGCTTGAATGCTCAGAAGAATGATACAGCAATTTCTCAAGATTCTCAGATGAATCGATTAGAATCTTATAAAAGATATACCTCACTGGATCATGCACTGGCATGGGAGAATGCAAATCAATTAGCACCGCGTGACATGTCGCAATTGAAGCGCAGCTTTGCTCCGGCCGGACAGAGCACGCAGATGATCATTGGTGCGACAGGTGAGAGTGACTATACGTTGTTGCAGACGACTCAGGCATTGTATCAGGGGTTTGATTTGAAGCGTGTCTTTTATTCAGCATACATTCCTTTGAACGAAGACAATGTATTGCCGGAGATCGGAACGCCACCACCGCTTTTACGTGAACACAGATTATATCAGGCTGATTGGCTGCTTCGATTTTATGGGTTTCAGGCAGGAGAATTATTGTCTTTAGAGCAGCCGAATTTCAATGAAATGATTGATCCGAAGTGCGATTGGGCATTGCGCCATTTAGAGCAGTTTCCGGTAGAAGTAGAAAAAGCAAATTATGCTACCCTGCTTCGTGTTCCGGGAATCGGACCTAAATCAGCGAGTCGTATCACCTATGCAAGACGCTATGGCAGACTTGATTATGATAGTCTAAAGAAGATGGGAGTAGTATTAAAGCGTGCACATTATTTCATCACGTGTGGAGGGAAACAGTTGTATCATACTCCTATTGAGGCATCTTATATTACGCGTCAACTAATTAATGTAGACAAGAAGGATATATGGAACACACAACATGTGAATGAGTCGTTTACTCAGATGACGTTGACAGATTTTGGAGTATGCTAATGAAGATTTTTACTTGTAAAGACCGTTTGGAAGATATCA
>OHMN01001266.1_pt1 | contig 17078 bp, 9 predicted proteins | sample 1569361 | NCBI WGS metagenome assembly OHMN01 (sample SAMEA3541508, study PRJEB24748) | human gut metagenome | biome: human gut; feature: human-associated habitat; material: faeces | place: China | collected 2012
GAATCCTGCAAAGCGTTGTCAGACCGGCGTTTGAGATGGCGGTGGAGGATGACATCATCCGCAAGAATCCATTCAAGTTCAAGCTGTCGGACGTTGTGCCGAAGGACGCTTATGTGCGCAATGCCCTGACCAGAGAGCAGCAGGAAAAATATCTGCAATTCGTTCAAGACTATGGCGGCAACTATTATGATGATATCGTCATTCTTATGGGAACCGGCTTGCGTGTAAGCGAGTTGTACGGCCTGACACGAGCAGATATCGACTTTGAACGGCACTGCATCCATGTGCGGCGGCAGCTTTGCCGGACGGCTGAAAAGCCCTACTTCGTCACGCCGCCGAAAACCAAAAGCGGCATCCGCAATGTTCCCATGACGGATACTGTTCGAGCAGCGCTGTTGCGTGTGGTAAAAGCCAGAGCATCTACGAAGGTGGAAGCACTAGTGGATGGTTGCAGCGGATTTCTCTTTCTGGACAAGTCCGGAATGCCGAAGGTGGCAATGCACTTGGAAAACTATATGCGTGGCGTGCAGGGAAAGTTTGAGAAGGTGTACAGCAAACCTGTTCCGCGCATTACACCTCATGTGCTGCGACACACCTTCTGCACCAATGTTCAGCAGGCCGGGCTGGATGTAAAAAGCCTGCAATACCTGATGGGACACTCCAATGCCAGTGTGACGTTGGATGTCTACACGCACAGCAGCTTTGAATCGGTTGAAAGAGCCTTTGAACAGATCGCCGGCAACCTGTGATTTCCGACGTGTGAAGCGGGATAGCTTACGCCAAAACTTACGCCAATCACCCGGTAAGTGGCGTAGATTTGCGTAGAAATGCGTGGATCGTGCAAAAACGTAGAATCTGGAAAAATCGGCTTGAGACCTTGATAATTCTACAAAAGTCTACGTTTCCGGATACGCATGATCCGGCTCCAAAAATGTGGTTTGGAAGGGCGGCATGTACTAAGCCGCAAAAGCGCTCTTATAAAAGTGCCTTAGGGAGGCAGAACTTCTTCGGAGGTTCTGCCTCCCTTTTTGTATAGCCTGGGTCTCCGTTGCCCACGCTATGCCAAAGGGGGCGTGTCCATGTCCGGACGGAGGGTGCTGGCGCTGTATGCGGCGTTGTTGTTCGGCTTTGCCGGAGTGCTGTGCAGGCTGTTTTACTTGGCGTCCCGCACGGATTATGCAGCCCGTGCGGCGGCACAGAGCACGGTCACGCTGGAACTGCCAGCCCGGCGCGGCGGCTTTTACGACTGCATGGGCCTGCCACTCACCGGGCTGGAAAAACGCTGGCTGGCTCTCTGCTTCCCGGGGCAGGAGAATTATACCCGCCTGTACGCCTGCACCGACACCGCCGGACAGGAACTGCTGTACCGCAGCCGCAGCCGGGCGGCTCCATTTCTCGTGGAGGTGGACCGGGACATGACGGCGCTGGGCATTCCATGCTATGGGGCGTCCCGGCGGTATGCAGCTGCACCGCTGTGCCCGCAGCTGTTGGGGTATCTGGACGGTGAGGGCCACGGTGCTGCCGGGCTGGAAAAAGCACTGGACGCGCTGCTCACCGGCAGCGGGGCACGGGACACTCTGCTGTGCCCGGTGACCGCGCAGGGCACCCTGCGCACCGGGGAGCAGGTGCAGCATCTGCAGGCGGACAGCGGAGCGGTGGGGGTCCGCCTGACCCTCTCCCGTTCTGTCCAGCGGGCGGCCGAGGCGGTGGCGGCGCAGACCATGACCACCGGCTGCATTCTGGTGCTGGACGTCCGAACGGCAGCCCTGCGGGCCTGCGTCAGTGTGCCGGGTTTTGACCCGGCTGACCCGGCGGCCAGTCTGGAAGCGCCGGACAGCCCCTTTTTAAACCGGGCCTTGCAGGCGTATGCGGTTGGATCGGTGTTCAAGCCGGTGCTGGCAGCGGCGGCGCTGGAAGCCGGCCTTGCGCCGGAGTACGACTGCAACGGCGCGGTGGTGGTGGACGGGCAGATCTTCCGCTGCGCAGGCGGTGTGCCGCACGGCGAAGTGGACCTTTCGGCCGCATTGGCAAAGAGCTGCAACGGCTATTTTATCCGGTTGGGGCAGCAGCTGGGAGCACAGGCTCTTTTGCAGCAGGCGCAGGCGCTGGGCTTCGGGCGGAGCATCGGGCTGGCGGAGGGCCTTATCGCCCAGAGCGGAGCCCTGCCGGGAGCCGAGGAACTGGCCCAGAGCGGGCAGCTGGCCAATTTCAGCTTCGGGCAGGGCAGCCTGCTGGCAACGCCGTTGCAAGTGACCGCCATGATGAACACCATCGCAAACGGCGGTGTTTACCGTGCGCCGTGCCTGCTGGACTGTGCGCTGGATGAAACATCCGGGGAAGAGCTGTCGGCCTTTGCCCGCCCGCAGGCAGAACGGGTGCTCACGGAGCAGACCGCAGCGGCTCTGCACACCATGCTGGAGCAGACGGTGGTCGAGGGCACGGCACAGGATGCTTCCGGTCTGCCCGGCGGGGCGGCGGGCAAGACCGGTACCGCCCAGACCGGGCAGTTCACGGCCGAAGGGAAAGAGCGCATGAACCTGTGGTTCGCGGGGTTTTACCCGGCCGAGGATCCGCAATACACCATCGTGGTCTTGCAGGACGGACAGACGCAGGCGGCGGTCTCCAGCGCGGCGGTGTTTGCACAGCTGTGCACGGCACTGCACTGGTTGGGATAAATGCGGAATTGTGCTTGCTTTTTTGCAGATGGTATGATACTATATAGTCGTATTTTTGCGTGGTTTTCCCATTCAATTTGAATAAAGGAGCGTTTCAATCCATGTCTGTTATCGAAATCGTTGGCGGCGCGATCCTGCTGGTCGCTTCGCTGGTCATCGTGTTCCTCACCCTCATGCAGCACACCCACGGCCAGGGCCTTTCCGGCGCCATCAACGGCAGTGCAGGCGGTGCCAACAACGCACGCCTGACCCCGGCTGACCAGATGTTGGCCAAGGTGACCCGCATTGCCGGTGTCGTCTTTTTCGTGGTGGCAATTCTGGCTTGCCTGTTCACCGGCCGTCTGGCAGGTTGATGCACCCCATGCAGCCCCGTGCTCTGACGGGGCTGTTTTTCTGTGTAAAACCGACATAGTTGAGTAAAAAAGTGCGGGCAGCTGTCTTTTCGGGCTGCCGCAGCAGGGTGGGCAGCAATGCCCGGAACTGGCAGGGCTGCAGCCCGACGGAGGCCGCAGCCAGGAAGAGCAAGGAGAAAAATATTATGGCAATGCGCGATAAAATTGAGCACGCGATTCAGAATCAGCCGTGCACCGTGAAGGACCTCAAGTCAAAGTTCGGCGGGGACCGTGGCTCGGACCGCAAGGTGATGGAGGCCGTGGACCAGCTGGTGCACGAGGCTGTGATCTGCCAGCGGCAGGGCGTTTTCTTTACGGTGCGTTCCGGCCGCGCCGACAAGGCCTTGCTGTGCAAGGTGGTCAAGTTGGGCAAGAACTTTGCTTTTGTCATGCTGGAGGACGGCACCAGCGATATCTTCATCCCGGGCCGCTTCACCCGCGGCGCCATGCCCGGTGACAAGGTGCTGGTGGAAAAGTTTGAGCATCCCCGTGTGGAGGGCAGCGACGAGGGCGAGATCCTGGCCGTGCTGGAAGAAAAGAACGATCTGGTGGGCACCGTCCGCCGTGTGGAGGGCATGCTGAAGTTCGTGCCCGATGACTGCCCCGCCATCTCCATGCGGATGATGCGCGACTGCGAGGGCGGTGCCAAGGACGGCGACAAAGTGGCTGTGGAGATCCTGCAGCGCGGCAACCGGCAGGAAGATCACCGCGTGGGCGTGGCCATGCGCTTTGGCAGCTCCGACGAGGCCAAGCGCTGCGCCAAGGCTCTGCTCTATGCGCAGGACATCCGCAGCCGTTTCCCGGATAAGGTCCGCGAAGAGGCCAAGAAGCTGGAAAACGCCGAGGTGACCGAGGCCGACTGTGAGGGCCGCATGGATCTGCGCGCTCTGCCCATCTTCACCATCGACAGCGCTGAGACCAAGGACATCGACGACGCCATCAGCCTGACCAAGACGCCGGAGGGCGGCTATGAGCTGGGCGTGCACATCGCGGATGTGTCCAACTACGTCAAGCCCGGCAGCGAGCTGGACAACGAGGCGTTCAGCCGTGCCACCAGCGTGTATTACGCCGACCAGGTGGTGCCCATGCTGCCCAAGCAGCTGTCCAATGGCATCTGCAGCCTGAACGAGGGCGTGCTGCGCCTGGCGTTCTCCTGCCTGATGCGTCTGGACAAGGACGGCAACCTGACCGACTACCGCTTTGTCAAGTCGGTCATCCGCAGCCGTGTCAAGGGCGTGTACTCCGAGATCAACGCCCTGCTGGCCGGCAGTGCCGACGACGAGCTCAAAGGCAAGTACCACGAGGTTCTGGCTCAGCTGCCCGCCATGAAGGAGCTGTACGGCCACCGTGCCCGCCTGCGCAAGGAGCGCGGATGCATGGACATCGAGAGCGGTGAAGTCAAGCTGATCCTCGACGAGAATGGCCACTGCATCGACGTGAAGAAGCGCACCTCCGGCGAGAGCGAAGCCATGATCGAGGAGTTCATGTTGCTGGCCAACCAGTGCGCCGCCCACTTTGCCCGGGTCAAGCAGATCCCCTTTGTGTACCGCGTGCACGAGGAACCCAACGCCGAAAAGCTGGAGCGTCTGCATGCTCTGCTGCAGGCCTGCGGCATCAACGACCACTTTGCCAAGGAGGTGCCCACCCCCAAGGAGCTGAGCGCCATTCTGGAGGGCGTGCGCGGCGGCCCGTATGAGCAGATCATCAACACCGGTATGCTGCGCTGCATGTCCAAGGCTCTGTACGAGGAAAAGCCCAAGGGTCACTACGGTCTGGTGCTGCAGGACTATGCCCACTTTACCAGCCCCATCCGCCGCTATCCGGACCTGGCCATCCACCGCATCATGACCGCGCAGCTCAAGGGCACCGACAAGGACACCATGATCCTGCGCTACACCGATTTTGCGGAGCGGGCCAGTAAGCAGGCCAGCGAGCGCGAAGTCATCGCCATGCAGATTGAGCGCAAGGCCGAGGACTGCTACAAGGCCGAGTATGCCCGCCGCCATCTGGGCGAGAGCTACGAGGGCCGCATTTCCGGCGTGACCCAGCGCGGCCTGTTCATTGAACTGGAGAACGGCGTGGAGGGCTTTGTACCGGCTTCCAGCCTGACCCCCTCCGGCACGATGCTCACCGAGGGCGTGCGCCTGTCCGACCCCGTCTCCGGCAGGAACTGGAGCCTGGGCGATACCATGATGATCACCATCGTGCGTTCCGACGTCAATCTGGGCAAGATTGACTTTGAGGTGGCCCAGCCTACCGCAAAATAAAACAAACGCCTGCAAAAGCGGAATGACAGCGGTCATTCCGCTTTTTTTTGTCACAATTTGTACGCATTTCCAACAAAACGGGACAGTTGTCTAAATTTTATACAGGGGGCAGAGTTTGTTTGTTGTTCTGCGGGCCAAGGCAGGGTATACTGTTGCCATAGAGAGCAGCATTGAACTGCTGTAAGAAAGAAAAACAGCGAAGCAAGGAGGCTTTTCCATGTACTATTCCAGTGGCAACTACGAAGCATTTGCACGTCCCAAAAAGCCGGAGGGCGTTGATCATAAATCCGCATATATCGTCGGTTCCGGCCTGGCAGCCCTGACCGCAGCCTGCTATCTGGTGCGTGACGGCCAGATGAAGGGCGAGCATGTCCATGTGTTCGAGAAGGAGGCCCTGCCTGGCGGTGCCTGCGACGGCTACAAGTACAGCATCGGCTACGTCATGCGCGGCGGCCGTGAGATGGACAACCATTTTGAGGTCATGTGGGACCTGCTGCACTCCATCCCTTCGCTGGAGACCGAGGGTGCCAGCGTGCTGGATGAGTATTACTGGCTGAACAAGGAGGACCCCAACTTCTCCCTTTGCCGTGCTACCGTGGAGCAGGGCAAGGACGCCCACACCGACGGCAAGTTCGGCCTGTCCGACAAGGGCGCTATGGAGATCATGAAGCTGTTCTTCACCCCGGACGAGCAGCTGCAGGACAAGAAAATCACCGACTTCTTTGACGATGAGGTGCTGAATTCCAACTTCTGGCTGTACTGGCGCACCATGTTTGCCTTTGAGAACTGGCACAGCGCACTGGAAATGAAGCTGTATATCAAGCGCTATATCCACCACATCGGCGGCCTGCCGGACTTTACCGCCCTGCGCTTCACCCGCTACAACCAGTATGAGTCCATCATCCTGCCCATGATCGAGTACCTGAAGGGCTTTGGCGTGCAGTTCCACTACGACACCAAGGTCACGGACGTCAAGTTCGACATTCAGGGCAGCCGCAAGATGGCAAGCTCGGTCACCGTGGAGCACGCAGGCGAGGTGTCCAACATCGACCTGACCGAGAACGATTTGCTGTTCATCACCAACGGCGGCTGCGTCGAGAGCTGCACCGTGGGTGCCCAGGACAAGGCAGCCGGTTTCGACCCCACCATCAAGCCGGGCAACGGCTGGGATCTGTGGAAGAAGATCGCCGCACAGGACCCGTCCTTCGGCCACCCCGAAAAGTTCTGCTCGGATCCGGAGCTGTCCAACTGGGAGAGCGCCACCATCACCACCCTGGATGACAAGATCCCGCAGTATATCCAGAAGATCTGCAAGCGCGATCCCTTCAGCGGTCACACCGTCACCGGCGGCATCGTTACGGTCAAGGACTCCAGCTGGCTGCTCAGCTGGACGCTGAACCGTCAGCAGCAGTTCCGCGATCAACCCAAGGATCAGCTGTGTGTCTGGGTCTACGGCCTGTTCAGCGACAAGCCCGGCGATTATATTAAAAAGCCCATGCGCGACTGCACCGGCAAGGAGATCTGCATGGAGTGGCTGTACCACATCGGCGTGCCCACCGACCAGATCGAAGAGCTGGCAGATCACAGCGCCAATACCGTGCCGGTGATGATGCCCTATATTGACGCTTTCTTCATGCCCCGTGCCATGGGCGACCGCCCCGACATCGTGCCGGAGGGCGCTGTGAACTTTGCCTTCCTGGGCCAGTTTGCGGAGACCAAGCGCGATACCATTTTCACCACCGAGTACTCCATGCGCACCGGTATGGAGGCCGTGTACACCCTGCTGAACGTGGACCGCGGTGTGCCCGAGGTCTGGGGCAGCACCTACGACGTGCGTGACCTGCTGAATGCAACGGTCAAGCTGCGCGACGGCAAGAAGATCACCGACATGGACCTGCCGCTCATCCCGCGTCTGGCCCTGAAGGAAGCTCTGAAGAAGATCGAGGGCACCGACCTTGAGAAGATCCTCAGGGAATACAACGCCATTTAAGACCCCCTTTCTCCGGCCTTTTTAAACGGGTGGGAACGCCCCTGCATGCTGAGACGGCTGCAGGGGCGTTCTCTTTTTTGGTACGGCGATGATGCACAATGCAAGAAAGACAGCTGATATGTGAAGAAAAATTGAACAAAACGGCATGTTTTGTCTTGCTCTTGGCGCGGTTCTGTGTTATGCTTGAACCAGTCAGGGGCAGGGGAGAGCCTGCCCCATCAAATGCCAGAAAAAGAGGAGGTCGTTTTCCCGTGAAACATCTTATCTCCCGCCGCAATTTCCTGAAGGCCGCCGGTGTCACCACCGCTGCCGCCGCCATGGCCGTCGGGGCCCCGGCTGCGTCTGCCTGCTGGACCGGTGAAAAATCCGAGGTCACCATCCTGTACACCAACGACGTGCACACTTACATCGACAAGCAGGCCCCGGAGCTCACCTATGCGGCCATTGCCGCCCTGAAGCAGAGCTATCAGGACGCCGGCAAGAAGGTCCTGCTGGTGGACGCCGGTGACCATGTGCAGGGCACGGCTTACGGCTCCATGGACCAGGGTGCTTCCATCATTGAGTTGATGAACGCCGCCGGTTACGATGCCGCTACTCCTGGCAACCATGAGTTCGACTACGGCATGGACCGCGCCAAAGAGCTCATGCGGGATGCCGACTTCCCGTACCTGTCCTGCAACTGGGTGGACCTGCGCACCAATCTGCGGGTGCTGCCGGAAATCAAGGTGTTCGTGCGCGGTGGTGTGCGCATTGCCTTTGTGGGCATCACCACGCCCGAGACCTTTACCAAGTCCACCCCGGCCTACTTCATGAACAAGGCCCAGACCAAGTACATCTACGACATCCTGGGCGGCGAGGACGGCCAGAAGCTCTACAGCGCCGTGCAGAAGGCCGTTGACAAGGCGAAGTGCCTGGCCGATGTGGTCATCGGCTTGGGCCACTTGGGCGTGGATCCCTCGTCCTCTCCCTGGACCAGCGAGGAGGTCATTGCCCACACCACTGGTTTTGATGCCTTCATCGACGGCCACTCCCACACGGTGATGGAGAATAAGCAGGTGGCGGACGCTTCCGGCAGACTGGTCACCCTGACCCAGACCGGCTCCTACTTTGCCAACGTGGGCGAGATGACCATTGCCCCGGACGGCACCATCTCCACCCGGCTGGTGTCCACCTACGATCAGGAGGATGTCGCCGTGGCAGCAGAGCAGGCCGCATGGGTCAACACAGTGGATGACATGCTGGGCGAGAAGATCGCCGTGGCCGATACCAAGTTTTACATCACCGACCCTGCTACCGGCAAACGCCGCATCCGCTCCGGCGAGACCAACCTGGGCGACTTTGTGGCCGACGGCATCTACACCTACTTCAATGAGGTGGAGAAGCTGCACTGTGACATCGCCATCATGAACGGCGGCGGCATCCGCTCGGACGAGGACGCCGGGTACTGGACCTTCAAGACCTGCAAGCAGGTCAGCCCCTTTGGCAACGTGGCCTGCCTGATGTCGGTGACCGGCAAGCAGATCCAGGACGCACTGGAGTTTGCAGCCCGCTTTGCCGGTGCAGAGGGCAAGGAGAACGGCGGCTTCCTGCAGGTGGCCGGTGCGACCTACGAGATCCACACCGACATCCCCAACACCGTGCAGACCGACGACAAGAACGTCTGGATCGGCAGTGCCACCGGCACGCCTCGTGTGCAGAACGTGAAGATCTACGATCGTCACACCGGCACCTACGAGCCTCTGGACCCGGCCAAGACCTATGCGCTGGCCGGTATGAACTACACCCTGCGCAATCTGGGCGACGGCTTTGCCATGTTTGACGGGGCCGAGCTCATCAAGGATTATGTGTCGGAGGATTACCTTGTCATGTCCACCTACGCCATGACCTTTGGCGGTGTGGACGCAGAGGGTCTGCCGCACCTTTCCAGCGCCAACAGTGTGCTGGCAGAGTACCCCGGCTACCTGCTGGACTACGAGAATCCCTACGGTGCAGGCCGCATCAGCATCCTGTAAGATGATTCAGCCCGCTGGCTGACAAACGAAAAAAGCACCCGCACTGCATCTCCCAAGAAAAGGGAATGCGGTGCGGGTGTTTGATTTGCCCAAAGACCTTTGGTACAGTGCGGTGTGTTCACTGCGTGAAATCGGCAGAAAACAAAACAGAAAAGCCACCCGATTGTTCATCGGATGGCTTTGTTCTGGTTGGGGATGAGAGAATCGAACTCCCACAAGTAGAGTCAGAGTCTACCGCACTACCACTATGCAAATCCCCATCATTTGGTTCGCGTTTTGCGGTGTGAGCCGCTCAACGTGTGCTATTATACCCGCAAATGCGGTACTTGTCAAGCCTGTTTTTGAAAAAAGTTGCACTTTTTTGGCAACCAACGCAGCAACGCAAAAGTTTTCTGCACTCAAACGACACCCCCGCCCACAGAAGGACAGAAGCGACCGGTCCGTGGGCGGGGGTTGCGTTTATTCGGGCTTACTGCTCCAGAAATCGGCCAGAGCGGTTTCCAGTGCGGCAGGGCCGGGCAGATACTGCAGGTGCTTCCAGTGGAGCGGGAACAGCCGCTGATAGTCCGGCTTTGCAAAGCGGTCATCCAGTAGCAGCACCACGCCCTTGTCCTCCGGGGTGCGGATGACCCGTCCGGCGGCCTGCAGGACCTTGTTCATGCCGGGATAGCGGTAGGCGTAATCGAACCCGGCCCCGTTCTGGGCGTCGTAGTAGCGGCGCAGCATCTCCTGCCGGGGGTTCACCTGCGGCAGCCCCACGCCCACGATGGCACAGCCGATGAGCCGGTCACCGGTCAGGTCTACGCCCTCGCCAAAGATGCCGCCCATGACTGCAAAGCCCAGCAGGGTATGGGCAGGGTCTGGCTCAAATCGTGCCAGAAAAGCGGCGCGGGCGGCGTCATCCAGTCCGCTCTCCTGCACAAGGGTGGAAATACCCGGATAGCGGGCGGCAAAATCTTCCTGCACCTGCCGCAGATAGGCGTAACTGGGAAAGAACGCCAGATAGTTGCCCACCCGGCTCTGCGCCAGCCGGGCCAGTGCATCCGACACGCTCTGTACGCTGCGCTCCCGGTCACGGTAGCGGGTGGAGATGCCTGGCAGGCAGAACAGCCCCAGGTTCCCGGCGGGAAACGGGCTTTCCAGCGCCACAGCCCGGGCGTCGGCACAGCCCAGCACGCTGCGGTAGTAGGCGGGCGGGGTGAGGGTGGCGCTGAACAGCGCGGCACTGCGCCCGGTGGAAAGGCTGGCATCCACAAAGGGGGCCGGGTCCAGACAGAGCAGCTGCAATTCCAGCTCGCTGCCGCGGGCGGTGAGCTGGGTCACAAAGTGGCTGTCGTACCGTTCGGCAGCCCGCACCAGATCCTGTACCGCAAAATAAAGCTCCAGCATCTGCGGGTGGGCGTCGGCTTCCGGGTTGTCTTCCAGCCAGGCCTGCAAAGGGGCCTGCACCGCCCGCAGGGGTGTCAGCAGTGCGGCGGGCAGCTCCTGCAAAAACACCGCGCCGTCCTGCGCATACAACGGCTCCGGCAGGGCAAACACCGGGGCATCCGGTTCCGGCAGAAGGCTAGTCTGGGCCGATTCGCCGGGGGCGTCCTCCGCGTGCCTGCGGGGTGCCAGACGCACACAGGCCTGCCGCGCCTCCCGCATGGCCTTGTCGGCCTTGGTCAGGGCGGTTTTCAGGGCACTTTTGCCCTTGCCAAGCGTGCGTTTTGCGTCGGTCAGGCTGCTCTTGCAGAAGCGGGCCGAGTACATGGCGCGGGCGCGGTCGGGCAGATTGTGTGCCTCGTCGATCAGGAACAGCCAGTCGCCGGAGGTGTCGAAGAAACGCTTCAGGTGCACCACCGGGTCAAACAAATAGTTGTAGTCCCCGATCACAACATCGCACCATTCGCTCAGGTCCAGCCCCAGCTCAAAGGGGCACACGGTGAACTGTCGGGCGGTGTCGGCCAGTGCGGCACGGCTGAATTGGCCGCTGCCGTCCAGTAGTGCGGCCAGCGCATTCTTGATGCGGTCGTAGTAGCCGTTTGCATAGGGGCACATCTCCGGCAGGCAGGCCGGATGGCCCTCGGCGTCCGGGTGCAGGCAGGCTTTTTCCTTGGCGGTCAGGGTCACACTGCGCAGGGCAAGGTCGGGCTGTACGGCCCGCAGGCGGGCAATGGCATCCTCGGCGGCGGCCTGTGTGGTGTTGCGGGCGGTGAGGTAAAACAGCTTCTCTCCGCAGCCGCTCCCCATGGCTTTCAGGGCAGGGAAGAGCGCACTCATGGTCTTGCCGATACCGGTGGGGGCTTGACAGAACAGCCGTGTGCCTTTTTTGGAGGGGGCGGCGGTGCAGGCCCGCCAGACCTCGCCCGCCAGTGCCCGCTGCCCGGGGCGGTAGGCTTCAAACGGGAACCGCATGGCGGTCAGGCTGCCGCTGCGGGTTTCCTGCCATGCAAGCTGACGCTGTGCCCAGGGCAGATACCGGTGCAGGAGTTTGTGCAGGAATTGCTCCAGCTCCTGCCGGGAAAAGTGCCGTACAAAGCGGAGGATCCGGTCGGTGTCGATCTGATAATAGGTCAGCCGCACATCCACGGCGGACAGGTTTTCCTGTGCGCTGTAGATGGCTCCGTATACCATGCCCTGCGCCCAGTGGCAGGGGTTCATGTCCTCACTGATCTCTTCCTCAGGCACCGCAGTGGTCTTGATCTCGTCAATGGTCACAACGCCGGTTTCGTTGGTAAAAATGCCGTCGGCCCGGCCCTCCAGCGTAAAGCGGATGCCGTCGACTGTATAATCGGCGCAGAGGGGTACCTCGGCGGCGTAACCCTCCCCGGCGGCCTTCTGCAGCCTGCGATGGATGCGGGCACCTTCCAGTGCGCGGTCAAAACCGGCAAACCGGCTGTCGATGCTGCCGCTGCGCAGCAGAAACTCCACCAGCTGCCGGATGGGCAGACGGATGTCGGACATGATTTCACTTCCCTTATCATAAAGAACTCAGCAGTCGGGTGACGGCGCTTCCAGTCCGAACAGCTCCGCGCACCGGGCGGCAGCTTCGTCCACCTGGGCGAAGTCCACGGTGGTACGGTAATAAGTCTCCAGTTCGTCGTGGCAGCTCTTGGCCTGTGCCATCAGGGCGGTGGCCTGCTCCAGCAGTTCGGCGGCCGCCCGCTCGTTGAACCGCAGCCGGGCGCGGTAGCCCGCCAGATTTTCCCGGTCAAGGAACCGGGTGCACCGCACGGCCTGCATGCCGGGCAGCTGCACCGGGTGCCACCGGTTGTCGGTGAGGAAGGCCAGCCGCAGCTCCGGGATCAGGATGTGGTCGATCTTATCCTCCGGGTGCATGGCACAGGGGCAGGTGATGATGTGATAGCCCCGGGCCAGTGCCTCGGCACGGATCAGCTCCAGCAGCAGGCGCGACACGGCACCATATTCGTCCCGGAACACGATGAACCGGTCAGCCAGCGCCTGCGCGGTGTGCTGGTAGAACACCTCACCCTTTGGGGTCACAGCCGAGAGCAGCCGCAGCTCTTCGCGGGCGGTGTTCTCGGTGCGGGGCAGCAGCCGGGTGCACAATCGCTTGACGTAGCGGCGCACTTTTTCAAAGTTGGCGCTGCAGGCCTCGGCCCGGCGGCTGTCCAGCAGCAGGCTCCCGGCAGAAGCAACATACCGCGCAGCCCGCGCCCGCAGCGCAGCGTTGCGGGCGAACAGCGCCTTGACCTCTTCAGCATGGGGGCGCAGGGCGTCGGCCTGAATGGTATGGTACAGGCTCAGCACTACCTCGTCGGCACCGGGCGCATCCGGCTCTATGGTGTGGGGCGCGGTGGCATCTACGATGGCCCGGCGCTGCCGAACAAAGATCACGCCGTCAAAGCTGTCAGGGTCGCTGGCGCAGTGGATGCACTCCACCGGTTCACCCTGCTGGATGGCCCGGCGGGCCAGCTGCTTCATCAGGGTGGACTTGCCGCAGCCCGGCCCGCTTTTGATCAGCACCATCTGCATGCCGGGCTCCCGGCGCAGCGGCTCAAAATAGCCCTTGAACCCGGCGGGGGTGGTGGCCCCCAGAAAGAAATCGACCCGGTCAAACGAAACACGCTGCATAAAAAACACCTCGCTTTTGCTTTAGAGTATGCAAAAAAGAGGCGTGGGGTGAATGAAAATGAAACCCTCTCCGTCATCGCTGCGCGATGCCAGTTCTCCCGAAGAGCGAGCTTTTCGCCATCTGGCTGTTACGCTGCCAAAACCTCCCCCCCTTCGGGGGAGGTGGATGCGAACGAAGTGAGCAGACGGAGAGGGTTATTCATTCATAGGTATGCTCACACACTTCGTGGATCTTGTCCCGCAGAGCCACAAAGTCGGCAAAGGCATTGGGCTTGTTCTGCGGGCCGCGCAGCAGGGCGGCCGGGTGGAAGGTGCCCATGAACAGGATGCCGTTCTTCTCAATGAACTGCCCGTGCTCCTTGGTCACCGAAAAGTCGGACCGGATCATCCGCTGGGCGGCGATGCGGCCCAGGCACACCACGATCTTGGGCCGCAGCAGGCGGAACTGCTCCCGCAGCCAGGGCATGCAGGCCTCGCTCTCGGCGGGCAGAGGGTCACGGTTCTGGGGCGGGCGGCACTTGACGATGTTGGCAATGTAGCAGTTCTTTTCCCGGTCCAGGTCGATGGCAAACAGATACTTGTCCAGCAGCTGACCGCTGCGGCCCACAAAGGGCAGGCCCTGCTCGTCCTCGCTCTGGCCGGGGCCCTCGCCCACAAACAGCACTTCGGCGTCCGGCACGCCCTGCCCGAATACCACATTCGTGCGGGTCTTGCACAGCTCACAGCGGCTGCAGGCAAGGCAGTCGGCTTTCAGCGTTTCCCAATCCATGGCGGTTCGATCTCCTTCTGAAACAGTATGATATTTTATTCACAATTTGAAACCTGTTTTCTCTTAAATATTAGCACAAAAACACAATTTTGTCTTGAACTTTTTGCCCGGTGTGCTAGAATAAAGAAGAAAGGCATCCTTGTGTCCAACAGACGCGGGGTGTGAATTTTGGAAAGTAAATTCGGAGGTAATCACAATGGCTGATATGTTTGCACCGCTGGTAGCACAGCTGAAGGCAAATCCCAAGACGATCGTTTTCACCGAGGGCAATGACCCCCGCATCCTGGAGGCAGCAAGCAAGCTGCTGGCCGAGGGCGTGCTGAAGGTCGTTATGGTGGGCAACGAGGCAGAGTGCAAGGCTGCTGCCGCCGCCGGTAACTTTGATATTTCCGCTGCTGAGATCATTGACCCCGAGAACTACGCCGGTTTTGACGAGATGGTCAACACCATGGTGGAGCTGCGCAAGGGCAAGCAGACCGCTGAGGAGTGCACCGCTCTGCTGAAAAAGTCCAACTACTTCGGCACCATGCTGGTCAAGATGGGCAAGGCTGACTGCCTGCTGGGTGGCGCTACCTACTCCACCGCTGACACTATCCGTCCCGCTCTGCAGCTGGTCAAGACCAAGAAGGGCGCACATCTGGTGAGCTCCTGCTTCATCCTGGACCGCGACTGCGGCGAAGAGGGCCTGAAGCGCATTGCCATGGGCGACTGCGCCGTCAACATCGACTACACCGACACCATCGACAAGGCCACCGGCGAAGTCAAGGTGTCCGCTGCTTCCAAGCTGGCTGAGGTGGCCGTTGAGACCGCCAAGACCGCAAAGCTGTTCGGCATCGACCCGAAGGTCGCCGTGCTGAGCTTCTCCACCAAGGGCTCCGGCAAGGGCGGCACCGTCGCTCTGAGCCACGACGCTACCATCAAGGCTCAGGAGATGGACCCCGAGCTGGCTGTGGACGGCGAGCTGCAGTTTGACGCTGCCGTTGCTCCCGAAGTTGCACAGGTCAAGTGCAAGGGCAGCAAGGTCGCCGGCCAGGCCAACACCTTCATCTTCCCCTGCATCGAGGCCGGCAACATCGGCTACAAGATCGCACAGCGTCTGGGCGGCTACGCTGCCTATGGCCCCATCCTGCAGGGCCTGAACGCTCCCATCAACGACCTGTCCCGCGGCTGCAACGCTGACGAGGTCTACAAGATGAGCCTGATCACTGCCTGCCAGTCCTGATCGTACCCATCTGAGCTGAATTGAACCTGAGGGCCCCGGAAGTGTCTGCGGATGCTTCCGGGGTCCTTTTTTGTCTCCCTCTTGAATTCTGCCTGCGTTTGTGGTACAATATTCAAGCACTCAGAAAAGTGCGTCGGACAGCGCCTGCGGCGTGGTTCGGCATACGGATGCGGGTCCTGTACGATGGAGCCGCTGTGAACCAGGTCAGGTGGGGAACCAAGCAGCCTTAAGCGGCGTGTTCTGTGCGTTTCAGACAGCCTGCATCCGTATGCCGAGCTACGCAGGGCGGGGACAAAACCCCGTCATGCGCTGTCCTTTTTTATTGCCGATTTTGTCCGGAAAGGGGAGTGCTGCTCATGTATCGAGCCCTGTACCGCAAGTGGAGACCCCAGCGGTTTGAAGATGTAGTGGGTCAGCGCGGCATCGTGACGGCCCTGCGCAATCAGATCGCCACCGGCCGTGTGGGCCACGCCTACCTGTTCACCGGCGTGCGCGGCACCGGCAAGACCACCTGCGCCAAGATCTTTGCCAAGGCGGTCAACTGCCTGCACCCGCAGAACGGCGACCCCTGCGGCGAATGCGAGATCTGCAAGGGCATCGACAACGGCAGCATTCTGGATGTGGTGGAGATGGACGCCGCATCCAACAACGGCGTGGACGATATCCGCGACCTGCGGGATGAGACTGCCTACACCCCCAGCGCCTGCCAGTATAAGGTATACATCATCGACGAGGTGCACATGCTGTCCACGGCGGCCTTCAATGCGCTGCTCAAGACGCTGGAAGAACCGCCGGCCCATGTCATTTTTATTCTGGCCACCACCGAGATCCAGAAGGTGCCGGCCACCATCCTGTCCCGCTGCCAGCGGTATGATTTTACCCGCATCGGGCCGGAGGACATCGCACAGCGGGTGGAGTATATCGCCGGGGAAGAGCACTTGGAACTGACATCGGACGGCGCGGAGCTGATCGCCCGCCTGGCCGACGGCGCCCTGCGCGATGCGTTGTCCATTCTGGACACCTGCGCAGGCGTCACGGCAAAGATCGACGCGGACGTGGTGCGCCGCATGGCCGGTGTGACCGACCGCAGCTATTTGTTCCGCATTTCCGACGCGCTGGAAGCGCAGGACGGAGCCGCCGCACTGGCCCAGCTGGCCCAGCTGCGGCAGCAGTCGGTGGACGTTAAACGCCTGACCGAAGAACTCATCGCCCACTACCGCGCCCTGATGCTGGCGGCTTTGCCCGGCGGGCAGGCACTGATCTCCGGTGTGTCACCGGAAGAGGAGGCGCAGTATCTGGAAAAAGGCCCGCAGCTGGGCCAGCGGGAGGCCATCCGGGCCATCCGCACCCTGGGCACGGCACTGGAGCACATGACCCGCGGCAGTGACCAGCGCATTGAGCTGGAACTGGCGCTGTTCAGCCTGTCGGAACCGCCGCAGCAGCGGCAGACCGTACCAGTGCAGGCAGCACCGGTCGCCCGTGCCGCACAGCCTGCTGCCGTGCAGCCGTTTGCTTCGGCTCCGGCGGTGCAGCCCTTTGTGAGCGCACCGGTACAGCAGGCTCCCGTACAGCAGCCGGTCGTGGAGCCTGCCCCGCTGCCGGAAATGCCGCAGCCTGCGGCAGAGCCGGTGCAGTCCGCACCGGAGCCGACACAGGAACCTGCATCTGTGCAGG
>OHMN01001282.1_pt1 | contig 16904 bp, 10 predicted proteins | sample 1569361 | NCBI WGS metagenome assembly OHMN01 (sample SAMEA3541508, study PRJEB24748) | human gut metagenome | biome: human gut; feature: human-associated habitat; material: faeces | place: China | collected 2012
CTCTTCCGATCTGATCCTCTCAATTTCCGGATTGGATACCCTTCTGGAAATTGAGAGGATCGTGGACAGTCTCTAAAACTGATTTAGCTATTTATGATTTAGATCGGGCCTATACGATTAAACAGAATGTTTGGGATGGCTTGAATACGGCTAGTTATCCGGATTATTTGCGTGGCGACGTGAAGCCTATCACGAATCGTACATGGGAAATAGGTACGGGTATTCATTTCTTGCAAGGACATCGCTTGAAATTAGATGTGAGTTATTTCAATAAGTTGACTTATAATAATACGATCAGCCAAAGGATATCTTCCGCTACGGGATATAAATCGAGATTGATGAATATTGACGAAGAATATGTTCGTCGGGGAGTGGAGATTTCTATTGACGCTACTCCGGTACAAGTCCGTGATTTCTCATGGGATGTGTCGTTGAATCTTTCGACGAGCAAGAGGTATTACGCTAAATTGGATGAGAGCTTCAGCCCGGATAACTTGTGGACATACGTGGGCGCTCGTACGGATTCTTATTCATATAAAGGCTATGACAAAGATCCGGATGGTAATTATATTATTAATACGAATGGCTTGATGTCTAGGAGCCAATATAGCTCTTTGATTGGTTATACGGATCCGGATTTAGAGTATGGTCTAGCGAATGTATTCAAGTATAAGAACTTTACGCTGACACTCAATTTTGATGGCCGTATTGGTGGAAAATCATGGTCGAATACGGAATTCCACATGTTGGAAACCGGCGCTCATCCGGATACGGACAATCAATGGAGATATGATGAGGTGGTGAATGGCAAGAAAAATTATGTGGGTGAAGGTGTCAAGATTGTATCAGGCGAGGTCAAATATGATCAATATGGCAGGATTACATCAGATACGCGGGTATTCGCTCCGAATGATATCGAGACTTCTTATGAGGATTTTGTAAGAAGCAGCCATAATAATCCAGATAAATTAGTTCAGAAAAAGACGTTCTTGAAATTGAGGGAAATGTCAATCGGATATAATTTGCCGACGAAGTTTATTAGTAAGTTAAGTATGAATAGCTGTTATGTAGGCTTTATCGGACAGAATTTATTTGTGGTGACCAAAGATTTTAGATTCTCGGATCCGGATGGCTTTGAGGATATTGAGGGCGAGGGTATATCTTCTCCGTCTATAAGGTATGTAGGTGTAAACTTGAAAGTTGAATTTTAAAAGCTAAACGTATGAAAATTAAAAATATATTGATATGCGGACTGGTTTTGTTGGGTATGGTTGGATGTGATGATTTCGAAAGCGTAAATACAAATCCCGACTCAACTAACAAAGTAACATCTGCGATGTTGGCAACAGAACTGTTACGTGATATTACCACTTATAAAAATGGGAATGGAAAGGATTTTATCCGGGATGAATTGTTAGCTAAGTATTTGTCGTGGACAGAGGCTAATGATATAGATCTGGCATTCAATTTGTTGGGTGGAGCAAATTATGATGCTTTGAGAGATTTGCGGAATGCCTCGAAGATGATTGATTTTGCGACGAATGATGAGTTGAAAAACTCCTATACGGCATTGTCTCATTTCGTACGGGTTTTCTTTTTCTTCAATTTGACAATGCAAGTGGGGGACATACCTTATTCTGAAGCTTTAAGAGCTGAGGATGAAGAGGTGTATTTCCCGAAATATGACTCTCAAAAAGATGTTTTTCTCGGGTTATTGAATGAATTGGATGAGGCGGACCGTCTCTTTAGTGCTGGTACTAATTTTGAGGGTGATTATATTTATGGAGGGGATGTGACGAAATGGCGTAAGGCTGTGAATGTTATGCAATTGAAGTTGCTTCTTAATTTGTATAAAAAGGTCGATGATCCGGATTTAAAGGTTCGGGAAAGAATCAATGAGATTATCAATAACAGACCTGTTTTTGAGTCGATTGCGGATAATTTCCAAGTTGTGTACTCTAATAAGGCTGGACAGAAATATCCTTATTTTAAGGAAATTAATAGTTTTGTGAATAATGACAGGATGACTGATCTTTTTGTTGATAAATTGAAAGCCTTGAAAGATTATCGTTTATTTTATTATGCGAAACCGACACCGAGCTCAGAAGAAGCCAAGTTGGATCCCTCGGAATGGGATGCTTATGGTGGAGTAGACCCGACCTTACCGGAGTCTGAGATCTTGACTTTTGTGAGTGGGGGAACTGTTTCTCAAATAAATGATCGCTACGAGGAACTGCCGGAGGGCGAGCCTGTATTTTTCTTGAGTTATCAAGAACAAAATTTTATACTGGCTGAGATGGCTCTGAGAGGTTTTATCTCAAAAAGTCCCAATGAGTATTATGAGGAAGGCGTTCGTTCTTCAATGCGGTTTGTGGCGGATAATACCCCCGATGATGTTATGTTCCATCATAATCGAAAAATAACAGATGCCTATATTCAAGAATATCTCGGAAACCAAGGCGTTAAGTTCGCTAGTGATTTTCAAGAACAGTTGAGTCAGATTATTTGGCAAAAGTACATATTGACCTTTCTTCAAACACCTTACAATGCTTTCTTTGAATATCGTAGGACAGGTGTACCGAATATTCCGATAAATCCGAAATCGAATAGGAATATACCTTCTGATAAAATGCCGTTAAGATGGATGTATCCATCGGAAGAGTTGGATTACAATATGGATAATGTCTCAAAATCAATTAGCGACCAGTATGGAGGGTCGGATGACTATATGGGTGTCATGTGGATTTTGAAATGAGAATGTCATGCATATAATTTTCCGGGTCATTTCAAAGGAAAAAAGAGCTCTTTTTTTGTTATTTCTATAAAGATATTTACCTTTGTCTCTATGTTAAGGATAATAACACATATTGAACGCTTATTGCTGACGCATGATTGTGTGATCTTGCCGAAGTTTGGTGGTTTCGTGCTGCAAATCTTGCCGGCGACGTATGAGGAAGAGGAACATTCGTTTCGGCCGATGCGTAAAGAGGTTATGTTCAATGTAACGCTACAGCATACAGACGGCTTGCTTTCCGAGTCGTATATGCAGACGTATGGCGTTGATTACCGGAAAGCTCAATTGATGTTGGAAGAGGATATCGAGGCTTTGAATGTTTCTTTGGAACAAGACAAGCGGATAACATTGGGGCGAATCGGGACTTTCTCTATAGGAGAGGAAGGGCAGACCATTTTTACGCCGGGCGATTCTGGGGTATTTAATGCGGATTCGTATGGTTTATCATCGTTTCATTTTCCGGTTTTGCGATCGTTGGAGGAAGAGCGGGAAGAGGTTGCCTTACTTACTGGTAAGAAAAAGAAAGATGTGTTCTATATCCCGGTTAGTCGTAAGTTGATCCGGGGTGTTGCGGCGTCAGCTGCTGCTGTCGCATTATTCTTTGTGGTTTCGACTCCGGTGAAAGAAGTAAACCTGTCCGCTTATACAGCTAGTTTTGTTCCTACGGAGATGATAAATTATAGGTTTGAGGAACCGATTTCTCAGCTGGAGGAAATTCAAGTATCCCAAGAGGACGAGATGGTAGCGGAGGTAACTCCCAAAATAGAAGCAACTAAGGAGACAGAGATTGCCAAAGCGGCTTCTGCTCCTGAGGTAAAGAAAGAGCTTGTTGCTCCCGCTCCGAAAGTGAAATCCGTGGCACCGAAGAAGATGTATCATATCGTGATAGCGAGTTTCCCGACAGAGGAGCAGGCGAATGAGTATATATCCGGTGTAGACCGTGCGCAATGTAAAAATGTAAGCAAGGTGGTTCGTGATGGTAAATATCGTATTTATGCGGATAAGTTTAATAACCGGGCGGATGCCGAGAGCTACATGGCGACACTTCGAAAAATAGAAAAGTATAAAGATGCTTGGCTGTTCATTAGCCGTTAATAAAAAAGCCTGATCGAAAGATCAGGCTTTTTTTATGACTTGTCGTCGTTTTGTGGCCGGGGCAGTCTTTTCTTCTTCAACCGTCCTGCCTTTCGTAAGGCTTGGTCCAGAATGTACTGGATTTGGCCATTGGTGCTGCGAAATTCGTCCGCAGCCCAAGCTTCGATAGCTTCCATCATATCAGCGTCCACCCGCAGGATGAAGCTTTTGACAGTATTATCTTTTTTGGCCATATACTAGTATTAATATTAAATTCTTACATTAATGATGTAGAGTCCCGGTATTTACGACAGGTTGCGCTGCCTCGTCAGCACAAAGGACAACCAACAGATTACTGACCATTGCGGCCTTTCGTTCCTCATCCAGTTCCACAATATTGTCTTTATCCAGTTTGTTCAAGGCGAGTTGAACCATGCTAACCGCTCCTTCCACGATCCGTTCTCTGGCGGCGATAATTGCTTCCGCTTGCTGGCGGCGTAACATGACTCCGGCGATCTCGGAAGCATACGCTAAGTAATTGATACGGGCTTCCAATACCTCAATGCCTGCTATCGCCAAACGGCTGTTTAATTCCTCCTCCAGTTTTTGAGCGACCTCCCCGTCATCGGATCGTAAGGTGACGGGATCTTTGCTCTCGTTATAATCATAGGCATACATGCCAGCTATCTTACGGATGGCGGCGTCACTTTGTATCTGCACGAAATTCTCATAATTCTGCATTCGTTGGGATAATTCAGAGGATTCTCCCAGTGATATGAATGATTTATTCGAGGAGATACTAATGGACGAAGAATCGATGTCGAACATCGCTTTATAAGTATCCTTGACTTTCCATACCATCACGGCCCCGATCATAACCGGATTGCCGACCTTATCGTTAACCTTGATAGGAGGGACATCTAAGTTACGGGCACGTAACGTGATTTTCTTTTTGCTGTAAAGTGGATTGACCCAGAAAAATCCGTTATCAGTAATTGTCCCTTTATATTTTCCGAAAAAGAGCATTACTCGGGCATTGTTGGGCTCGATTTCCATGAATCCCAATAAACAAACCACTAACAGGCAGAGTCCGACGATGCCGGTGATTACGCTCCAAGTCTCATTTATGCCTGCGATTAAATAGCAGCTAAGACCCGATAGAGCCAGTATGAGAAAAAGGGCAAGAAACCCAGAGATTCTCAGTCCGTTGAATGTCTTTTCAGTTGCTTTCATGATGATTTATATTTGATATTAATTTGATATCACAAAATAAGTGATTTTTATGGAGACTGCCAAATATTTTGAGGGATATTATTAGAGTGATCTGTAAATATTTTCATAGCTTTGTCTCATCTAAAAATTACATGCTTGGACTTTCAGTTAGACACGAACAATAAGGAGTTTCAGGATGCCTTGCAACTGATCACTCACACTCGCCAGTCCGTTTTCCTTACAGGGAAAGCCGGGACAGGCAAGTCTACCTTTTTGAAGTATATCTGTAATCATACGAAGAAAAAGTATGTGGTGCTGGCTCCTACCGGAATCGCAGCCATAAATGCAGGTGGCGTTACCTTGCATTCTTTTTTCAAGCTTCCTTTCCGGCCGATGTTGCCGGATGATCCGGATTTAAGTTTGTCGCATGGTCGTATCTTTGAGTTTTTCAAGTATCCGAAGGAGAAACGGAAGATTATAGCGGAGGTCGATTTGATTATCATTGATGAGATATCGATGGTGAGGGCGGATATTATTGATTGTGTAGATCGTATCTTGAGAGTTTACTCCGGCAATATGCGATTACCTTTCGGTGGAAAGCAGTTATTGTTTGTAGGAGATGTCTTCCAGTTGGAGCCGGTTGTTCCGTCGGATCAAAAAGAGATCTTAAGTTTGTTCTATGCGAGCCCTTTCTTTTTCTCGGCTCGTGTGTTCAAGGATATCAATTTAGTACCGATCGAGTTGCAAAAGGTGTATCGCCAGACCGATCCTGTTTTTATCAATGTATTGGATCGGATTCGTAATAATGCCGCTAGAAAACAGGAGTTGGATACGTTGAACGGTCGTTATTTTCCGTCTTTCGAACCGCAAAATGAGGATATGTATATTACGCTGGCCACTCGCCGGGATCAGGTTGATTTTATCAATGAGAAGAAGTTGGCCGAACTTCCCGGAGAAGAATATGTCTCCGTGGGAAAGATCGAGGGGGATTTTCCGGAATCCTCATTACCTACCCAGCTGAATTTATCCATCAAGGAACAGGCGCAGGTTATTTTTATCGATAATGATTATGAGCGTCGTTGGGTAAACGGAACGATTGGTATGGTATCGGGTATCGATGAGAATGGAAATGTTTATGTCTTGCTGGAGAGCGGTGTGGAACATTTGGTGGAACCTACCTCATGGCGAAATTATAAATACAAATATAACGAGAAAGAGAGACGGATCGAGGAGGAGATTGTCGGTACGTTCGAACAATTGCCGATTCGTTTGGCTTGGGCGATCACGGTGCATAAGAGTCAAGGCTTGACTTTTAGCCGGGTGGTAGTTGATTTGACCGGGGGTGTATTCGCCGGGGGACAAACCTATGTGGCGTTGAGCCGTTGTACCTCATTGGAGGGATTGGTGCTAAAAAGCAAGATCTCTTCCCGGGATATCTTTATCCGGAAAGAGATCGTGGAATTCAGCCAAATATTCAACAACCAAGCGTTAATAGAGAAAAGCCTCAAGGAAAGTGAGGCGGAACTACAATATGGTCGGGCGGCTCAGGGATTTCGGCTAGGTAATATGCAAGAGGCGGTCGAGGCTTTTGCCGCCGCTGTATCTAAACGGAATGAATTGGATAATCCGATGGTACAACGGCTGCTTCGTTTGAAATTGCAAGCGTTGAATAGTCAAAAGGCACAGATTAAGGCTTTGCGGGAAGAGTTGCATTCGCTTCGTGAGACCCAGAAAGAGTATGCGCATGAATATTACTTGATGGGCAACGAGTGCATAACGAAGGCCCATGACGCGAATGCCGCTATCCGTTGTTTTGATAAGGCCTTGAATTTGAATCCGAATTATGTGGAAGCTTGGGTACGCAAAGGGGTTACTTTATTGGATATAGGTGAGGACTATGACGCTCAGGTTTGTTTAAACAAGGCGGTAAAATTAAGCCCGAAGTCTTTTAAGGCTCGCTATAACCGTGGAAAATGCCTATTGAAACTCAAATATTACGATGAAGCTATTCTGGATTTCCAGCAGGCGATAAGCATCAAACCTAAACATGCGGCTTCCCACGAATATCTAGCGGAAGGGTTCCGGGCGATAGGAGAGGACGAATTAGCCCAGCAGCATCAAGATATTGCGGATGCCTTGCGAGGGGGAGAGGATATATGATGAAATAGAAAAGGCGAGAAAATTTATTTCCCGCCTTTTTTATGGAGTTATATCTCTTGATTAATTAAAGATGTAACGGATACCAACCTGCATTTTCCAGCATTCAGTATAGATACGGTTATAAGAATAAGTCTCAGTCGGATATTCACCATTGATCTTATACATGGAGAAAATTGGAGTCTTGTTATCATCCATGCCTTCATATTTCAAGATACGGCAACCGTTGGAAGAAGATGCGTTCTTCATTACACCCCATTTCGAGTTGATCATATTACCGATATTCATGAAATCAAGGCTCAATTGGAAATGATGTTCGGTTTTACCTGCCTTGAATGAGAAATCTTCCGTAATACGAAGGTCGAAACGATGTACCCAAGGTGCACGTGCGGCATAAGCCTCAGCGTATTCTCCCTTGTGATTCTTTAAATAAGAATCTTGGTCTACGAAGTTCCAGAAAGCGGTTCTATCTGCTTCATTCTTGAATTTGATTTCACTGTCATCTTTCGGGATATACATCATATCATTATTGATACCGTCGCCATTCATATCATTCGTATAAGCGAAGCTATATCCGGAAGCGGAATAACCGGAATAGAACAGATTTAAGCTTGTTTTTCTGAGCAGACCTTTATGGCGGGAGGGGAGATTATAATTAATCGCTGCGATTACCTTGTCGGGCACTACATACCGTGAACGTTGTACGGTTGCGAAATTCGGTCCGTCTATCGTTAACATTCCCTGCCATGTAGATACAGGGTCGCTACCCGGAAGACCGGAAATTTCTTTGGATTCCGTGTGCGTATAAGCCAACATCATGTTCAAATCCTCTACGGGTTGAGCGTTAACCGTAACATTGGCGGTATAACCATGTCCTTTGGATGTGTTAGTTAATACAACCGCATTCTTACCGGATACATACGTATAATCAGATGGATAAATCAAACGGTTATCCGCTCCGTTAAAATGTTCCCAATTTGACGGGTCCTTGATGTTGATATTCTCAAGGGTTACGGCATTGATGTTCTTGTTATAGATGAACTCGCCGGTTACGGATAATGGGAAGGAAGTAGGGAGCTGATAATCTACAGCCAAGGAGGTTTTCCATATTTGTGGCATCTTGAAGTTGTCCTTTACGCCAGAGATCTTAGAACCGGCAACCGGATTCTCTATCGTGGTAGGAAGGCCGAATTTCTTGATCGCATCGTCTACATTCGTAATCATGCCGCCAGCCAATTGATCCAGACGGGAATCATGACTTACCGCAATTCCATTCTCATATTTTGTACCGAATACTACGGCATTTTGTACCATATTCGAGTTTGTCGGCATATTCGTAAAGAATACCAAGGGTAAACGTCCGGTAAATATACCTGTACCACCACGTACTTTTAAGGAATTATCCTTGAACACATCCCAAACGAAACCTACACGAGGGGATATTTGCATTCTAGACTTAGGCCATTTGCCGGTGTCGATATGTTTGCCTCCGAAATCAAGATCGTAGATTGCGTCGTTTCTTTGAAGATCACTATTGTCGAAAATTAAATCATCGAAACGTATACCATAAGTTAACTTCACGTTCGGACGAATGTTCCACTCATCCTGTGCGTAGAATCCGATCTGGTTAAAAGTAACCTGAGCTTTCGGGTCGGAAACACCGTTGTAACCGTATGTCCATGCGAACGTTTCAGGAGCGGCACCGTTCAAGAAATCATCTAAGCTGCTGTAACGATAATATCCCGTACCGTTGCGCATATAAGCATTGCTAGCAAGTTGGTGCTCGAAACTGATACCAGCTGTGATCTTATGGTCGCCGGCAAAGTAAGTGAAGTTATCGATAATACTTGTGATCTTGTTCTTCACGCCGTTGTTGTAAGTAAATAATTCATATCCGGCACTCATATAAGGCTCCATGATTTGGTTACCTTCCGCATCTTTACCTGCCAAGATATCAATGAAGGGAAAAGGGGAAGAGTTGGTTCCGCGCATATCCTCGATATCCGTATAAGTGAAAAGTAACTGATTGGAAATCTTATCAGAGAAGCGACTGTTCAAATCAGCGGATACGGAAGACACTTTATTGTCTTGGGAATACATGCTGTTGGCAAAAGACATGGATTGGTAACCTACACGGCTTGTATTATACAGACGAGAGCCGGAACCACCATCCATAGAGTTAGCGTTGGGAGCGTTCCATGCGGTATTCTTTGTATAGTTGTACCGTACGCTCAATTTATGGCCATTCGTGATATTCCAGTCGATACGACCTAACAATTTCAAATTCTTTTCGTCTGCGGGGAAGTTCGTGGCTGATCCTGTATCATAACCATATTTATCTCTTAAGAAATCGGATACCTTTTGCATGTCGGAGAGTGTAGTGCGAGATATGTAGTTATTCTCGTCCGGTTGCTCTCCTTCGGTACGAGCTCTCCATTTGATCACTTGTTGCGGTTGTTTTTCCACCTCTACATTGGCGAAGAAGAATAATTTATTCTTGATGATCGGACCGCCGAACGTAGCTCCGTAAATCGTTTTGGATTCCTTAGCACGTGCGCCCAAGTCTTCTCCATCGATTGAGTTTCCTCGCATATTCTGGTTCTGGAAGTAAGTGTAAGCGGAACCTTTGAATGTGTTTGTACCGGATTTGGTGATAGCGTTGATACCGCCACCAATGAAGTTTGTCTGGCGGACATCGAACGGGGCGATTACCACTTGTACTTCCTCGATAGCGTCCATAGAGATCGGGTTACCGCCTCCGGGAAGATTATCCGAAAGGCCGAAGTTGTTATTAAAGTTCGCTCCATCTACCGTAAAGTTCGTGGAACGGCCATCGCCACCGGCAAAACTCATGTCGGAGGCATAAGGAGAAAGGCGTGCGATATCGGAGATACTACGGTTAATGGTGGGTAAAGAGGTGATCTGTGACGAGGAGATATTGGTTGTCGCACCCGTCTTTTCCGTATTGAACTTCGTTTTCGCCGCTGTGATTACGATCTCGTCCAAGGTCTCAGAAGATTCTTTCAACTTAACATTCAAGTTGTAGTTCTCTCCCAATTGCAGGGTAATGCCGGAATAAACGGCAGATTGATAACCAACGTAAGAGATCGTAACTTTGTATGGACCTCCTGTACGCATACCTTGTAAGGAAAAGCGTCCGTCAACGTTTGTGATCGTACCATAATTTGTCCCAGAAGGTTCGTGAACCGCCAAAACGGTCGCACCAATAACGGGTTCATCTTGAAACATAACTGTTCCACTCATACTGGCTGTTGTTACCTGTGCTTGTGTCGGGATGACAAACAAGAAACTCAGTACAGCTAAAAGGAATAGCGTCTGTAAATGTCTGCTCATAATTTAAAATAGTTAATGTAATAAAAACTTTCGCAAAGTTATGGGTTATTTTTTAATATCATTGTATGTTTCTTATTTAATACTTGTTTCATATTCATGAAGTTGCTGTGACGGGGCGGAATTGAGTAATGTCCTTATTCGGAGATGGATGGCTTGTATTGGCAAAACAAGAGGGTTCTTTATGAAATTTTTAATTTGATGATTCTTAACTAACATTCCCTGTTGGGCGGTGATTTAAAAGAATTATAGACGCTTTTCCTGCATATTGTTGGATTATGGATGTGATTGGTTGAGAATAATAATCTGGAGATCTGTGTGAGGAATGTTAATGCTATGAATATTATATATAGTTTGTGACAAAAAGAGATATCTAATCCCTATCTTTGCGGCGATATACAAAAATGTTATAATTATTTTAAATATAAATACTTCTTGTATGAGGAAAACTTATCTACTTTTAACGTTACTTTTGTTGTGCGTGGGAATATCCATACATGCTCAGGTGACGACGGCGAGTATGAGTGGTAAAGTCACGGATACATCATCGGAAGCGATGATCGGAGTGAATATCAAGGCTACGCATACGCCAACGGGTACCGAATACTACACGATTACCCAGCCGAATGGTTCTTATTCTTTTAACAACCTTCGTATCGGAGGCCCTTATGTGGTAGAGTTCTCTTATATTGGATACAATACGGAGAGCCGGACAGGAATAAACTTGGTTTTGGGTGAGGATCTGAAACTGAATGTAGTAATGCGGGAAGATACCCAAGCTCTCGATGAGGTAGTCGTGGTTGCGGATAAGAACCCCATTATTTCAGGAAGCCGTACAGGTGCGCAGGAAATCATCACTCGTGAGAAGATGGATAAGCTGCCTACGATTAACCGTTCTTTGGATGATTTCGTGAAATTAACCCCGATGAGTAGCGGAAAGAATTTTGGCGGTGTCTCTTACCGTTTTAATAATGTAACGGTGGACGGTGCCTCCTTTAATAACTCGTTTGGTCTGGCTTCTGCTCTTGGAGCTTCCGGTACGGAACCGATTTCTTTGGAGGCACTCGAGCAGGTACAGGTGATGATCGCTCCTTTTGATGTTCGAAATGGAGGATTCACGGGTGCGGGTATTAACTCCGTAACGAAATCCGGTTCGAATGAGTTTCATGCTTCTGTATATATGTACACGAAGAGTCCGTCTATGATGGGATATCGTGTGAAGGATGAGACGATTGGTGTTTCAGAGTTCTCTAATCACCAATACGGTATCAGTTTATCCGGTCCGATCATTAAGAATAAGTTATTCTTCTTCATCAATGGTGAGATGGATCGTCAGGAGGAACCGATTTCTTATACGACCGCTAATTCTGCGGCGGATGCGACAGTCTTGCAGGGTTTATCTGATTTCTTAGGTGATGAGCTTGGGTATAATCCGGGTAAATTCGACGTGAATAAGACAAATACTCAAGCGGATCGAATCACGGCTCCTTTTGACTGGAATATCAACTCAAATAATGTGTTGAGCTTAAAATATTATTATTTGAAATCGTTTAATACGAATAACCCTTCTACTTCCGGTGCGCCGAATAACGGACGTGGACCGAATGCGTTCGCTATTCCGTTCTCTTCTTCTTTCTACCGGACGAATAATAACTTCAATATTTGGATGGCCGACTTGAATACGACCATTAATGACCGTATGTCTAATTATTTGAAGATCGGTTATTCCCGTTTGCGTGATTATCGCGATATGGATGGTGGTTACTTCCCGCAAGTGGATATCTTGGATGGTGATAACAATGCTTATACGACTTTCGGAACCGAGGCAAACTCCTATAATAACCAGTTGAACAGTGATATCTGGCAGATACAGGATAACTTCTTGATGAATTTTGGCAAACATCAGATTACGGTTGGAACGCAAAGTGACTATCGCGCCTTTAAGAATGGTTTCGCTCAAAACTATCCGGGTTCTTGGGTATTTAACTCTGTCGATGATTTCAAGTTCAACGTATTGGCTACAAAACAATACATGGCCGCTCATAACGGAAGTGTACAAGGATTTGATATCCGTGAGTTTAATCCGAAAGATTTTGGATTTGGTTCCAATGTGACAGGTATTACGAATTCTTCTTCTACGGGGTACCAGTACTATGCGCAAAGATATTCGATGACGGATGATTTTCCATTCGCCGAGATAAATGTATTCCAGTTAGGTTTGTATGCCCAAGATAAGTGGACGGTAAGTGATAAATTGAACTTGACGTTAGGTTTACGTATTGATGTTCCGTTCTTTATGACTGATTTGCAGTCGAATGATAAAGTCGCCGCCGAGACCTATCGGGATGGCATCAAGATCGATGTTTCTAAATATCCGAACGCCAAACCTCAGTTCTCTCCTCGATTTGGTTTTAACTACAAACCGTTTGACGATGAGAATGGAAGTTTGCAGATCCGTGGTGGTACGGGACTCTTCACGGGTACTCCTCCTTATGTATGGATCAGTAATCAAGCCGGCAACAATGGCGTTTTGTTTGGTGACTTGAATGTCCGGGCGGTAAAGGACAAGAATGACAATATCATTAGCGATGGCAGACCTTCGCTAGGTTTTACCGGAAATATGGATACTTATAAACCGGCTGAAGGTAGCGCTACCCGTTCGGATATAGCGATTACGGATCCGGACTTTAAATATCCGAGCTTATGGAAAAGTAATATCGCTGCCGATTATAAGTTTGGTGATGGCTGGGTAGCTACCGTAGAGTTGCTGTACTCAAAAGACATTAACGCTATTTATCATGACAATATCGGATTGTATCGGACCGAGCAATTTGTAAATGACGGTGGAGCGGGTAACGCACGTCCATATTATAATGGCTATTATAGCGATAGGGAAGGAAATCAAAAGGCCGCGAATCATGTCGTGATGCTGCGTAATACCAGCAAAGGACATTCGCTTTATACGACCTTCCAGTTGCAGAAAAACTTTGTTGATGGAATCTTGAAGGGATTGTATTTGAATGGATCTTACTCTTTCGGGCAGTCTAGAGGTGTAACAGACGGAACATCGTCTGTGGCGACTTCCGCTTGGAAGTACCGTGCGGCCTTGGACGGAAATGCGGAAGAAGTAGGTTATACGGCAGGTTCTTTTGATGGTCGTTTGTTATTGTCCGCTTCTTATACGGCTAACTGGAGTAAATATGCGGCAACAAGTTTTGGTTTGATCTATCAGCGTTATCGTCCGTTCCGTTATTCTTATTGTTATAATGGTGACGCGAATGGCGATTCTCAGTTCTCCAACGACTTGATGTATATCCCTGCGAACTTTGACGAGGTAAAAGATCATTTGTTACCGGGCGATTTCGATAGCCAAGAAGATGCATGGAAAGCGATGAATGCCTTTATCGAGCAAGATCCTTATTTGAGCAAGCATAGAGGTGAGTATGCCGAACGTAACGGTGCTGTCGCTCCGTTCGCAAATCAATTGGATTTGAGCGTTTCTCATGATATAAAGATTTACCAGAAGAATGGTCGCTCACATACCTTGCGCTTTAGTTTCAATATCGCCAACTTCTTGAATTTGTTGAATCGTAACTGGGGTGTGGTACAAACAACCGTTTTGGGTAATCAGCAATATCAGTTCTTGACGATCCCGAAAGGACAAGGCCCGAGTGCGGCGAACAACTATACGTTGAAGTATACGATGGCGAAAGATTTGGATGAGACCTTCAAGGATAATTTGAACGATGTGTCTCGTTGGCAGATGCAATTCGGTATCAAGTATATCTTCTAAAAGAAAAATCTTTCATTAGATAAAATTTAATAATTAGAGGAGGTTCACTATCTTTGTGGACCTCTTTTTTAATTTAATGATATGTGGAATAATCGTATTGAGTTCTTACTCGTTAGTTTCTTTTGTATTTGTTCATTGGCTTTTACCGGTTGCCAAACGAAAAAACGATCGGATCGTTATGTCGTAGTTTTATCAATGGACGGTTTCCGCTCTGATTATCCCTCACGTGCTCATACTCCGACGTTGGATTCTTTGGCGAATGTAGGGGTTCGCTCCACGTTTCGCCCATGTTATCCCAGCGTGACTTTCCCGAATCATTATAGCATGGCTACCGGATTGCATCCGGATCACCATGGTTTGGTAAATAATTTCTTTTATGACGCGGAGCTTGATAGTTCATACCGGATGGGAAACCTGGATCCGCGATTTTATGGTGGAGAACCTATTTGGAATACGGCGGAACGCCAAGGGGTTCGTACCGCTTCCTTCTATTGGGTCGGTAGCGAGGTGCCTTTGGCGAGTGGCCAGCCTTCAATATGGAAGCCGTTTGATAAATCGGTTTCTTTTTCAGATCGTGCTGATTCCGTGATCTCTTGGCTGAAGTTGCCGGAAGATATACGTCCTCATTTGATTATGTGGTATATGGAAGAGCCGGATGCGATAGGTCATTCCGCTACCCCGGATTCCTCGGCAACCTTGGATGTGGTAGAGAACTTGGATAAAGTCTTGAATCATTTCTTCACGGAAGCCCGTAAGCTGGATATTTTCGATAAGATCGATTTTATCGTTCTCTCGGATCATGGAATGGCCACCTATTATCCCGAGAGATATGTGAACTTGAATGATTATCTACCCCGGGATAGTTTCGATTATGTCTTTGATGGTGTTCCTACATTATTATATCCGAAGAAAACCTATGTGGATACTGCCTATGCGATTTTACAGAAAGTGCCGAATATAACCGTATGGAAGAAAAACGAGATCCCTGAGAAATTTGTTTACGGAAAGAATCCTCGAGTTAGTGATCTGGTTGTTTCTCCACATATTGGAACGTATGTGCAATTCCGCGAGAAATCATCTCCCCGTTATGCGGCGACACATGGTTACGATAATTTTACACCGGAGATGGAGGCTATATTCTATGCGGCAGGTCCCTCGTTCAAGAAACACGTAGAGGTTCCGCAAATGGCGAACGTGAACCTCTATTTGATGATCGCACGCTTATTGAATATACAGCCCGCCCCGAATGATGGAGATAGCGCTGTCGTTCAGCGGTTATTTAAATGATAGGACTTCGCGCTACTTTCTAAATGGAGATTTACTGCACGGGCCTTGCAGTACTACTGTAAAGCCGGTTGCAGTAATTGATGCCTTATTGATGTTCGCATGTCATCTTACGCATGAAAGCGAGACTGCCTTTAGCTAGCTCATCTGCGTTGTATTTAGATGGACGCCAAAGAGATACGACTTCCGCCATGCCGGGAACGGAATTGGAGAAATTCTCCAGAACTAAGTTCCCATTGAAATCGATTTCCTGTAGTCCCCGGAACAAATCATCCCAGCGTACGTTTCCCTCACCTAGCATTCCCCGGTCGCTTTCAGTCATGTGAATATGGCGAAGTCGGCTGCCTGCGGCGATAACCGGTTCATAGAAACTAGTCTCTTCTATATTCATATGGAAAGTATCCAGCATGATTTTTACATGGCTGCTTCCAATCTCATCGACAAAATCAATTGCCTCTTCACAGGTATTAAGAATATACCCCTCATAGCGGTTCAGTACCTCCATTCCAAGCACCACGTCACATTCCTCCGCTGTTTTGGACAATTCCCTCAGATTCCTGACAGCCCTGGCCCGGTCTCCCTGCTTGTCATTATTAATGGTAAAATCCACGGGCCAGTAGGAATATAATCCCCCTCCCAGGATATGGATATCCATTACCTGCAGCTTTGGAAGCAGGTCCTTGAAGAATGTCATGGCCCGTCTCACTGCCTCCGGGTCTTCTGAACACAGATTTTCTGCTTTAGTAGGTCCATAACCAGCTGTTAGAACAAGCCCTTTTTCTTTGGCGTATTCACGTAGCTCAATCAGCTGTTCCTTGGTTGTGTATACATCTCTGAGGGCTGCACAGGAAATTTCCAGGACATCAAACCCCAAAGCAGACACCTTATCCATATACTTCTTATAATCAGCAAACCATTCCTTCGTCCAATAAGCAAAATAAATACCATATTTCATCCCAGCTACCTCCTCTTTAAAATACCTCAAACAAATGTTCAAAAAACTTCTCTTTATTAACCTTCATGGCTACTCTATGACGCCCATCGCTCTTTTTCTTCCAGTAAGTGAATCCTGAAAGCAAAGAGCTGTCTGTTTCTATGAATAAGTCCCCCTGTTCAAATAAACACACATCATCGTGAAACAGGGAAACTGCTGCCAGCGGGTCATGGAATGTGACTCTCTCTTCATCCTTAAACCACTCTCTGGCAATATCTAATACTGGTTCCAGAATCGGGTGGCGG
>OHMN01001298.1_pt1 | contig 16697 bp, 11 predicted proteins | sample 1569361 | NCBI WGS metagenome assembly OHMN01 (sample SAMEA3541508, study PRJEB24748) | human gut metagenome | biome: human gut; feature: human-associated habitat; material: faeces | place: China | collected 2012
AAACCAGGAGACAACAAGAGGAAAAATTCTTTCTATATTATTACATATATTTTCAAGTATTGAAGCTGGAAATGAAAAAGAAGTACAGAAGATTAAAGTTGCAATTATTGGTGCTGGACGAGTTGGTGTGAGTCTGGCAGAAGAACTTTTGAATAATTCAGAAGCAGCGTACGTACCAAGATGTTTTATTGATATTAATAAGGAAAAAGTTGGACGAGATATACATGGCATTCCGGTTTGGTCTGAAACGGAAGCAACTTTTAAGAAGCTAGGCGAATTTGAAGTACAGGAAATCATTTTTGCAATCCCATCAATGGATGCAGCAAAGAAGAAAACTCTTTATGAGTATTACAAGAATGCGGGATATAAATTAAAAGTATATGATTATCCAACTATGTATGCAGCAGGAGGAAAGAGACATCTTAGAGAATTTGATATTGAGGAACTTTTATTTAGAAAACCATTAGCTGTTTCTGATGAACGTACAAATGAATATTATAGAGGAAAAGTTGTTCTGATTACAGGTGGTGGTGGTTCCATTGGATCAGAGCTTTGCAGACAGTTGGCAAAGATGAATCCAAGGAAAATTATCATTTTGGATATTTATGAAAATGGAGCATATGATGTTCAGCAGGAATTGAAGATTGCCTATGGAAATAAACTGGATTTGCAGATTGAAATTTGCTCTATTACTCATAGAAAAGCACTGGAAAAAGTATTTGAAAAATATCATCCGCAGATCATCATCAATGCAGCCGCTCATAAGCATGTTCCTTTGATGGAGCATAACTGTGTAGAAGCTATTTACAACAATGTATTTGGAACACAGAATCTGGTAGAGTTTTGTGAGGAGTATGGTGCAGAACGCTTTATGATGGTATCAACGGATAAAGCAGTTAATCCTACAAATGTTATGGGTGCAACTAAGAGAATGTGCGAGATGATCGTTCAGAGCGCAAGTACTCATGGAAAAGTAAAATACAGTGCGACTCGTTTTGGAAATGTACTTGGAAGTGCCGGATCAGTTATTCCATTGTTTAAACGCCAGATCGCTAATGGTGGACCGGTTACAGTTACAGATAAACGAATCATCAGATATTTTATGACAATTCCGGAAGCATCACAGCTTGTACTTCAGAGCGGTGCGATTGCCAATAATGGAGAGCTGTTCGTTCTTGACATGGGACAGCCGGTAAAGATTATGGATCTGGCAGAAAATATGATTCGTCTGTCCGGTGTACAGGGAATTGAGATTGTTGAAACCGGATTAAGACCGGGAGAGAAACTGTATGAGGAGCTGTTAGTTAAGACAGAGGAACTGGATAAAACAGACAACAGCATGATCTTCATCGAAAGAGATACTGCACTGAGCCAGGAAGAAATATATCAGAAGATTCAGGTACTTAAAGATGCCTGCGATACAGGGGATGATCTAATTGCAAAAGAAGCACTGAGGAGTGTTGTTCCAACATTCAAAAGACCAGAAGATGTAAATAAAGAAATTGCTTAATATCAAAATGGATGAAAAGAGGTAGGAGTCATGTTTAAAGAAAGTAATAAATTTGAGAAGTTTGAGTCTAAAGTATGGTTAAGCAGCCCGACTATGCACGGTCCGGAGATTGAATATGTGAAAGAAGCATATGAAACAAACTGGATGTCAACAGTTGGAAAAAATATCAACGAAGTTGAAAGAATGGCATGTGAATATATTGGATGTAAATATGCAGTTGCATTATCTGCCGGAACAGCATCGTTGCATCTCGCTATGAAATTAGCTGGTATTGAAGCATATGGTATGCCAAAAGTTGGACATGGTGCATTGGAAGGGAAGAAAGTTTTTTGTTCAGATATGACTTTTGATGCCACTGTAAATCCTGTTGTTTACGAGGGCGGTGAACCGGTATTCATTGACACGGAATATGACACATGGAATATGGACCCGGTGGCACTTGAAAAAGCATTTGAAATTTATCCTGATACGAAGGTAGTAGTTGTTGCCCACCTTTATGGAACACCAGGAAAAGTAGATGAATTAAATGCTGTTATTAAGAAACATAATGCAATTCTGGTAGAAGATGCTGCGGAATCTATGGGAGCTACATACAAGGGAGTACAGACCGGTACATTTGGAAAGTATAATACGATTTCCTTTAATGGAAACAAGATTATCACCGGAAGTGCAGGTGGATGTTTCTTGACTGATGATGAAGAAGCTGCAAACAAAGTTCGTAAATGGTCTACGCAGGCAAGAGAAAATGCAGCATGGTATCAGCATGAAGAACTGGGATACAACTACCGTATGAGCAATGTAGTAGCTGGTGTAGTTCGTGGACAGTTCCCATATCTGAATGAACATATTGCACAGAAAAAAGCAATCTATGAAAGATATAAAGAAGGATTAAAAGATTTGCCAGTATCTATGAACCCAATGGATCTGGAAAATTCAGAACCAAACTATTGGCTTTCCTGCTTGATTATTGACGAAGACGCAATGTGCAAACAGGTTCGTGGCGAACAGGATGTTTGCTATGTAAAAGAAGCAGGAAAAACTTGTCCAACTGAAATTCTGGAAGCAATTGCATCTATTAATGCAGAGGGAAGACCAATTTGGAAACCAATGCATATGCAGCCAATTTATCGCTTGAATCCTTTTGTGGTAAGAGACGGAAATGGACGTGCCAGATCAAATGCGTATATTGCAGGTGGTGTATCTGATGTAGGAATGGATATTTTCGCAAGAGGATTATGTCTGCCAAGTGATAATAAAATGACCATAGAGCAGCAGGAGAGAATTATTGAAGTAATTAAGGCTTGTTTTGAATAGAAATATATTGTGGGAGAGATTATAGTGTCAAAGAAAAAAGTAGTTGAAATTATAGCATCATCTATTGTTGGTGGAACAGCGGTAGCAACTTGTATTATGAAGAAAAGAGCGAAAAAAACCACTTATAAAGCTGAAAACATAGAAGCAATTCCGACACGTAAAATGGGATTTTATGAGAAATACGTTAAAAGAGCAATAGATATTGTTTGTGCATCAGCAGCGATTATATGTTTTAGCCCATTATATATAGGCGTTGCAATTCTTGTCAGATTCAAACTTGGAAGTCCGGTATTGTTTACGCAGGATCGTCCAGGTCTGGTTGGAGAAGATGGCAAAGAAACTATTTTTAAAATGTATAAGTTTCGTACTATGACAGATGCAAGAGATGCGGAAGGAAATCTATTGCCGGATGAGAAAAGATTAACGAAATTTGGAGCATGGCTGCGTTCAACATCGTTGGATGAACTGCCGGAAGCGTTTTGCATATTAAACGGCACTATGACACTGATTGGACCAAGACCTCAGCTTGTACGAGATATGGTCTTTATGAGCAAAGAACAGAGAAGAAGACATACTGCAAAACCGGGATTAAGTGGACTTGCACAAGTAAATGGCAGAAATGCTATTACTTGGGAAGAAAAGATTAACTGGGACTTAAAGTATGTGCAAAAAGTGTCATTGGCAGAAGATATTCGGATTCTTCTTAAAACTGTAAAAACTGCCTTTATTAAGCAGGAAGGAATTACAGATGGAGATATGGCAACAGCGGAAGATTTTGGAGATTACTTATTGAATACTGGAAAGATTGAGAAAAATGAATACATGAGTAAACAAGTGCAGGCGAGGAAAATAATAAATAATAATGTAGACGAACGTATATTAGAAGATAATCTAGTGTCGATCATTATGCCTTCATATAATGCTTCATTATACATTGAAGAAGCAATAAAATCAGTACTGAAACAGACTTATTTAAATTGGGAATTATTGATAATAGATGACTGCTCATCTGATAATACTGTAGAAGTAATAAAAGAATTTAATGATGATAGAATTCATTTGTTTATTAATGAGAAGAATAGCGGAGCGGCTGTTTCGAGAAATAAAGGACTACGTGAAGCGAAAGGAAGATGGATTGCTTTTTTGGATAGTGATGACATATGGCTTCCTAACAAATTGACAGAACAATTGATGTATATGAAAAAGAAAGGTTATGCATTCACATATACAGATTACAAAATACAGTTAAATGGTAAATGGATGCCTTATGTATATACCGCACCAAATGTAATAAATAAGAGAAAAATGTATAATTACTGTTATTTTTCAACGATTACTGTAATGTACGACCAAAAGAAAGTTGGTCTTATACAAATCGAAGACCTTAAGAAGAATAATGACTATGCAATGTGGCTTCAGGCGGTGGAACGTGTAAAGTGTCATCGTTTTCCGAAGTGTTTGTCTTGTTATATAAAGCATGATGGTTCGGTTTCAAGTGGAAGTAAATGGAAATTAATAAAATGGCATTATATATTATTCAGAAAAGGATTAAAGAAAAGTATTCCTGTTTCATGTGTACTTACATTTAATAATTTAGTACATGGTGTTGTAAAAAAAATCAAATATAGAGAAAAGATAGTAAATGATTAAAAAATAGGAGGAGAAATAAAAATGACACTGTATAAGAATATTGTAGAAGGAAAAGAAAAAATAGCACTTGTAGGACTTGGATATGTAGGAATGCCCCTTGCTGTAGCGTTTGCCAAAAAGGTAAAGGTTATAGGGTTTGACTTAAATAAAAGTAAAATTGATTTATATAAAAATGGTGTTGATCCAACAAAAGAAGTTGGGGATGATGTGATTAAGAATTCTACGGTCGAGTTTACTTCTGACGAGTCAAAATTACAGGAAGCAAAATTTATTATAGTAGCTGTTCCGACTCCTGTTAACTTAGATCATACGCCAGATTTGACTCCTGTCATTGGTGCATCTGAAATTGTAGGAAAAAATCTTACTAAAGGAAGCATAGTAGTATACGAATCTACCGTATATCCGGGCTGTACAGAAGACGTTTGTATCCCAATTCTCGAAGAAAAGTCAGGATTAAAATGTGGTGTAGATTTTAAGATTGGCTATTCCCCAGAAAGAATTAATCCTGGAGATAAGGTGCATAGATTAGAAAATATCCATAAAATTGTTTCGGGTATGGATGATGAATCATTAGGTGAAATAGAAAACTTGTATAATCTTGTTATTGAAGTAGGAACACATCCGGTTTCAAATATAAAAACAGCAGAAGCAGTAAAAGTAGTTGAGAATAGCCAAAGAGATATTAATATTGCCTTTATGAACGAACTAGCAATGGTTTTTGATAGAATGGGCATTGATACCAATGAAGTTGTTGATGGAATGAATACAAAATGGAATGCATTGGGATTTAGACCTGGATTAGTTGGCGGACATTGTATAGGAGTTGATCCATATTATTTCACTTATGAAGCAGAAAAGTTGGGATATCATAGCCAGATTATTCTTTCTGGAAGAAAGGTAAATGACGGCATGGGAGCATTCGTTGGCGATGCAGTTATTAAACAACTTGTTCTTGCTGGAAAAGCACCAAAAAGTAGTAAAGTGGTTATTATGGGATTAACTTTTAAAGAAAACTGCCCTGATACAAGAAACTCAAAAGTAATTGATATAATAAATCGTTTAAAAGAATACGAAATTGACCCTATTGTATGTGATCCGTGGGCAAGTGAAGTGGATGCTATGAGAGAATATGGAGTCACACTTACCTCGATGGAGGCAATAAGTGAAGCAGATTGCTTAGTACTGGCGGTGGCTCATGACGAGTTTAAGAAGCTTCAATGGGACGAGCTTCGTGCAATGTATAAAAACGAAGCGCCAACCAAGGAGTGTGTTTTAATCGATGTGAAAGGCTTAAGAAATATGAGTGAAGCAGTAGAGCGTGGCTATAGATATTGGAGATTATAAAATGAAAAGGATTGGTATTTGTGGTCATTTCGCTCAAGGAAAAGATTTTTTTGACGGGCAAACTGTAAAAACAAAAATTGTAACAAGAGAATTATTATATTATTATGGTAAAAATAATATAAAATGTGTGGATACCTTTGGAGGAAGGAAGAAAATAATAAAAAAAATTGTAAGCACTGTTGGATTGTTAAAAAACTGTAAAAATGTAATTATCCTTCCAGCACAAAATGGAATTCTAGCATTTGTACCGACACTTGCTATTGCTAATAAGATCTACAAAAAGAATTTGCATTATATGGTGGTCGGAGGTTGGCTACCAGAATTCGTAGAGAAAAGGAAATGGTTGATACCTTTTTTAAAAAGCTTTAATTATATATATGTGGAAACTTCTTCAATGAAATTAAAGCTAGAAAAGCTGGGATTGTACAATGTAATAGTTATTCCCAATTTTAAACAATTAAATATACTTAACGAAGAAGAATTGATATATCCTGAAGAAGAACCATTAAAACTGTGCACTTTTTCAAGGGTAATGAAGGAAAAAGGTATCGAAGAAGCGATTGCGGCAATTAGAGAAGTGAATAGAGAATCTAATAATGTAAGGGTGCTTTTGGATATTTATGGGCAAGTAGACTCAAATCAAATAGAATGGTTTGAGCAACTTCAAAATAATTTTCCAGATTATGTAAAATACAGAGGAGTAGTGCCTTTTGATGAGAGTACAGAAGTCTTAAAACATTATTTTGCATTATTATTTCCTACATATTATGAAGGAGAAGGATTCGCAGGAACATTAATTGACGCAATGGCGGCAGGGGTACCGGTTATAGCTAGTGATTGGAAATATAATTCTGAAATAGTGCATAATGGAGAAAATGGAATAATCATCAAAGATGGAGAATCGCTTACTGATCTAATATATTGGATATTGGATAACAAACAACAATGGAACAGTATGAGAAAGACAGTAATAGTTGAAGCAGAAAAGTATTTACCTCGGAATGCACTAAAACAATTAGTTTTATTTCTTGATTAAATGAGGATGAGTGATATGGTTTATGTAGTAAGGTGTAATAATTCTATAGTAACAGATTATTATTTGGATATTATAGGAGAAATGTTGTCTGAATTTAAAGAAAACGTAGTAAATTACCATGATGAAATAGTAGTTAATAAAAGAGATATCATTATTGTGGCTACGGTTATTGATTTTATAAAAATATATAAAAGGGGATACAGAAAAATAATATTTTGGATGCAAGGTATTGAAGCTGAAGAAAGCTATTTAAATCATAAGAGCAATATTAGAAAAATTGTTTTGAATATGATGACGAAATTTGCGTTGAGGAATGCCGTAGCGGTTTTTTATGTTTCAAAAGCAATGCAAGAATACGAGGAAAACAAGTTCCGCATAGATACTAAAAGCAAAAGTTTTATTATGCCTTGTTTTAACATTTCAGACAATAAAGAAACTTGTTTTGATGATAATAAGTATAAGAATAATGTTTTTACATATGTGGGTTCATTGAGTAAATGGCAATGTTTTGAAGAAACATTAGAATTTTATAAAGAAATTGAGAAAAAAAATTCCAATACTAAATTATGTATATATACATTTGAGAAAGAAAAAGCAAAGAAAATCATAGCAAAAAAAGAAATTCAAAATTACACAGTAGATTGTGTAAAACCGGATGAATTAACTGAAAAATTGTGTGAGGTAAAATTTGGATTTGTTTTAAGAAAAGATATTGCGGTAAATAATGTTGCTACACCAACAAAATTATCGTCATACTTATCGGCCGGAGTAATACCGATATTTAGTGAGTGTTTATTAGATTTTACTGAAAAAACAAAAAATATGCAGTATGTTATTCCTATTAATGAAAAAATGGAAATTCCACAGCGGTTAAAGATAATGATAGATAGCAAGGTGGATTACGAGAAGGTTAAATCGGAGTATGACTGCTTATTTTCAACATATTATAATCCATCATATTATAAGGATATGTATAGGAAAACGCTTCATGACTTATTAAATTGTAGTGAAAAATCTTGTTGAATCTAGCTCATTTGTATGTAGTTACGCTAAACGAAAAAACATTTCATAGCTATGTTGAGGTAAATAGTTCAGCAATGGAAAACATGAAAATTTCAATAAAAAGGTTCTTATGTTAACATAGGATGGTTGATGCTAACGGACAGCAGAAACATATCACATACTAGAGGGAAATGCCGATATCATATGGTATTTACAAAATACAAGAATCAAGCAGAAGAATCAAAAAGAGGATTGATGCGGAGTAACGCTTTATAGAACAGAAAAATGCATGCAATATCGACATTTGGGGCGTAGCAGTAAGGGATGTTCGATGAATAAAATTACCAATTACTTGAAGTGGTGTGTTGCTAGAACATATGGTTACTTATTAGGTTTTACTTCAGTCTAGTGTAACTCTTTTGAAAAAATCAAAATAAGGTTGAGAAAGATAATGGATAATAAGAATAAGTTAACATTAAATAAAATATTAAGTTTAGGTGCCGCAGTAGGATTAGCATTATATATTTTTTGTGCACATTTTAAGTATCCGTTTGCATCAACTTACTTTTTATATATTAGTTTTTTTATGGCGATAGTGTTGTTGATTACGGATATAGTATTGAAAATATCGAATGGTTTAGCACTGTATATTATAATTGTTTTTATGACTTTTATAGGTACTTTATATACTAATAACCAAGAACGTGCAGATAGACAAGCAATGTTTTTTCTTATTTATTTTTTCTTTTTTTGGTTGGCTATGCAAGAAAACGAGTTTATCAATATTTTGAAGAAATTATTGTATTTTTTCTCTATTATTGGAATGCTCACAGTGTTTATTCAATTTGTGGTTCCAACAGCATTTAATATGTTGCTAGCAAGAGTTTTAAGAGCAGATATATATAAGGCTGTAATGTGGTCATTTGATGTTGATGGTACATTCACGGGAATTACATCTTCAGTTTCTATGGCTTCTTTTTCTATGGCTATTGTATTGTTTGGGGCTACTCAAAATGTTTTAGATTTATTTTTGAATAGAAATGAAGAAGCATATGGACATTGGCTGAAAAAACACCTTATTTTTTTAAAAATAATCAATATAGGAGCAGTGATTACAGCATTATTTGGTATTATTTTGACAAGTAAAAGAGGTATATTTGTTGCAACAATAATAGCATTGATAGTTACAATAATTCTAGATAAAGATATAAAAATAAACAAAATATCTAAACAACAATTTGTGATTCTGTGTATTTCTGTAGTTGTTGTGATAATTGTAGGAGTGTATTTTATTACAACGAATGACTATGTAGTTACTTTTTTGGATCGCTTTACAGGAAATAATATAACTACAGGAAGAGATGTATTTTATGAAAATGCTATAAATGACTTCTCGAAGGGGAATGTGCTAGAATATATATTTGGAAAAGGAACAGCATCTGCATATCTAATTAATGATACAGGATTGCATAACGTTTATTTGCAGATATTGTATGATCACGGTTTGATTGGTATAATGATCTATTTTTCTTTCTTTGTTATAAATTTAAAAAATGCAGTAGAAAATAGATATTTTTACTCGATGTGTATGCAAATAGTATTTTTAGTGTACTGTATGTCAGGAAATCCCTTGTATGATTATTACTTTTTTGTCCCGTATTTGATGTTTGTATGCTATAAAGGATAGCAACGGATAGTTTTGAAAGGAGAAAATATGAAAATAGGAATCTTAACATTTCATAGACCGATTAATTATGGAGCTTTTTTGCAAGCGTTCGCATTGAGTAATCAAATCCAACTATCATTTCCAAAAAGCGAGGTTGAAATTATTGATTATATAGCACCAAAAGAGAGAAAAAAAATATATCTTAATGTATTAAGAACGGTTAAACATTACGGAATTGATGCAGCCTTAAAAGAAGTGGTGAAAATTAGAGTGTTTAGAAAATCATTAGAATTACTTCCTTTATCAAAGGAAAAATTTAGTGAGGAAAAATTTGAAGACTTTTTTTCGTATATTGAAAGTAATTATGATCTTCTGATTATTGGTAGTGACGCAGTTTTTAATTGGAACCAAAATGGATATCCAAGCGTGTTTATACCGCAATATAAATTTAATATACCGATTGTAACATATGCGGCATCGGTTCATGGATTGAAATATAGAGATGTGGAAAAAAACATGTTGGATGAAAGTGCATTTACTTTTGAAAACATGAAAATAATAGGAGTGAGGGATAAAAACACTGAGAATTTTGTAAAATTTTGTAAAGAAACTTTACAGCCAGTACATTGTTGTGATCCTACGTTTCTTATAAATTTTGATTCATTGTATGGCGTTTCTCACAGATCTTTTGAACAAATAATGAAACGTTATAAAATAAATATAGAAAAGCAGTTTATAGTTTTAATGTTAGAAGATAAAGATATTAGTAAAAAAATATACCAGAGATATTCTGACCAATATACTATAGTAAGTTTATTTAAACAGAATAAGTATTCTGACGCATTTTTCTATGATTTAACTCCGGTTGAATGGGCATTAGTCATAAAAAATTCGGTGCTTGTTGTAACTAATTTTTTTCATGGTACATTGTTAGCATTAATGCAAAACATTCCTGTAATAGTAGTGGATTTGTCTGGATATGAAATGCCATATGAGGGTAAATTAAAAGATCTAATGGAGCGTAGATTGAATCTAACAGAACTGTATGTGAAAAAAAATGAATGGAATTTAAAAGAGTCAGAGATACTTGATGCTGCTAATAAATGCATACAAGGAAATTATAAGGAACGAATAGTAAAGGCAATTGATAAAGAACGTCAGTCTTTTTATGAATTTGAAACTTGTTTAAAAACGGAATTAGGAGTATAACAATGAAGATAAGTAAGATTATAAACAAATTTTTATTTCCAAAAACATATTCATCAAAAGCTTATATAGATCATATAAGAAGATTGGGGGGGGGCTATAGGAGATAATTGTTATATTTTTGATCCCAAAACTGTCAGTATAGATTTATTTCGCCCGTATCTGCTTGATATTGGAAGTAATGTAGTCATTTGTGCAAAAACAACAATCCTTACGCATGATTATTCTCATACTGTTTTAAGCGAAAAATATAATATAAATATTGGTGATGCAAAACCTGTAAAAATTGGGAATAACGTGTTTATTGGAATTGGAGCAATGATTCTTATGGGAAGTCAAATTGGAAATAATGTAATTATAGGTGCACAGTCAGTTGTACATGGAGTTATCCCAGACAACTCTGTAGTAGCTGGAAATCCAGCTAAGATTATATGCACATTAGATGAATATTATAATAAAAGAATACAGAATGAGAAAAAATGTGCAATTCAGAATGTCAAATTGGCAGAGGAAAAGATGGGGCGAATACCAACAGTTGAAGAAATGGGGGATGCATTTGCATGGCTATATTTACCAAGACAATATGAAACTATAAAAAAATATCCTGAATTTTTCACATTACCAGGAAAGGAAAAAAATAAATTTGTACAGGATTTTATGAGATCTCAACCCAAATATGATTCGTATGAGGAATTTATCAAAACGATAAGAGATAAGTAGAATTCTGAAAAAGGGAAACAGAATGGATAGCAAAAAAAAATATTTAACCTTGTTTTCTGATACAGCGGCTTTTACAATCAGTAATTTTGCATCGAAAATATTAGTTTTTTTATTAATACCATTGTATACATCGGTTCTGACAACAGAAGAATATGGGGTTGCTGATTTAATAACAAATACTGTAAATGTCGTGTATCCGATATTAACGCTTAGTGTAATGGAAGCTACATTAAGATTTGCATTTGACAAAAATGTAGAAAAAAGCGAAGTATTGACGAATTCATTAGTGATAATTGGATTGAGTGAGATTATTGTAATATTAAGTACACCATTAGTAAAATATTTAAGCTCAGATATGGCAGAATATTGGGGATGGTTCGTAATTATATATTTAGGTTCAAATCTCCAGCAGGTGTTGTCACAATATGCCAAAGGAATTGGAAAAACAAAGGTATTTGCAGTTTCGGGAGTTATCCAAACGATTGTTATAATTGTGAGTAATATTTTGTGCCTTCTGGTGTTTGATATAGGCATATCTGGATACTTGTTTTCAATAGTCGCAGGGTACTTTGCAACTTGTTTGTATTTGACTTTAGCAGGAAAAATAAGGATTACTAATATACACATAAATATGAAGCTTTTACGGGATATGCTAAAATTTAGTGTACCGACAATTCCAACCATAGTAGCTTGGTGGGTAAGTACATCCGCCGATAAGTATATTATTATTTCATATTTAGGGATTGCATCTAGCGGAGTATATAGTGTAGCTTACAAAATCCCGTCAATACTAACGATGTTTACCACTATTTTTACTTCAGCATGGACGTTATCTGCAATTCAGAATGTTGATAAGGAAGATAATGCACAATTTCATACAATAATATATAAATATTTTAATATAGCAAATGTTCTGGTTTGCTCTATATTAATTTTGTTATCGAAATTTTTATCAAGTATTTTATTTGGAAAGGATTTTCATGATGCATGGCATTATGTTCCGTTGTTGTTGGTTGCATATGTGTTTTCAGGATTAGCTGGCTTTATGGCAAGTAGTTTTAGAGCGGCTAAAAACACAAAAGGTTTATTTGTTTCAACTGTTATTGGAGCTTTGCTGAATATCATTCTTAACTTCTATTTTATTAAGAAGTTTGGAAATATGGGAGCTGCTTTTACAACAATGCTTGGGTTCGCAGTTACATTCTATATAAGAATATTTGGTATGAAAAAAATAATAAATATTAAGATCGAAATTGTAAAAGATACTATTGTGTATTTTCTATTAATAATACAAGCATTCCTGATATCTTTAGAAGTTATGAATGCTTACATATTAGGAATGCTTATTTTAGTACTTATTATTTTTTTATACAGAAAATCGTTAATTCAATTTATAAATATAGTAGGGAAGTTGTTTCTAAAAATGAAAAGGAGGAATTAATGGTATGAAAAAAATTATGTTAGTTTTTGGGACAAGACCAGAAGCTATTAAAATGTGTCCTTTGGTAAATGAATTGAAGCTCAGAAAGTCTTTAAAAACAATTGTTTGTGTAACTGGACAGCATAGACAAATGCTGGATCAGGTGCTGAATACATTTAATATTGTTCCTGATTATGATCTTTCTATTATGAAGCAGGGACAGACGTTGTTCGATATTACGACTGGAATTTTAGAAAAAATTAAGGCAGTACTTGAAGATGTCCGACCAGATGTTGTTCTGGTACATGGAGATACATCTACAACTTTTGTCACAGCTTTAGCTTGCTTCTATCTTCAAATTCCAGTAGGACACGTAGAGGCGGGGCTTCGTACATATAATATTTACTCGCCATATCCAGAAGAATTTAATCGTCAGGCAGTGGGAATTGTTTCGCAATACAATTTTGCACCTACACAAATGGCAGCGGATAATTTAATTAAAGAAGGAAAAGATCCATCAAAGATATTTGTAACAGGTAATACAGTCATTGATGCTATGCAGCATACGGTACAAAGTGATTATACACATCCAGAACTTGAGTGGGTCGGAGATGGAAAGCTGATTTTTATTACTGCACATAGAAGAGAAAATTTAGGTAAGCCGATGCATAATATGTTTCGAGCTATCCGCCGGGTTCTTGATGAGCATCCAGAGTGTAAAGCAGTTTATCCTATTCACATGAATCCGGAAGTAAGAAAGGCAGCGGAAGAAGAATTAGGTAATTGCGACCAAATTCATATTATAGAACCAATTGAAGTGTTTGACTGTCATAATTTTGAAGCAAGATGCCATATTTGTTTGACAGATTCAGGTGGTATTCAGGAAGAAGTACCATCTTATGGACGCCCAGTTCTTGTGATGAGAGATACTACAGAGAGGCCAGAGGGGGTAAAAGCAGGAACATTAAGACTTGTTGGTACTGATGAAGAAGTAATTTATAATAACTTTAAAGAATTGCTTGAGAATCCAAAAGCATATAATGCAATGGCTAAAGCTTGTAATCCATATGGAGATGGTCATGCATGTGAAAGAATTGCAGATATCCTTGAAGATAAAAAATATAAAAAGTGGATTCCTGAAAATTAAGAATGAAAGTTAGATGGATATTGATAACTGGGGTTTTATGAGTTAAGGAGTAGAAATTTTTATGTGTGGAATAGTAGGTTTTACTGGGAGACAGCAGGCAGCACCTATTTTATTAAATGGATTGTCTAAGTTAGAGTATCGAGGATATGATTCAGCCGGAATTGCTGTGCGAGATGAGGAGCATCTGGCACAAGTGGTTAAGGCTAAGGGAAGATTGAGTAATCTTGTTGAAAAAACAGATGAAGGGAAAGCATTGTTAGGAACATGCGGAATTGGACATACACGTTGGGCAACGCATGGAGAGCCGAGTCAGATTAATGCCCATCCGCATGTGTCTGGAAATTGTACAAGATCAGGTTCTGGGGAAGTTGAATCAGAAGTTGTTGGAGTGCATAATGGTATAATTGAAAATTATACGGAACTGAAAGAAAAACTGTTAAAACATGGATATACTTTTTATAGCCAGACTGATACAGAAGTGGTAATTAAACTGGTCGATTATTATTATAAGAAGTATAACCTGGGACCGATTGATGCAATTGCGAAAACTATGGTTCGTGTGCGTGGATCGTATGCACTGGAACTTATGTTCAAAGATTATCCGGGGGAAATCTGGGTGGCAAGAAAAGATAGCCCGATGATCATTGGTGTGACAGATGGGGAAACCTATGTCGCTTCTGATGTGCCTGCAATTTTGAAATATACAAGAAACGTCTATTATATTGGTAATTTGGAATTTGCAAAATTAACACCGGGAGAAGCTCATTTCTATAATCTTGATGGAGATGAAATCGAAAAAAAGACAACAGAAATTAAGTGGAATGCCGAAGCTGCTGAAAAAGCAGGATTTGAACATTTTATGATGAAAGAAATCCATGAACAGCCGAAAGCCGTCAAGGATACTTTAGGTTCCGTAATAAAAGATAATGCCATTGATTTATCTTCGGTTGAGCTTACAGAAGATGAAATCCTAGGATTCGATCAGATTTATATTGTTGCATGTGGTTCTGCATGGCATGTTGGAATGGCTGCACAGTATGTAATAGAAGATTTAGCAGATATTCCGGTAAGAGTAGAGCTTGCTTCAGAGTTCAGGTATAGAAGAATGTCATTGAATAAAAACGCTCTGGTTATAGTAATCAGTCAGTCTGGAGAAACTGCGGATACGTTGGCGGCGTTACGTCTGGCAAAGGAAAAAGGTATAACAACTTTGGCAGTTGTGAATGTTGTTGGTAGCAGTATTGCACGTGAAGCAGATAAAGTATTCTATACACTTGCCGGACCGGAAATATCGGTAGCAACAACAAAGGCTTATAGTGCTCAGCTTGCGGCAATGTATTGTCTGGCTGTTCAGTTCGCAAAAGTCAGAAATATGATTACAGAAGAACAGTACAGCAATTATCTTTCTGAGTTATTGACAATTCCAGACAAAATTCAGAAAATATTGCAGGATAAGGAAAGACTTCAATGGTTTGCTGCAAAATATGCAAATGCACATGATGTATTCTTTGTTGGTAGAGGAATTGACTATGCGATTTCTCTGGAAGGAAGTCTGAAATTAAAGGAAATTTCATATATTCATTCGGAAGCATATGCGGCAGGGGAATTAAAACATGGTACGATCAGTCTGATAGAACCAGGAACTTTGGTAATCGGCGTATTAACGCAAAGTGATCTTTATGAGAAAACGATTAGTAACATGTTAGAATGCAAAAGTCGTGGGGCATACTTGATGGGATTAACAACGTATGGAAAATATGAGATTGAAGATCAGGTAAACTTTGCAGTATATGTTCCCAAAATTGATGAGCATTTCGTAGGAAGCCTTGCGGTGATTCCGTTACAGTTAATGGGATATTATGTTAGTGTAGCAAAAGGCCTGGATGTAGACAAGCCAAGAAATCTGGCAAAGAGTGTGACTGTGGAATAAAAATATTTGAAATTGTACTCTGGGTTGGCATAGAGATAGATGTCAGCCCAAAGTATTAGTACAAAATAATTGGATTGACACGAAAATGGGAAGACCAAAAAAGAAATCAGAATATAATTCGGAAAAGATAATGGAGCAGTTTACGAACTGTATTGTTGAAGCATATATATCTGGAGCAGGCGATGGAGCAGCAAATTCGTTACGGCAAATATTAGAACAGTTCAGCATTACCTTAATGAAAGCACGAAAGATACTAATTACGGCTGGTGTTTATCATACAGAGCTGAGCAATCAGGTTATTTCGCTAAGGGAAAATGGGAAAAGCATTTCAGAGATTATGCAGGAGACTGGGTTAAGTAGATCTTCGGTTCATTCCTATTTGCCGTATACAAAAATGATATACAATGCGGATGAATTAAGCCTGTATGCAGAGAGGTGTAGATTGTACCGGAAAAGAAAACAGGCTGTTGAAAAACTGCATTGCTGCATCGGTAAATCATATGAATTACTGGAAAATCATTTATGGGAGACGTTAAAATTGTTTTCAGGTTATTCTTTTACGACAGTAAAGGGCTTAAGATTTCATTATACGGTCAATGAAAATGAAATCGTGATTGATCGGAAAAAGAAATCAATAACCAGAAGCAGTGTGAATATTGCTTTGAAAGAAACGATGGAGATGAAGGGAAATGTAAATGGACCGAAGAAATTAAAGGTTTTTGGAGCGAGTTATCTGTACCCGATATTTTTAC
>OHMN01001308.1_pt1 | contig 16600 bp, 12 predicted proteins | sample 1569361 | NCBI WGS metagenome assembly OHMN01 (sample SAMEA3541508, study PRJEB24748) | human gut metagenome | biome: human gut; feature: human-associated habitat; material: faeces | place: China | collected 2012
ACAGATGGATTCAGACCAGAAGGCTTCGTCTGTAAAATCCGAACGGCCAAAGGCATTTTCGTATGAAAATACAGGTACTCTGGAGCTGGCAGGAAAAGCGGCTTCGGGAGAAAAAGGTGAAGTGATTTTTTACGCTTACGGAGGCGGCCATTTTCTGGGAGCATCCAGACAGTTTGCAGAAGCTGTGAACCTTGCCTATGATAAAATGGGATTTGTGACAGATGAAAGAGGACACCTTGTCTGGGATCGCATTAACCGTCAGCCGATCCGAAATCTGAAAGATCCATCCGGTGCAGCCGGTGCAGTGATGAGCCATCTGGATGGATTTACCAGAAGTACGCTGTATGAGGACGGGATCATGGTGATTGACGCTACGGGCTGTACACTGAATCAGGTATTGTATTTTATTGATAAAGGGATTCCGGCAGCCGCTTACAGAGAGGATGGAAGTTATGTTCTTCTGTCCGGTTATGATACCTATAATGTAACCATTTATGATCCTGCTGTCCAGGAAAACGTAAAAATGGGGCTGGGGGACGCAGCCGCGCACTTTGGAAGCCAGCATAACCGTTTCCTGTGCGGGTTAAAAATTGAATAAAAATAATTTTGAAACACGCCTGTCCGGTGAAACGTTTTTTTCGCCCGGCAGGCGAGTTTGCTTTACAAATCCTGTTCTTATGGTATAATCTAAGAGATGTAAATAAAATGTGAACAAAGACAGAAAGAAAAATTAAGGTCTGTTCGATCAGTAATTGAGGTATAAAATGGAACATTATATTATAAAAGGCGGCAATCCGCTGGTGGGCGATGTGACCATAGGCGGAGCCAAAAATGCCGCACTTGGTATTCTGGCAGCATCCATTATGACCGATGAGGATGTTCTTATCGACAATCTGCCGGATGTGCGGGATATCAATGTTATGCTGGAAGCAATCCAGGAGATCGGTGCCAGCGTACACCGCATTGACCGCCATACAGTAAAGATCAACGCAGGAAATATCAGAGAAGTATCCGTGGATGACGAATATATCCGCCGGATCCGTGCGTCCTATTATTTTATCGGTGCTCTTTTAGGAAAATACAAGAGCGCTCAGGTTCCTCTTCCCGGAGGCTGCAATATCGGAAGCCGCCCCATTGACCAGCATATTAAGGGCTTCCGGGCGCTGGGAGCAGATGTACAGATTGAGGGCGGAGCAGTGATCGCCCATGCCATTGATTTGGTGGCAAGTCATATTTATCTGGATGTGGTTTCTGTGGGAGCGACCATCAATATCATGATGGCTGCTGCTATGGCAGAGGGACAGACGATTCTTGAGAATGCTGCCAAGGAGCCCCATATCGTAGATGTGGCAAACTTCCTTAACAGTATGGGAGCCAATATTAAGGGTGCAGGAACAGACACAATCCGTATCAGGGGCGTAGAGCGGCTTCACGGCACAGAATATTCTATTATTCCGGATCAGATCGAGGCTGGTACCTTTATGTGTGCAGCAGCAGCAACCAGAGGCGATGTGATGGTAAAAAATGTAATTCCAAAGCATCTGGAGGCGATTTCCGCCAAGCTTACAGAGATTGGCTGTGAGGTGATCGAGTTTGATGACGCAGTCCGTGTTGTGGGTAAGCCGAACCAGCGTCATACAGATATTAAGACACTGCCATATCCCGGCTTTCCTACCGATATGCAGCCTCAGATGGCTGTTACACTGGCTCTTACCAAAGGAACCAGTATGGTTACAGAAAGCATTTTTGAGAATCGTTTTAAATACGTGGACGAGTTGGCACGCATGGGAAGCTCTATCAAGGTAGAGGGAAATGTAGCTGTGATTAACGGCGTAGAAGGCTTTACTGGCGCTCAGGTAAATGCGCCGGATCTTCGGGCAGGTGCAGCTCTGGTAATCGCAGGGCTGGCGGCAGAAGGATATACCATTGTAGATGAGATCGGATATATTCAGAGGGGATACGAAAGCTTTGAGGAAAAGCTCCAGGGGCTGGGAGCCATGATCGAGCTGGTGGATTCTGAAAGGGAGATGCAGAAATTTAAACTTAGGGTAGGATGATGACCGTATATCCATCGTACGGTTTCATATAAGAATAGCCTCTGTCAGGAGTAATCCGGGCAGAGGCAAAATTATCTCATAAGGAGGGTTATGAAATGACCGGGAGAACAGGAAAAAGAAGGTTCCTGGGTCTGCTTTGGTCCCTGATTCTTACCTGCAGCCTTATCACAGGTATGTCCATGTCCGCATGGGCACAGGAGGCTGGAACAGTCAAAGGAGCGGATCAGGACATTGTGGTTCTATATACCAATGATGTTCACTGCGCAATTGATGAAAACATCGGTTACGGCGGATTGGCGCTGTACAAAAAGCAAATGATGAACCAGACACCATATGTTACTCTGGTGGATGCAGGTGATGCCATCCAGGGTGCTCCGGTAGGAACTCTGTCCGAGGGCGGTTATATCATTGATATCATGAATCACACAGGATATGATGTGGCAGTTCCGGGAAATCATGAGTTTGACTACGGTATGCCCAGCTTTCTGGAATTGGCAGGAAAATTAAACTGCGGATATTATTCCTGCAACTTTATCAGCACTGCTTCCGGACAGTTTGTATTTGCACCCTATAAGATGATTTCTTACGGTGATACACAGGTGGCTTATGTGGGCGTTTCCACACCGGAAAGCTTTACAAAATCTACGCCTGCTTATTTCCAGGATGCGAATGGAAATTATATCTATTCCTTCTGTGAGGATGCAGACGGAACTGCATTTTACAATCAGGTGCAGTCGGCAGTGGACAGTGCCAGGGCTGAAGGAGCGGAATTTGTGATTTTAGTTGGACATCTGGGAGAAAATGGAATCACAGAGCGCTGGAGTGCCGGAAGCCTGATCGGTCATATCCGGGGCGTGGATGCCTGCATTGACGGACATTCCCATGAAACTACACTATCCATGATAGTAAAGGATGCAGACGGGAAGGATGTTATCGTTACCCAGACAGGCACTAAGCTGGCAAATATTGGAAAGATGACCATTCATACAGATGGAACGATTTCCACAGAGCTGATCTCAGAGGTTGTGCCTTCAGAAGTAAATCGTACCTATACGGTTCAGAAGAATGATTCCTTAAGCAGGATCGCCAAGAGAGAGCTGGGAAGCTATGACCGCTGGAGAGAGATTTATGACAGCAATCGGGATAAGATTTCTGATCCGGGTACCATTTATCCCGGAATGGTTCTTACCATCCGCCAGGGCAGTGTTGTAAATGAAAATGGCCGTGCAGTGGATCCGGATACCCACAGCCTGATCGAGCAGATCAAGGGGCAGTTTAACGAAACCTTAAAGACCCCATTGGGAAGTACAGCGTACAAGCTGACGATCAAGGATGAGGCCACCGGAGAACGCCGGATAAGAAATGGCGAAACTAATCTTGGTGATCTGGCGGCAGATGCTTACAGAGTTCAGCTGGGAGCAGACATCGGACTTTGCAATGGCGGAGGCGTCCGCACAGATATTGAGTCCGGAACCATTACATATGAGGATACACTGGCTGTATTCCCATTTGGAAACATGGGATGTGTGGCAGAGGTGACAGGACAGCAGATCAAGGATGCCCTGGAAATGGGCGCTAAGAATTATCCTGAGGAGTCCGGAGGCTTCATGCATGTATCCGGTCTGACCTATACCATTGACAGCTCTGTAAAATCCAGTATAAAGGTGGATGATAAGGGTAATTTTGTCAGTGTAGACGGGCCGTACAGAGTTACGGATATTCTGGTTGGCGGACAGCCCATTGATCTGAATAAGACTTACACAGTGGCTTCCCATAATTATATGTTAAAGTCCGGTGGGGACGGCATGACCATGTTTAATGGCTGCAATATTATAAAGGATGAGGTTATGGTGGATGTAGATGTATTATCCACCTATATTCAGGGCCTGGGCGGTTCTGTATCCTCTGAATATGAGAATTCCGAAGGACAGGGACGGATTGTGATCCGGTAAAAAGATTGTTTTAATGAAAATTCCGGCAGAGGAGATGGAACTTTGCCGGGATTTTTTGCGCGGAAAAATGTATATTGACAGGAAAGAAAAAATGATTTAATATATGCTAGTAGTCATTTCACAATAGAAAACGTTCGTAAATATCCCTTATTCAGAGTGATGGAGGTATAAAGGACCTGTGAAGTCACGGCAACCCCGGTTGAGTATCCCGTAAGCAGTGCTTATGCGGTGTGCGAAAGGGCCGGAAGGTGCCAGCCTGAGCGAGGAGTGCAGCTTATAAAGTTTTAAAAAGAGCTTTTTGATGTGCTTGATCGAGCAATAAGAGGATTTGAAGATCTGATATTTTCAAGTCCGCCGTTGCTGCGGACTTTTCTTTTTGCCAGAGGGCAGAGGATTACACCTGCTTAAATGACACGAAACACAGTACAGTATGTATTTATTTTACAGCAAAGAAAAGGAGAATGATTGATGGAGAGAAGATTATTTACATCTGAATCTGTAACTGAAGGCCATCCGGACAAAATGTGCGACGCGATTTCTGATGCGATTTTAGACGCTTTAATGGAGCAGGATCCCATGAGCCGTGTTGCCTGCGAGACAGCGACCACCACAGGACTGGTGCTGGTTATGGGCGAGATCACCACAAAGGCATATGTAGATATCCAGAAGATCGTAAGAGAGACGGTTCGCGAGATTGGCTATGACCGTGCAAAATATGGTTTTGACTGTGATACCTGCGGCGTGATTACCGCCATTGACGAGCAGTCCTCCGACATTGCTATGGGTGTTGATAAGGCTCTTGAGGCAAAGGAAAACCGTATGTCCGAGGAAGAGTTGGACGCCATTGGTGCAGGCGACCAGGGTATGATGTTCGGCTATGCAAGCAACGAGACAGAGGAGTATATGCCATATCCTATTTCCATGGCTCACAAGCTGGCTAGAAGACTGACTGAGGTAAGAAAGAACGGTACCTTAAAGTATCTTCGTCCGGACGGAAAGACTCAGGTTACAGTAGAGTATGACGAGAATGGAAAGCCGGTTCGTCTGGATGCAGTGGTTCTGTCCACTCAGCATGATGAGAATGTAACTCAGGAGCAGATCCATGCAGATATCAAGAAGTATGTATTTGATGAAATTATTCCTGCAGATATGGTAGATGAGAATACAAAGTTCTTTATCAATCCTACAGGACGCTTTGTAATCGGCGGACCTCACGGAGACAGCGGTCTGACCGGACGCAAGATTATTGTAGATTCCTACGGCGGAACGGCACGTCACGGCGGCGGCGCATTTTCCGGTAAGGACTGCACCAAGGTAGACCGTTCTGCAGCTTATGCGGCCCGCTATGTGGCTAAGAATATCGTAGCTGCCGGTCTGGCTGATAAGTGCGAGATCCAGCTGTCCTATGCAATCGGCGTGGCTCACCCAACCTCTATTATGGTAGAGACTTTCGGAACAGGAAAGCTCAGTGAGGAGAAGCTGGTAGAGATCATCCGCGAGAACTTTGACCTTCGTCCGGCTGGAATCATCCGTATGCTGGATCTGCGTCGTCCGATCTACAAGCAGACCGCTGCTTACGGACATTTTGGCCGCAATGACCTTGACCTTCCTTGGGAGAAGTTAGATAAGGTGGATACCCTTAAAAAATATCTGTAATAAGAATACAAAAAGGCATTTGCACAATGGTATGTATCGGCGTGCAGATGCCTTTTTTCAGCTCCAGCTGCTGTCCGTAACGTGGCATTGGCCGAAACATAGAAAATCACTCCTTATGTTACAGTTTTATTTTTATAGTTGCCAGGTATATTTTACCATAATTTATAAAATAGCAGTGGATAGGTTTTAAAATTATACAAAATATCCAAAATGGTGTTATATATTTAACAATCTTTTTGCCATTGGTGAATCGATAGAGTATGCTCTGAGACTAAAAATTTGCGCAAAACCTGAAAAAAGAAAAAATATGGTTGACATTTTTTTAACGATGTTATATAATGCGGATAGTTAAATTGTTAATAAATTGACAAACATTCCGAATACAAACACAAACACAAGGAAAATGGAGGAAATGGAAATGGCAAAGAAGACCGAGCAGGTAGTTCCGGAGATCATTGACAGCGTAGAGGGACTGAACGCCAAGATGGCAGCAATGCGCGAGGCTCAGAAGGTATTTGCAACCTACACACAGGAGCAGGTAGATAAGATCTTTTTCGCGGCAGCAAGCGCAGCGAATAAGATGCGTATTCCGCTGGCAAAGATGGCGGTAGAAGAGACCGGAATGGGCGTGGTTGAGGATAAAGTAATCAAGAACAACTACGCAGCTGAGTATATCTACAATGCATACAAGAATACAAAGACCGTTGGTGTGGTTGAGGAGGATAAGGAGTACGGTATAAAGAAGATTGCAGAGCCAATCGGCCTGATCGCAGCTGTTATCCCTACTACAAATCCAACCTCCACTGCAATCTTTAAGACACTGATTTCCTTAAAGACACGCAATGCCATCATCATTTCCCCACATCCAAGAGCAAAGAAGAGTACCATTGAGGCTGCCAAGGTTGTGCTGGAGGCTGCTGTTAAGGCAGGCGCTCCTGAGGGGATCATTGGATGGATCGACGTTCCTTCCCTGGAGCTGACCAATGAGGTAATGAGAGACGCTGATATCATCCTGGCAACTGGTGGCCCGGGCATGGTTAAGGCTGCATATTCTTCCGGTAAGCCTGCGCTGGGCGTTGGCGCTGGAAATACGCCGGTTATCATTGACGATACGGCTGATATCCGTATGGCAGTTAACTCCATTATCCATTCCAAGACCTTTGATAATGGTATGATCTGTGCTTCTGAGCAGTCTGTAACTGTTCTGGAGCCTGTATATGAGGCTGTTAAGAAGGAATTTGAATACAGAGGCTGCTATTTCTTAAAGCAGGGTGAGATTGAAAAGGTAAGAAAGACCATCCTGATCAACGGGGCATTAAATGCAAAGATCGTAGGACAGTCTGCATACACCATCGCAAAGCTGGCAGGTGTGGATGTTCCGGTTGATACAAAGATTATCATCGGCGAGGTTGAGTCTGTAGATATCAGCGAGGAGTTTGCTCACGAAAAGCTGTCTCCTGTACTGGCTATGTACAAGGCTAAGACCTTTGACGAGGCTCTGGATAAGGCAGAGCGTCTGGTAGCAGACGGCGGCTACGGCCATACCTCTTCTCTGTACATCAATGTAAATGAAAAAGAAAAGATGATGAAGCATGCAGAAAGAATGAAGACCTGCCGTATTCTTGTAAATACACCTTCCTCCCACGGCGGTATCGGCGATCTGTACAACTTTAAGCTGGCTCCGTCTCTTACACTGGGCTGCGGTTCCTGGGGCGGAAACTCCGTATCTGAGAACGTTGGCGTTAAGCATCTGCTGAACATTAAGACTGTTGCTGAGAGGAGAGAAAATATGCTGTGGTTCCGTACACCTGAGAAGGTTTACTTTAAGAAGGGCTGTCTGCCTGTAGCATTAAACGAATTAAAGGATGTAATGGGCAAGAAGAGAGCCTTTATCGTAACAGACTCCTTCCTGTACAAGAACGGCTACACAAATGTAATTACAGACCGTTTAAATGAAATGGGAATCACATATACCGTATTCTCTGACGTTCAGCCTGATCCTACTCTGGCAAATGCACAGGCAGGCGCCAAACTGATGAAAGAATTTGAGCCGGATGTAATTATCGCAATGGGCGGCGGCTCCGCAATGGATGCAGGAAAGATCATGTGGGTACTGTACGAGCATCCGGAAGCAGATTTCATGGATATGGCAATGCGCTTTATCGATATCCGCAAGAGAGTTTATACCTTCCCGAAGATGGGTGAGAAGGCTTACTTTGTAGCTGTTCCTACCTCCTCCGGTACAGGTTCTGAGGTTACTCCATTTGCCGTTATCACCGATCAGGAGACAGGCATCAAGTATCCTCTGGCCGATTACCAGCTGCTTCCAAACATGGCAATCGTTGATACAGACAACATGATGAGCCAGCCAAGAGGCTTAACCAGCGCTTCCGGCGTTGATGTTTTAACCCATGCATTAGAGGCATATGCTTCTGTTATGGCAACGGATTATACAGACGGACTTGCATTAAAGGCAATGAAGAACGTATTTGACTACCTGCCGATCGCTTACAATGAGCCAAACAATGTTGAGGCACGCCAGAAGATGGCAGACGCATCCTGTATGGCAGGTATGGCATTTGCGAACGCATTCCTGGGCGTATGCCATTCTATGGCACATAAGCTGGGCGCATTCCATCATCTGCCCCACGGTATTGCAAATGCGCTGATGATCTCTCTGGTAGTTGAGTTCAACGCTGCTGAGAATCCACGCAAGATGGGAACTTTCTCCCAGTACCAGTATCCGCATACCATGGCAAGATACGCTGAGTGTGCAAGATTCTGCGGAATCAATGCAGGCAGCGATGAAGAGGCTGTGAAGAAGCTGATCGAGAAGATCGAGGAGTTAAAGAAGGCTGTTGGCGTGAAGTCCTGCATCAAGGATTACGGCATTGACGAGAAAGACTTCTTAGACAGACTGGATGATATGACGGAGCAGGCCTTCGACGACCAGTGTACCGGCGCCAACCCAAGATATCCTCTCATGAGCGAGATCAAGGATATGTATTTAAGAGCTTATTACGGAAAATAATCGAACCCATTGAGGGTGAACCTTTATCCTTTGTGTTTGGAACAGGCCGTCTGTCCGGTTAGGGCAGGCGGCCTGTTCGCGTAGAAATATTTACTCCACCGTTCCATACAAAAGCTCATGCTGCCGTTTCACCCGGTTTTTCACCATACTGCGGAAATGGCCTGGCCCCAGAACCTCTATTACGGGGCCGAAGGAAAGGATATCGATGAGAAGCTCCGTTTCATCTGCGGTATCATAGTAAATGGAGCACAGCCAGTATTTGCCTTCTTCATGGTATTCCGTATGCTTTTCATAGCTGGCAAAGTGAAGCATACAGCGTTCAAGAGAGTTCCGTTCTCCGGTTATTTTTAAGAGAACGGGCTCTTTTGCTTTGCGGACCGGGAGAAAGCGGTGGCAGGAGAGAGTCTGTATATCGCTGTCCGAAAGGAGGTCAGGGGAAACGCGGCAGTCACGAATCCGTTCCAGGTTGAGAATGGTATTTAGGCCGCAGCGTCCCCGTCGGTACTGCAGACAGCAGAGACGGAATTTGTCATCCTTGGAGGAGTACTGGAGCTGATAGGGGATGACTTCAAAGGAATGGCAGATTCCTTTTTTGCCTTCATATCCAATAAAAAGGATATGATGCTCCCTCAGGGCTTTTAAAATTGCCTGAAAATGCTCCCGGTAGGAAGGTGAAGCATAGGAATCACCGTCGCAAAACTGGTCGTAATAGTAAAAATTTTCTTGCTGATACAGCGGTTCAAATCCCTTTAGGGATTCTGAAAGAGTTTTTAATTCTTCATCCGTAAAAAAGAGCCGGAAGCGCGGGTCATGGATCAGAGCTGCCAGCCAGGACATCTGAAGTGCAGTCAGCGGCAGTTCGGGAGGAGAAAAATGCAGGGCACTTTCATGGCAGCCAGGATGCTCCTTTGAGGGGAAAAGAAGGGTCCACTCTCCCTTTGTAAGTTTCGGGAGTACAGCCAGGGCTGTTTCCTGAAAGGCCTGATTTTTGCAGATCTGCTCCATTTCTTTCATGTTCACTGAATGGCCGACAGCTTCCTCCAAAATATGGCGGACCGTGTGGTAGTAACAGCTGTATATCTCATTAAACAGTTCCATTTGTTTCTTCCTTTTCTTCGCTGCAGTACATCTGATACATCCGTTCCCAGTCTCTTGTGACCTTAAGGATGGAAGGTTCACAGGTTCCCTGAATATCCAGAATGCGCCCGGTAAAGGACTTTACCCAGGACAGAAGTTCATTGGTATCGAAAAATGCTCCCGTATACAGATATTCATGCTCACGTATTTTTAGGATTTCTCCGCCTTTCCCCTCCCGGTAAAGGCGTTTTAAAACATAGGGTTCTTTTTCTTCATCAATAGAAAGGCGCAGACAGATGGTTTCCAGGCGGCTTCTTCCGCTTCCGAAGGAAACGCCCCAGCAGCGCTTTATATTTGCCAGCAGCGCCTCATAGGTTCGTTCATAGTCTTCCCAGGGCTCCTTAATGGTAATGGAGAGAATGGAGTCCAGACGGGCATTGTGGAACCTCCGCAGAGATGGAAGGTACAGACAGAGGTAGCGCCTTCCGGTACGGGTGCTTACAAAGATTTTTAAGGGAACGCCGGACTGGGAGGAAATGCTCCCGGAACGGAAACTCTTATTTTCATAGTCGATCAAACGGTGCTCCCGGATGGCTGTAAGGCTTTGCAGGAGCACCTGATCTTCCAGGGTATGTACGATAAAATGATGCTTGAACTGAAAAAAGGTATTTTTCCGGTCGTGCCAGTCCAGAATGGTGCTCCCGATAAACCCGAAAGGGGTGGTTCCCTGAAAAAAGGAAACAGCGGTTAAAAGAGTATCATTTAAGGGAGAGTCATGGGGAAACTGGGGCGGGAGCATCTGATAGATAAGGTTTTTTCCTTCTTTATGAGAGCACAGCAGTCCCAGAGATTCGTATTCCTTCAGCTTCAGCCGCACGGTCTGGGGGTCAAAGGCAACGCCGTAGGTAAGGGAAATCGCATCGCTCAGGGCAGAGGCATTCATTCCCCGAGGATGATCGGTGAGCTGATCCAGAATGAAAAAGTGCAGAAGGATATCATTATCCGTAAAGCTTTTCGATTTCCAGGCCGCATAGAGGGGATTTTCGGGCACTGTCTTGCTGTCGATATTGATGTAGACCTGTTTTCCCTTGGTCATATAGGAAGAGCAGGTGTAATCGCCCAGCCAGCTCTCGATCCGCCTCCGTTCATTGTCATAGGTCCGGGCGCTGCGGGAGTCAAAATCATTTCTCACCTTAAATCCATAAATATAAAACTGGCGCATATAATCCCGGATCCGGTCAAAGTTTTTGATAAGCTCCTGAAATTCTGCCATATAGATCCCTCCATAGGGTGATATAGCTCCATTATAGCGGGTTCGCACCTTTTTTTAAATGATAAAAATGGAAAATCAGGCTAAGATAAAGCCATGATAAGAAATGAAAGGATGTGCAGGATATGTTCGTAATGTATGAAAAGGATGCCATGAGATTGCCGGTAAAGGTATGGCTTGAGGATAAAAAGGATTTGGAAGAGACCTGCAGGGAACAGGCATACCACCTGGCACAGCTTCCATTTCTCCATAAATGGGTCAATCTGATGCCGGATACCCATGCAGGAATGGGAATGCCCATCGGCGGTGTGATCGCTGCAGAGGGAGTGATCATCCCTAATGCAGTGGGTGTGGATATTGGCTGCGGGATGGCATATACGGAAACCAATATTCCGTTAGAGGCCATTCGGGAGATCCAGACCGGGAACGGAACGCTGATCCAGGCGGTGATCGGTGATATTATGAGAAATGTTCCCGTGGGCTTTGCCCATCATAAGTTGGGGATGCCCTCTTATACCATGGATCGGGCACTGGAAGAGCTGAACCTGTATGAGGAGGATACAGAGCTTTTGGGACAGCTGGAGGCCGGATATTTTCAGATCGGAACTTTGGGCGGAGGAAATCATTTTATTGAGCTTCAGGAGGATGATCAGGGGATGCTGGCAGTGATGATTCACTCCGGCAGCCGTCATTTTGGAAAATCCGTCTGCGACTATTTTCATTATAAGGCCCGTCAGCTGAACCAGAAATGGTACAGCCAGGTGCCGGATGAATACAGGCTGGCTTTTCTGCCCGTGGACAGCCCGGAGGGCCGCCAGTATCTGCGCTGGATGCAGCTTTCCATGGATTTTGCAAAGGAAAACCGGGAAAAGATGATGCTGGCAGTAAAGGCGATCCTGGAAAAGTATATTGGAAAATATACGGAGCTGGATTTGAAGTTTTCCGGCGATATTAACTGTCATCATAATTATGCATCCCTCGAAACACACTATGGAAAAGAGGTATGGGTGCACAGAAAAGGCGCGGTAAGGGCAGAAAACGGCGAACTGGCGGTTATCCCCGGCGCCATGGGTTCTTACAGCTATGTGGTGATGGGAAAGGGGAATCAGGAGAGTTTTTGTTCCTGTTCTCACGGAGCAGGGCGGAAATATTCCAGAAAAGGCGCTATGGAAGCCTTTTCCTGTGAGGATGTAATCCTGGATCTGAGAAAACAGGGCGTGGTTCTGGGAAAGAAGGGAAAGGCAGATGTGGCAGAGGAAAGCCGGTTTGCCTATAAAGATATCGATCAGGTAATGAACGCCCAAACGGATCTGGTAACCCCGGTCAAACGGCTGAAGACCGTAGGGGTGGTAAAGGGATAATGATGGAAGAGTCCGGCACCTGCAGGGCAGGAGGGCCGGTGTCAGATACAGGCAGTTCTGCCCATGGGAGGAGTATTTCCTGGCTCCCCGGTGCCGTCGCCTATGGCGTTTTGGTATTCCGGCAGGACAGCATATAGTCAGCACGATGGGCCGCAGGTTCAAATCCTGCCATGATGGCAAGTCATGTAGCTAAGCGGGTATAGCAATCGTTAAGAGACATCTTAAAAATGTCACAGGAGCACGGCTTTGCAGTCAAAAGGCTGCAGGGCCACAGAAAGAATGCGCTTTTTGCTTCGGCTGCAGGCAGCATCGCGGCAGTCTCCGGCAAGGCCTGTGCAGTTTCGGATACCGCCCAAAGGAGCCGGGATAAGGAAGTTTTGGAGTCCTTTGCCCTTTGGGCTTAAGAAACAGCCCCCTGGGCCGGGGACGAAGCATGGCGCAGGATTTTCTGTATGAAACAGGGAAATTGTTTGTGAAACAGGGAGGTACCTATGATAAAGAAATATAAGATCAATGAAAATGAGTGCGGCTATCTGATCCTCAGGGGCCGCTTTGAGAAGCTGTTGACTGTGGGAACCTACTATTTTCTCAGCCTGTCCGGCTGTGAGGTAAAAATTGTTCCCATGACCGGGGCTGTAAATACCTGTGGGATTCCGGAGGAAATCCTGATGAAGAATCCGGAATTTGCTTCCCGTGTGGTAAAAAATGTGCTTCCGGATACATCCATTGCCATCCGGTTTGTAAATGGAGCGTTCAGAGAGGTGGTTTGTAAGCCGGAGACATTGTTTTGGAATGTATTTGAGAAAAATGAATTTCAGGTGATTGATATCACAAAGCCATGGATGGAAGAAACCCTTCCCAGGATGTATATGGAGCTGATGCCTGCCAAATACTATAAGAAAATTGTGATTAAGGACGGAGAGACCGGGCTTTTGTACTTTGACAATCAGTTTGAGCGGCAGCTGGAAATTTCCGGTCAGGAGATACTGACAGCAGATAAGGTGGGGGTGCGGCTGAATGTGATCTGCACTTACAGGATCACAGATCCCCGGAGGCTGGTAATGCTGATGGAAAATGTGGGAACACAGCTCTATACCCATGCGCAGCTGATCCTCAGGGAATATGTAGGACGGTTCCGTCTGGATGAGATTTTGGAGCAGAAGGAGGAGATCAGCCGGTATGTGCTGGAGGAGATGAAAAAGAAGCAGGAGGATTACTGCGTGGAAATCGTCTCTGCGGGAATCAAGGATATTATCCTTCCGGGGGAGATACGGGAGATCATGAATACTGTGCTTCTGGCGGAAAAACGCGCCCAGGCCAATGTTATCACCCGAAGGGAGGAGGTAGCTTCTACCAGAAGCCTCTTAAATACCGCAAGGCTGATGGATGAAAACCAGACCCTCTTTAAGCTCAAGGAGATGGAGTATCTGGAGCGGATCTGCGATAAGGTGGGGACGATTTCTCTAAATGGCGGAAAAGGCGTGATGGAGCAGCTGGCGGAGCTGGTGGGGATGGAAGGAAAAAGAGCCGGGAGATAGATTCCCGGCCTTGTCTTATTTCTTTAAAATAATTACATTCCAGCTTTTGGAAGGAAGATGAGAGGACAGAATACCATTTTCCAGAGAGGAAATGCCGGTATCTGCTGGAATGACCTCATTGGGATTTTTCTTTGTATTAACTGCCTTTAGATCAGAATGGGTCATTACAATATGGCGGCTTACATGATAGCCCTCGTACTGTCTGAAATCAGCCGTCAGCTCTATATCCTCAGACAGATTTTTATTGACGGCGAAGATCGTAAGTGTTTCTTCTTCCTCATTTTCAATAGTTACGGCATCCAGATAGGGGACATCGCCGTACCGGCTCTCATAGCAGGGAGACTGGATCTGGGTCTGCAGTACGGTTCCCCGTCCCAGACAGCTGGCATGCATATAGGGATAGAAGATCGTCTGAGCCCATGCGCCTGTTGAATCGGTCATAATGGGGGCAATTACATTGACCAGCTGAGCAAGACAGGCGATTTTTACCCGGTCTGCATGGCGCAGTAAAGTGATAAGCATGCTTCCCACTAAAAGAGCGTCCTCGAAATTGTAAATATCTTCCAACTGAGGCGGGCACTGAACCCACCGGGGAAGCTGCTTATCCTGCTCCTTGGAGTGATACCATACATTCCATTCGTCAAAGGAAAGGCAGATCTGCTTTTTGGAACGTTTTCTGGCTTTGACAGAGTCGCAGATGGAAATAACGGATGAGATAAATGCATCCATATCAGCAGAGCAGGCTAAGAAGTCAGGTGTGTTATCCTGAGGATTCCCATAATAGGTGTGAAGGGAAAGGTAATCCACCTGATCGTAGCACTGTTCCAGCACCTGATCTTCCCAGTAGCCAAAGGTGGACATGTTCCGGTTGGAGCTTCCGCAGGCTACCAGCTCAATATCAGGATCTACCATTTTCATCAAACGGCCTGTCTCGGCAGCCAGCCGTCCGTATTCACCGGCTGTTTTGTGGCCCATCTGCCAGGGGCCGTCCATCTCGTTTCCAAGGCACCAGAGGCGGATGTTATGGGGGTCTTGATAGCCGTGGGAACGCCGTAAGTCACTGTAAAGAGTACCGCCGGAAATATTGCAGTATTCCAGCAGATTTTTAGCGTCCTCAGCGCCCCGTGTGCCAAGATTGACGGCCATCATAGGAGTCGTGTTGGCAGCTTTTGTCCAGTCCATAAATTCATTTAAGCCGAATTCATTGGATTCAACTGCTGTCCAGGCCGGTTCCAGACGTTTGGGACGCAGGGAACGGGGGCCAACCCCGTCCTCCCAGTGGTAGGCGGAAACAAAGTTTCCTCCTGGATAACGCACCACCGGCACATCAATCTGACGGATCAGCTCAAAAACATCTTTGCGGAATCCCCTTTCATCCGAAAGGGGATTCCCAGGATCATAGATACCGCCGTAAACGGCGCGTCCTAGATGCTCGATAAAGGAACCGAAGATGCGTTTGTCAACAGAGCCAATAGTAAAATGTCTGTCAATGCACAAAGAAGCCTTCATAATTATTTTCCTCTCAGGTAATCCTTCACAGGAAGTCCCAGCGTGATCAGTTCAAAGGGGCTGTAGTACAGAGTCTGTGTTTCACCTTCTACATCCTCCAGCATATTCATTACAGCCATTGTCTGAGGCAGATTTAAGCAGCCCCGGCGGCCGTTCTGCTCACTTAAGCGGAATACAATATATTCTCCATTTTCAGACAGCTTCACAGCCTGAAGATACAGCTCTCCAAAATCCCAGTCCGGAGCGGCTGCTTCTGCTTTTACCAGAGGATGGTTGTATTCCAGGGCAGCATCATTGATGCCTGCTGTTACAGCTCTTCCCTCATGAGGCAGGATCACATAGCAGAAATCATGATGGCCGATATCGGATTGGATATCCGGGCGGATATTGGCCCGGAGCAGGCTTAAGCTCATACCGTTTTCTTCGATGCCTACACCGTATTTATTTTCGTTGATCAGGGCAATACCGCCGCTTTCCTCTGCAAAATCGCACCATTTATGGTGGCAGACCTCAAAACGGGCCTTCTGCCAGCTGGTATTGGTGTGGGTTTCACGCTTGATATAACCGGCGCTGGTATCGCAGATCAGCTCTCTGGACAGCACGTTGCAGGAAAACTCGGCTTTTACCAGCTTGTGCTTCTCATCCCAGTCCACAATATGCTCTACTTCGATAGCAGGAGAAGAACGGAAGAGACGGATCACAACCATCCAGTGGCTCTTATTTCCGGGAGTTCTCAGCACACAGGCAAATTCTGCGGTTTCTCCGTCAAAGGCCTGGAGGCTTAAAGGAGATTCTGCTGTAAAATCATATTCAACATCCTTGTAGTTGGGAAGGATATCCCAGGCATCATACATACCGGGCGTATCCTGATATAGGTGGAGCTTATTAAAGCCGCCATTTGCCCACTCACGGTTCATCTTTTTGTCAAACAGGCTGCTGATGGAGCCGTCCGCTTCAAACTGAACGTCATAGAAGGGCGTTTTTACCGTTAAGCCTGTGCCGCAGGACGAAGACTCAAACCAGTTCTCTTTTCCGGCGCATGGGGATACGGATACGGAAGAAAGGGGTTCTGCATGAGTGTAGGTAAAGTATCCCCGGATTCCCCGGCGTACAAACGCACCATTTTCAGAAGGAATGAAGCTGGCTTCC
>OHMN01001313.1_pt1 | contig 16477 bp, 13 predicted proteins | sample 1569361 | NCBI WGS metagenome assembly OHMN01 (sample SAMEA3541508, study PRJEB24748) | human gut metagenome | biome: human gut; feature: human-associated habitat; material: faeces | place: China | collected 2012
AGGATTTACTAACCGTGGTGTAAAGTACAGTTCGGGATACCATGATCTGAATGCACCCGCAGGTCGGCCAGCGGGATGCTCTCCCGGTCCCAGAAGGGGTGACCGCGGGGCACCAGCAGGCAGGCAGGGTCGGCCCGCAGGGTGGTGCGGGCCAATACCGGGGCCGCACAGCCCAGGTCGATGACCAGACCGGCGTCCAGCTCTCCCTGCTCCACGGCATCGGCCACAGCGTCGTTGTCCAGCAGGCGGAACCGCATCTCCACATGAGGGTACTGCTGGCGGAACTTGTCCAGCTGCGTTTCCAGCCCAGGCAGGTAGTCCGGCACCAGCGCCACGCTGATGCCGATGTGCACCGGCTGGGCCGACTGGATCTCGGCCCGCAGGGCGGCCTGCATCTGCTGGAACTGCTCCACCACCGGGGTGGCATGGCGCTGCAGGCTCATGCCGCGGTCGGTGAGGGTGAGTTTGTGGTGGGCACTGAGAAACAGCGGCCCGCAAAGTTCCGCTTCCAGCGCAGAGATGCTCTGCCGCAGCGCCTGCCGCGACAAAAACAGCCGCTGTGCGGCCCGGGTATAATTCATTTCTTCGCACAATACCAGAAAGTAGTGCAGCTGGCGGATATCCATGGTTTCCTCCTGCGGATGTTTGTCATAAATAAAGAATACCGCCTTTTCCGGCAATTGTAAAGCCGGTGGACCTTCTTCCCGGTCACATTTTTTGCTGCGCTCTGCATTCCGCCGTATCACGCCGTCACATGGACCGCATTTTCCCGGACGGCATCAATGGTTTCCATCATCTCACCGTTCTCGTCAAAATCCGGCAGGCGGCCGTACTTCATCTTTTTGATGGCCGGGAACACCCGCTGCTGCATGGTGAGGAAAATCTCACTGGAGTCCTTATCCTTGAACTTGCTCCACCGCATGGACTGGCCTGCCGCACTGGCGGGGAAGATGTGTTCCATCTTCTCGCCCGCCATGCTCTCAAACTCTTCGGTGGCAAGCTCCTTTTCGTCCAGCGACCGGATGAACATGAGATAGGTCAGCTGCTCGATGCCGGTTTTATGACAGGGTTCAGGACATCCGAACAGACACCGTTTGATATAGAAATGAGGTTCACCATGAACAAACTGCTTTCCTGCCGCCATTGAGAAAAAACAATCCCCACAGCCACAAAAAGGACTGTAGGGATTGCTTTTATGGTGAAGGAGAAAGAGAATAACGTGTTAACCCTTGTCCGCGCCGGAGGTGATGCCCTCGACGTAGAACTTCTGCATGATGACAAACAGGATGGAGATGGGGATGGACACCAGCACACCGCCTGCACAGAAGAGCGCAAAGTAATTGTTGATCAGGGTCTTTTGCAGCATATTATACAGACCGATAGCCACTGTCCAGTCGGCAGAGACGCCCGAATTCAGGATCATTTTTGCCATCACGAAATCGGTCCATGGAACCATAAAAGAGCTGATGATAGTATAGACCAGGATCGGCTTGGACATGGGCAGAACGACCTGGAAGAACACACGGGCATCGGATGCGCCGTCCAGCTTGGCGGCTTCCCGCAGGGAGATGGGGATGGTATCAAAGAAGCCCTTGCAGATCAGATAGCCCAGACCGGACGAACCGGCATAGACCATGATAAGACCGGCATAGGAGTTGGTCAGATTCAGATATTTCAGGACGAAATAGACGGCGATCATTGCCAGCACGCCGGGGAACAGGTTGACGCTGACAGAAAGGTTCTGGATCAGCTTGCGCCCCTTGAAACGGCAGCAGCTCAGCGCGTAGGCTACCATCAGCACAAAGCAGGTGGAGATAACGCAGTTGAAACAGGCCACCACAAGGGTGTTGGTAAACCAGCGCGGGAACTGCGCCACAGAGTCCGGGTGGAACAGAATGTTGACATAGTTGCGCAGTGTGTAACTGGCCGGGAAGAACTGTCGCACATTGATGCCCCGGTCTGTGGAGAAGGAAGTGACCAGAAGCCACAGAATGGGTACCAGCCAGATAGCTGCCAGCAGGGCCAGCAGCAGATGCCGCAGGATGCTGCGGACTGTGCGGAGGATACGCCCGCGGCGCAGCTGCGCTGCGGTCTCTGCCCGGCGTGCCGGAGAAACAGTTGTCTGTGTCAAGAGAACGTCGCCTCCTTTTTATTGAGGAACCGGAAGCATACCAGCGTGAACACGGCACAGATGATGAACACCATAATGCCGATGACGGCGGCCATCTTGTAGTTGTACTGCTCCTGCGTCAGGCGGAACAGCCATGTGACCAGCAGATCCACCTCTTTTGCACTGGAGGAAGCCAGCGCCTGATCCTTGGTGATATAAACGTCCTGCGTGAGCAGATAGATGACGTTGAAGTTGTTAACGTTGCGCACAAAATCCGTAACCAGTGCCGGCCCCTGCACACTGAGCAGATAGGGCAGCTTGATGTGGATGAAGCTCTGCCACGGCGATGCACCGTCGATGGTGGAGGCCTCCAGCATATCGGTGGGAATGTTCATCAGCACACCGGTGGCAATGAGCATCTGGTAGGGCACGCCCACCCAGATGTTGATGAGGATGATCATGAACTTTGCCCAGTGCTGGTCGGTCAGGAAGGGAATGTGGTTCATGTTCTGCCCCAGCAGGCCGATGGTCTTTAAAAAATCGGTCACGCCCGCATTGGCCATCATGGTGTTGAAGATGCCGGCGTCCGAGAAGAAGTTGCGCACCAGCAGCAGGGTGACGAACTGCGGCACCGCAATGGTGATGATGAACAATGTGCGCCAGAGCTTTTGGCACTTGGTCTTTTTGTTGTTGATGAGCATGGCCAGAAATACGCCGCCGAAAAAGGTGGTGAAGGTGGCAAAGAAGGCCCACACCAACGTCCAGCTGAGCACCCGGCCAAAGGCGTAGCTGAAGGTCAGGCTCAGCGACTGCCCGCCAAACAGAGAAGCAAAGTTAGCCAGCCCCACCCATGTGAACAGGGCGGCGGGAGGCATATGCTGCTGATCGTAGTTGGTAAAGGCAACAGCGATCAAAATGAACAGCGGGATGATGGTGAACACCACCACACCCAGCACCGGAAGGGTGAGCAGGGTAACGTAGAACTTTTCGTTCAGGTACAAGGTGATATCCTGCCGAAAATTGTTGGGCTTTTTGCCAGCGGCCTTCTGCGCCTGTAACGCGTAATTGCTCTGCACCACCAGCATGGCAGCAGCGATCAGCGTTACAATGACCACCAGTGCGATCACGCTGAGCAGCAGGATGGCAAACGAGTTGTCGTAGTTGTTGACCTCGTTCTTTAAGGTAAGGGGGTTGAACTGCATCTCCATCTGCACCGTGCCCAGCGTGCCGAACTTTTTCAGCGCAGGAATGCCGGAAGTGCCCAGAAAATACAGTCCCAGCCCCTGCACCAGCGTTACCAGCAGTGCCTTGATAAGCTGGCCGTGGCCAATGTAGCCCAGACCCCAGACAAAGAGGGACAGCTTTGTAAAAATATCTCCGTGAACAAATGCGTGACCGAACTTCTGAAGGAAATTCGGCTCCCGGCCATCTGCCCGCAAGGGTGGTGTAAGGACCATTTCTGCCACAGAAGTCAACTCCTTTCTTGGTATGCAGAGGGGGTTATAGCAAACAGGATGTTAGGTTGACGCCGATTTCTTGTATTGCGATAAAAAGCGGGCACACCGCATTCTGCTGCGTGCCCGCCGGGAAAAACCGGAACTTACTGTGCCACAGGTGCGGTGATGCCGGCCACAGCGTCATCCACCAGCTGCTGCGTGGTCTTGCCCTGCGTGTCGCCGGAGGCGAGGATCTCGCCCAGACTTGCGGCGGAGCTCCAGTAGTTTGCGCCTACCCGCTGCAGGGTAGCGTAGGAGCTCTGCTCGGCCAGTGCGGCAATGGCGGGTGCAGACTGCACAGCCTCGGTGGCGTTTGCGTTGATGTTGGAGGGACCCAGCTTGCGGTCGTTGAAGCGCTTGTTCTGGTTGTCCTCGTTGGTGATGAAGTCGGCCAGCATCATGGCAACGCCCACGTTGGCGCTGTGGGGGTTGACGCCCACCAGCTTGTAGCCGGAGAAGGAGCCCATCTGGACCTGTGCGCCGTTCAGAGTGTAGGTTGGCAGCTTCGTGGCGGCGTAGCCCTCGCCCCAAGCCTCCTCGGCGGTGCTGGCGTTCCAAGTACCGGAGATGGCGGCGCAGCAGCTGCCGTCCTTGATGGCAGAAACGATATCAGCATCCGCGCCGGACTTGAAGCCGGGATTTGCGGTGATATCCAGAATGGCCTGCGTTACGTCTGCGCCGGGAGCCTCGTTCCAGTTGCAGACGGTGTTGATACCGTCATCTGCCAGCGTAGCCACCAGACCGGCACCGGCGTAGAAGCTGTAAATGTACCATGCATCGTTCACACTCATCATGAACTTTTTGCCGGCAGCTGCAGCCTTTTCCAGCATGGTGTCCACGCTCTGCACATCCTCGGCGCTCAGAACGCTTGCATCATAGTACAGGAAGTAGCCGTTGTCGGCGGTCATGGGGTAGGCGTAGAGCTTGTCGTTCATGGTGGCAGCGCCCACAGAGCCGGGCAGGTTGCGGCTCTTCACGTCGTCCGGGTTCAGCAGAACTTCCTGCAGCGCACCGGCGTTTACCAGCTCGTTCAGCTGGTCATCAGCAAAGGCAAAAACGTCTGCGGCAGACTCCGGGTCAGCCAGAACGGTGTCCTTTGCGCTGGACTCAGACTGCACGCCGATCTCGATGGTCACGTTGCCCTTGTCCGCATTCTGCTCGATAAAGGCATCTGCCATCTCGCGCAGCATGGTCTGATCCTCTTCTGCGCCCCACATGGTCAGCTTCACATCGCCCCAGCTCTCTGCGCTGGAGGCAGCCGTGCTGGATGCCGCAGTAGAAGCAGCGGTACTGCTGGAAGAACCGCCGCAGGCGGTCAGCGCACCGGCAGCAGCCACAGCACCCATGGCAGCAAGGAAGTTACGGCGGGAAATCAGCTTTTTCATGATCCAGTTCTCCTTCGTTCTCAATCTGAAATCTTCGGGCGCTCTTTGTTGCGCTTATAAGTTGCGCACATCAGAGCAACTGTTTTTCTGTACTCATAGGATACCGCATTCTTTTGCTCACGTCAATGGACGAAATTCACGGTATTGTTGAGCCAAAACTGGAAAAAGTGACGGTAAAATTAGGATACATGGGCAAAAAGCGCGCAACTTTAGCGCAACCTTCGCCCATGCAAAGAGCAAAAATGCCCGCTCCGGGAAAGGAGCAGGCACGAAAAGCGCGTTATTTAATGCTGCGGGAGCGTTCCCTCCACTTGGTAGAGTCCCGCAAAATGACCTGATAACCTTCCAGCTGCCGCATGACGATCTCTTTTCCGGCCAGCCGGTCCAGCAGCATCCGGCAGGCTGTCTTGCCCAGCTGCTCGGCATCGTACTGCACCGCCGAAACAGACGGCGTGATGCTGGCAAGCATGGAGCTGTCGTACAGGCTGGCCACTCGCAGATCGTTGGGCACGAGGATATGCCGCGTCCGCAGCTCCCGCATGACCTCAAAGGCGACCTCATCATCGCCGCAAAGGATGCAATCTGCCTTCTGCTCCAGCGCAGCCTCCAGTGCGTCGAGCGTCTGCCCGGCAGATTCCACACCGGAATGAACGAGCCGCTGGTCTACTGGCACACCAAATTCCGCGAATCCACGCAGATAACCGCGTATGCGGTCGGTGTTGACGGCGTAGATGGTACTGCCCACCAGCAGCGCGATCCGCTTGGCGCCCAGCTGCAAAAGGATGCGTGTCATCTCGCAGGCAGCCGCGACCTGATCGTTGTCTGCCTGCGGGATGGTCTTGTCCTCGCTGCGTCCGATGAGCACAAAAGGTGTCTCGTATTGCCGCAAAAGTTCGATGCAGGGATCATCCGCCATGGCGTAGGTCAGGATCACGCCGTCCACCTTGTGGTTGGCCAGCTGCCGCTGCAGCTGCGAATACTCGGTGTTGGAGGCGTAGCAAAGCATCAGGTCATAGCCGCGCTGGTCTGCCATGATGCAGATGCCGCCCATGCACTTGCGCAAAAAGGGCAGATCCAGCGTAATAAAGCGCTGTGGCACGATCATGGCAATGTTGTTGGTGCGCACCTTTTCGCCACCCTGCGGGGCGGCAGGCTCGGTGCGGGTGCGTCCTAGATAGGCATATACCTTGGCGCGGGTCTCCTCACTGATGCGCCCCTTTCCGGAAAGTGCGCGTGATACCGTTGTTTTAGAAACACCAAGCGCATCAGCCACCTGCTCGATCGTCATTTTTTCGGTTTCCTTTGCAGCCACAGGATATCCTCTCCTTTTCACAGAACTGCGCAACAATGCGCCACCCCAGCATACCGGGGTAAGCCCGCTTTGTCAAGTATGAAAGCAAACAAAAAGCGTTCTGCTTTTTTGGCAGAACGCTGAAAGCTGGTATTTTGTGCCTTACAGGACCTGCTCGCCGTTTTTCCAGACGGCCGTTCCGTAACGGTTCAGCGCAACACCGCCTACTTCGACCGGATGTTCATTGCAGTTCTGTACAAAGACGAACGTACCGCGCCGCGCAGCCAGAACACCGTCCGGCAGAGCTTCCGGCCAGGCCGGGGTCAGGCCGACTTCCTTTACAGCAGCACGATAAAATGCGCGATAGAACGCTTCCTCGAACCGACTTGCCAGATAATAGGCACGGCCCTCCCCGTAGGAGTGGACAGCCACCGCCGGGCAGTTTGCATAATAGTCCTCGGCATAAACGCTCAGCGGTGCGGCAGGGTCGGTGTCGTTCAGACTTGCGACCTCGCATAGGACCGAAGCCTTCGTTTCCGGCAAAGTGGAATCGTCCATCGGGGTGCAGCGGCAGGTTTCGCCGTCATACATTCCGTCGATCTCAGTGCGGCGTAGGCCCAGCAGGTCGGTCAAGCCGTAGGGCGTGTCACCCAGACGGCACAAATCGCTTTCATCCACCACACCGGTCCAGTATGTAACCACGACCGTACCACCATTCCGGGCAAAATCACAGAGTTTTTGGGCAAAGGCATCGGTCAGCAAATAAACCATCGGAACAACGACCAAACCATAACCCGTCAAATCGGATTCCTGATTCACGAACTCCACCGCAATGCCTTCCCGCGCAAGAGCATTGTAGTGCAGCTTCAGCTCGTCCCAGTAGCCCATCCCTGCATTGCGCGGGCCGCAGGAACCTTCCAGCGCCCACTTGTTCTCCCAATCGTGGACGATTGCCGCCTGCTTCTCGCGGCAGACTGTTGCAATCTCCGAGAGCACTTCCAGCTTCCGTCCCACTTCCATCGTTTCCCGGAACGGGCGGGCATCCTCCCGCCCATCATGGCCGACGACTGCACCATGGAACTTTTCTTCCGCGCCGCGGCTGGCTCGCCACTGGAAGTAAAGCACACTGTCCGAACCATGTGCAACCGTCTGCAGAGCCGCAAGCTCCGCAATGCCGGGGCGCTTCTGTTTGGAGATCGGCTGCCAGTTGGTAAAGCTGGGGCTGGATTCCATCAGCAGGAAGGGCCTGCCCTTCATGGAGTAATACAGGTCGTGCATCAGGGCCGTATCCAACGCCGTTTCTTCCACTGTTTCGCTGGGCTTGTGCCATGTGGGATAGTTGTCCCAGCTGGCAATGTCGATCTCCTTGGACATTTTGAAATAGTCGATGCCGTCAAACCGGTACATCATGTTTACCGTGAACTTTGCATCCGGCGCAAAATTTTTCACGGTATCACGCTCAAATTTCAAAAAATCAATGTGTCGGTCACTGACAAAGCGCTTCCAGTCCAGCGCAAGGCCCTGCACGGCATTTTCCCCCTGCGGGGCAGGGCTTTCGATTTGTTCCCAAGCGGTATAGTCGTGACTCCAGAACCGGGCGTTCCACGCCTTGTTCAAGGCATCCAAAGAGCCATACCGTTCCTTGAGCCAGCAGCGGAACGCGGCCTGACACAGCTCGCAATGGCAGTCGCCGCTCATCTCGTTGGAGATATGCCAGAGCAGGACAGCCGGGTCATTGCCGAACCGCTGCGCCAGCATCTGGTCGATGATGCGGACTTTTTCCCGGTAAACCGGCGATGTATAGCAGTAATTCTGCCGCCGGTTGTACAGCTCCCGGACCCGGTCTGCCCGGACTCGGCGCACCTCGGGGTATTTGTGTGCCATCCAAGCAGGGCGGGCCGCACTGGGCGTTGCAAGGATCGTATGGATTCCATTGGCATACAGGTTATGGACGATGTCTGCCAGCCAATCCAGCTCAAATACCCCCTCCTGCGGTTCCAATGTGGACCATGAGAACACGCCCAGCGTCACAGTATTAACGTGTGCCTTTTTCATCAGTTCGATGTCCTGCGCCAGAATATCGGGCCGGTCCAGCCACTGTTCCGGGTTGTAGTCTCCGCCATGAAGTAATCTGAGCTGCTGCATGATAGCGGCCTCCTTTGGTTGCGCAAATTGCGCAACATTTTTATCGGATAAAGTTGCGTTCGATACAGAGTATAGCAAGAACCTCCACAAGATGCAATGCAACTTTATGGAATTTCGTTGCAATAAGCCGAACGTTTGATGCAGCACAAGAAACCATCCATGGATGTTTTGGAAGATTCCACAACGTTCATGGGGGATTTATAGGCAGGTTGTCAAAATGCAGAAATAATCCGTATTGCTTTTGATACGGGTTAAGGGCAGAACAAGGAAACTGTTGCAAAATAGCTCTCTGAAAAAAATATGCACAAAACCCGGAACCTTTTCAGGGCCAAAACGGTTCAAAAAGGGTTCCGGGTTTCTGTTTTTGCACTATTTCTTTGCGCAAGTCGCTATCGCATTTTTATTTTGCAACAGCCCCTCTTGACTTATTTCTGAATTTTAATTCGGAAGTTCAATTTTATTTTGACTTAGATTATAGATCGTTTTATCATCCCAGTTTCGTCGGAGAGCAATCTCGGCAGTCAGATCTGTATTATTATAATTGATCGACCATTGTGTATTACTTGTGATATCAGTAGGATTTGGATCCTGGGAAGATGCCTTTAAAGCATTCCATACGGTAGAATTGGTATGTTCTGTTTCTGCTTCAAAAGTCTTAAGAACAGCATCGTAACGTTCTCTTCCGTGTCCGTAGATTCCATTCTTCTGATTCGGAGCAACTTTGTCTTTGTACAGGACAAAGAAATTAGCGACAGCTTCAGATCTGGTGTCAACGAGTTCTCGGGTTTCACTGTCGCAATCGTATTCAATGACTCGTCCATCACCTGAGGCGTCTGTAATGTAGAAATGATAATCTCTACCGGAGGAGGCGAACATATCATATTCTTTTAACAGATCTACTGCTTCCTGTGTGGAGGCAGCACGGTCCAACACGAGGCGAATAGCCAGTGTTGTTGCGATTGTTGGCTTGCCGGTATTCTGGAAAACTGGTTCGCTGTCCAGAGTAAGTACTGCAATAGAAACACCTTTTTCGTTCATACCATCAAGGCAAATGAAAGGAGAGGTCAAGGTGGCAAGTTTTTTCTTCATGCTTTCATCAGGTGTATTGGCAGAAATATTATCAAGTGCCGCGAAGGCTACAGATTTGTAACCATTTTTGGGCGTACAGTACACAAGCATGGCAGAAGTGTCCAGCTTAAAATCATAATTTCGGCCCATATGAACCTGATTCTGGTTATCTGTCATTGTAAACGCAGTGCATCCGAAATCAGGAGCTTTGATCTTAACAGGCAGCAGGGGAAGAGCTTCTTTGATAATTGCGTCGATCATACTTTGGTTGTCTGTGATTCCGTAGTCAATGATCTGATCCAGATCATAATCGTATTTGATGTCTATCTGATAAAGGTTGTATCCATCTTCATAAGAAGTGACTTTCTGAATGGAAGAGAGCGTGCGGAAGCGGGAAAAATAATAGATACAGAAGCTTCCGACAAGGAGAAGGATGATACAGACAATCATAAGGGAGATTCGTTTTATATGTTTTTTCATAGAGCTTCCTCCTTGTCATCAAACCTAGTTATCCTTTCAGATCAAACTGTACGGACAGCGATGCAAGCACTGCATCTATAACTTTCCGCGCCTGGGCAAGCATATCGATCTCCGCTACAAAAGCGATGACCTGCTCGCGCTCCTGCGCGGGGACCTGCAGCGCACTCAGGCTCATGCTCAGATAGCGCCGTATTTTGCGCTCCAGCGTAAAGTAGGGGTCGCACCGCCGTGCCATATAGCCGCGCATCATGCCAGCCGTGCCCAGCTCTATCTCATAGAAATCGCACTCGGCGCACCCGGGCAGATACGTGCTGAACGCCGCCTGCAACTCGGCCGTAGTGCTGCGGTGGATGATCTCCACCGTGGCGGGGAAGGTGTACGCTTCCACATAGATATCCCTCAGATTCTCACTCAGTTCGGTCAGCGCCAGTTGCAAAGCCGTTTCCACTGCGTAGAGGTACACCGGCGATGGGGCGTTTGCCGCCAGCGGCCTTACCGCATCGAACTGCCTGCTGAACATCATGCTGATCAGCTCGGTCAGCACGCCGTCCTTGGTGCGGAAAATATTCTGGAACGACCCGGCAGAAACATCCGCTTCCTTTAAAATTTCTGCTACCTTGGTGTTCGTGTAGCCTTTTTCCAGAAAAAGCCGGACACAGGCGGTCAAAATCCGCCGTTTTGCTTCTTTGCTGTCGTATCTGCGCGCCATTGGGAATCATCCTTTTCTGTAATTGGTTTCTGCCCCAATTATATCCTGATTCCGGATTCGGTTCAAGTAGAACTTTCCCGGCGTATTTTGGGCAATTCGACGGGGAGCGCCGCCCGGCGCAGGAAATCCCGCAGCAGGTCGGTGGCGAACCCACCATCTCCATGACGGCTCTTTTGGAATTGCTCAAAGATGCCGACCCGGAAATGAAGGCAAAGCTGCGCTTAGCACTGCTCACCTGATGCAAAAAAGGGCACTGATTGCAATGCAATACAGCGCCCTACATCATCGGACATGGATAACACCCACCGTGCAAAAACCGTGCGGCTTGAGAACAAAAAAAATCCCACGAGGAATCTTGCGATTCTTCGTGGTATTTTTGTGCGCTCGAGGGAACTCGAATCCCTGGCCCTCTGATTAAAAGAGCCTACCGGGCAGAACACTTTGATTTTAGAAGTTTCGAGTTTTCGTTGTTTTTGTGCAGAGCATCGTGCTTTTTCACTGTGTAATTTCTGCACCCTTTGTCGTATTTTGCAAATCAGAGTGCCCATTGCATCCCTTGAAACCGTGCAAAAACAGTGCAGAAACCGTGCACTTACTCTGGGACAAATGAAAAATGATGATTTTTGATCCATGACTTGGTGGCGATTTGAGTGACCACAGAGGTAAATTTGATACACGGAAAGAAGAATGCCCACTCGTCTGAGGAGTTCTCAGGGGAGTGGGCATTTCTGTATAATGGCATTTTGTATATGTCACTTGCCACTTTTAGCATGGAGGTTTCCATTTTTCGAGATGAAGTTGACTCTTTTAGCATAAAGGTTACCATTGGGGGAAAGAAGTTTCTGCTTTTTTATATGGCAAGTTTCCGCACTTTCCGCATTACTTTCCACACTTTCCGTACAACTCCGTGGTGCTGTCTGCGGTCTCTGGCGGCTGCTTTTCTCCACAAAGCATGACCTTGGCAGAGAAAACGCCATTCTGATGGGTAAATGTGCTTGCACCGCCGGTCTTTTCTGCAATATGCTGGACAGACTGGATGCCGATCCCGTTTTCCTTTCGCTTGGACGAGCGGAAGAGCCCGCTTTTTTCGTTGACTTCACCGTCAAATGCGTTTTCCACTTCGACCAAAAGAAGCCGCTCGGCATGGACATATGCGGTGATCGCGATCTTGCGCCGGGCGGGTGCGGTGCGCAGGCTGGCTTCGAATGCGTTTTCCAGAAGATTAGACAGCACCAGACACAGATCGATCTCGTCCACAGGAAGCACCTGTGGTAAGTCGAGTTTGGCACAAAAGGGAACACCCTCACGCTTTGCAAGGGCACAATAATAGCCGACAACACTGTCCGCTGCACGGTTTTCGCAGAAATTCATATCCAGATCCGGGATCCGGGAGACCGTTTTTGCAAGGTAAGCCTTCAGGTTATCCAGATCTCCTGCCTCGGCCAGTGCGGAGATCTGATTCAGCTGGTGGCGCATATCGTGCCGCACCTGCCGGGCTTCTTCAATGGCGGCTTTCAGGCTTTCATAGCGCTGCTGCTGCATGGAAAGAAACTGATTTTCCTGCTGCAACCTTGCATTCCGGTTAAGGCTGTTTGCCATCAGCAGAAAGATTGCATTGAACATGAACATCAAAAACAAAAGCGCGATGCTCATAACGATGTAGACCTGCAAGACCCGGCCTGTCTGAAGTGTTATCTGGTAGCGCGGGACCATAAAAAGGTTTAGCAGGATGAACACCATCGGAAGCACCCAGAACACATACCACGTCTGCGCAAAATTGTCATCCTCCACCATTGCGCGCACTGAGTGGGTAGAAGGATAATAGGCTGCAGCAGCGGTCAGCCAGCAGATCACGTTATAAAAAATGCAGGCGCTAAAACAGAACCACGGCTTGTCTGGCGGCAGCTGCAGCCGGATCGTGATTACCGTACCAACGGCGCGGGACAAGCTATTCAGGCACGCAAATACCGCGCAGACCGCCAGCGCGATGGTCCCGGATTTCCAGAGAGAGAGCCGCAGCGTTTTGAGATACAGGAAAATTGTCACAATCGTTATGAGCAGCAAGGGGAACGCGGTCGAGAGACCGAAATGATAGCAAAGCAGCCCGCCGCCAAGGCAAAGCCCGAACAGCAGCGGCACCTCCCATACCGCAAGCTTTGCAGAAGACTGCTTCAGATAGGAGCGCACCGGAAAATACGCGAGCAGCAGGCCGGGAAACACAACGGTAAGCTCCAGGATCGGGCGCAGAACATCCTTCAACCCACACGCCCCCTTTGCAGCAGAAATTCCATAAACGCCTGTCGGGCGGCTTTCAAAAGCTCCTGACTGACATAGACCTGGCTGCCGTCCGTCATACAGAAGGCGGCATCCTGAAAATCGGCAGCATTCTCCATATTGATGATCGTACCGCGGCCACAAACAAAAAAGCGCGGGTCCTTTTTGAGCGGCTCTGTGAACGCCTTGAAACTCTGGCGCATGGCAAGCGTTTTGCCGGCAGTGGTGCGGATATTGATGATGTGGGCGAAATGCTCGGCGGATATGATATCACGATAGCACAAATGGATGTCGCTGCCATCCACCTTCACCGTCAAAAACGGCTCTGGGCGGGGGAGTTTTGCGAGCATTTCATCCAACAGACCGGACAACTCGGCCTCTGAAAAGGGCTTGACCAAATAATGAAATGCCCGTACCTGAAACCCCTCGAGTGCATGGTCTGTCGAGGTGGTGGTAAAAACCAGAAGACAGTCTGCGTCTGTTTTCCGAAGTTCCTTTGCCGCGTCCATGCCGCTTAAACCATCCATATAAATATCCAAAAATGCGGCGGTAAAGCGCTGCGCTTCTTCTGCCGCCAGAAAAGCTTCTCCGCTGTCAAATTCTAAAAGCTCCGCCTCTGTGCCGCGCGCGCGCAGCTGCCGCATCAGGCGCTCCTTCAGTTGCGCGCGCTCCGCATCGAGGTCATCGACAATTGCAATTCTCATGCTATACCGGAAAGCTGCTTACAAACAGCTTCCAACCTCCTTTATAAACTCTTTCCTCCTGATTATAGCACAGTTGCCCGGTTCTGTCGCAGCAGAAACCGGGATTTCGTGACGGAAACCGGGCTTTCGTGCCAAATGCCTTGAAAAGGCTGCGCCTGCCCGTATACTGAAGGCAGAAAAACCCCCACGACGGCAGAAGGAAGGAGGGTCGCTGTGTATCGAATCGCCGTGCTGACAAACAGCAGGGCGCAGGAAGCTTTTTGGGCAGAGCAGATCTTGCAGTTCTGCGCCGAGCATTGTTTATTTCCCCAAATGGACTGTTACCACGATCAGGAAAGCTTTTTTGAAGCCGCGCGCTGCGAGCCGCTGACAAATGCCGTGATCGCCCTGCCGGGGGTGGATGGATTGAATGCAGTAGAGCATCTGCGCGCGCTTTGTCCCCAAACACGCGTTATCTGGTGCAGCGATCTGAATTTTTCGCTCCATGCCTTCCGGCTGCGTGCAGACTACTTTCTGCTGGAGCCAGTGACCGAAGCCGCTTTGCGGCAGGGTTTTTGCATCTGGCTGGATCAAAAAAAACCGGCAGAGCAGCGCCGACCTGACCGCAACGAACACAACAAGGAGAACGACTTATGAAAAAGAGAAAGATCATCCACTCTGCGTTGAGCTTGTCGCTGACCGCAGCATTGTGCCTTTCCATGGCCGCCTGCGGCGGTACGCAGACGCCCGCAGACAGTGTCGCCGCTTCTCAGCCCTCTGCACCGTCCGCCGTGGTGCAGCCCTCTGCTGCGGAGACGACCTCTGCGGCACTGCCTGTGAAGGCCTTGAACCCCAAGCAGGTGGAGGAAAACCCCTACATGGCCAAGAGCGATGCAAACATTCATCACGACGGCTACAACACAGATTCAACGGATGAGATCCTGCCGCTTGCGATCTATCCTGAGATCAACGTTTCCTATGAGACAACGAATGCAAATGCTTCTCCCGCTATCTATTTTGACAGCTACGGCCATGCCGTTGTGCCGCTGCTGGGCGGCATCGCCATCCGCGACCTGAACGCCGAAGAAACAAAAACGCTCGGCTATTTCTCGCCAAAGAAGCATGACGGCGGCGGTTACGTTATCCAGAGCTCCTATACCTTCATGGACGCGTCCAACCGCATCGTCTGCCCCACGAGCAACAATCATGTGCTGATGCTCCGCGCAACAGACGAAAGCGGCAACGTGCTGCCCGAATTTGAAAAGGTGCTGGACATCGACATCAAGGCTGCCGCCGAGGCTGCACTTGGCAAGGAGCTGACCCAGAATCTTCTGTCCGTGGTTTTTGACTACGATGGAAACCTCTGGTTTGCAACGGGCGGCTTCCGCATTTATCCGCAGCGCCAGCAGCAGGGCGTTATCGGCTATATTGCCCATTCCGCCATTGATGCAATTTTGAACGGCAAGCAGACAGACCTTTCCAAGGCGGTCTTTGTCCACGAACTGACCCCCGGCGAGGGTGCAGAAAACGGCATCGCCGCCTCCAAGGAGGGTGCGGTCATCCTGACCAACCAGAACTGCTATCTTCTGCGTGCAGAAGAAGGCGTAGACGTTGTGTGGTGCACGCCCTATGAGAGCGCGGGTGCAAAGGTGAGCGGCGAAGGCGATAAGACCACCGGCGGCGGTCTTGCATGGGGCGGCGGCTGCTCTCCCACACTGACACCGAACCTTGTGCTGTTCACCGACAATCAGGATATCGTAAACCTTCTTGCGCTCGATATGAAGACCGGCGAGGTCGTGGCAAGCGCCCCGGTGCTGGATGACCTGCCCGAGGGCTATCAGGTAGCCGTTGAGAACTCTGCCATCGTCTATGACGACGGCAATGGCACCGTCAGCACCATCGTCTGCAACTGGTTTGGCGCGGGCAATGCAGGTCTGGCGGACCCCAACAACGACTCCTCCATCCAGAGCTACGCCAATATTTACGACCAGAACTGGCTCATGAAGGGCAACATTATGATCGCCCCCGGCATCGAGCGCATGGACACCGTAAAGACCGCAAACGGCTACGAAATGAAGAGCATCTGGAGCCGGAACGACCTGAGCGACACCTCCATCCTGAAGCTTTCCACCGCAACGGGCTATATCTACGGCTATGTGCAGGATGTGACCACCGGGATGTGGCAGTACATCATTCTGGATTTTGAAACCGGCGAGACTGTTTTCACGATGGATGTTTCCAACAAGTACGGCTATAACAACATGGCCATTGGAATGTATGCCGGCAACAGCGGCAATGCGCTCTACTGCCCGACAGGCTATCTGGAACTGCTTCGTTTGCAGGACCGTTTCGTTTATCTGCCCGAAATGCCCTACCGCAAGGTCGATCTTGATCAGGCAGCAAGAAATGTCCTCTCGCAGGAACAGTTTGCGCAGGACGGCGGCGAAGGCACCGTTGCAAGCTGGCGCAACACTGTGACCGTCCGCAACGTACATCCCAACACCACGGTAGCTTTCCGCATGAATAACCTGTCCGGCAGCACCTCCGGTCTGACCCTCTACGCCTATGGCGTGGACGGCAAGCTGGCAAAGGTCGATCCTGCACTGTGGTCGATCACAGACGAGGACGGCGAGGCTGTAACGGAACTTACCGCCGGTACGCTCTATGAGCTGCACGTGACCGTCGCCGATGGCGGCGCTCTTGACCTGAGCGAGACGGAAAAGGAAATCAGGCTCTCCGTTGTACTCGGAAAATAAATATAAAACGCCCGCCCACCGTGTCTGATATGAACCCCAAAAGTTAGACAAAAAAACGAATTAAGCGGCCCTAACGGTCT
>OHMN01001315.1_pt1 | contig 16448 bp, 20 predicted proteins | sample 1569361 | NCBI WGS metagenome assembly OHMN01 (sample SAMEA3541508, study PRJEB24748) | human gut metagenome | biome: human gut; feature: human-associated habitat; material: faeces | place: China | collected 2012
TAACTTCTTAAGAACCCTTTTTTTCTAGTGTACTTGACAAAGGGTCCATTTTAATAATAGTTACACTTTTTTACTTATCTGGTAATTGGGTAAGTTTATTTGAAAATTTACGTTTTTCTTCTCTATATAGTGTTGGATTTACTCCTTTAAATTTCTTAAATGATCTTGAAAATGCTAATGGGTCACTATAACCGCAAGACCTAGCAATATCCCCGATTGGTAAGTCTGTTTGATATAATAATTCTTCTGCTTTTCGTATTCTAAATTCCATTAAAAATTTTTGTGGTGATGTATTTAAATGTTTATTAAATAGTGAAGTAAGATATGTTCTATTTAGACATAAATAATTAGAAATATCACTAACTTTTATATAAGCATTATCATAATTTTTTTCAATAAATTCTATAGATTTAGTTATATAAATATTTTCAAAAGAATTTTTAGCTTTATATGGCTTAGTTGATATACTAGCAAGTTCTGAAAAGAATAGATATAATAAACCTTGTAATTTTAATTCATTTGAAGTACTCATAGTACTATAATTTAGCATATCTATTATATAATTTTTTAAGTTATCATCCTTATCATATGTAAATATTAAGTTGTTATCATAAAGACCGATACTTTTTATATAAGTATCAACTTTTTCCCCATCGAAACTAATATATAAATATTTCCAAGGATTATCCTTATCTGCTTGATAAAAAGTTAGTTTATTAGGATTGATTAAAAAACCTTGATTTTTACCTAATTTATATTTTTGATCATTAACATAATATGTACCATATCCATCAATAATATAATGTATTAAATAATGAGGTCTTATAGCAGGACCATAAGAATGACAAGGTGGACACTCGTGAATACCACAAGTACATAAAAATAAATCTTTAAAATTTCTATCAGTAATTTCTAAACTAAAATGATTAGACATAATACCCCCCTAAAATGTATAAATTTATTTAAAGTGATTAAAATCAAAATAAAATAATTTAAAACATTATAGTAAAATTATAACATTAGCAATATACAAAATCAAATTATAGGTAATTTAATCTAGTTTTACCAATCTATTACAATAGTGTATAATAGTTAAATGGTAATAATAAAATAATAATGGAAATTGAAATCTATCTTATTATTTTTTATCAATTATATAAATTTATATAATAAGATAAAATATAAAAGACTTTATATATAAAATACAGAACAAAGGAGGTACATTAATGTTACCAGGACTTAAAGAACGATTATTAGGTCTAATAAATGACCCAGCATATACACCCTTAAAAAAGGAAGAATTAGCCTTAATATTTGACATACATCCAACAGAGATGCCAATGTTTTATAACTTCTTAGAGGAATTAGAAGAAGACGGATATATAGGGAAAACTAAAAAAGGAAAAATAGCATCACCGAAATCAATGGGATACTTTGTAGGTAAATTCGTGGCTCATAGAAAAGGATTTGGATTTGTTGAGTCAGATGAAGAATACATACAAGACTTATTTATACCAGCAGCAGATGTAAATGGAGCTATGCACAATGATAGAGTTGTAGCAGAAATAACTAAACCTGCAACTGATGAAAGAAGAGCAGAAGGTGCAATAATAAAAGTACTTGAAAGAGAAATAACAAAGGTAGTTGGTGAATTTCAATCAAACAAAACTTTTGGATTCGTAATAGCTGATGAAAAGAAATTTAATCAAGATATATATATACCTAAAAAATACTTCAGTGGTGCAAAAGATGGAGATAAAGTTGTTGTTCAAATAACTATATGGCCACAAGCTGGCAGAAAGCCAGAAGGTAAAATAATAGAAGTGTTAGGACCAAAAGGTGAAAAAGAAGTTGAAATACTTTCTATAATAAGAGCACATGGACTTCCAGAAGAATTCCCTAAAAAGGTATTAGAAGAAGCTCAAAAAGTAGCAGTACCAATACCGCAAGAAGAAATTGATAGAAGATTAGATATAAGAGATTTAAATATATTTACTATAGATGGTGAAGATGCAAAAGACTTAGATGATGCTATATCTATAGAAAGATTATCTAACGGAAACTTCAAATTAGGTGTTCACATTGCTGACGTTACACACTATGTACATGAAAAAAGTAAATTAGATAAAGAAGCTTTAAAAAGAGCAACATCTGTTTACTTAGTAGACACAGTAATTCCAATGTTACCTAAAACTCTTTCAAATGGAGTTTGTAGTTTAAATCCTCATGAAGATAAGCTTACATTATCAGTATTTATGGAAATAGATAGAAAAGGTAATGTAAAACAATACGATATAAAAGAAACAATAATAAACTCTAAAGCTAGAATGACTTATACAGAAGTATCTGACATACTAGAAAATGATGATGAAGAATTAAAAGCTAAATACTCTCATGTAGTAGAAGAATTTAAAACTGCAGAAGTTTTAGCAAAAATATTAATGGAAAGAAGAAATAGAAGAGGAGCAATAGATTTTGACTTCCCAGAAGCTAAAATAATATTAACTCCAGAAGGTAAAGTTTCTGATATAAAAGAATATGAAAGAAGAATATCAAACAGAATAATAGAAGAATTCATGCTTATAACAAATGAAACAGTAGCAGAACATTACTTCTGGTTAAATATACCGTTTGTTTATAGAATACATGAAACTCCATCACCTGAAAAAATGCAAGAACTAGGAAAATTTGTATCTACATTTGGATATACTATAAAAGGTGACTTAGAAGAAGTTCATCCAAAAGCACTACAATCAATAATAAGTGCAATAAAAGGAAAAAAAGAAGAAGAAGCTATAAGTACAATAATGTTACGTTCATTAAAACAAGCTAGATATTCACCAGAATGTAGCGGACATTTTGGATTAGCAGCACAATACTATAGCCATTTTACTTCTCCAATAAGAAGATATCCTGACCTTCAAATACACAGAATAATGAAGGAACATTTAAATAATAAAATAAATAAGAAAAGACAAGAACAACTTGTAAACATAGTAGATTATGCATCAACTCAATCATCAGAAAGAGAAAGAGCAGCAGACTTAGCTGAAAGAGATGTTAAAGACTATTACAAAGCAGTTTATATGGAAGATAAAGTTGGAGAAGAATTTGACGGTGTTGTATCAAGTGTAACTTCATTTGGTATGTTTATAGAATTACCTAATACTGTTGAAGGATTATCTAGACTTGCAAATATGGGTGATGACTATTATATTTATGACGAAATGACATATACTATAATAGGAGAAAGAACAAGAAAGACATATAGAATAGGTGACCCTGTTAGAATAAAAGTTGCTAATGTAAATGTAGATTTAAGAGAAATAGACTTTAAGATACTTTACAAATTAGAAGATAGACCACAAAATGAAGGTGAACAGCAAGATCAACCTTTTGATGATATAGAAGAGTAGCAAATATAAGGTGTCGGTTTTCTCGACACCCTGTATTAAACTAGCAACCTTGACTAATAAGTATATATATGGTATATTTTTACTAATAGGATATATACTAAATAAGAATTTAAAGTAAGAAGGTGAACGTATGGCAGGAACTAAAACATTAGCTACAAATAGAAAAGCAAGACATGAGTACTTTATAGAAGAAACTTATGAATGTGGTATAGAATTAAAAGGGACAGAGGTAAAATCAATCAGACAAGGAAAAGTAAACTTAACTGATGGATATGCATCTGTAGATAATAGCGAAGTATTTATAAAACAAGTTCATATAAGCCCATACGAGCAAGGAAATAGATTTAATGTTGACCCTTTAAGAGTAAGAAAATTATTACTTCATAAGCATGAAATAAGAAAGCTTATAGGGGCTACAACTGTTAAAGGATACTCATTAATTCCTTTAAGTATGTATCTTAAAAATGGTAAGGTAAAAGTAGAATTAGCCTTAGCAAAGGGTAAAAAGTTACACGACAAACGTCAAGACTTAGCTAAAAAAGATGCTCAAAGAACTATAGAAAGAGAACTTAGAGGAAAATACTAATTTACCCACTAAATAACAATTGATTTTAATGCTAAAAAGTATTAATATATAAATACAACGAACAACTTAATATAAATGGTGAATAAAAAGTTTGCGAAAACAGTCCAAGGACTTTAAAATTACCACGGGGGCGTAAAGGTTTCGACGTGGGTTTGGAACTTGGGGCTGCGTGTCGTGTTACTCTGGGTCACGTAAAAACTGGGGAACTTAAAATAAACGCAAACGATAATTACGCTTTAGCAGCTTAATAATGCTGCTCGACCCGCCTCGCCCTCCTGCCGGTTAGGCCTGGTCGTCATTTATGCAGGGTACTACTTTTGGGGTGTCTCGACCAAAAACGGACTAATTGGGACTGGTCAAGCACATAGCCTGCCGCTGGGCGATGTGTGAGACGAGATTTTAGTACAGTTGGCTACACACGTAGATGCAACGAGGAAAAGACTTGCGGACAGGGGTTCGACTCCCCTCGTCTCCACCAATAATTTTCAAAAAATTGGAATTTACACATTTTAACTGTGTTAAATTCCTTTTTTTATATATAAATAACACAAAACTAACACAACTATATGAAAATATAAATTATGAGGGAGATTAATATATGTCATTTAAATTACTAAATAAAGCTTATGGACTATATCAATTGTCTTTGTTAAGAATAGAATTAAATATCGATTTCGATTATGGTCAATACAACTGGGATAATAATAATGACTACCAAAAATCTACATTTGTACATGAATACATGCATTATCTACAAGACATATCAACTTTATATGGATTATTAAACTTCAATAATGTTATTGGCACTATTCAAGGTTGTATGAATGCAATTGCTAACTCAAAAGAAAATGAAATAACTCTTCCTATAGATTTAAATTATATTGAAAATTATGAACAGTCTAAACATTTAATAGAAATTTATCAAGGTGATTTTCATGATTTATATGAATGTAGGGTTATTAATATAGATGTTAAGACAGAAGATATTTATAAAGAACTATATAACGATAAAATTTATGAAGTTATATTAACGTTAAATGTAGGTGGTAAAATAGAAGAATATAGATTTGGGGGTAGATGTGTATTAGAGAGCATGGCATATCTAATAGAATCTCATGCTTACCCGAGTGAGAGTAGAAGGAATAGTGCTCCATATAATTTATGTGAGGAAGTGGCAAATAATCTATATGAAGAATTTCCGAGTGATAAAGGTATGTTAGTTGCATTATGTGATATATCTTTAAATTCAACAAATCCGGGTATTACATTTTATAACATACTAAAATCAATGAAATATTTAAACTTCATACCCAATACAGTAGATGATGTATATAAATTTGTAGATACTTATATTAGAGATAATACAAAACAAATTCTTATAGATGAGTTGAAAACAGCTATGGATAGAATTGATTTTATATATCCGGAGACTATAGAAGTAGTACCAGATATGAAAGTTGCTAATAAGTGGTTAAAAGATAGATTTCTTAAAGCGGCGTGTTATAGAGATGAAAATAAAAAGTTTATTACAAAAATTATGGATTATAGAGGTAGAGATTTTGAAGCGTATTTCTTTTCACTTTTAGATAATTTTGGAATACCATTAATTAAAGATAAACATGGAGAAATTTTTAATGGTGCAACAGTGAAAAATCCTGATTTAAACCTTACATTTGTAAATGTTCCGATTACATTATCTAAGTTATTTGATCCAGAAGAAAAAGATAATAGATGTGAGTTGATAAAAATATGTGAGGAACATGGTGGCTTAGTAGATAATTTATGTATAGATGCTCCATGGAAAAAATCAGAGAATGAAATCCTATGTCCTATTGGACTAATATGGTATCAGAAAAGCCTAAGAGGTAAAAATCTGATTAGAAAATAGTATAATACCCTAGAAGTATATCATTTCTAGGGTATTATAATGCAAATATTTCATTCAGTTTATCAACTGATTCAATCTTGGTACTTTCCATAACATGAGTATAAATATCTAACGTAATACTTATATCATAATGTCCCATTAATACTTGAACAGTTTTAGGAGGGACATTAGCTTCAAATAGTCTAGTAGCATAAGTATGTCTTAGTGCATGGAATTTCATAGGATCAATATTGAGCTTAGTTAAAATACTTTTTAAATTTCTAGCCGGTCTTTTATCATCTATTGGATAACCTAAGTTATCACAAAATACATAATCATTATTAAAATGAGCTTCACCGAGTTTTAATTTATCTTTATTCTGATTTACCTTATGATCTTTTAGCCTTGAAATTATATTTTGAGGTATAGGTATAGTTCTTATAGAATTTTTAGTTTTAGGAAATTGCTCAATAATTTTAGACTCTCTATTACCATCTCTTGATATCTCTGTGACTCTTTGTAACGTCCTATTAACTGTTAAAGTACCATTAGTAAAATCTATATCACTCCATTTTAATCCCAATAGCTCTCCTAATCTTAGTCCTGTACCAAGTGCAACAAGAAATAATACCTCAAGGTTATGACCTTTTATAGCTTCAATAAATAGCTTTTGTTGGCTTGGAGTTAGTACTTTAATTTCTTTAGTTGAGTTATCTTTTGGTAAAGTAACCATTTTACAATAATTCTTTTGTATGTATCCTTGTTTTTCAGCTTCTGCAAGGCATGGTTTAAGTCTAGTATTTAAGCCTTTTATAGTTGATACCGGCTTTTTATTATCATCAAGAAGCTTATTATAGTATTGCTGTATATGAGTAGCTCTTAAATCTTTTAGCTTTATCTTACCTAATGTAGTATCTTTGATATAATTTCTATATATACCTTCATATTTTTCAAATGACTTAGGTTTTAAATCTTTTATTCTATAATCAAATAACCAAGTATAATACCATTGCTCTAAAGTTAATTTATCATCACTAGGTAAAGCTCCAAGGCTTAAGTCTTTTTTATAATCTTCTAGCTTTTGTTTTACTTCTTTTTGGGTTTTCCCATAAAACTGTTTACGAATTAGTTTTCCGTTTTCATCTCTACCTGCAGATATTGAAGCTCTCCAACCCTTTTGAACTCCATTTACTATATATTTGTTAATAGAACCTTCACCGTTAGCACGCTTATTTGCCAATATTATCACCTACTTTCTTTAAAATTTATAATCTATAGTCATAATTGACAAAATCATTGGATATACTATATCATTATAAAAAATAAGTTAACTCGAGAAGGATTAAAGCTGGGTTCCTGAATAGGAGTAGGTTGTAAAACCAAGAATTCCTTTGCTCCTGGGGTTAGCTTATTTTTTAGGTTTATTTAGTTTATTTATTTTTCTTTCTATCTTTTTTACATCTTCATGTAGAGGTAGTTCTTCTGGCATAGTACCACCAAGTTCTTCTATAGTTTGCCTAACTTTTTTACCTACTTCAAAATGAGTTTCATTAGCTTTATGCTTTCCTTGTATATTTTCACGTCTTAATTTTTCTTCTGTTTGTGTAGCTCTGAATAGATTAGCTGCTAATTCAGTACTACCCATATGATCTAGTAAATCTTTCTTCTCAGATAATCCTTTTTTAGCTTTTATATCTTTGTTGTCTAAGCCACCATATAATCCTTTGTATCCATGATTTTGAAAAATAGCATATTCTATAGGAGTTTTTACACCTGCATCTTTAGCAGCAGCAGCTAACATTTTATTATGAGTTTTCATTTCTCCTCTTAGCTTTAATCTTTTTTCATCTTCTGATAATTTAGGAAATTCTTCAGAAAGTTCTTGTTTTCTAGTTTGGATAGCAAAATAGCTTTGAGCTAAAGCTACCATTTTCTTTCTAGGGTCTGCATTTTGAACAGTTAGATAACAAGCATATCTTGAAAGAAAGTAATCCTTAACTTCTCTAATTGCACCTTTAGCTAAATTTATCATCTTGTTGGCGTCAACAAAATGATCGGATACATTGATATCACTATTTTCACATGCTGTAATAGCTTTTTTTATAGCAGTTTCAAAATTTCTAAATTCTTTATATTGAAGAGCATCTTGAAGATCTCTAGCACTCCAATATTCATTACCATTTTCATCTATGTTTTTTATATTTTCAAATATAGTATTACTCATATTAATCCCACCTTTTCATATGTATTAAATTGTATTCCTAGTAAAATTAGCTATTTTATTTGCTAATATTATTCATATACTTTCTTTAAAAATTTGTAGTTACTATGAAAATAATCGCAGTACCTACAAAACTTATTAATCTATATTATTTATCGGAGTTGAAGTTTATCGTGATTAGATATAGCTAATACCGACATCCGAAGATTAAACCAATCTAAATTGCTTATTGTAGTTGAAGTTTATTATTTCTTTCTCCACTTGTGGGGAAATCCAAACTCTTTATCTAGATTATTTATTGTAGTTGAAGCTTATTTAACAATACAGTCATTGCGGTTATTTATCAGTCTGTTTTAAATCTGGCTTTTTTCTATTATGCATATCTTTACCAACACCAAACTTATCAATTAACTTTTTTTCAACATCATCGAGTTTTTTAGGGTTATTTATAGTAATATTTAAATATTCTTGAGCCTTATTTTCTTCATCTTCAATTTTTTTTAAAAAATTATCTAAAGTATAGTTAGTGTCAGATATAAGGATTTTTAAATATTCTTCATTTTCATAAATACGTTGTTGCAAAACTTTTACATCTCTTTTTAAAGTTAATATTAAACTGGCTATATATTCTGCATGTATTTTACGTTCATGATCAATTATTTTTTCATAATGTTTAACTAAATCTTGAGGAAAATATTCCTCTTCAATTAAATCATAATTTGGGTTTATCTTACCTATTCCTGGTATATCTAGTTCCTTTTTAGTAAGTAAAAATAAAGGGATTTCTAAAGCTTCAGCTATTTTAATCAAAGTTTCTAAATTGACATTTCTTAGTCCTCGCTCATATTGTGATATTGCTTGCTCAGATACATCAATCTTTTCACCAAGTTGTTTCATAGTTAATTGTTTTTTCTTTCTATATTTTCTAATTAGTTCTCCAGTTTTCAAATTATCACCTCACTTAGATTATAAACCCTTTTGAGAATTTTATAAAGTCAAAAACTAAACAATTGTTTAAAAAAATAAAAAATATAGTTGACCTTTAAACATATGAGTAGTAAAATTGAATTACAACTAAACAAATGAGTAGCGGAGGTGTTTATAAATGGGACTTAATTTGAAAATAGCTAGATTAAAAAAAAATCTAACTCAAGATGAGTTATGTAAATTAGCTAATATCGGCAGAACAACTTTAAGTAAATTGGAAAATGGAGAAGGTAATCCAAGCCGTAATTTAATGTTAAAACTATCTGAAATATTAAATACAACACCTGAATATTTATTTTTCAGTGATAACGACGAATAGGAGGAATGAAACATGGAACAAGTACAGGAATGTAAAGTTATACCATTATTCAAAGATCATAAAAAGAAAATGTTTATGACACCTAAAGAATTTTCAGAAGAATACCAAATAGGCATAAATAAAACATATGAATTAGTTCACAGAGAGAATTTCCCTAAAATTAAAAATGGAAATAGATTACTTATTATTAGAAGTCAAGTTGACCAATGGATCATTAATAACATAGGGTTAGAATTTTAATATCATAAGGGAGGAGATGAATTATGATTAATTTTAAAGATGCAATAGAGCTTACAGAAGTAGGGAGCTATGTAGATATAAAAATAAGTGGAAAAGAATTTAGGGTACATATTGGTGAGTGTGAAGTATCTGATGAACTTGAAAAAAAATCGTGCATTACAGAAAAACAATATCATACAGTTGATGTAATAATAGCACTTAGAAAATTGGCTAATTCCTTAGAGTCTTCGTTGGGTATCGAAGTTTACGAGGATGCAAATGAGTAGGGAGGTTGACGATATGGAAGATTTAAAATGTATTAGTTTTGATAGTGATAAATTAGACAGACATATAAATGATAACTTTAATGAATATGGTTCAAGCTTAGAAAGTGGATATTTAGTTGATATAAAAGTAAATGGTAAAGATTTTAATATATTTGTTGGTGATATTGAAGAAACGAAGGAAAGTAAAAAGTACGCAGGTTTATATGATTGTCATTTTGGTACGGTAACAGTAATAAAAGCACTAAAAAAGCTTACTAAGTATTTAGAAATGAGCATAGATATAGAGTTTTCTAAAAACTTAATAGAGTAGGTGGGGTAATTGAGTAGAGAAATCAATAAATATGATTCAATGGCTAAAACTTACGAAGATCAATCTCTTACTAAAAATGAAAAGTTGATATATGTTTATTTAATTTTACTTTACAACAATACAAAACAATATGCGTATCCAAGTTATGTATCGTTAAAAAAAGCATTGTCAACTACTAGGGATGACACAGTTTCAAAAGTAATAAAATCATTAGAAGAAAAGGGATATATTAAAAGAGAAATTCAACCAGGTAGAAATACCAAGTATTTTTTATTAAAGAATGTAAGCACTACGAAAAGTGAAGGTACTACGAAAAGTGAAGGTACTACTACTACGAAAAGTGAAGGTACACCCCTACGAAAAGTGAAGGACAATAGGATTAATAATAAACTTAATAATAGGATTAATATAAATAGTGAATCTACTAAGGATTTAAATACTAGTAACAAAAATGATACTACTATGAAAAATGAAGATAGTAAGAAAAAAACTTCTAAAGGGATTAATAAAGAATATATAGATTTATCGTATATGGAAATTGATTATGTAAATTTAACACAAGAAAACTATAATAAATTAGTTGAAAAATATGGAGAGTCAAATGTTAAAGATAAACTTATAGCTTTGGATTCATATTTAGCTAATGGAATTAAAAAATATAAAAATCATTATAAAACTTTACAAAATTGGTTAAATAAAGATGTTTCGAAGCAACCTACACAGATAATAGAGAAGCCAAAGGGCAAAATAATAGATTTTAAGATAGGAGGCGAATAACATGAAAATTCAAGAAAATGTATATACAATAGGGAATCTAGAAGCTGAACAAAGTATATTAGGAGCTATACTCTTAGATAAAACTTGCATAGAACACATTGAAACCTTAACAGGTAATGATTTTAGCAAGGAATATCACAAAATTATATTTGAATCTATGACGGATTTAAACAAAAAAAATAAGCCTATAGACCTTATAACTCTTACTAGTGAATTAAAATCTAAAGGCTTACTGGATGATGTAGGTGGTGTAAGCTATATAACAAGCCTATCAACTATAGTTCCTACAACTTCAAGTGTAAAGCATTATGTAGATATAGTAAAGAGTTTAAGTAATAAAAGAAAGATTGTAAAAGCTTCATATTCCTTAATTGAAAATATTAGAAGTGGGAAAGACATAGACTCCTCTAGAGTTATATTTGAAAAAGACAGTCAAATTGATAGTAAAACAGATAATGAAGCTGATTCGATAGTTGAAGTATTAGCAGAATTGTTTGACGATATGCAAGAAAGACCAGAAGAAAAAATAAAAACTGGCATCTCTATTATTGATAAGTGTACTAATGGGTTAGGTAAACATGAATTAATAACTATAGGAGCTGGATCAGGAGTTGGGAAAAGTGCTATTGCATTAAAAATTGCTATAAATGCTTATTTTGCAAATAAGAAAGTATTAATATTCAGTAGAGAAATGAGTAAAAAACAAATTGCAAAACGTATATTACTATCTCAAACAGGTATATCTAAAAAACAATTTGAAAATAGAGAATTTACCAATTATGACTGGGAAAGGACTTATGAAACTATAAAAAGATTTAGTGAAAGAAATATGATTTTAGATGATAAGTCATCTACCATACAAATGTTTAAAAGTAAAATGAGAAGAGAAAAACCTGATTTAGTTATAGTTGACTATACACAATTGGTTACGCCAAGTAATACGAAGGAATCTAGAGAAAGGCAAGTTGCAGAAATATCTAGAGAATTACAACAAATGGCTAGGGACTTTGATACGACTATAATACAGCTATCACAGTTAGCTGAAAAGGGAAGTGGCAATTTTAGACCGACTGGAGAGAGTTATACTAGAGAATCAAGGGCAATTTACCATGATTCACACATAGTTATATATATACACAGAGTAACAGAGGAAAAAGAATTAGAAAAAGCCTATAAATCTATTCCTGCATTCCACGAAAGAGGAAGTTTTGAAGATATAAAGGCAACTATAGAAACTAGAGCTAATAGTGGAATAAGATTTGTTGAGATAAATGTAGATAAAAATAGAGATGGAGAACCAGGAAGTAACTTTTATTGGTTCAAAGGATCAGATTTAGATTATTATTCTATAATCTAGAAAATTCGTTAAGTTATATTATTTAAAAATTAAAAATACATCAAGAGTAGCTTAAAGATATATAAGCGTTTATTAAACAAAAACAAAATAAGGGATATTTACCCTCTGTCCCTTTAAATAAATTTAATAATGAGGTAGGTAATATGACTTTACAAAGAATTATAACAGAAATAAGCCGAAATATAGGCAGTTTAGAGGTAATACAATATGGGAGAGATGGCAAAAGCATAATAAAAGCAAAAGATTTATTATGTGGAGCTTATGTATTAGATGATTCTATAGAACTAAGAGGAATATCAAGTATGGAAATTTCGTTAGAAAGAGATATCTTTTTAAGCTATATGAAAATAGGTACAAACTCCTATAGATTTGATAATAGAAAATTTAATATCTTAATAAGACCTATAGAATATTAAAAATATTTATTAGGAACGATTTTAAGAAGTTTTAATGATAAAATTGGATAAATATATTAGGTAGAATTTATAAATATTCTTAAAGGGGATTTTAAAGAATGAGAAATTATATAAATTTAGACATAAAAAAAAGGAGCTACACATGGTAACACCCTATCTCACAAATAGAGTATATCATGTATAGCCCTTCAAAGTAAAGGAGAGACACACATGAGTTATAAAAAATTTCAGATTATAAAGCAGATACTTAAAAGAGCTAATATGGAATTAAGTACTCCAAAAGCTCTTAATACAGCTATAAAGTTAAATAAACAAACCTTATAAATTAGGTAGAAAAATATATTAATCAGTTATTGGGGGACTTAAACAAATGAAAAATACAGAATTTTTAAACAAAATAGATTGGTTACATAAACATGATTATGAAAGATATAAACTTATAGAGTTTTTTATAAATTCAGCTCATGACAATGAAAAAATAATCGTAAGTAAACAATTAAATATAGATACACCAATAATAACAATACATACAGATAGATATATTTATAAACATCAATGCAGACATGAAGAAGAAGCGAATAAAATAATAGACATTGCAATAGCACTTAATAAACAAATTGAAGAAAAACAAAGACATTTTAAGGTAGTGTAGCACCTATAACAGTATCGGCAGACTACACCTTGCATCATGACCGATACTGAAAATATAAACGAAAATACTAGGAGAAATAAAATGAGAAAAAATTGTTATATATATGAGATTGAGTATACGTATAAAAACGGATATAGAAATGCACATAAAATATTATCTAAGATAGATGATCCTGATAAGATAAAAAATATAATTAAAACACAACTAGAAAAGAGCAATAAAGCTAGATTTAGAGTTGTATTAGGAGATGAAAATAAATTAAGGATTACCAGTGGTTGGTTATTTAGAATGGATTTAAGAAGCTATTCTTTAAAACCTCTGGGAAGATTCTAATTAAATTAAAGCAGGTAGTGAACTACTATACACTTAACTAGCTACGGTAACCTTATTAGGTAAAAATTCATTAATTAATTTATGAAAATACAGTTGAATACATAGAGTTAAGTTTTAGTTATTAAAAATATTGTGGTTACTGTGAAATATAATTAAGTAACTACAACATAGAGAGGTTGAGTTAAAATGTACTGTGTTATACAAGAGATAAAGACCAAGAAAGAAATAAAAGGACATAGCAAAGGTATAGAAGCTTATTCATATACGATTAATAATGTAAAGATAAATTCATATAGAATGAAAGCAGAAAAATTTAAACGTCCTATAAAGAAGGCTTATAAAATTAGTATACATAAAAGCTATAGGAAAGATGGCAAAGTAAAAAAGAAACAGTGGGTAATAGGTACACATGAGCATTATGGTCTTATAGAGTATGGTTTTGAACTTTGGAGGGTAGAAGATAAATTAAATGAGATGGGTATAACAGAAGAAAGGCTCTATGAATTAATATACAAGAAGCTAGGTCCTTTACTAGATAAAATTACAAATGAGTTTCATAATACAGAAGAGTATAAGACATATAAGAGCTATAGAAAAATAATAAATGAGTTCCATGATAAAGAGCGTGAGTTTGATAAGATATATGGTAGTGGATATAATGAATGCTACGATATATATGGAAATTTAACCAACAAAGAAAGATTAGAGCAGATAAAAAGAGATTATGAGTATAAGAAAGAGTATGAGAGGAAGAGTAAGGAGGCTTTTGGGGACTGGTATAGTAGGTATAGTCAAGGAGATTATAGTTATAGTAGTTACCAAAATGATAAACCTAGTAACTACAATGATAATGAAAGAAAGCTATTAAAAGAAGCTTTTAAAATGCTGGCTATGAAATATCATCCAGATAGAGGTGGAGATACTGAGAAAATGGCAGCTATAAATAATTTAAAGGAAAAGATATTATAGATAGGGAAGAGTAATGTATATGAGTAAAGGATATACAAATTTTTTATAATGAAATGTGGGAGGATACTAGAGATAAAGCATGAGCTAGATTTGAAAATAATTAAATAGTATTAAATAAGGTGCTTATATAATAAGCACCTTATTTTTATACATAGATGACTTTGAGCTTGTATGAGATTATATGAATATATTAAGATATTTAGTATAATTTGGAATATATATAAGTTAATTAAAATAGAAAGGGGAATAATAATGCTTAAAAAATATATAGAAAATGAATTTAAAAGCTTGAAATTATATCCAAATTTTTGGTATAGCAATAAACAATATTTATGTTTAGAGCTTGGAAGGGGTATAAGCACATCAGAAGATAATTATATAAAGACTGTATATGATAGAGCTATTAGTATATTTAAAGATTTATTCAACGATAATGATGATATAATTTTTGTAGTTAATGTTTATACATGGCTAGATTGTATCAATGGGGATGAGGAACGAAGTTGTGATACATACTATAAGAGTGTTGATACCATAAGGTTAAAGCAATACTTGAGAAATAAAAAAGAATTAAAAAAAGTTAAGATTTATTCAGAGGATATGTCTCATGAAAACATGAATGATAGTCTTAAGAAAATAGAATATTATTATATAAAATGTAAAGTTAAAGACATAAAATACGGATTATTAATTGAGCAAATAACTAAAGAAGAGCTAGGATATAGGTTTAAAGGGTTAGCAGATTATTTCATAATAAATACTAACAAGCATTATGTATATAGAATGTGTACTGATGAATATATAGATTTAGTCTTTTTAAATAATGAAGATAGATTAAAAATAAGAGATAAATATATAGATATAAATGACGATCAAGATAAATATTATTAATATATATAGGAGAGTAATTAAAAGATTATTTATATGCTTATTTTGTTAATTTAATGTAACTTGAATAGGATGATAGGATAAATGTAAAATAGAATTAATATTTAATAAATGGAGAGGAGGAGTAAATATGAGCAGAAGTATAGAAAATCCTATGTCATTAATATTTAAATATTTGGCTGTATCTATATTATTTATGTTTATAGGTTTTATGTTTGGTCAAATATTTATACCTGTCAGTTTCGTATATTATGCAAATATGATATTTATGTTTTTAATGATAGGGCTTTTAATAATGTCTTTACTATCAAGAAAAAATATAATTCCTAGAAGTTTTTCTATGAATTTTGTTTATGTATTTACATTTATTGACGGTATTCTTACATATCCATTATTGCAATACTATTTAGAGGATTTAGGGAAAAATGTATTTACATCAATACTAGTTGCATCAATAGTTTTATTTTCAGTATTAGCTAAAATAGCAAGTAGAAAAGAATCAGGACATTATTTAGGATTAGGGAATATATTATTTGCAGGTCTTACAAGTATATTAATAGCATCAATAATTAATATATTTATAGGTGGAGCTATGATTAGTCTAGTAATAAGTATAATAGGAGTAGTGATATTCTCTGGATATGTTCTTTATGATATAAGTTTAATAAAGCATGAGATACAAAATGGTGAAATAAGAGAAAAGAATGAGTTATCTATACATGTTTTAAATCTTTATTTAGACTTTATTAATATATTACTGGATTTATTAAATATAGCATCAATTTTAGATGATTAATAAATTATATTTTTATAGAGATAGTTAAATTCAATTTTAAAATAATTG
>OHMN01001318.1_pt1 | contig 16400 bp, 9 predicted proteins | sample 1569361 | NCBI WGS metagenome assembly OHMN01 (sample SAMEA3541508, study PRJEB24748) | human gut metagenome | biome: human gut; feature: human-associated habitat; material: faeces | place: China | collected 2012
TGGCAAAACTATCAGACGGCAAACAGCTGACAAAGGCCCGGATAGTGACTATATTCCCGTACCGAATGGAGGCAATGGCAAGAATCTTCATTTCCCACCGTTCACGTTTTATGGAGTACCTAAGGAGAGAGGGGTATTGAAAGCTGTCGGTTATCATCAAGGGAAAAAAGTGGCAGAATATACGGTGAAGACTCCCGGAGTCCCGGAACGTCTGGATATTACTTATTTTGAGAGTGGCAAACCGGCTACAAAGAATGACTTGCTGATTGTATATGTCAGAATGCTGGACAAACAAGGAGTACTTTGTCCTGTTAACGGAATTCCTGTAGAATTGTCGGTACAAGGAGGAGAAATCGTAGGTCCTACTTCGTATCCACTGGAAGCAGGAGTCGCTTCATTTCTGGTGAGAACCGGTGAGATCTCGAAAATCAATATAAGGGCTACAAGTAAAGAGTTTTCAATTTATAAAAAAATAAAGATAAAGAATAGTTTATGAATTTAATGAAAGTTATTGCTACTTATGCAATGTTATGTGTGTGTGTCTTAGCACAAGCCAAAGAGGTGAAGTCTTTACAATCACCTCGGCAGTGGCATGTTTCTATTAGTGGAAATGATAGTGCCGATGGCTCTGCGACAGCTCCATTGCGTCATATTCAGACTGCGGCCGAACGGGCATACCCGGGAGATGTTGTCATCGTACACGAAGGTGTTTACAGGGAGAGAGTTGCTCCACCGCGGGGAGGAGAATCTAAAGAGCGACCGATAACCTATCAAGCGGCTGAAGGAGAAAAAGTGGAAATCAAAGGTTCCGAAGTCATTAAAAATTGGAGACGGCTGAACGATGAGACGTGGGAAACGGCGATCCCTAATAGTTTGTTCGGCGACTTCAATCCGTACAATGATACGATACATGGTGATTGGTTGGCAAGAGGACAATGGTCGCATACCGGAGAAGTATATTTGAATGACCGTGCCCTTGCGGAAACGGAACGGTTGGAAGATGTGCTTCTGAATAAAGGTAATCGTCAGTTGTGGTATAGTAAAGTAGGAAATGACAGTACATGGATATGGGCCAATTTTCCGGGATGCGATCCGAACCGTGAACTGGTGGAGATTAATGTACGCCGGACGGTATTCTATCCGGAGAAACCGTTTGTCAACTACATTACAGTAAGAGGTTTTCACGTCAGTCAAGCTGCTACGCCATGGGCACCGCCCACTGCTGAACAAATAGGAGCTATCGGTACACATTGGAGTAAAGGATGGACTATAGAGGACAATGTGGTTACTCATTCAAAATGTGTGGGCATTACTTTAGGTAAATACGGAGATGAATGGGATAATAAGGCAGAAAGCGTAGAAGGATATGTCGGCACTGTCAAAAGGGCATTGGACAACCAATGGAACAGGGAGCATATCGGCAGTCATTCGGTACGCCACAATCGTGTTTCTTTCTGTGGACAAGCCGGTATCGCAGGTAGTTTGGGAGCAATCTTCAGTACCATTAGCGACAATGTGGTTCATGATATCGGAAGTTCTTCATTTTGGGGATACGAATTGGCCGGTATCAAACTGCATGCGGCTATAGACGCTGTGATAGAACACAATCACATTTATCGGACGGAGGGCGGCATTTGGCTGGACTGGATGACACAAGGTACAAGGGTGACACGTAATCTCCTTCACGACAACAGAGTACAGGATTTCTCCTTGGAAGTGAACCACGGTCCCATCATTGTGGATAATAATTTATTTTTGTCGCCCGAACTGGCGCAAGTCAAACTTTCACAAGGAGTTGCTTTTGTACACAATACAATTGCTTGGAAAATATGGCCTACAGGCGATGTGGATGAACGGCAAACTCCTTATATGTTTCCTCATGACACTCAAATTAAGGGATACCATGATTGTCCTTGCGGGAATGTGTGTTACTTCAATAATTTGCTCTTACGGGAAAATTTGAGTATGTACGAGAATAGCAAATTACCGACAAAGATGGAAGGGAATGTAGTAGATACACTGGTGCAATATAGAGTAGAAGAAATGGCTGATGGTTGGTATCTGGAGTTCATCCCTACGAAATCATTGAGCAAGGAATGTACTAAAGCATTGGTCTATTCGCAACAATTGGGAGAAGCTGTTATTCCCCGACAGCGGATTGAGTTGCCGGATGGAAAGAAGGCTTTCGATAAAGACTATTTAGGGAGAAAGCGTAAAAAAAGAGGGAACTTACCCGGCGCTATTGAATTTAAAGGAGATTCCAGGGTGCGGGTTAAGGTATATGATATATGGAATTAATATCATCAGTAACTATGAAGAAGCATGTTTTAATCTGTGGATTAGGAATATTATTGGGATTTTTGCTAAATACAGGTGTCTTGGCTGCCGCTAATTCTTCTATCGGTCGTTGGACTATCTGGTCGAAGAACCCTGCATTGCAATGGGAGGACGCTTTCGTGACCGGCAATGGGAAGATTGGCAGTTTGATAGCGGGACGTCCGCAGGAAGAACGAATCACTTGTGTTCATGAAGAATTGTTTATCCGCGGATGGGACAGGCATAAAGTGACTGTTCCGCAAACTGCACAATTGATGCCGTACGTTCGTCAACTAATGGAAAAAGGTAAATCGGATGAAGCGGCTTGGCTGTTGACGGATGAGGCAGAAAGACAATTGCGTGCAATGGGAGCTAATCAACGATGGCCGTTAATTCCGCATCCGGCTTTCGATCTTTGCATCCGTCAGTTGGACAAGTTGCCTCTTCCGGTAGCAGATTACCGGCGGCAATTGAACTTGGAGACGGGGGAAGCGACTGTTGTCTGGAAGCAAGGTGCAGGCAGTTTTACAGAATCGGTTTTTTCTTCAAGGAAAGACAATGTGAATGTCATTCGCCTGAAAGCAAACAACAAAGGGAAAATAAATGTGGAACTTAGTCTGGAGGAAACTCCCGGACGGGAAGGAGAACACTTTGAACACGATTTGGATCATGCCTTTTCTGAGGTAAATCGGGAAGCTTCCGGGCATTGGCTCACTTATCATGCCGCATACGACAAAGATCCCGGCGGATATGATGGAGTGGCGAAGGTTACTTTGAGAGGAGGAAACATACAGACGAAAGGTAAATCGTTGGTAATCAGAAATGCAGAAGAAGTATTAATTATAGTGAGTATTCTCCCGCAGGAAGATGCCCGAAATGTTTCGTTGGATGCTGTCAAGGCCGGACTGGATAAGTTGGCTACAAACTATGACAAGTTGTTGCGGCCTCATGCGCAAAAACACGGCGAACTATTTCACCGTATGCAGTTGGATTTAGGTTGTGGTGAACAATGGACAGTGACGCCTACTGAACAGATGTTGGCACAGATCAAAGAAACAGGGCCAACACCCTTGTTCCTTGAACAACTTCATGCCATGGGACGTTATCTGTTGATTTCTTCGTGTGGAAAATTCCCTCCTCCTTTACAGGGAATATGGAGTGGAGGATGGAAACCTGCATGGATTGGAGGCTTCGTCTGGGATTCCAATCTTAATCTGGCTATATCCGCCACAACGATGAGCAACCTGCCCGAATGTGCCGAAAGTTATAACCGACACATAGAAAGCCTGCTGCCGGGATGGCGACTGAACGCCCGCAATTATTTAGGTTGCCGCGGCTTTGTCGTTGCTCATTACAATGATCCTACCAATGGCTACCTGACACACTTCGGTAGTTCCTTTCCATGGATGTTTTGGGCAGGTGGGGCAGGATGGAATTTGCGTCCTTTGTATGAATATGCCATGTTGACCGGCAATGTGACATATCTGAAAGAGAAAGTCTATCCTTTATACAAGGAAATGGCTGATTTTTACGAAGACTATTTGGTGGAAGGTACTGACGGATTATATCATATCACAACCTCTATTTCTCCGGAAAACGCTCCGAAAGGTACGAATACATGGCTAAGTAAAGATGCTACTATGGATGTGGCGATAGCCCGTGAAGTGTTTACTTTCCTTTGTGACATGGGCCGACGTTTCCATGCTTCTTCTGCTGAGATGGAAAGATGGAGTGCTATACTGCAGAAATTGCCGGCTTACCGCATTAACAATGACGGCGCTTTGGCTGAGTGGGTGGATCCGGCTTATCCCGATATCTATAATCACCGCCATAATTCCCACCTTTATCCTGTCTTCCCGGGGATTGACTTGGTTGGGCCGGATGCCGATCCTGCATTACAGAAGGCGGCAAAAGTGGCGTTGGACAAACGTTTCGGATTTGATACAAGTTCTGCTCACGGTTTGATTCATCTGGCGCTTCAGGCCGCCCGTTTGGGAGATGCGGATAAGGTGCGGCAAAACATAGAGCGTTTTAGTAAGCGGAATTATCTTTACGACGGATTAATCACCTCCCATGAGCCGGGACGTGCTATCTTCAATCTAGATGCGATATTGAGCTTTCCTCGTCTGTTGATGGAGATGCTGGTGTTTACAAAATCCGGATATATCGAATTCTTGCCCGCCTGGCCCGTCGGATTTCCCGATGGTTCGCTCAAAGGAATGCGTATTTATGGTGGGCACACACTGGACATCTGCTGGAAAGCAGGCAGACTTGAATCGTTTACCATTCACGCTGTTGCTGATGAGACTTTGGAATGGGCACACGATGGGATGAAAGAATGTCTGGAATTGAAAAAGGATAAGCCGTTTCAGTGGAGACGGCAGGCGGTCGGGGCTCAAATGCAGAGGATGGAGTCTATGTATGATGAACAAAAAGACGAAACGTTTTTCGCCGGAAAGCGAAACTTGCTGACTGCCAAATGGGAAGAACCTTTCTCTTACGAAAGTATACGGAGCAAGCATGCACCTATGGGACCTTTTATGGGCAATGGAGATGTGGGATGTGCCAGCCATACAACTGCCAATAGCCAGACCATTCGTATATCGAAAGTCGATTTCGTGACGGATGGTTGGGAGGATTGGACGGGCAGGGGACCGGCGGCCCTTCCGATAGGAGGAATAAAAGTATCGGTTGATGCTCCTTCTGCCGAAGGGTTCCGTTACGAAATGGATATGTTAGGTAATGAATTGCGAATGACAAGCGGGACATTGCCGGCTGTGGAGATGACAAGCTGGATGGGCAGGGGCTCCAACGTGATAGTGACGGAACTTGTCACTGCTTCCGAACACCCTGTTACCATCACTGTAGATACTTATGCAGGCGGAACAACTTCAAATTATGAGGATAAGGCGATGGTGAAAGGTACTATTGCCCAAGCATATCGCCGGACGTTGACAGACAGTGTACGTTGGATTTCGCAAGCAGGTGTCTCTACCCGTATTTTCGGGGCAGTCTCGTCGGTGAAGCAGGATGCAGAAAACAATGTAAAAAGTACTTTCACGTTGAATGCAGGTGAGAAGGTGTATGTAGTCACTTATGTATCGGGCGGAGGTACTGAAGATAACGCGCGTCTTGATGAAGCCTACGTCCGGTTAACCTCTTTGTCGGTAAAAGATCTCCGTCGGTTGAAACAGCAGAAAGATCTTTGGTGGACAGAGATGTGGCGACGTTCGTATGTGGAGACCGGCGATGACCTGATTGACAGGCAATATCTTGTCTCTGTCTATTTACAGGCTTCGGCTTATGACGAACACTCTCCTGCTTGCGGAGGAATGTATGGTGTATGGAATATGGATGACGAAATGAACTACCACGGAGATATTCATCTGAATTATAATAGCCAAGGTGGATTTTACAGTATGTTTTCATCCAACCGTCCCGAGCTTGCCATGCCCTACTACCGTTTTCTTGAAGGGATGATTCCGGAGGGTAGAAGGCGGGCAAAGGAAGAATTGGAATTGGTACACCCTTCGCTGAAAGGAAAATCGTGCAGGGGGCTTTTATTTCCTGTCAGTGCGTTGGGAATTGGTGGCTTTTATTGTACCTACTGGCAGCAAACAGTCAATGCTCCTTTCAATGTACCGTTGTTTAGCTGGTATTACGAATACACCGGTGATGAAACTTTTCTACGTGAAAGAGCCTATCCTTTTATCAGGGAGTGTGGGGATTTTTACGAAGATTACATTCAAAAAGAACGATACGGTAATTCCTACCGATATACGATTACCACCGGGGGACATGAAAATTCGTGGGACCTGAATCCGCCGTCGGATGTGGCTTTTGTGGAACAGACATTCCGGCTCCTGCTGCGCTATAGCCAAATCCTGAACATGGATGCGGACAGACGAGACAAATGGCAGGATATTGTGGATCATCTTCCGGCCTACAAAGTGATTATGCCTACCCGGCAACCGAACCAGGGACTACCTGTTTATGCCAAGAATGAAGCCGGATGGGATGCGCCGAATCACATGATACAGTTACATGCCGCTTATCCATGTGAAGTCTTGAATCTGGCATCATCTCCTGAAGCTCTTCAGATTGCACGCAATACGGTCCACTATTATTTTGTGGCACAGGAGGGCTATAAACTCATGAACGAATTGGGCTTGAGTGCTTATGTGATGGGAGCCCGCGTAGCTTTCGACCCGGAAATACTTATCGACAAGATGAGGTATCAGGCTGAAACTGCGGGAAAGAACTTCTTGATTACGGATGGGCACCATTGTCTGGAGAAGAGTGCGATTATGGAGGCGGTACATTCCATGATGCTACAAACGGTAGATGATGTGCTTTACCTTTTTCCCGACTGGATGAAGAAACCGGCATCCTTTACACGTCTTCGGGCTAAAGGAGGTTTTCTTGTGTCGGCTTCGTATGATGGGGCTCAAGTGACCGAGTTGAAAATTCAGGCAGGCAAAGCACCTGTTTGCAAGATCCGGAATCCGTGGCCGGACCGGGAGATAGAAGTGACAGCTAATGGAAGAACAGTGCCTGTTACTATATATCGTGATTATTGTGCTTTTTCTGTCAGGGAGAATGAAGTCTATCATGTAGTATGCAAATAGATTATAGTATAGTGCGCTTATATTTTGTGGTATTTATATATTAGCTAATACTTAAATAAAAATGGATATGAAACAATTTTTTACATTAATTCTACTATTATTTTGTATACCTGCTTTTGCGCAAAAAAAGATAGTACGCGAGTATATTGAATGGTCAGATGTTTGGATTCCTGGAGCTAACAAAGCAGATCTTCCTCATATATTACTTATTGGAAATTCTATAACACGTGGCTATTATAAAAAAGTAGAACAGGCATTAAAAGGGAAAGCATATGTAGGGCGCCTTTCAAATTCTAAATGTGTTGGTGATCCTGCTTTGTTGGAAGAAATTGTAGTAGTTCTTAAAAATACTCATTTTGATATTATTCATTTTAATAATGGCTTGCATGGGTTTGATTATACAGAGGAGGAGTATGATAAAAATTTCCCGAAGTTAATTAAAGTGATTCGTAAATATGCTCCAAAAGCGAAACTTATCTGGGCTACAACTACACCTGTTCGTGCAGGTGAAAAAATGAAAGAATTCGCTCCTATTACCAAACGACTTAAAAAACGTAATGAAATTGCTTTAAAATATATCAATCAAAAAGGCATAAAAGTTAATGATCTGTGGAATGTTGTTGTTGACCATCCGGAATATTATGAAGGAGGTGATGGAATCCATCCGGCTGACATTGGTTATTCAGCTTTAGCCAAGCAAGTTTCCCAAATTATTAGCTGTGAATTATAGAATATTTGTGGAAATCTTATAAAAGTTCTTTTATACTTGGTAAAAATAGAAAGAAAATATATTCAAACTACATGGCAGAAACTGAAAAAGAATAATTGCAGACAGGAAAATTGTTTGGACGATTTTAAATCATGACTGGATAGTTTACGTATAAAAGAGAAATATAGGAGTGTGGAATCTATTCGGTATCAGCGGTGGGGAGGCTGCAGGATTTGATCTAGAAAGTTTTTGCATAATCATTTGTCATATTTGCATTATTGGGAGATAAAATTTCGGTAATCAGATATATAACGACAAAGATAGTGCAGAGTCATATCTAACTGCCTATTTAGTTTCAAGGAGACTGATATGTAAAGGTCAATAAAAACGCAGTTTGTATGTTAAATCGGTAGATAACGTATCTTTTACAATTGGTATTATCGCATTTTCTTTCCTTCATCCTTTTTGTTGCACTCTGGTAAACAGATCGGTGCACTCAAGTGGATAGCCCTATTCACTTCAGTGCACAAGCCTGTTCACTGGAGTGCAACGATAAAGGTTTCTTATTGAAAATCGACTGATTATGGTGGTATAATCTTTCATTGTCTGTTAGTTATGATGAGAATGAACGATAGTTCTGCTACAGTTCATTAAGCGTTGACGATTAAGTTATGAGAATAACATTTGCAATAGGTCATTTTAGCAAGTCGATGATATCAGTTTTTCAATCTCTTTTGCAGAGTCCACTATATACGCCGGATTAAACTTTTCCAATTCTGTTCGAGGACGGAACCCCCATGTTACACCACAGGCTGTTACATTTGCATTAGCTGCCGTTTGCATATCGACTCCTGAATCCCCGACATAAAGAACATCTTCTTTTTCTACATCGGCTAATTTCAAAATATCAAAGACGACTGCCGGGTCGGGTTTGACGTTCACTCCTTCCCGTTGGCCGAAAACGGCAGTGAAGCGGATCTCTGGGAAATAGTAGGCTATCAGTTTCTCGGTAGCTGCCTGATATTTGTTCGAAGCTACTGCAAGCTGTATACCTTCGGATTGTAAATAGGATAAAAGTTCTGAAATACCCGGATAAGGATGGCTGTCATCTGCATTGTGAACGTCATAGTAAGGAATGAACTCCTTTCTTACACGGAGTACATTTTCTTCTGTTTTTTCTCCTTCGGGCAGAGCACGCTCAAAAAGCTTGTTGATACCGTTTCCCACCATAAAGTTATACTTCTCAATGTCATGGGTAGGATATCCTAATTTGTTTAATGCGTAATTGGTGCTATGGGCCAGATCGGCAATGGTGTTTAGCAATGTACCGTCCAAATCGAATATAACTAGTTTCTTCATTGAGCTTTCTGTTTTATAATTAATCTTGCTATCTTGGATCTTTTCGCTTACAAAGGTAGAAAAGAAAAGACGCTCCTGCAAGATTTTTATGATGCAGGAGCGTCTTTTTGTATTTGGTTACTCTTTTTTATTTCTTTGTAATCCGAAACCAATCCACATCTGCCCAACCGCCGTCGTTAGTAACAATGGCAGGACGAGTACAGAACATACCAACCTTGGCACCGATCCATTGTCCTTCTCTTGCCCGGAAAGGAGCACCGAATGATTCAAACTTTTTTCCGTCAAGGCTATAACTGAAATTACACATTGCAATGAGGTCGTGCCCGCCTTCACTGCTCTTGATTTTCTTTCCGTCACAACTGAAACGTACCTTCAGATAAACCGTATTTTGAGAAAGGGGAACGGAGGCTCTCACTTCTTCCGGTTTTCCTTTATCCGCTCTTAGGCATTCAACTTGCGACAGTACAAGATCTTTATCTGTATTTTCAAGAATCAGTCCGGCATAGTCCCTGCCCATAACGACAAGTCCGGTACGTTCACCCTTGTTTTTCAGGTTAGGGCTGAACGTCAGCTTCATCGTTGCGCTGAAATTATCGGAAGAGGTTTTCTGTAGCAAGAGGTTGGCTACATCCCACAGGTTTTTATACTCTTCTACCACCGGGTAAGAGTATAACCTGACATAACTTTTGTCTCCCGCATAATACGCCCATTTTTCGTTGATGTTAGCGTGCCATTGCCATTGTGGCGAAAGGGTATAACCGTCAAACTCATCACTTTCCTGTGGAGTACAAACGGGATATGTCTTTCCTACATTCGGTTTCCTGTAAGTCAAAACAGGCTCACCGCAACCGTCACCGTCTTTGTCTGTTCCGATGACAGGCCAGTCGTTTACCCATTTCATCGGTTGCAGATGCATGATACGGCCGTAAGCGCCTACATCCTGGAAATGAAGGAACCAGTCTTCTCCGGTAGGGGTATCTACCCAAGCTCCCTGATGAGGCCCGTTGACGGGAGAGTTGCCTTGTGCCAATACCGTTTTCCACTCGTAAGGACCGTAAATGTTTTTGGAACGTAACACGACCTGCCAGCCTGTCGGTACGCCGCCTGCCGGATGAAAGATATAGTAATAGTCATTTCTCTTATACATTTTGGGACCTTCGCAAGTCTGGTGTGCCTCGTGTCCGTCAAATATGATACGGGAAGGAGTGGTTGCTTTCGTTGCCTCTGCATTCAGTTCGCAGATTGTGATTACACTTTTCAGTCCGGCACGACTTCCTGCGTATGCATGTACCATATATACTTTTCCGTCCTCATCCCAAAACGGGCAAGTGTCGATAATCCCTTTTCCCGGCTTTACAAGAACAGGCTCACTCCACGGACCTTTCGGATCTTTTGCTTTCACCATGAAAGCCCCCTGGTCAGGGTCTCCCCAAAAAATATAAAATTCACCGTTGTGGTAACGAATGGCCGGTGCCCATATACGGTTACCGTGTTCCGGTCGTTCCGGAGTTTCAATAGGAGTAAGGGCATTGGGGACGGCAGCGCCGATAATTGTCCAGTTCACCAGATCCTTGGAATGCAGAATCTGCAATCCGGGCAGGCAGTTGAAACTGGATGAAGTCATATAGAAATCATCTCCTACACGGCAAGCGTCCGGATCGGAATAATCGGCATAGAGTACCGGATTTTTGTATTTGCCGTTTCCGAGATCGGAAACCCATACTTCGGATACATAGTTTTTCTGTGCTACTGCGGTGAAAGCCGTAAGCAGGCAGAAAGCTAAAGTCTGTGTCAATCGTTTCATAATCCCTATTTAGTTATACAGATATCCTTAATTTTCACAGTGACGGGATGTGCCAGTTCTTCTTTCCATTGGCGGAGATAAGCAAACCACGCTTCCGGGGTTTTATATCCGAAAGTTTCTTTCATGGAAGTGAACGTGGTGTGATACCGGAAGTAGTTACTTCCCGGAGCAGTAATTGTATAAAGGAAGTTCGCTTTATCTTTCTCCTCCGATTTCACATAACGTTGAGGAATGCAGGTGCCGAGTCCTACTGTTTCTTTGGCATATTTCACTGTATCGTTTACGGGCCAGTCCGTACCCCAGCTTCCTACAAGACCTTGATGGTCGGAGAAAGATTTGGAATTACCTACAATATCCTGAACTCCTGTGCAGAATATCTCTTTTTTGAGCGGTTCGTCAAAGAAAGCCTCGATACGGAGATCTCGGTGTCCGGCATAGAGGGTATACCGTGTCGTCATATCCAGTTCCGAACCTTGATATTGCCAGCCGGTCACTTCGATTTCTGCAATGACACGTACCGGTCCATAGGAGATGATACGTTCCGTGCGGGTCTCCACCGGAGTGACGTGTATTACTTTCTGTCCATCCCAACCTTTCAAGGCACCCGGACCACAGCTGTCAAATACCCGCAGCACATCATCCCCGAATCCTTTGGTTAGCTGTTCATCCGTAGGATAGAATTGAGATTCCTTGATTTCCAGTCCTTTGTTGAACTTGCCATATATATCCGGCGTCTGCTTTTCATTGAAATAAAGACGATAGCCTACTAACTCCGATTCCAACACCGGACCGTGAGGACGTACCATACTATATATATTGCTGGTACCGGGAACGGTAATAGCCTGTACCCGTTGATGTTTCCCTTTGCGGTGGTCTGTGATAAACATATCAGCATAAACCCGTTCAGGATAAGTCTTTGTACTCTTTTCCGAAGAAAGAGTAATCCGGAATGTTTTTCTACCCTGGGCAGGGAGTTCGGTAACGAATGCCAATTCATCCATTTTGCGGTCCCTGTTCAAGTCATCCAGTTGGGAAGGTATTTCATCGCTTCCTTCCATGACTACGGCAGACTTTACCTTGAACCCCATTTGAAGCTCGCGTAGGCTGATCACTACCGGTGCATCCGTTTGTGGTTGGTTCCAGTTATTATGTACCTCTATCGTAATCGTCTTTTCCTGTTTCTGAGCCAAGGTGGGTAGGATGACGCTCCCTAAAAGGAAAGCGATAATAAGAATATTCTTTTTCATGCTTCTAAAGCTGATATTATACGTTGTATTTCTTTGTCACAAAAGTAACGGAAAAAATAGCAGACCGTCTATCTTTTAAGGATAAAATAGTCTGCTATTTGAGCTTTTTACTCTATATAATGATATTGTGGTTTTCTTCTTTTTTTCTGGAATGTATCTTATTTGAGGCTCAGAATCTGTCCTTTTGCACCCAGTTCTTCATAAACTTTTCCGTCGACAGTCAGGTTTTTGGCATTCTTGACATTTAATATATTGTTCCCCTTTGCCGATTCTACATAAACGTTTTCTAAAGTAACCCCGTCTACCTGGCTGATAACAACTCCATCCGTAGCTTCCGTCATAACAACGTTTTTAACCGTCACATTGCTGATTGGCATTTCCGGAAGACCGTTGAAGAACATCGCACGCCCCGAACCTCTGCAAACAATATTTGAAATATGAATATTACGGAATGCCGGAGTTTCTTCCGTTACCGGAGGAATGGCAGTCTTCATACGATTCAGCAAATCTTCTTCCGATTCTTCTCCTGCACCTTTTCCGCCGTAGAACAAATCGAACAATAGCGGCTCGTTCGGTATATTAATCATGTTGATGTTATTAATGTAGATGTTTTCTACCACACCGCCACGTCCGCGAGTACTCTTGAAGCGCAAACCTACATCCGTACCCATGAATGTGCAGTCTTCTACATAGATATTCTTCACGCCTCCGGACATCTCGCTACCTACCACGAATCCTCCATGCCCGTGCAGTACTGTATTATTCTTCACAATCACATTCTGACAAGGTTCTCCGCGACGGCGACCATCTTCGTCTTTACCCGACTTGATACAAATCGCATCATCTCCCGCATCAAATACACTGTTGATAATCAGCGCATTCTTGCAAGATTCCAAATCAATCGCGTCACCATTCTGTGAGTACCATGGATTGATAACCATAATATTATTAACCGTGAAATCTTCGCAGGACAACGGATGCAGACACCAGCTCGGAGAGTTCTTGAAAGTTACGCCTTCCAACAACACTTTCTTGCTTTTCACAATGCTGAGCAACACCGGACGCAACCACGGACGGATTTCAGCCCATTCTTCATCTGTATTAATCCCTTCGGGTACGTTGAAATCTTTGCAAGCCATAGCCCCTTTCAGCGAACCTGCGGTGGGATACCATATCTCCTGTTTCTCATCCAGGACACCGCCCGAATTGACCAGTTTCTTCCACTGTGAAGCAGTCAGTTTCTCTTTCTTCACCGGACGCCAGCAATCTCCGTTACCATCAAACGTGCCATAGCCGGTGATAGCGATATTCTCCGCATTCCGTGCCGAGATCGGTGACTGGCAACGACGGGTTTCCAACCCTTCAAAAGAAGTGTCGATGATAGGATATGCTTCGAAGTCGCCTGTGAAAAGTACCAATGCATTCTGTTCTGTATAAAGATTCACATTACTCAGCAACTCGATAGGACCGGTCAACCAGATACCTTCAGGGATAATCACTTTCCCCCCACCACGTTGGTTGACGTCTTTGATCGCATCATTGATCGCCTTTGTATTCAGGAATAATCCATCTCCTTTGGCTCCGAATTTTTCGATGTTTACCTCATAAGCAGGAAAAGCCGGTTGTTGCACTTCGGGCATTTCAAAAGGTAAATTCCGGTAAAGTGCGTCGCTTATTGCATTCTTGCTTACTGCATTCTCATTGGGTTGTTTACATCCCGAGATAAACGGCAAACAGCATACGGCTATCCAGAGGAGTCTTTTTGTCAATGTGTTCATTTAGTAATCTAATTCTATAGGGTTATACATCTATTGTTTTTCTTGGTATATTGTTGATATTAATAAGGATGATTTCATAATTCTTATGTCCCTCTGCAGGCGATCTTTCGCAGGCAGCCTGCCGGAGCGGAATAAGACGAATTCATGTTAACCTAATTCTAACCTTAAATAAATATTATGAAAAAACCTCTTAATTATCATTCGCAAAGATAGGTGGGAAACTTCAAGAGGATGTGGACTAATTGATAGATTACGTGTATTTTTTGTCATTTCTGTCTATTATTTGCACACATCTCGTGTTTTTATGCAGAAAGTTCCTATCTTTGCACAAAATTTAACGATTAAAAGATATGAGTTATAACTTGTTGAAAGGAAAAAGAGGTATTATCTTCGGTGCTCTGAACGATCAGTCTATTGCCTGGAAAGTGGCAGAGCGTGCCGTAGAAGAAGGTGCAACAATTACATTATCAAATACTCCGATGGCTATCCGTATGGGAGAAGTCAATGCTTTAGCAGAGAAACTGAATTGCCAGATTGTTCCGGCAGATGCAACGAGCGTAGAGGATTTGTCGAATGTGTTTAAGACCTCAATGGATATACTGGGCGGACAAATTGATTTTGTGCTCCACTCTATCGGTATGTCTCCCAACGTACGTAAGAAACGTACTTATGATGACCTTGACTATGGAATGTTGGATAAGACATTGGATATTTCAGCCGTTTCATTCCATAAAATGATTCAGTCGGCCAAGAAACTGAATGCGATTGCAGATTACGGTTCAATCGTTGCATTGAGCTATGTGGCTGCACAGCGTACTTTCTACGGCTACAACGATATGGCAGATGCAAAAGCATTGCTGGAATCTATTGCACGCAGCTTCGGCTATATCTACGGACGCGAGCATAGTGTGCGTGTGAATACAATTTCACAGTCGCCTACATTCACTACCGCCGGTTCGGGCGTGAAAGGTATGGATAAGTTGTTCGACTTCGCCAACCGTATGTCTCCGCTCGGAAATGCGACTGCCGATGAATGTGCAGATTATTGTATTGTGATGTTCTCCGATCTTACCCGTAAGGTGACTATGCAGAACCTTTTCCATGACGGTGGTTTCTCCAGCGTAGGTATGAGTCTTCGTGCAATGGCTACCTATGAGAAAGGGTTGGATGAATATATGGACGAAAATGGTAATATCATTTACGGATAAAAGATTATGAAACTACGGATTTCTCTTCTTGTTATATTAATAAGTATGCTTTTCGCCTCCTGCGGGATAAGCACAGGAAAAGGTACGGAGCAGAAAGGAGAAGAGATTTCTGTTCTGAGATATGATAAGCTGTTGAACGAATATGTTCGTTCCAACAGCTTTTCTGCTATGCAGAAGCTGACAATGGATTACCGCCAGCCGACGAAAATTCTGATTGAAGATGTACTGGCTATCGGTACCGTGAAAGACGATACCATTTTTCAGCGTCTTCAAAAATTCTATTCGGACACTACGTTAGTCCGCTTAGTGAGTGACGTGGAAGCTAAGTTCCCCAATCTTGATGAAGTGGAGAAAGGACTGAATAAAGGATTCCGGAAACTGAAAAAAGAGGTCCCCGGTACGAAGGTGCCGTTTGTCTATTCGCAGATATCCGCATTCAACGAGTCTATTATTCTTGTAGACACGTTGCTCGGTATCAGCCTCGATAAATATATGGGGGAAGATTACCCGCTTTACAAACGCTTCTATTACGACTATCAATGCCGTTCAATGCATCCCGAACGTATTGTGCCGGATTGTTTTGTATTCTATCTCCTCGACCGTTACGGAATGAGTTATCACGAGGGGACTTGCCTGATTGACCTGATGATGCATTCCGGGAAGATCAATTATGTAGTGCAGCATTTGTTGGGTTATGATAATATTGGTGATGCAATCGGTTATTCGGATGAGGAAAATGCCTGGTGCAAGAAAAACGAAAAGGCTATTTGGGAACATATTTGTTCCAACGATCATTTGCATGCGCGTGACCCGATGATCATCCGTTATTATATGAACCCTGCCCCTGCAGTTGAAATGCTGGGTGGACAAGCGCCTGCATCAGTGGGTATATGGATAGGCGCACAGATTGTTTCTTCCTATATGAAAAAGCATAAGGATATGAAGCTGAAAGATTTGTTGGAATTTACCGACTATCACGAGATGTTGAACCAGTCCGATTATCTGGCTTCCTGATAGCTTCATTGGCAATTTAAATTCTCAATTCTCAATTTTAAAAGTGGAAACTGCTCTCTATTTACTACCTGTGACTCTAGGTGATACACCTGTCGAAAAGGTTTTGCCTTCTTATAATAAGGAGATTATCTCCGGTATTCGGCATTTTATCGTTGAAGATATTCGTTCTGCCCGCCGTTTCTTGAAGAAAGTGGACCGGGAGATTGATATTGATGCGCTGACCTTCTACCCGTTGAACAAGCACACTTCACCTGAAGACATTTCCGGTTATCTGAAACCTTTGGTTGGCGGTGCTTCTATGGGAGTGATTTCCGAAGCCGGTTGTCCGGCTGTTGCC